>Ga0307514_10000495_pt1 | contig 79871 bp, 76 predicted proteins | sample 16_EM_MG_FD_203088 | JGI IMG/M metagenome (GOLD analysis project Ga0307514, IMG submission 203088) | Populus trichocarpa ectomycorrhiza microbial communities from riparian zone in the Pacific Northwest, United States - 16_EM | ecosystem: Host-associated > Plants > Roots > Unclassified | place... | reverse complement strand
CTGAAGCGGTTCGGCCACCGAGATGACGACAAATGCTGGTGGTGTGGAGGGAATGTGTCCCAGACGCGGGAGCACCTCTTCCGCCACTGCAGCAGATGGAAAGACCAGCAGAAGACACTCTGGAAGATAGTGGGACAGGCAACAGGCTGGAAAGCGGGCAGATGCCGACACGTGCAGATCTCGGAGCTTTTTACCATAGAGGTGTGCGACCAGGCGGTGATGGACTTCTTGGCGGCCACTGAGGTCGGGAGGTTTCCGCCCAAGTGAAGTAGCGGTATGGAGCGGGTTCAGGGCTTGGTGCTCGGGGGCGGCGCTGGCGGCAACGGGATTATACTACTCTCTCTTTCTTTCTTTCTTTCTTTCTTTCTTTCTTGTCCTTTTTGTCTTTCTCTCACCTTTCATTTATCAGCGGGGACGAAGGGTAGCGGGGGGGGAGCTCCGCCATCCAGCCGGCTTGCCCGGAGGCGGAGGGGATATCAGGGTCCTGTCATACTCTAATTAGAGTCAATACAGTATGATTAAACAACAACAACAAGCTCTCTACCACCCTGACAATTCTGACAAGACCTACGCCAAGATAGACGCTACGGGAGTGATGGTCGTTGGAGCATGACTTAGGAAGTTGAGATAATGGAGCACGGGATCACTTTTGGATGCTTTCTTGTTTCTCTCTTCTCTTCTTCAATTCTTTGAATCTCGGCCCGGTACAAATGGCGTCGTCACGGGTTTTTCCACCTGCAAATGGAGGTCGAGTTTCCCCGTGCGCCGGATCCGCTGAAAGGTCGCCACTGAGCTGTACCAATCGGTAGCGGGACTTATAATTTCGTACGAGTACGTACGCAGCAGGAATGTACAATGCTTTCTTCCCCTTCCTTTCCTTTTCTCTTGTACGGTTCATGCAGCCCAGGAGGTCTGCGCCAAGCGAGGGGGATAATGTAACGGCGCCACGTGACTGTGGCCGGGTAACGGCCATTCTATATAGTCGGCTCGCCACGAGACTTAGATCTCTAGCGATAATCTTACCTATACACCTATTTACTATCAGTCGAGACCATGTTTGCAACCGTATACCTCTAATTACCATACGTCTGCCTATATGGCCGAATGCTGGCGTACGTGCCCTTACAACATTCTGGTAGTGGAGAAATGGAGGACGGTGTCACTTTGGATGTTCCTTCCTTCTCTTTTCTTCTGTCTGTTTACTTCTTTACTTCATTACTTCTTTGCATCTCGGCCTAGTACAAAGGGCGTTGGCACGGGTTTTTACAACCTCCGGAGATATGTCAAGTGGAGGTGGAGTTTCCTCATGCACCAGATCTGCCGAATGGCTACCATATGGTACTGACCAGTTGTAGGACTTATCGGTTCGTACGTTTGCGTACGATGAACGGTTATTTGATTGTTGTCATTCTTTTCTACTCTTGTACGGGATTATGCATCCCAGGTGGTCTGCAGCTAAAGAGGGGGATACTGTAATGGCACGGCTGCACGTGACGTGTCCAGGGCCGGGTAATACCCGCTTTATATAGTCGGCTCGCCACGAGTCTTAGAACTTTTGCGATAATCTTACCATTATACTACTCTAAAATACCGACATCCACGTTTGCAACGGTATCTGCTGATGTACCTTCCTACGAACCCATACAAGGGCATACGGCTTTACAGTTGGTGACTGTATAGCTGTTTTATGACTGTAAATGCTGTTAATACGTCAGTGATGCATCTCAGTGACCAATTCACTGAGTAATTACTGAACTTACAGGACCCCAAATCATTGATTCTGCGATGACACTCATTGTGATATATTGCCAATGCAACATCTGCTGCTATCCAGAATTGCTTTGATCATGATTTGTAGGGATGCGTTTTCTTATTGGCAGATTCAGACTCGGCTCTGTGGCAAAGCCTAATGTATTAACATTCTTGCCCGATTAACTCTCACCCGACTCATCTTTATATAGCTTGGCAAATAATACATTTCACCAGGGATGTATCTGTTTATTACGCTGATATTGACTCTATACTGCTCACCTGTTACGCAGAAAATATCTCTACTTGAAACTCTCGGTCATGTTTGATACAACAGGTGGTACATGGCTGACACATTGTGTCTGACTGATTCTGCACGCCCTTAATTCTCGTCGTTTCTAACTCATTCACTGTCACCAACACCTTTTCAGCCTGACCCTGTGAGGTTCATGTTGGCCAAAACAATGCAGTTATATTTTGTGCAGCATGTACATCCCGCTGCTCAGGGCATTCAAGATCCTTGATGACATCATGTTGCCCCATGTCATATTCAGCTTCTGCTTTGCAATCATCTCTGCTATAATTTGGATTATCTAAACCTCCATCTCCGTTAAGCCAATATTCAGTATCCGAGATGACTACAGGTTTACTACCCTCAACTGTTACAACAGAATGATTGTCGATTTGTCTGAATCGGGAGATAATTGAGATTTATGTGCGCCCTCCAGCGTGCTCTTTTGCAAACAAATCTGATGGCAACGGTGGTCGTTCTGATGATTTGAATCTACCCTCACAATTCGGTTGAAAGAGTGAGCACGATTGATTGATGATCTCTTCTACCTTCGAAATGTATTTTAATACTGTCATCTCCTTGGTTCCAGTACAGGATTCTTTCAGTGAAATATGTAGGTTCAGACCGCTCGGGCACATCTCCAAAACGTCCTGAATGTTGGCCTGTCTATGTGGTTTCCTTTGCTTCACTGCTTCCTTCATTTCTAAGTTTGTTTCTGTGTGTGTGGTATCCGACTGTGAGTTGTTGCATGTCAAAATCCTTGTATTAGCAGGAGTAAACCGCATTACAATGGCATTTTCCTGAAGTGTCTCGCCTGTGGTTTTGGACTGCCTTCAGCCGATGACAGATTGCCTAGGGTAACAACTGGCCTCCACTCTAACCAGATGTGGTATGATAGAGAATATGTCTTGCGCCAAGTTGGAGATATCATTGCAGTTTAAGTACTGTTACTCCAGTGTTCCTAAGTGGCAAGGTGGGGCCACCATTCGTGATGGGTTGCAAATGAGTGCCAGGCCTGCAAGCTTTGTGTGTGCAGACGGGCAGCCAGTGAAAAGAGGTTCTGTTGGCGGCCGGGCATCCACTATGTAGGTGTGCTCTGAGCGGCTGTCCTGAATGTTTTTTTTGGTGGCCAGGCTGCTGGCCTGCACGCTGTATTGCCAACATATAGGTTCAATCGCACAAGCATGAACATCTTTTGTTTATGTGTCACCCATTGATGCTGCCTAATGTCTTAAACCCAAAAAGTCACAAATGTACACTCACTCATCATTCATCATAGGTTCATAACCACGCCAGCCATTGTTGTGTCCGGCCTCCAGGCAGTTCCTCGTTGCCCAGTCGGATTTCTTTGGGCCATTGACCAGCAGGCTGTGTCATCATGGCTGGGCGGATTCTCTTGACCGCCAGCCTGCTGCCTGTTTGTTGGCAGAGCACAGCCTTTGGCTGGTGGCATGCAGGATGTTTGTTGGGTATCAGGGTGCTTCTGACCCAGTCCGAGCTGGGCCACCGATTGAGCAAGGTGTCAGAATAGAAGGCAGGCCAGTCGGGGACTGCTTGTAGGAAATATACCACGCGGCCGCCAGGGTAGCATAGACACACTGGTTTCCTCTTGTTGGCACCACTAGTAGTGTATATCCTGTATCCTAAATATACTTCTAATGCCATTTGGTCAGGGTGGTAATCTTGAAGATTTGAAACAATTTACCGCCAGTGCTGCTGTGTTTAAGGCGGTGAAAATGAATAGAACCTGTGGGTACTGAATTTGGGTGCTGCCTGAGCATTTTGTTCGCTTGTCATTTTAGCCACATTGTTAGAGGATATGTATTCTTTACCATTGCATTACAAATTATATATATCACAGGATTAGTGCCAGGATCCTGAAGCTGTTTCAGTGGTGACGAGATCACTGCTTGGTACAGTGTCGATTTTGTTAACCAGCACACGTTATCGTTCGGCACAGTATTGATTCTGCACATTGTTTGGAAATGGCCTTTGGTAGTGGGTAGTATTTGCAACCGTTCCGGACTGTCATTTTGGGTCTCTGTTCAGGCCCTGGTTTGAACTGCACCTTTGCCCCATTGGCAGTCCGGGATGAGAATAGACCAGTACTGTCAAATGGGGTATTGTTCAATGGTAGTTCTCCAACCCATCTGAATTGGACCAGTTGCTAGCTGGTTGCCCAGCGGTTCCATTAGATGATTGATATAATGCTCTTGTTTTTGTAGTGTCATAATAGTATATTCACATATTCCGGTATTCAGCAGCCAAGAAGAGGTTTTTAATGTTTTACAGTTTCCACCATTGAATATTGTGCAATCCGTAAAGTTCCTTGTATATGTTGTAGGTTTGCCAATAATGACTGTAAGTAGTTCGGTTATGAGCTCTCGTATCTGTGGAATTCCTTCACTTTGCAATTGGGAAGATCAACAATTGTTCATGCTCTGTTGATGGTAATGTACATGATAGGGTATTGAATAGGTTCTGCACTGTGTCAGATGTAAAGGCATTGAGTACATCAGGCATCAATTGTTGCCATAATACGACTCTCTTATGAGTCACGATGCAAGCCCAATAATCAGTCACACTCCATGGACACTGATTTACACCATAGGGCAGACAGCATATTGCAGGCGTTTTTCCACCTAAAGGTGGTGAATATCTCATTTATGGTTGCTTGCAACATATCAGTAGTTAGAATACCCAAGACACCATAACACACACTGATGAGGCTCCATTGAGGCTCATTTTGAAGATGGAGCATCAAGCTTGTTGCAGTTGTTGTGACTTGAGGTAGCCAATACGGCATGCATGGGTGGCTGCAACTTATCGCAACATTGCTTACCTAAGATGCAAGCCATTCATAATTGAGTCTCCGATGATGCTTAATATCACAATTCTCCAGTCACCTCACCGTTAGGTATATTGCTGTGAAGGAAGCTAATTCGTTGGTTATGCCCAGCAATGACCAAATCACGATTCAATGAATGCACTTATATTAACTACAATTGTTGATACGCATTTGACTCTCACTTTAATGGATTGTTTAATCAATATCTGGCAGCAGCCAAAATTCCATGCATAACTGATTAACCTTTTTGGTTGCATTTCTACATGATTGAGACATGGCCCTTTTGCAATAACGAGTTCAGTAATCTTCTTAAACTTGTTGTTTTTTTCCTATTACAATCTATTCCTCTGGTGAACAGATGCAGTTTATGTTAGGGGTTTTCTCCTGATAGCGGTAATGATACATGTTATTCAAGCAAGTACTCTTGACTACCATTCAGAAGTGGATACCATTAGTCATTGGCTGAAGATAAGAGGCCTGAAGCGACCCTGCTCATTGGTTTGAGTTAGTATGCATCGCAACCCTAAGAGGGTGTCAAAATCTACGTTGGCAGAGTATCGGTGGGTCGCCTACATAAATCTCTGAAGCAATGCCGAATAGCCAAATTGGTATGGTGAGGCATTAATAACTTTAAGTTATTATTATATTGCTATAAAGCACTGATCAGTCTATGTGACGTCAGACGTTCGAACTACTGAACAAACGATAAGCATGAAGTCTAAGTTGAAGTTATGAGTTGGCATAAGATGCATTTGATATGACGACGTGAGGATGGCCTCATACGAGGAGCGCAAAGCTTTGAAACCAATCACTCATGAACACGATAACCAAAGGGAACTCGTGGCGATCGAGGAACAGTAATCCGAGATAAGCTATCAAATTATTCTGTTGTCATAGTCAGCGGAACAGCGGCCAAACGTGAGCCAGCTAAGGACTATAAAAAGACTCACATTGTCCACGACAATGAAAGAAGCAAGCTCTAGCAGCGAACAGTCAAATACCTACCAGCGGAGAAGACCTTTATTTATTATTGAGTTTTTATGATACCTATACCTTTATATTCATATATAAAATCTATTAGCTTTTTGTAGCGGCAGCCCCGCACCTTTGATAAGTATCCACCCAAATGACACTAAACTTTAAAGACGATTGCGAAGTTATCATTTAAGCACTCGAAAAGATTATATCTTTCGCCAGACAAAATCAGTACTTCTTTTTGGCGAGTTGCGTCTGGTAGATAGCCAGTGTTACAAGATTAGATACCGGCTTGAGAATACATATCGATAATCTCGTACGGGCAGGAGAGGGTCGAGGAATATCTCCAACACCTCGAGATATAGCTAGGGATATTAGCGTGGATCCGAATACAGAAGAGACTAAGGTTCCGGCAAGTTATATTGTTGATCCTCTAAGAAGAACCCGGAAAGGAAGGATTAATCCTTTACCACAAACTAAGAGTCAATTAAAAAAGGCTAGGAAAATCCAAAACCGAATTAAGCAACAATCGATATTAAGGATGTTACGGAGGTGTATTCCCTAAGTAACTTTTATTCTTGTACCCGTAGATACTTAATTCTTAGGTCCAGTGCCATAGATCCTATTCCGTTTCCTTAAAGTACTTGGTTATCTTATCTTGGTTAATAGCCCTTAATCGATTCAGTTGTTTTTCCTTAATATCGATTGTTGCTTAATTCGGTTTTGTAATTTCCTAGCTGTCTTTAATAGTCTCTTAGTTTGTGGTAAGGGATTAATCCTTCCTTTCCGGGTTCTTCTTAGAGGATCAATAATATTACTTGCCGGAACACTAGTCTTTTGTGTATTCGAATCCACGCTAATATCCCTAGCTATATCTCGAGGTATTGAAGATACTCCTTGATCCTCTCTTGCCCGTACGAGATTATCGATATGTTTTCTCAAACCGGAATCTAATCCTGTAACACTGGCTATCCACCAGACGCAACTCGCCACAAAGAAGTACTGACTTTGTCTGGCGAAAGATATAATCTTTTCGAGTGCGTAAATGATAACTTCTCAATCCTCTTTGAAGTTTAGTGTCATTCGGGTGGATACTTATCAAAGGTGCGGGGCTGCCGCTACATAAAGCTAATAGATTTTATATATGAATATAAAGGTATAGGTATCATAAAAACTCAATAATAAATAAAGGTCTTCTCCGCTGGTAGGTATTTGACTGTTCGCTGCTACAGCTTGCCTCTTTCATTGTCGGGGACAATGTGAGTCTTTTTATAGTCCTTAGCTGGCTCAAGTTTGGCCGCCGTTCCACTGACTATGACAACAGAATAATTTTATAGCTTATCTCGGAATACTGTTCCTCGATCGCCACGAGTTCCCTTTGGTTATCGTGTTCATGAGTGATTGGTTTCAAAGCTTTGCGCTCCTCGTATGAGGCCATCCTCACGTCATCATATCAAACGCATCTTATGCCAACTCATAACTTCAACTTAGACATCTTGCTTATCGTTTGTTCAGTAGTTGGAATGTCTGACGTCACATAGACTGATCAGCGCTTTATAGCAATATAATAATAACTTAAAGTTATTAATGCCTCACCATACCAATTTGGCTATTCGGCATTGCTTCAGAGATTTATGTAGGCGACCCACTGATACTCTGCCAACGTAGATTTTGACACCCTCTTAGGGTTGCGATGCATACTAACTCAAACCAATGAGCAGGGTCTCTTCAGGCCTCTTATCTTCAGCCAATGCCAATAATCCCTCATGCACTGCATGCTTAGGTTCCGGACTTCCGTGAACCGGGGAGTGCGCGCATTATTCCCTATCTCTGAGAGATAAGGTGCGACGATCCCTCGTACTCGCATATTGCATAACGCGTGCTGCGCTCTAGTCCTTAACTCTGGCTCAAGTTTGGCCATCGCCGTTCCACTGACTATTGCGATGTCCCGCTATCAAGGTGTAGTAGGTATAATGTATAATTATTCGCACCGCTGATGATTTTTCACATCCCGGTAATGGCGACACAATTGCATCATCTTGCGAATCCGCTAGATAAGTCTGCTCTTATCTAATCATTACATACGGCTCGGATGTAACCCCGCTAAAGGCCGTCCGACTGATCACATGATTTCATTCGCAAGAAGGTGTTTTGCTTCAATGACTAATGGTATCCACTTCCGAATGGTAGTCAAGAGTACTTGCTTGAATAACATGTATCATTACCGCTATCAGGAGAGAACCCCTAACAAAGGAAGCTATTAAAATAGATACTTTGACCAAGTACCTTAAGAAACGGAAATAGGATCTAAGGTAGTGGACCTAAGAATTAAGTATCTACGGGTACAATAATAAAAGTTACTTAGGGAATACACCCCCGTAACAGTTTACCCATTATGCTTCACTTTCTGAACCAATATTCCCAGGTGACTGCTGGAGATTCTCAAATAATAGTTCCGTAAATGATGTTCTCGGTTGAACAACATACAGAAGGTGGTGATGTTACATGGACTCATTCTGACCTAATTAATTGCAGAGAGGAAATTCATCACTGAGGTCCAGGATAACTATTGATCACTGAAATAACAGACTAAACGGTCCCAACCAGCAGCTATGCCTTTTGAATCTTCGAATATTGACCAGGACATGTGGTTTGACTACCATGTACTAGGATTTGTGTATTACATGTTTGGTTCAACACTGTATGGTATCTCAACATACAATGATCATCTACAGCACCATGCAGTAAGGTAATGTTGCCATCCGGCGCAACACATAGCAACTTGTTTCGTGTGGGATTGTGGCCTAACTCTGGATGCAATCACAAAGTAATTGCCGACAAGAAACATTGTTAGGTTAGCTCTGTATGAATGGATATCAACTCACTAACATGCCATAACATTGGTCAATACTTAGTGTATAGATCGAAATTGAGCATTGTGTGCAGAATCACAGTCGGTCAATATGGTTGACTGGTCATACTGTTCCTGATTCAACTGTTGATTATGCATAATTGATCAAGGGCACAGATGTTTCAGCCAGGGTAGGCGACCATTTGCAGCATGTGGTAATGGTGTTGTTACGTATGCATATATTGGGTTACCGGACAGTCACATGCGGCGTCCAATGCCCCATAACCGTAACCATTATATTCAATTCGCAAACAAGACTTATCTTGATGCCACATATCTTACCACTTACGTCTACACTTGATCTCACACATCGCTGTGTGGAATCTTATATCATAATCTATCTATGTACCAATAAGCACTGGCGTATGTACCGTGTCACTAGCTTTGCTTGTCCAATAATCGGATACTTTTGGCTCATGTGATTAGGTCACTTCACCTTGAATTTGATGCATTGCAACATTCATGAAAACAAACAATTCGACTTAGTTACCCTCCAGGCCGCCTATGCGAATACAGAAAAGCAAATTGGAAAAGGCAAATACATGTGCGAGCACTGAATTCGTTCCAGCTTCGATCACCGTAATCACACCAATAACTATATGCCGAGCTTTCGGATTGCCAAAAGTAGAAATTAATTATGACAACCAAGTGGATACTGATATCACCATGAAGCGCTCAATCTCCGTGATGACAACAAGAATGTACATGACTCAATCTTACCAGCAGGCAAGGATAATAGAGGAAGAGAGGAAATCATGTCAAACATCAACGATGCCTAACAACAGAGATACTTGAACAAAGGTGTATGCTACCTAATCTTCTATTTGAACAACAAGGTGAATGGAAAATGAGGGATCCCAAATGCTTAATAAACCGGACGGAAGCTTACCCATCAACAGAGTGTAGAACACCGGAAATCAGTGCACAATCTTCATGCTGGTTAACCGCTTCCTGTACTACGGCTGTGCGACAGAGCTGGATAAGCATCTGGAGACATTACAAACAAACTTTGCATCTCATAAGCACCAATTCCCAAGAGGCGATCTGCATTAAGTCAAGTATGCAGTCTCATTTTTCGACCATTTGACTATTGACCCAGATCTGACTCAGTCACAGACGGAAACTCCAGACCAATCCAATTGGCCTACCAAGCTCTGAGAGTCCAAGAACCTGAGTGGAGAAAATGTTGACCTGTTTGAAAATGAGTGGCACAGGTTGTCCAGAGTGAACGATTGATGTCTCATTTCAGCGACCACAGCCAGGCAGGAGTACAAGCAATTACTAAACGAATCAATCTAAGTTGATGTTAATCTCTTCCAAGTGAATTGAAAAGGAGTCGACTGCTGCGTTATAATGCACCAAGTGGTCATTTACGACATCGCATCGGTGGACCTGTTGTACATACTGATGATGTCACAAAGACCTTCGACCTCCAGGGGCTAAATCAGGTGTATCAATCCGAACTAACCATTTCACTGTCCGACATACTCCGAATTCTAACCAGATGACATCATGTCCAGGGTACAAATGGAGCAAAAATGGCACGCAGGTGACACAGGGACAAGTGGCGATGAACAAAGTATTTTCCGACCATCCCTCTTAGAACCTAAGAACATTATTTCAGGCAATTGCAATAACTGTGGAGCTGTAATGGCGGTCATGATTACTTTCTGGGAAATAGCACCAGACATGTCCAGGACCGGGTAAATGCGACCTCGTACAGACGACTAGAGATCTCTGTGCAATCGCGAGCCGTAATCTGACCAATCAAGTGCTATATTATATAACCACATACATGTGTGCAACTGTATCTCTCAATACACTCTCATACTCGGCGATATAGGGATACAGGGTCGTACACTGTTATCACTCTTAATCAATTCGTTATGGTTCCCTTACGAGATCTCGCAATTTTACCATTTTCGACACGTCGCCACAAAAAAAATGTTTCATCACCAGACATACCTCCAAAGCTGTGCACTAGAACTTAATTGCGCGTTACTGACATCCATGAAATTTATGACACTCTGCAGCCAGTGGAATCAACAGCCGAACTCACTGCTACAATGGCCTGACTGGAGGCCGAAATTGACGATGACGATGATGATGGCCTCTATGATGACACCAGCCGTCAAAGAAACAAAGAAACCTTGATTAATAACGACAGTGGTGATCTCCATTCTGGATTTACTGACGCTGATAGTCTAGAATTTGCAACTCAAAACCGGTTGATGCGGGAAATGCTGCTAGAAAATCAAGCCCAGTGGAAAGCTGAACAGAGACTCGAACAGGTGGGGATGTTGCCTAAACTGTAACCAATAGCTGCCAAATGGGATCAATGGGTGGCCAAATCCTCCGAACACACTGAACCAAGCACCGCTGGTACATGACACAATATCTACAAGATGGTTGACTGTGGATGGTTCTGCGGCAGTGCACAAGAGCTGAACTGATGTCTGGACGAGTTACACTGAAATTTCAACTCCCAGGGCCACCAATTTCCATGCGTTGGACCCTGTCACGTCTTATACACAATCCCTCTTCTGGACGCCTGCAGAAATCATCAAAACACAGCTCTTAGACAGCCGTGGATGACAGATCCTTCAGAATGGGCGGGCGACTTATCTGTGGAATCCGACCCATGCCTACAGTACTTCAACCTATTTTCACAATGGCTGGGTAAGGTTTATGGGGATAACAACTGACATCGCGTCGCGGTGCGAACACTGATGCAGGGATACAGACAACCTCCACCACAATCGGTCAGAGCCTATGCGAATTGTTTGAACGCTAAGTGGAGACAAGCTGGGTGGGATCTACACCAGCATGAAGAAGTCCACTCTGATATTGCCTGGGCAGGACTCCGCAACTGTCCGAAGAACCAAGTTCGACCGTTGATGATCACCTGCACCAGATTTGAGCCTTCGACGAATTCTTCTATCCGGCTGCGACCTTGGAAGATACACATGTCGAACACAGGAAGGCACGGCACCAGCAACAACAGCAGTGTCAACAGCAGCAGAAACAGCCTACAGAGTGGTCTTCGAAAGGCGGCAAACGATACTATCGGCCATCCAACTCTGAGGCCGCTGACACCACATGCTGGAGCACCACCGGCCCATCGGGAACAAACACATCCGGCAGATCAGTCTGTTGGGAAAAATGGTTAGGCTTACCACCAGCGCAATGGGTGTCACGGGAAATCTTGGCAACACCACGTACTACCGGCAAATAACTACAATGCGGATCTCCGATCTCCAAGGCAAGCTTCTGCCCTAAATACTGCTGAGGAGATAATCCAACAGAGCAGGACCAGATATTCGCTCCATACTGGGACGGAGGACACCAAATTAATCGACTGCAGTCTTTTGACAATCAACAACTAAAAACCTCATGGTGCTTTCTTGGAATCTGGCTCGACGGGAGAGGTTCGACAAGACGGAATTGGGGTTGAAGAGGTTGGCAATGCAGACTGTGATGGCGACGATGGACAGCATCCAGCGGTATTGGATCTCTTTGAAGTCAATGGTGTTGTTGGAGATCTGAAACGCTCTCAAATCAAGTCAGCACTTAGGCGGCATGTCCAGACCAGCCACGTCCCATATTGTTCACGTGGTTTGAATAAGACATGGACCTTGGGAAATGCACTGCTTGCAACCTCTCATGGATTGCAGCGTGACTCGCATCATCATGACACCAAGACTTCGAACACAGCATGGTCTAGCAGAGGAACCAGCAAGCTTCACGACTCCAGGCATCAATGGCCACGTGACAGCTCACATCAGTGTCAGGCGAAAATGGTGTTCACAGATTATTATATGGCGCACTTATCACCAGGTCGAGCTTGGAACATGCTAGTTGCGCCCGTGCTGGCTTACAACTTGGCTTTAAAATTCCCTTGCCTCTACTGCAGGAATCATGAGGTCAACGGGATGCAAAGTCGACTTTTGGCTATGCGAACCCCATGGGGAGCAGAAGTGATTGCAGTGGACCAGGTAGACCATCAGCAATGCCCCGCGAATGTACCAGGAACAACGGCAAGGCAGGAGGAGTGGTCTGCACAAGGTGGCAGTATCCCAGATATTTCAATACTCAGAGCAACTGCCTTTGGCGATCAACGGGCCACTGAGCAGGTCGTCTGGACATTGTTCCTAAGTGTTGGCATTTGTACAGGGCTGCTGGGAGCGATCGTGGAAGGCATCACTGATAGTGAGTGAGATAGGCCCCAGGGGCTAGACGGGTGACACAGAGCAGTGGCAGCAATGGTCAGAAAGAGGATGCAAAGGGTATACTGAGGTACACGTTACCGGCTCGCCAAGCGACCAAGCGAGTCCTGGACAGCAGGGCTTGGCCCTATTGTCGTGACCCGTTTGGTATCCAGTCTCCTGGTTATTCCTACTTATCGCTCCATATCTCCCATGAATTGAGAACTAACGTGTGCAGATGGAGCCGGCACAACTAGAAAGATGGTGCCTCCACATGATGGAGGACATATCCTGACTACATACACAGCATTCATGGAGGATTTCAGCACATGGGTGGCGGAGATACTCCTGCCACATCGGCCAACCAACCATGAAATTGAGTAGGAGCCCGGCTATCAACTGGAATATGGGCGGATTTGCATCTTATTCGAGTTCGAATCGATGACGTTAAAATCTTGGATTGAGGCAAACCAAGCTAACGGGATTATTCAGTGATCATTATCGCTGGCGGCACCATGAATCCTCTTTGCACAAAAGATCTGTGCAGGGTTAAGGCAATGGGTGTGCTGCCGCACACTCACGCAGGCGACTGTGAAGAATCGGTATCCCATTCCACTATTCTTAAAGCTTCTGATCTGTTTTTGGGAGGCCAGGATATTCAAGCAACTGGACCTCACCGGCGCCTACAACCTCATCGGCATCACGGCATGCGACGAATACACGACGGCTTTTCAAACAAATTAAGGTCAATTCGAATACGGCGTCAAGCGATGCAGACTTATATACCCACCAGATATGTTCCAGCTGTATATTGATAATTGCCTACGGCCATTGATTGACTAATTTGTTGTATGCTACCTCGTTGACATCCACATCTATTTGACACATGACAAGGAGCATGAGGAGCATGTGCGCCATGTTCTGCAGCAACTTATGCAATTCGGCCTTTGGTGTAAACGCCAGATGTGACAATTTGGAGTATCAGAGGTCGGTATTCTGTGGTTTGTTATCACTCGTGAGGGAGTCGGCATGAAATGGGATCGAATCTCCACAATCGAGGACTGGCCGACACCATTGTCAATGAGAGATGTCCAGGTGCTTCTTGGATGCACGAACTTCTACCGAAGGCCCTTCCAGGAATGTGACAAAGTGACTCATCGACTGACCAACCTTGAAATGAGGACCAGTTATGCTCGCGAGCCACCAACAGGCAGACCTTGACACCCGAACACAGAAAGCAGTGGCAAAGTGAAATGGTAATGGACACGGCAAGCCGAAATGGCGTTCCGGCAAGTGAAAAGAATCTTCACTGAGGCACCAATCATCCAGCATCTGGATCCAGCCCAGCCAAACATTCTCCAAATAGACGCAACTGGATTCGCCATTACCGGCATCCTCACACCGTATGATGTTTTCTGGGTTGTCAGGCCTGTCAAAATCTACCCCCGGAAGTGCTCTCCAGCTGAAAATAATTCCCACACTTATGATCTGGAGCTATTCGCCATGGTGCAAATGCTAAACAGTAGCGGCATTACATTGATGGCGCTAAGAACTAGGTATTAATTCGGTGCCACCACATGAATCTCAAATACTTGCAGACATCCAAAGTTCTGTCTTGAAGACTTGCCAGAAGGTTGGAAATTCTTTCGGCTTATGACATTGTCGTCGAGAACCTGCAAAGCCGCAAGAACCCGGCTGATGGCAAATCCACACGGCCTGAGGAAAAGATCTGTTACGAAAGCCCGGTGGCACGACCGTTGGTAACCGTCACAGTTGAACAATACGATGTGCTTATCCTAGCAATTACCGCGGCCCAGTCTTCGGACCTTTTGCCCATCCACATCTCGGCAATGTTGGTCGACCGACCAAGAATCGACGGGACAGATATCACCAAAGACGACAGCCAATGGATAGTTGGTCCTGGAATCTTGACTTACAAGGGGAGGATATACGTTCCAGCGATCGGTTCTCTACAAAGATAAGTGATAAGTCTATACCCCGACATTCCTGAGTCCGGTAAATTTCCAACTATTAAGACTACTGAGCTTAATATCGAGGGAATTCTACTTGCCAATAATTGACTCACGTGAACGTAAGTATGTCACTGGCTGGGCAATATGCCACAGAATCAAAACACCTTGGCACGTTAAGAACGGGATCAACATGCCCTTGGAGTCACAATCTCGGCCATGGGAAGGCGTTATGATGGACTTTGTTACCGACTTGACAGAGACAATGGTATTGGGGTACACCAGGATTCTCGTTATTGTGGACCGACTGAGAAAGATGGTTATTCACTCACCGTGCTGGAAGAATATCAACTCGCCGCAATTGGCCCGGCTCTTCGTTGAACACGTCATCTCCAACTGTGGCGTCCCACATAACATCGTTACAGATCGCGGCACCCAGTATACAAGCCCAGTCTGGACCCGGGTATGTCCTCACCAGAGCACTGACCATCGGCTCTCGACAGCCTTCCATCCACAGACCGACATACTGACCGAGCATCAAACCAGAGGATGGAGCAGTGTCTGGGGGATTTCTTCAACTATGATCTGGCCAACTGGGTTGAACTCGTGCTGCGAGATGAATTCGCCTACAACAATGTAATACACCAGTCAATGAGGATAACTCCATTCTTGGCGTATTACCACTACCATCCGGTGATGTAATTTATGGCCCTGAAGCAACCATCTAGGCTGAATTTGCAATTCCAAGGAGACACTTTTGCAGCTGGGTTGGAGGAGGCTCACCAAACCCTCCGTGAGTACCTGGAGGGGGCTCACGCCAATCAGACAAAACATGCCGGCTACCAAGAGGTTATATTCGAGGTTGCAGATAAGATCTGGCTCTCAACGTGGTACTGCCGAATGACAATACCATCCAAGCAGTTGGATTACAAACCGACAGCACTGTATATAGTAAGTAAGGTCATTAATAAGAATGATTACACATTAGACCGTCCGTATATGATCCAGAAGTACAATGTTTTTCACGTCTCTTTGCTTGACTGCAACAAATCTCCGACCACGGTGTTGCCGTCATCCGAACTGCAACCGACGGCCGTCGATGACTCCGACGAATGAGAAGTGAATCTGACCGTCGACTTTAAGCAATGCAACCAGAACCTCCATCATCTCTTTCACTGGGCAGCTTACAGTGACATACCCTGTAGCTGGGAAGCTGATGAGAATCTCCAGAAGCAGCAGGAAGTGGTGGACGATTTTCACCACAAGATTCCGAGGAAGCCAAGATGATGTTTCGATTTGGAGGTGTGGGATTGGACATAGTTCCACAGGGGTTTGTAGTTTACTTACTGTCTTATGGATCTCGGCCCAATACATATGGCATCGGCATGAGTTTTTACCACCTCCGGTGACAAGTCAAATGGAGGTGGAGTTTCCCTGTGCAATGACTCCGCTGTGAGGCTGCTCATAGGGCAATGATCTGTTGTGGGACTTACTAAAGTCGTACACAGGCATACACATTTGGGTTTTGTTCTCTTATGGGTTTCCTTATTATATAGACTCTTGTGGCAGCCCAAGGGGGCTGCTCCTAAATGGGGGGATGATGTAATAGCAGTCAAGATTAGGTTTTTGGCAATAACACAAGATGTGTCCAGGGCCGGCTAACCGCAACCTTATATAGACAACTTGCAATCTCTCTGACATCGCTAGCAATGATCTTGCCTATCGGCTGCTCTAGTATAGTAGCACATCCAGGTTTTCAACCTTAACATCTCATATACTCGCATACCGCACCATATACGGATATACGGTGTTACAGGAACGAGGAATTGAACATCGTGTACATACCGTATGCCAGTGGATGCAGCATGGCCAACTTTTGCACCGAGCCGTGTTGTTCAAAAGAAGCCTACAAGTGTTGAAATGTAATTCGGCATTATCCCTGCTCTGGCTGTTCAGACTACAACACCTTCCATTGTAACAATTATGGCAAGATGAACTCTTCTGATCCAAACTACAGCAATTGCAGCGCTTATGAAGGCAAACAAATTCATCACAAATGGTCAATTGATATGCAGCGGCAACAGAACCCTTCTTCCTCTCGAGGCACCTTACTCAACGGGAGATACTGGATGACACAGAGTTAACATTCGAATAGACGTGAAATGGAGAAAAATTCGAAACTCATGATGAGATACAACGGCACCCAATGATCTCAAAATCGACAGTTTGCGCGAAATGTCGGTCTCTGAGGTATTGCTAATCGCAAGGTGCCACAGTGAGACAGTATTCAGCACAAAATATCAATGCAGGCACTGGACACAATATACAGGGCTACATGGAGGGGGTCAAAGCAATATGTGACGGCTTTGCAACAAGCATCGTCTTATGGCCCAGCCTATTGAGCACACTCGAACGGCCATACAAACTAGCATGTACATCCACCCATCGTCTCAATAGCCAGGAGATGATATCTGCACAATAGGGCCGAAGAGCAAGTCTCCTACTTTGGTATATTGCACACCATTGACCGGTTGAGGAATCGGTGGTCTTTATGGTCTTAATGATGTCACATGACCTATTCCTGGGCTTGCCCTGGGTCAAGGCAAGGGACGTGGAAAGTGACTGCAGCACAGGTTGCTTGACGACGGTACAAATGCCAAGCGGATCTCAACGGGCGATGCGTCAAGGCGCCCATCATGCAACTCCTCTGCCTGCATGTGGTGAGTGATATACAGATGCTCATCATCCAGAGATAAACTACTTGGTGCCTCTTCATTCGATCCTCGCTCACCTAGTGATCATGGGGATGAAGCATTTGCCATCCGACTTGGAGATCATGATGGAGTGTTGCGACTATCACTGGATGTCATCACACAATGGCAAGAAATCCGGGGATCCTCAATTCGTGAGCAAGAGCAGCACTGGTAGTTGGGGCAGATCAGTGGCACAGTGACGGTGTTTGAATAACTTCTGCTTACTCTCTGAGACATGAAGGGAGAAACTGGTGAACGCGGCTTGGTCGTATTGTGACGAACCATTTGATTATGCCATTCAAGGACCCCAACCAATCTGGATCCGCCATGTACTCCACCGAACAATATGCAGGGAAGGTTAATGAACCTTGGAATAAACATAGAAAATGTGGAGATGGTAACAACAGATGATAGGGGTCGTCTCCTAGCTGAATCTCAATGTTTTGTGTAAGACATCTACAAGGTACAGGACATTACGCTACTGCTGCATAGGACAACTGACCTCGCACTCATTCTAGAACCCAGCTACAAACAACCATACCAGCAGATCTAAATCATGTCTGATTTGGAATTGAAGATGCTCATGGCCTACATTGAAGTCAACATGCCAAGCAGGTTCATTGAGTTTTCATCAGCCCGGGCCACAGGATGGATCCTGGTTGTAATGCCGACTGCATGAGGAGTGCTGTTGTGTGTTGGGTACCGAGCTCATAACCTGGGTATGGGAGATCATTGATACTCCATTCCTATAATCTCCAACTATTCGACTGTGTGCGCCAAGCCTAGATCTTCCCTATGTTGCGCCTCAGAACTGCCTTCCCCATCTGGTGAATCAAACAAGTACATCTAACCAAGAATTCATACCGACCAAGCTATAGTCAGATTGAATTCCAAGTAATGGAAGTCAGATTCAATAATGCACAGGCGACGTGGGACGCATGTACTGCCGATTGTATCGGACCCTAAATTGACAAATTCACTGTGTGCTACCATGATTACATTATGTGGTACTCGACTAATGAGAAGGAGGACGATTACCACATCAGAACAGTGCTTCAATGCTTGCAGCTAATTAGGATATTTTGCAATGCCGGAGGGTACCTATTCTGAGGTTTGGGAAGTGGGGCCGTCTGATTTGTGAACTATCTGGATGGGATCAGCATGCAGTCAGACTGCATATCCCCAATTGAGGACTGGCCAACACCGGATTCAGTTCAGGAGTTCCAGGTGGTTCTCAGCTTCGGATTCTTCTACATAAGAATCATTCAGACGTACGCGAAGGTGAAGGCTCCAATATCGTAAATGCGAATGAAAGCAAACTCACCGAAGTGCGAATGGACTGGCGATGCAGAATTTGCTGTCCATCAGCTCACCATGGCCTGCACCCACGAACTGATCCTGCAGGATATCAACCTGCAACGACTGATTATTCTACACATAGGTGCAACCTGCATCTCAATTGCCCGGATGCTGAATCAGTACAACTGATTTGGTATCCTTTGAGCACTGCGATTCATCACTCATATCTTCTCCCTGGCCAAACAGAACTCCAATATGTACTCTTATGAACTTTGTGCAATTGTCAAAAAAATGAAACAATAGGGACATAATCTCGAGGGTGCTAACCAAAAAGACAACATCAAATGCGATCAGTAGAATAATGAGTATTTTGAAGTATCTATATTCCTTTCCTAATGACTGGTACAATGGGCAGAAAACTTCGATTCAAACAGCTTTGTCATTGAACACTTGGAAGGCTAGAGCAAGCAGGGTGATGGACCATCCACAAGACCCGATAGTCAGATAGATTATAAGAGACCCTCCGCTCGCTTACTGGTAACAATACCAACTACTTCATTTCAACTTAAAATGACCTCCTTCGGGAGTACAAAACTATACATGATATCTTCCTATTGGCTGCCAACATGAAGCGCAGGATTATCCTCATTCAAATTGTCAACACTGCTAACCTGTATAGAATAGACTAACGGGAGGAACACCCAACTCAGAAATGGAAATTACTCGCTAGAGTACTCACCTACAAAGCAACAATGTTCTTACAAGAGGACGAGCTGCATCACCACAGAATTATCAGACTCGTCCCTGTTAACCCAGGTTCTGGCCCCTGCGGAGAGCCCAATTCTGCCGAGTGAGTATTCCGCAATTTCCAATGGCCCACGTCAGACACAACTGCATGAAAATGCATCGCCGGTTGTGAATATTCCCACTGATTGATTGCACCATGGCACAACCATCACAGCCAAAATATCCCGATATCACCAACCTCAACCTGATGGGACGAAGTGACCATCGACATTGCCACTGACTTCCCCCAGGCAACCGGCGCCGGTGTTACAGGAAGTCTGACCATTTTTCATTGGCTGAGACATGTTGCAATCTGCCTCCTCTACTGAAAGAATATTCACTGACAGGAGCTGGGTTTGATGGTTCTTGAGCACCTGAGCTCCAAACGCGGTGTACCTAACACTGGTGTAACTGATCGCTGACAGGAGTTTACACACTGATCGTGGAACGGAATTTGCTCTCACCACATCATCCGTCTCAGCCTGTCAACCACTTTTCATCAGCTCACCAATCGTCAGACAGAGTGACAAAACCAGACTATGGAACAGTCCTTATGGACAATCTGCAACAATGAGCAGGACACATGGGCGGGTTTGTAATCTGGAGCTGTGTTAAAATAGAACAATTCTGTGCATCACTCAATGCAAATCCCAACATTCTGGGCCAACTGCCACCACCACCTGTCGAGACAGTTCAACCCACAGAAAGCTTCAACTAACCCCAGGTAGGAGATACTGGAGTGAATATGCTGGCTGACACGATGTGATAATTGAACTGTAAGTGATATTTTGTCTGCATTCCACCGCAAATAAATCTGTATGGTAATGATAGGAATGCTGATGCAACCCGGTATGCGAGTGATAGTAGATGTACATGTATCGGTAAGACTATCCCTAAATCACGATGGCTCGGTGACCGCCCACGATACTGAATCGCAGCCAACATGCTGAGGTCACATTCCATTACTACAAGTGGTTAGCATTGTCGTGTGGCTCTAAATTATCATTTATGAATCACTAGACCATCTTGTAAACTTCACCACAAGCGTCATCAGCAGAATACATTTCGGTGGGGAAGCTATACGCAAACCACCCAGACACTCCTGTAGCCCTCGTCAGTGCTTCTAAGTACTGCCATATGCTTCAAACCCCCCCTGGAGCATTGCAAAGTGCTCTCAGACTGTGCAAGAGCATTCTCACGTGCTCCTGAAAGCACCTGCAGTGCTGGAGGTGCATTCAGGATTCTGCGAGATTTTACTATTATGATGGTCAAATTTTGGAGCTGCTGAGACCGGCGCAGGTCGGCGGGAAACTTGGTGCCGTACTCTCACACCAGTGGTTCTTAGCGTTCCTTAACCACAAGGCATTTCATCGATCATATTGGTCTTTGTTACAGTCACATGATTCGCTACATCATTACAAGGCAGGCAAATTCTATATCTCAGTCACTCTATATATACAAATGGCAAATCCGACAACAGACGGTATTGAATCTGAATCGCAGAAGCACCTGAAGACGCTGATTGAGAGATCTTAGAAATTTACTTCGAGGTCGTGATCGTGTGGACTGGGAGATATACTTCGAGGCCGCGATTGAGTGACTTCAGAGATCCACTTTGAGGCCGTAATCAAGTTGAACTCAGAAATGCACTTGGATTCCGTGATCGACCGAGTTTGGAGATGTATTTGGAGGCCGATATCGTCTCACTCTGAGATGCACTTGGAGGTCGTGATAGAGCGACATTGGAGAGGCATTTGCAAGCCGAGATCTAGTAACTCAGAGATTCACTAGGAGGCCGAGATCACTTCCAACTCAGAGATGCTCTTGGAGGACATGATAGAAGGAGTTTGGAGAACCACTGCGAGGCCGTGATTGAGTAACTCGGAGATGCACTTGGAAGATTTGATCGAGCGACTTTAGAGATTCAAGTCGAGGGTGTAAGGAAGTGACTTCGGAGATGAACTTGGACGCCGCGATCGAGCGAGTTTGGTAGCACACTTGGAGGCCATGAGAAAGCGAGTTTGGAGATGCTCAAGGAGGCCGTGATCGAGTGTAACGGGATGCGCCCGTGTATGTTCTCGTAGGAAGGTATATCAGTAGATACGGTTGAAATGTGAGTGTCAATATTGTAGAGCTGTATAAAGGTAAGATTATCGCTAGCGATCTCAGGCTGGTGGTGAGCCGACGAGCTCAAGAGGGTATTGCCCTGCCCTGGACACGTCACGTGCAGCCGTGCCGTTACATTATTCCCCTCTTCAGATGCAGAACCTCTAGGCTGCATAAACCTGTACAAGAGTAGAAAGGAAAGGAAACAATCACACAACCGTTCAATGTACGCAATACTACTAACCGATAAGTCCCAAAGCCGATCATTACCATATGTTAGCCATTCTGCGGATCCGGCGCACTGGGAAACTCCACCTCCACTTGACACATCTGGGTAGGTGGTAAAAACCGGTGTCGACGCCATTTGTACTGGGCCTACTGTTAGCAACGGGTCCGGGTAACCCGCCAGCGGTCCGGGTTTGGACCTGAAAAATGGTTCGGTTCGGGTCCAGACTGGTCCAAAAACCCGACCCGGAGCTTCTTGGCAGGCCGAACCCATACCCATAACAGTCAAACCGCGGGCTTTGCCGGGTTTGGCTAGACCCGTCGGTTCCAGTCTCCGGTTCTCCTTTTCGGGCTTTTCTATTTATGGTCGCAGTCATTGATGTTACTGTTGTTAGGGGGGTTTTTCGATCTGATAGACAGATACTTTGAACGGCCCTAGATCCTAATCCTTATCATTTCTTACCAGGGATAGGTGCTGTCCCCTTTTCTAATCTTTGCCCACGGTAGCAATCCAAAGTCTTATGGCTTCCTTTCCGTTCTTGCGGGCAAGCGCAACGCTGACACACTCCGGCAGCTTTCCTTCTTCTTAACTCGGATCCGTCAATACCTTTGGTTTGAGTTCCGAAGGTTTTGATACATTTCTTGGCCTTCTTTTGCGCCTTTCTATCAGCTCTTCTTGTAACCACACGGCTGGCTTGTCGAGTAAAGCACCTGATGTTTTTCCTTTCCTGCTTTGACTGTGCTAGGAATGCTTCGCTATTCCTGATAACCTCGTTATGGATCTCAGTCTCAGTTGTACTAATCAAATTTCCGTCGGAGGTATTATAGGCACTCTCGGAATTCTGAAGATTGGCAACTCGATCCGGATGTATGCCCGATAACTGCCGAAGTCCTTCTGGGCTTCTAGATTTCCGGATATTTGCTCGTGCCTTAAGATTATCAATATGGATGACCAATCCTTCTTGTAATCCTAATATTGAAGATATCGACCAAACACTTTGCGCCAAGAATATGTACCGTTGATCCCTGGCGTAGGAGATCACTTTCTCCAAGGCGTATACTATAACGTCATTGTCGGTTTCGAAGGTAATGGTCATTCGTAGGTAAATACTTATCGGTGCGGGGCTGCCGCTACAGAAAGCTAATAGATTTTATATATATAGAATAGGTAGATATAGGTATCATAAAAACACAATAATATTTCAGATCGTTCTTCGCTGGTAGGTATCGCTAACTGTTTCGCTGCTAGAGCTTGCCTTTCTCATTGCTGAACAATGTGACCCTTTATATAGAAAGTTCAATCGGGATGTTACGCAGGCGCACCCATATTGCCTTTCCATGATGCTGATAGCAACGTGCTTTGCGTCTTACGTTCCATATCGTCCGCATGCATGCTAAGGCAATTCAGCACAGAATACGCGTGGTAGAGATTGCCACGAATCCCAAAGGTTATTGTGTACATGCATGTGAGGTATTAAAGCATTGCGCCACTGATGAGAATCAGCCCACACTTGCACGATATCATATATCGGGTCATAACTTCAACTTGGACATCTCCCACTCGTATACTTCAGTAATCGGGCACGTTGCCGACGTATCGTACAACGTCTTCGAGCAATTAATACTGTCGTATCAATGCATCATAGGTGTTACGTGGCGGACAACCACTACTATGCCGATGAAGATTAATGTCACGACATGCTTCCGTATCTGAACGGAAGATGCTTGCAGTTGCCAATCCACACACGCCACTGTGCGGGGTTGCAATAGGCCTCATATCAACAGCCAATGTCATAAACGCTCAATCACGCCGCTGCTCAGGCCGGGCCCATTCCCTTTGGCTGGAGAGTGCCCAGTGCTCCAAACTCACACAAGAGAATGGTCTTACGATCCGATGTTATAGCTGCAACTAACGATTGCCGTGTCTGCGGATAAGCACTCCTTTGTTCTACTCCGATCAGACATAATCACTCTAGCGTTAGAAAATGAACCTTGTTGAAAATAACCCGCTCGGCAGGGTAGTAGCCCTTTCGATCTGGCAAAGTGATTGCATCATCAAATCAGCAGCCTCAGCGTATGCGTCAATGAATCCGCCAACCCGAGGGTTATTCAATCAAGACGCGTACGACTCATACCCCTCTAAAGATAATCGAGACTGAAAGTTCTGAGGATGCCTAGGGCAGTCGTTTTGCAAGGCAAGCAACCCGAAGGCTATTTTGAAGTACCCATCATTGGTTATCCCAGGTTACATATACTCTGCTAAGGGAGAACCCCTAACATAACCCCCTTCTCTAGAATCGGTGACCCAACGATTGCTCCGTCGTAGGGAAGTAAACTTGCTAGCCTCAAGGGGCGAACACCATTATAACAGGCCGCTATATTCCCCTGGACTTTATATTGCGGCCCAGCCCCTGCACATCACAAGTGTGCTTCTCTTGCTTTCCATTTATAATTCATCACGTGTATCGTCCGTCGACATCTTACGTTTATCGTTCGTCAACCTCATAATGCTTTGTCGAGTTGTTAATCCAAGACGTATCGTTGATTAACATTGTATTGTTTTGTTGAGTTGTTAATCAAAGACTTATCATTGATTATCATCGTAACGTTTTTATTAATACTGAATGTCGTTTATTCTGCACTATAAGTTCCTTCTCTTTTGTCCAACTCTTAGACTTCGAGACCCCTAACAACTGTTATGTGCAAAATATTAACTTTGGTACTTCATTCTCTTTATTGGTTTCATTGGCAGCCTTTATACTCAAAACAAGGAGATACATGCTCCCTGCAACATCCTGAGGTTGAGTGTGATCAAGTGATCATCTTGCATCAGTTGTAAGATTCGAGGTCTAGAATAGCCATTTTGATTGCTAAGGCAGTCATTCAGCCGGAATTTGATCAGTTTGCACATGCGATTGCGCCGACAACATTTGGAGAGCTGTTGGAGATACATGATATTGTAAGCGGAAAATCGCAATGCTGCAAGGAATCTCCCGGGTTAGATTAGCCATATGTAAATAGCATGCCGCAACTGACTGTCCCAGATATGCATATCGGCTTGCACAACTGACACAATGCCCAATTCACCACCGATTAACACATCGAGGCCTGTTAAACCAGTAAGTGTTTACCCTTGCATATGTCCTCCATACCTACGTACGAGACAGGAAATGGATTCAGGTGAACATATTGTATTGGCTCGTAGGTCATGTGTACACAACCAGCACAATATGTGATTATTGACGATATAGCTCTGCAAAAAGTAGTTGGCGTATCTATTTCGATAGGTCAAAGAATTTTTTTGATTTCACTGACTATATTGTAAGAAATGATAATTCGTCTGTGCATGTGCAAGGATCATACGGGCCATGTCAATGGTCCAAACTCCAAACCAAGTTGATTGACAACTAATCAACACAATATCGTCCTGCCGTTTACGGATAAGTGATAATGTGCAATCCAAAATAAACATGAAATGTAGTAACAAAGTCTCACTTAGTGATGACATACGAGTCATAGAAGGAGCAGTCATTGCGCGACACGAATCTGGATGAATGACCACCATCATGTTGCATTCATTCATATAACCAACTACATTACTCCCCGTTGAAACCAGGCGCAAATAGTGTTAGTAACGGTTCCGGACCATCACTTCGGGTCCGGGTCCGGGTCCAAACCGAACCGTTGCCAAATTGGCGGTCCGGGTCGTCGATGAACTGGAACTGCCCACTCGGGTATGGTTCCATGGTAAACTCCCAACCCGTCTGAATTGGGCAGGTTGTCAGCGGGTCCCACAGTGGGTCCATCTATAGATTCATATAAGGCTCTTGTATTTGCAGTGTGTTAATAGTATCTTATCAAAATCAAGTTTTCAGCAACCATTAATGAGCTTTTGCTTGTTGAGCAGTTTGCAATATCGATTAATTTGGTATCTGTGTTTGACCTTCAATATATGGTATTTTTGCCTAGAAAGGCAGTAAATAATACAGTTATGCACGCGAAAATCCGCGCGATGCCTTGATTACGCAATATGCAAGTTCTAAAACCATTGAAGCTCCGTTGACGCTCATTTTCAGGATGCTGCAGGGAGCATTTGGCTGTTGCTTTTGCCAGTAAAGGCTGCCAATATCGCATAAATAGATGGCTGCAACCAGTCGGGACATAACTTACTCAAGATGCAAAGCTAAAAATCGTTGACGCTCCATTGACGCTCATGCTACGAATGGGGCGGTGACTGTGTTGCTATCTCATTTGCCAATAGAGGCTGCCAATACGTCCGTTATGCATAACATCGACCAAGTCACTGGTGAATTACTGTACTTACAAGACCACAAATCGTTGACACTCTGCTGACGCTCATTTTAATGTATTGTCCATTCATCATCTGCTTCCTTCCATAATTGTTTTCATCCTGATTTGACTGTACCGGTTGCCTTTCTGCTTGATTGAGACTCAACCCTGTGGCTTCGCCGAGCGGCATCATTATCTTGCACTGTTCACTCTTTCACCACTAAAAATAATGTATCATGCCAAAAGATTCATTGCGCCTGCTATACAACTATCTATGAACAGATATCCACAAGCTACTTACCATTCGCCCATGATATATCTCTAACTGAAACTCTCGGTCAAGCTACCTAAACCTGGTGAACCATTGACGCATTCTGTCCTACTTTTTCTTCCGTCCTTTATTTCTCCGCATTTCAGCTGCATTGACCATCATTAAAACATTTTCAGCCTGTCTCTTTGACTTCCGTGTCGGCCGAACCAATCCGGGTACATTTGACGCGGCGCTCAGAGCCTGCTGCTCTGGGCATTCCGGATCGTCAATGCAATTGTTGTGCTCTATATCGGAGTCATTGTCCGCTGCGCAATCCTCTTTGCCGTAATTTGGATTTTCCCAGTCGCCATTCCAATTTAGTCACCCTTCAGTGTCCGAAATGCTTTCAGGTGCGCTATCCTCGTCGCTTTCGACTGGATGACGGTTGATTCTCCAAATATGGCGGACATTCAAGATTTGAGTTCGTCTTCCAGGGAGGTCCTTCGCAAACAAAACCCGTGGCAAAGGTGATCTTTCTGACAATTGAAAATGCAGCCGCTTCATCATGTTGGAAGACTGACCTGGATGATTTGACAATCTCTTCCATGTCCGAAATGTATCCTACACCGGTTATATGCTTGTTTTGAGCGCAGGATTCCATCTGTGTAGCACATAGTTTTTTGGCTGCCCTGCCACATCTCCAAAAAGTTGTGAACCTTGGGCATTCTGTGCAATTTTCTTTTCCTCCGCCTCTTTCTTCATTTCCAAGTCGTTTTCTGTCTTCATGGTATCCAATTTGGGGTCAGTGCCTGCCAAAATCCTGTTATTGGCTCGAGCAAACTGCCTTACAACGGCTTTTTCGCGATGGGTCTCGCCTGTGGTTTTTGACTGCCTCCAGCCGATAACATCTCGGCCAAGGGAAAAACTGGCCTCCACTCCGACACCATGTGGCATGATTGAGAATATGTCACACGCCACATTAGATAGATCGGTGTACATTGAGTGCGTTTCCTCCTGTTGTCGCCACCAGTCGGTTATGTCCGGTATCCAAAATGTACTGCTAATCTCCATTGGGTCGGAGTGGTAATCATTGAGATTTGGATTGATTTGCCCCGAGTTCTTTGGTGCGTCAGGATGCGAATTCTAATAGAGCCTGGCGGCGGTGAATCAGCGTGCTGCGCGATCACTTGGTCCGGGTGTCGTCTCGGCCACATTGTGAGGCGTTAAGTATTCCTCATCATCGCTGGACAAATCATATGAATCAAAGGATTATTGATAGAACCCGGAAGCTGTTGCAGAGGGGACGAGATTGCTGGTCGGTACTGTTTCGAGTTTATTGACCGCCACATGTCGATGTTTAGCACGGTATTCATTCTCCACATACTTCAGAAAGGCCTCTTGGTATTGTGTAGTGTAGGATGTCTCGTCCTCAGGATTGATATCCATTCCTTTGTCCCACTTTCTAAACGATCGCAACTTCCTGAAAGGATCAAGGATGTGTGCGGAAATCAGAAGCATGCCGGTCGTTGGAGTCACTTCGGCGTAGTAGTTGGAGAGCTTCTGTCGAGCTAACTTCACAGCGAAGAACAAGTCTTCCTTCCATGGAGTCTTCTTCTTGGCCAAAGCTTGCATCACGCCGTCCATGTGATCGAACATGTCAGTGTACACAGTAATAACATGATGCAATGTGACTGTATGCCTCTTCGACATCCAAAGGGTCCAATATTGAAATGTCTTCATTACTTCCATGACATAATTGACAAGCGTCCATTGATCCTGAGTTGTGAATAGTGGCCGATATTCAGTGTATTTTGGGTTCTGAAGCCACTCGCGGGTGAATTCCCGTAAGCAGTAGGCGCGCTCGAGAAACTCCAGAGTAGAGTTCCAATGTGTCTTCACATCCATAATCGGAAGTACTGCAATCCGCACTTTGGCTGTCTGACAATCAATAAACTTGTTTCGGCGACCAGGTGTTAGCGTAATTAATACTGCAAGCATTCTCTGCTTTATGAAGGTCAGCTTCAGGACTTTCAAAATATCATGAAATACGTACTTTCTCAATTATGTTTGCTAAACCTGGTCTCATGGCCGACACCTTATTGATTCTAGCATTGCCCTCTTTTTGAAGTCTTTGACTCTTTCCAATGTCTATGCTTTCATTCTCGTCAAATTGCTGATCGCGCTCATGGGCTTCCCAAGACTTGGTGCGGCCTTTTACACCGAGACTGCTCATGAATGCACCTAAAGCCAGCTGTATGATGTGCGCCCTGCACGGTATATGGTTCCTCAATGCAGGCCACTCAATTCCAGAGGCCTCCAGTGTTGATTGCAGCTCGTGTGTCATCGAGTAGTTTGAGGAAGTATTATCAGTCGTAGTACCAAGCAAACGGCCGTCGGTAAGCCCAAAACCATCAAGCACATCCTTCAAATGTACGGCTAGTGTTGGTCCAGTATGATGGCCCTTGACCTGACATTCTTAATTAGCTTACGAAACGGGAACAGAACAGGCGATTAACCTCATCGAAGGCGAGTTGAATTTCACCCAATGCCCAATTTCGATCCATATAGTAAGCAATGACTGCTGTTATCACTAGTTTGTTCGTTGATGTCCATCCGTCCAAAGCTAAACTAACTTTATTTCGTAGTGGCAATTGTTTCTTAATTGCATCCACAGTCAGTGCACATTCCCTCCGGCAAAGGATACTAAGGGTCGTAGCGGACGGAAGAACTAGGTTATCGCGTAATGCCTTATAAGACTGTCGTAGCTCAAGATTTGAGATAGCGTTCCATGGAATATGTGCCGAAACAAATCCTTACATGAGGTAGCGATTCCACGTGTCTTCGTGAAATTCGGAAGTTTCAAAGTCTTTATCTGCCAGTTTGGAACGTTTTGTCTGTCATTTCGGTCAATATGGATTAAACTGCATATCAAATATGGTTTTCCTCTGCAAACTTACTATTCTAATTCCACGACTTCCTTGCCTCTTCAGGACGGCCAAAGCTGTTTCATCCCTTGTCGAACTAATCAATTCAGTGACCTTGGACTCTGTTAATTCGTTAAACTTTGCGATGTGAGCTTTTGCCAGCAAGTGTTGCCCCATTGAGCTGGTCCCATGGTCTGATGGATGGCGAAGAACTTGATGACAAACGATACATATGATGCCAGGGCTGCCGGTCTCCTCAATTCCACAGTGCAAATAGAATCGCCACGAAGGAGCATGTCTAGAATTCTTCCAAGCCATAAGCCGCTTCGAGCATACATTCATTGAAGCCCAATAAGCGTCGAAGATAATTTGTAAAATAAGATCGCTCAAATCTCGAATAAAGACACGTTCGTTTTTGGAAGAGATCATAACCTCTAGCAATGAGGTGTTCAAAGATTGTGTATCAGACATGGCGGTAGAAATTCAAAAGCTGGGTTATCCGACTTGAGAGACTGCCGAAAATAACGATACAGTAAAGCAGATTGGGGGTTCTTAAATATTGACTCTACAACTACAAGGATAATAATCAGATCAGTCAGACATTGCATGCATATTTATTATGATGAATACAAGGACAGATTGCAACGACTGACCGCGTAAACCTCCATTTAGGAACAGCATACTGCAGTTTATTGCTGTGTAGCGTTCAGAGCCTTGACGCACTGTGGGGGCACAATTGTAGGAGGCAGACGAGATATCGACACTTGCATTTTTGCCAGTGAAGGCTGCCGATAGGTTCATTGTGGTTATCTGCGTTTTATTCCGGATACATTATCCAAGATGCCAGCACAACAATCGTTGACGCTCCGTTGACGCTCATTGTGGGACATGGTTACGATCTTGTCGGAAGCATATTTGACTAGAAAGGCGGCAGGTAGTACGATCATAGATCAGTGAAGATGCATAGCCGCATGATTATCCAAGATGGAATGCGTCAAATAGTTGACGCTCCTTTGACGTTCAATTTTAAGGCGTAGTGACGATGTCTTCAATAGCATTTTTGCCTCGAAAGACGGCCGATAGTTCAATTATATGTTATTATCGCCGCAGTGCCCTTGGATTGTCCGAGATGCATGGCCAAAAGTTGTTGACGCCCCGTTGACGCTGATTGTTAGGACATAGTAGCGATGTAGTCGCAACCGTTTTTGCCTAGAAAGGCAGCCGATAATGTAATTATGGCTTCATGCCGCCGCACAGCGCTAGGATTTGCCATGATACAAGGCAAACAGTCATTGACGCTCGGTTGACGCTCATTTTTAGGACATAGTAGCGATGTAGTCACAACCGTTTTTGCCTAGAAAGGCAGCCGATAATATAATTATGGCTTAAAGCCGCCGCACAGCCCTAGTCGTTTCCATGATACAAGGCCCAAAGTCGTTGATGTTCATTTTTAGGACAGAGTAGGGATGTTGTTGCAAGAGTTTTTGCCTAGAAAGGCGGCCGATAGCGCAATTAAGGGGTACCGTCACTGCGCACCCCATGCATTTTCCAAGATGCAGGGCCAAAAGTTGTTGACGCTCTGTTGATGCTCATTCTTAGGACATAGTAGAAATGTTGCCGTCACCATTGTTCAATAGAAAGGCGGCCGATAGTTTGATTGTGACTTACTGTAACCGCACAGCCTACTGGATGTTTCATGACGCAATGCCAAAAATAGTTCAAGCTCCGTTGACGCTCACAGTAATCACATCGAAACAGCCTTTGTACACTCAATAATTGAATCCAACGAATCAAATACACAGTTATGACATCCATTATTGCGTTTGTATCTATCATTGTGTGCATCCAGGAGTTTTGTTATCGCTCAATTTTTCACCAACTGCTATCCACGCTATCTGAGTGAGAAATGGCGTGGCCCTTTCACATTGCTGCGCTTTCGGCCGGCAATTGACGGCATGTGAATCATATCACTAGTTTTTGGTAAATATAGCTCAATTCCTCACTATTCCTTATACAGCTCCTTCTCCTCCATTTCCATGACGTACCACAAGAAACTTCAAATATCTCAACCATGTGCACCAGGTCTGTGCAGAGAGTTATGCAGTTGGACACATGTATGAATATGGCATGACGGCTGTCGTTTGGATTGATTCATCCTGCGCACTGACCGCTCTTTCTATGACACGTATGACATCACTCACTTAAATTTTGTTAGCACATTTCATCACGAATATTGCTTTTGCCTTGTCACTTGAGAGTCACTTGCAGAATAAAACCGAACATGATGGCCGTCTTACAACCCGATTTGGATTTTAGAACTTTCACATGGTGCATTCGACCCTTGCACATGCACAGATGAATTATCACGTCTCACAATTTGGTCACTGAAATCAAGCCAAAGCTGATATGTTGCAAAATTGGTATAGAACTTGCTTTTCACCGCGATCAGACATCAAACAGTACAGTTTGCACCACTATTCCTTCGCAGACGCTGGAGCCGTCACTATCTCTTCGTCGGAATCCGATATCTATATGCTAATTAGCTGGAGGCTATATGCATGGGTAAAAGCTTACTGGGTCAACTGGCTTCGCTTTCAGCAACATTGACGAATCGGGCTCTGCAGCTGGCTCACCACATGGTATGCTCGATTTAGACTGCGGCTTGACTGAACCCAGCCTAATATGACTACTTCCTGGTCGAGAAGTCATTTGCGGCTTTTGCGATATTCCCGGGACATTGTCAAGACTCTCCATCACCTCTCCAAATGTTGCTGGTGGAGGTGCCGGAGCGTCATCCATTGTTTGCGGCTGGACGATAGCCGGAACCCTCAATTCGGTGGTGTCGTACTTCTTTTCTTGTTCACGGAAGTAGTCGGGTGCATCCTCCCATCCCGGTCGAGTCAATTCGTCAAGCTTCATCTGCATCTGCCGAAATCTCTCCTTGCGCTGCTGGTCCATTTTGGTGATTGTGCGCATCACCCAGCCAGGTTCGTCATCTTCGCTCATATTGCCCTGCTCAGTCTCTTCATCAGCTTCTTCATCCCCATCCTCCCCATCGTCGGAAGTTGCAAGATCACTCAGACATCCTCCGATAGAAACCAGCATCTCCTCAAACGTCATTTCGGGCACTCTGGACATCAATCCCGCTATTTCAGCCTGCGTCATATCGTCCTGCTCTTGTTGAACCGCGGACTCTGCGTCTTCAACTCGGTTTCTTGCCCCAGCGGTCTCTCTCTCCACATAATCCTCAATCCATTTCTCTTTCTCTTCATTGCTTAAGAAGTGCGTTTCTCGTCGCATCTCCGCCGCAAGCTTCTTTTTGGAATTCAAGCTGCGCAATGCCCCAAGTGCTCTGATTCTCTCTTCCACCAAGCCGCTCTTGCCTTCATTCGCTTGATGACGTCGTTGGGTTGACCGCTTTTTCGATTTGCCATATCTGTCTGCTGGAAGTGGCGAAAAGTTCTTTTTCAGAGCACTGACCATTGTAGTTTTGGTCGAATTTGTTGTTGGGCGAGATGTTGCATGTTGCAAGTTATGGACAATATGGAGGTAAGTTGCGTCTTTTATATCAAGGTTAGTACGTTTACTCATCTCGAACAAAGCAAAACCGCTCTCTTGACTGTCAATAAATCCGGAATAATAATGCTAACCGTACAACATGACATGATTGTTAGCGTCAGTTTCATGTAATATCCCGGGGATCATTTGTGACAAACCTCATCATACGTCCTGTCGCTCGAACTACATCCTATCAATATGCAGCAATAAGGCGATTTCGGCGGTCGTACAGCGCAATTGATCCCTGTTATCAACCAGGCAACATCAGACTGACTGATTGCAAATTGTGGGGCGGTGGGAAACCCCTGCAACTGGCATCCATACTCAGAAGGATTCAGCTTGATCATAACGATCATGTTGGCTGCTATATATTCCATTCTGACATGAAGCTAAGTATATAGTCCTCAGGGCTTCCCACTTCCTCACGTTATTATCTTCCTCTCCTATTCGACATCAGTACATTATGGATACACAACCACCTCCGGCAGGTGAGAGCGGATCAAATGCCGGCAGATTGGCAGGCGCTACATCCAATACGGAACTTCTTGGAACACAACAAGAGCGCAGACACAAGTTAGTTCACCGTGATGCTGCCAATGTAGCCACCAAACATATGACCCAGGATGCACATTTAAAGATCGTCCGCAAGACTGGCAGCAGCAAAAACAAGAAGCAGCATGCAGTTGGATGTAAGCATATCCTGATTGTAGCAAACGGCAGTCAATTAACTGAATTATCTACAGCGGGTCTCCGTAGAGAGCTACGTAAAGAATTCATCCCTGCCCGTACCGGGAAACCTCCATGCTCGACAAAGGCATTTCGCCGCACAGTCCGCCAAATCGAACGTCATGATGTTGTGAGCTTTGGGATTTTTGCAGATGAATTTCCTGATAAGCGTCCCCGTGAGTGGACGAAACAGGCTTTAATCACTTTAGTGGAGGCTACGGAAGCGTAGATGGTAGAGGTAACAGCCGAATTTCATTGTTAGAAGCATCGACTAATCTCTTGTAGGTTTTCAACATGTCTGCAACTATCGTAAGGCGAGGAGGTCGGGTACAGCTGGAACAGTCCGACATGCGCCTGTGGTTGAATATGGCCAAAATGGCCAAAGAAGGCTTTTCGCGCGCCGCAATAGAGGAAACAAAATATCTCATTAAGAGACCACACGCCAAGGTCCGAAAAGAGAAGAAGTGAGGTGTTTAGTTTCCTGGGCATTAAATGGTGAAGGCTGCGATACAAAGACACCTGGCAATGCTTTGTCATAACCAATTGCCCTCCTGCCTTCCTTGCCAAAATGGCACCGCAAAGAATCTGCAGACAGGCTGGAGACGCAAAGGAACAGGTGCACCTACCCCCGCCCGACGCAGAGTGCGGACTCCAGAGGCGACTCCACCTCGGCCCGGCACACCACCCGCCCCAACCGGTAACACCTCCAGAGCCCAACCGTCTGACATCATCATTTTGCAGGCCCGATAAACATATTCGCATACAGCTCTTCCCTGTGAGTAATTTTTCGAAGATGCTGAGGATACCGAGCACGGTACCGATTTTGATCGAGATATGCTGACTGATGATGGTTAGTGGACTATCTGTTGTGTGGTAATGCGTCTAATATTCATTTTGAAGACAAAAGCAGTGGCTTGAGCGATCCTGCTACTGATGACGAGCATTGACCGAAAGACACGGGATTTTGGAGATTACTATTATATATATCTATGTATTAGTAAAGAACAACATAGCGATCAAGAAGAAAGTATATGAAAATGCCAGAAATGCAGCCAAAACAAAGTGAATGATGCACTGTGCCAAAATGAATGATTGCATATTGTGGGTACAGCTGTGGCAAAATGACCATCAACGGAGCGTAAACAATTTTTGGTCATGCGTCCGGGGAAATAACACCTCCGATAGGTTGTAGTCAGTCAGAAAGGAATTCTTTGCCGCCTTTATAGGCAAAACAGACAGTAATACCCTCCCTGCCCCATCATGAAAATGAGTGTCAACGGAGCGTCAACAATTTTTGGTCATGTGTCCTGGGAAATCACACCTCCGATAGGTTGTACTGAGTCACAAAAGAATTTTTGGCTGCCTTTATAGGCAAAACAGATAGCAATACCCTCCCAGCCCCATCGTGAAAATCAGCGTCAACGGAGCGTCAACGATTGTTAGTCATGCGTTTTGGGAAATGACACCTCCGATAGGGTGTATTGAGTCATAAAGGAATTTTTGGCTGCCTTTATAGGCAAAACAGATTGCAATACCCTCCATGCCCCATCATGAAAATCAGCGTCAACGGAGCGTCAACGACTGTTGGTCATGTATCATGGGTAATCTGGGGGGCGACAGGTTGCACATTGTCATAAACTGATTATTGACTGCCTTTATTGGCAAAAGTGAAAGTGAAACGCTTCCTGCCCCATCATCAAAATGAGCGTCAACAGAGTGTCAACAATTGTTGGCCTTCCATCATGGTTAATCACAGTGAGATGTGGCGGTTATTGTCTATATATATCGTTTTGACTGTTATTATACTCTAAAAGGCTCAACAATACTTAGTGGTAGCTCTGTAAATGGAATAAGTTGTTACTGTCCCGGAGGATGTGGTTAGAATATCCCGTACATATATGCCAATAAAGGCTGTCATATCCTTTTTAATGGATGTTTGTGATCACGCACCACTCATCTTACCGAAGATGCAAGACCAAATATCGTTGACGCTATGTTGACGCTCATTTTGAGGATGTAGTTGGGCGCTTGAGTATTCTTGTTTTGCACATCAAGGCGGCTAATACATCGAAAACTCACTGTGACATACCATGTTCAATATTTTACGATTAACAGTCGCATATCTGAATGCGACCATAAACGTGAAACCCGAAACGCAGAACCGGAGATTGGAACCGACAGGTCTAGCAAAACCCGCCAAATCCCGCGGGTTGACCGGTATGGGTCAGTGTTTCACCCGCCAAGAGTCTGCGGGTCAGGTTTTTGGACGGTTCTGGAACTGAACCGACCCGTTTTTGCAGTCCAAACCCGGACCGCTGGCGGGTTACCCGGACACGTTGCTAACACTACACTTTTGGTTGTCCTACCATCCCGAAGAACCGTGCGATTGCGAAGGACATAACTGTTGAGCAATTCATTCGACAGTGGGACACGCAGCAGCAGTAGCAACAACAGCAAAATCTTTGGGGATTCCGTTGATTGTTATAGTACCCTTGTCCCCGACACCTTCCAAAATTGACATCTCAAATTGTCACTGTTAGATGTGATTAATCCGCTGCGATGTTAGGATCAGAACAGCACAATCGGGTGCCCCTGGTGTCTGTCGACGATCAGGCCAGCATTTGAGGGAACATCAATATGGTCATCATGAGTCTGCACTTCGCGGAAAGACAGGCGATGTTGCAAAAGGCACAGGATGAGTAGAGGCGGTTAGGCCAATACACGGAACCGGCCAGCACGATACAACGGGTATGCGACCACCCTGTACTGATCTTTGGGTGATAGAAGGAGATTATGGACCTCAAGTCCGGACATTTCCTCCCTCCCCAGTGCGATCATACCGAGATGGAGAACCAGATACAGACTCTGAAGACCGAATGGGACGAAGCCAGATAGAGGCCTACGGCACCAGGAATAGGCGAGGATCTCCAACAGGAGCTAGCAGACATGACCAGAGATGCACAAGAATCTGGAGAGGAAATCTGCGGTTTGAGGACGCAGTTGGCCAATGCATTGATGTTACCAGCCAGACCGGCACCGGCTGCCCCAGAAACCACCGAAGACAGAGGTCAGAAATTTGCCAACTCCCCGGACATTTCAGGGTCAGATTGTACTCAGTTGAGAGGCTGAATTGCTCAACTCCGGATGGTCATACGAAACAAGCCCGCCAGATTTCCCGATGAACAGTCGAAGATGTGGTATGCACATACGCAAAAAACATTTCAGTCCGGGCGGAATGCGTGCGTCAGAGTGGACGCGCTCCGTCAGAGCCGTGAGAGACACCCCGGTGGCGGATTACTCCGCGCCTGGCTTCAATACCACGCGTCGCGTTGTATATCGCCCTCCGATCGCCGTTTCGGTACCCGCTTGCATCTGGATTGCAATGCAATGGGTGACGCTGCGAAAATCTCTCCTCATGTTCCTTCTACATTAAGCTCGAGGAGCGTAGGAAGAAGGTGAGAAGATATGATACTACCAGGCCGTAAGGATCCACGCATTTGCGCGGATCCACGAAATCTCGGAAAGAGTGAGTGAGACCAAAAGTTGGGAAAGATAGAGTGTGTATTTTCGTTATATGACAAGATGAGATGATAATGAGATGCTGTCTATCTATCTACCCCTCTCCCGAATATATACTCCGCGTCGCTCATTCCACCGCCGTTACCCCTGTATCTCCGTACACCCACCGTTTCTCCTTAACGATAAAGTTGGAGGTCATGATCGAGCAAGTTTGGAGATGCACTTGGAGGCCGAGTTCGAGTGAACTCAGAGATCCATTTTGAGGACGTGATCGAGCGAGTTTGGAGATGCACTGGGAGGCCGTGATCGAGTGAGTTTGGAGATGCACTTGGAGGCCGAGGTCGAGTGAACTCAGAAATGCACTTTGAGGCCGTGATCGAGCGAGTTTGGAGATGCAATTGGAGACCGAGATTGAGTGAACTCAGAGATACACTCCGAGGCAGTGATGGAGGGAGTTTGGAGATGAACTTGGAGGCCGAGATCGAGTGAACTGAGAGCTGCACTTGGAGGCCGTGATCGATCGAGTTTGGAGATGCACTGGAAGGCTGTGATCGAGCGAGTTTGGAGATGCACTTGCAGGCTATGATCGAACGAGATTGGAGGAGTACTTGGAGGCGGTCGATTTGAAGGGAGGCGCGATCGCAGCTGACACTCTATTCATCTCAGGTGTATGCTGTACTCGGTGTTAACTCATGATTATGGCATGGAGAGATAGAGAGGGATGACTTAACTTCGTGTTCTTAGGTGATGGTAGAGTTGAGCACAAGAAAGAGAGAGATTAGAGGAGATGGGGGAAATCATCATGAGAAACTGGGACTTGAGAGAAATTCGTGTGCTAGTCAATTGACCATCCCCGATACGGCAGGTACGAGTCCCGATCCGGCGGGTAATATCACCGATACGGGGTCTTCTAAACCCAATCAGGCAAGTCGTACTGCTGATTTCTCATAGCCGCTCGTATTCTCCATATCGTTCTCATCTTCATCCCCCATCTCCCACTTTCTTGTCCACAACTCTACCATCATCGCAAGAACACAAAGTTAAGTCATCCCTCGCTATCTCTCCATGCCATAATCATGAGTTAACACCGTGTACAGCATACACCTAAGGTGAATAGAGTGTCAGCTGCCGTCGTGCCTCCCTCCAAATCGACTGCCTCCAAGTACTCCTCCAATCTCGCGCGATCATAGCCTGCAAGTGCATCTCCAAACTCGCTCGATCACCTCTCTATCTCTCCATACCAAAATCATGAGTTAACACCGAGTACAGCATTCACCTAAGATTGTCTGTCGTCCCTTCACTCACGATTTCAAGTTGACCCCTGAATGTAGCATCAGCTTCCGGCGTACCTCCCTACCGATCCACCGCCACCAGACAGTTCTCCATAAGAGCTTCAATGGTAAAGTCACCTCGTCACATTCCCACGGTTTCGAGTTAACTAACCGATGAATAGAGTCTCAGCACTGGGCGCGCCTCCGACCGACCGCCTCCAGATCGAACTCCTCCAAGTACTCCTCCAATCTCGCTCCATCATAGCCTGCTACAAGTGCATCTCCAAACTCGCTGGATCACGGCCTCCCAGTGCATCTCCAAACTCGATCGATCTCGGCCTCCAAGTGCATCTCCAAACTCGCTCCATCACGGCCTCCAAGTGCAGCTCTCAGTTCACTCGATCTCGGCCTCCAAGTGCATCTCCAAACTCGCTCCATCATAGCCTGCTACAAGTGCATCTCCAAACTCGTTCCATCATAGCCTGCTACAAGTGCATCTCCAAACTCGCTCGATCACAGCCTCCCAGTGCATCTCCAAACTCGATCGATCTCGGCCTCCAAGTGCATCTCCAAACTCGCTCGATCACGGCCTCCAAGTGCAGCTCTCAGTTCATTCAATCTTGGCCTCCAAGTGCATCTCCAAACTCGCTCGATCACGGCCTCGGAGTGTATCTCTGAGTTCACTCAATCTTGGTCTCCAATTGCATCCCCAAACTCGCTCGATCACAGCCTCAAAGTGCATCTCTGAGTTACCTCGACCTCGGCCTCCAAGTGCATCTCCAAACTCACTCGATCACGGCCTCCCAGTGCATCTCCAATCTCGCCCGATCACGGCCTCGGAGTGTATCTCTGAGTTGTAGATTGGTAGCTATATAGATACATAGATACATAGATGAGAATACAACCTGAATACATGAGTTTTAAAAATCGTTGCACGATTAGTAGTAGCTCTGAGTTCCAGGCGCACCAGCAGCGTTCCCAAAGAAGATGTTGTTTTTCCCAGAATGCACAACTGTGATTCGAGGTGCTCCCAGACGCTCCCAAGTTTGTCGCCGGCGCTCCCAGGTGCTCTGCTATGCAACGCAACCCATCGCCTGGGCGACGGGATCCGTGTCATTCTCCGTCAGAGGGTACGAGGTTCCGTCAGAGCCGTCAGAGCCGTCCGGAACACCCGGGTGTTTCAGACGGAAACTGGGTTTGTTACTGATGCATTCAACCGAGTGAGGGGAGTTGCCTTGGCCCAGATTTTGGCACATGCCGGGAGAACGGAACAATCGGGCTGGAAGACCTACCAGCTTCCATACAACTGCTGGAAGCAGCTTTTGCGTACCCAGACCAAGTAGCCACCACCGAACGGACAATACGGGAGATTAAACAAAAGAACCGAGAGTTGTCTGAGTAGTATGCTGAGTTTCAAGTTGTTGCTGCTGACCTGGATTGGAATTCTTCGGCCCTCCGGAATGCATTGAGGATGGGGTTTTCAGAAGAAATGAAGGACTCTTTTACCAGTTCTGATATGCCTGAAGAACTACCTGCATTCGTGACGATTTGCCAGAAGCAGGAAGATCAGATTCGACAACGACAAGGGGAAAAGGCGGCACATAATAAGTGAGGAGGGGTAGGTTTGTCTTCCCCCAGGCCTTCCCCAGCCCCAGAAGCTCCCACGAGCACTCCTGCTTAAACAGTTGTTCGATATACTGCACCTGCACCAACGGATCTGAGCACAGGCAGGAGGAGGATTTCAGCAGAGGAAGGAGCGAAGAGATTTGCGGACAGGAGATGTTTATACTGTGGTGGATTTAACCACAGGGCGGTGGAGTGTGGGGCTAGGAAGAAGGATCAGCCATTTAAGGCCTCTGGAGCAGACATTGATGAAGTAGGAACCAAGGAAGGTTCTGAGGAATCGGGAAAAGATTCGGTCAACACAAGTAGGATGGCGCTTGGGTTGACGGAGAAAGTTTTGTTTCAAATGCTTTCAAAATGTTTTGGAATTTCACGATTATCAGTTAGCAAGGTGGAGGTATTAGAAGGATCAATGGAATGCAAACATTTAGTTATAACCTGTTCATTGACCGTGAATAACCAAGAGATAGCTACGCATATACTGATTGATTGCGACGCTACTGGCATTGCATTTATGGATCAAGATTTCGCTCGCCATCATGAGATACCCCTTCAAGAACTGAATGTGAAAAGACAACTTGAGGTGATTGATGGAAGACCCATTGAATCCGGAGATATTATGCACATTGCCAAAGTTGGCATAGAGATACACGAACATAAGGAACAATTACCTATGTTCATTACAAAGTCAGGACATTATCCAATGGTCCTGGAAATTCCATGGTTGCAACTACATGATGTGGCGGTCCGGTTTGTGTCAACTACTGTTACTTTTGGTTCACAATACTGTGTCACATATTGCCAAGATATGCCCGTAACTGTGCAGGGAGTTACAGAGGAACCTCCGGAACATGCATACAAAGAACAAGTTATAATTGAATGACAGATACGACCTTCTACACCATTTCCAGGGAAGATTGTGATGCTTAATGGGGCTTCATTCGTTCGAACCGTTAAGAAGGGGAAACTTGCCGTGTTTACAGCCTCTCTTTAAGATATCAATAAGGCTATTGAAGCGAAGGATGTAAAAGAACAGCCTTTGGAAGAAATTGTTCCCGAACAGTATCATGAATTTATTCCGGTAGTTGGCAATGTTTTGGCTGATAAGTTACCACCGAATCGACCTGGTATTGATCATGAGGACCGTTTAAATGATGGTGAAACACCATCATGGGGACCATTATATTCAATATCGAAGGCTGAGCTAGTTGTGCTAAAGGAATCCCATGAGGAGAACATGTCCAAGGGGTTTATTCAACAGGAGTCATCTCCTTTTGCGGCTCATGTATTATTTACGAAAAAACTGGATGGGGGATTAAGATTCGGTATTCATTACCGAGATATTAATAGCAAGACTATAATGAATCGGTACCCCCTTCCCTTGATAAAGAAAACGTTAAACCTCTTACAAGGAGCGCGAAGATATGCAAAGCTGGATGTATGACGGGCTTATAACCTGATTCGAGATAAGGAAGGAGATGAAGATATGTTAGCCTTCAGGACCAGGTATGGATTATTCGAACCAACAGTAACGCAGTTTGGGACGACAAATGCACCAGCAGACTTCCAATGTGATATAAACAATGCCATTCGAGAGGCTTTCTATGATTTTGCAACAGCAGACCTGGATGACGTATTGATATATAGTGACTCTGAGGAAGAACATGTTGATCATGTCAAATGGATTACGCGACGACTGTTGGAGGCAGGGCTGTATTTAAAGCTGAGTAATGCAAGTTCCATCAGGAAACAGTGAGCTAATTGGGATTGATTATATGAAACAAAGGTATTTGCATGGACGAAGATGAGATTGAGTGTGTACGAAATTGAAACCTGGAGAAGAAGACGGCAAATAGTCGGTTGAATAACCTCTTTGATGTACAACAATTTTTGGGATTTTGTAATTATTATTGACGTTTCATTCCCAAGTATTCTGAGAAGGCAGAACCCCTGACAAGGTTGACAACGAAGGATGAACCCTGTCTATGGGAATCGGAACAACAATTAGCCTTCAAAACTATGATAATCGCGTTTATCGCGGCACTGGAATTTCGACATTTCGATCACGAAAGAGATGTGATCATGGAGACTTACGCTTCCGATTATGGGTCTGCAGGAGGACTGTCACAACTGCACAACGATGAAGTACCACACCCTGTGGCGGATTATTCGAAGCAACATTCACCGGCTGAGTCCAATTATGCTGCAAATGACAAAGAGATAATGGCTGTTATCAAGGCACATGAGGAATGGAGTCCAGAATGTGAAGGTGCTGCTTACCCTTTGCAATTGATAACTGATCATAAGAACCTCGAATATTTCATGACAAAGAAGTTATTGAAGGAGAGACAAGCACAATGGTCCAAATTTTTGACACAGTTTGATTATCAGATTGTTTATCAAGCAGGATAATCGAATTGGAAAGTGGATGCTTTGAAGAGGAGGCCGGGAGAACTCCCTGAGGGGGGGGATAAAAGATTACAAAATATGGAACAGGTGGTTTTAAAACGGCATAATTCACCAGAACAGTTGTGACTATCGTGAATGGCTTACATGTATGGAAGTGTTCTTTGATATCCGATCTCTTTGATCAGGCATGTAAAGAGAACCCATTACATAGAAGGATATTGGAAGCCATACAAGAAAAGAGAAGCTTGAAAGAAATTACAGTGGCAGAATGTCCCGAACAAGAGGGACAGGTGTTGTATCGGGGAAAACAGTGTGTTCCTGAATGTAATTAACTTCGGTTGAGATTAATACAGGAACATCACAATACTGCGCTTGCTGCAGAGCCAGGACGGGCCAAAACGTTTGACCTTCTGGATAGACAGTATTACTGGAAAGATAGGCGAAGACTTGAAGTAGATCAGTATGTACGAAATTGCCAAAGTTGCCAAAGTTTGAGGACCTCAACGAACGCTCTGTTTTGAGTCCTCCAACCATTGCCAGTACCAGAAAAGCACTTCTAAGAGATTTCGATCGATTTGGTGGTAGGGCTACCTGAGTGCGAAGGGTTTGAAGCGGTTTGGGTAGTAGTAGATAGGCTTTCAAAAATGCGTCACTTCGTCCCTTGCCATACAACAATAGATGCGGTGGGGTTTGCACAGTTGTTTCTTCGAGAAGTGGTACGACTCCACAGATTGCCTAAGACTATTGTTTCGGAGCAAGGACCTCAGTTGTTTTAACCTTCTCGGGACAGATATGAAATCGAGTAGGGAATCACCGGCAAATATCTACCGCGTTTCATCCACAAACAGAAGGCCAGACTGAACGAATGAATGCTGGAATTGATCAATACCTTCGAGTGTTTGTTAACCATAAACAGGATGAATGGGTGCCGTGGCTACCCCTTGCTGAGATTGCTGCGAATAACGGAATATCAGAATCAACGAAATGTGGACTGTTTTATGCTGTTCAGGGCGTGGATCCCAGCATTTTGTTTGAAGGAGAACCTACGCAAGAACAGGATCAACGACAAGTGAATGCGGATCAAGTTCAAGCTACGATCCATCAGGTCCATGAGTATTTGCAAGTTGAGCTGAGGCGGAGCCAAGGGATACAGGAAGGAGGTGCAAATCGAAGGCGTATTCCTGCACCCAATATACAAGTTCTATCCAAGGTATGGCTGGGTTCCCGTAAGGTAAGGACAACCTGCCCTACTCCAAAATGGGATTCCAAACGTCTTAGACCCTTTAAGTTGCAACATCAGGTGTCCCCTTATGCGTGTAAACTGGAGATACCGGCATTAATCCGAATTCATCGAGTAAAACCTATTTTGCTTCTCGATCCAGTTATTGAAGATCCATTAGAAGGGCAGGCGGTGCTTCCTTGGCCCCCTGTTGAGGTCGATGGGGAGGAAGAATATCAAATGTCGAGCGTTGAGGATTGCCGGATGTATCAGAATCAGTTACAGTATCTTATCCGCTGGATGGGTTATGATTCCCTTACTTGGGAGCCAAAGAAGTTTGTTGATGGGTTGCAAGCGGTGGGAGAATTCCATCAACGATATCCAGGGTAACCTGGACCATTGGGAAATGCTCTCAGAGGACCTTGAGCCTAAGGGGGGGATACTGTCACGGTGTTGAAAGGTACGAGGGTACCTGAGGATATTGAGGAAGATACAGCAAGGGGGTTGAAGGAATTGTGGTACGGAAAGGCGGACACGTTGAGAGACGCGGAGGATGTCGCGAGATGGTGCGGGTGGAATTCAGTATGAAAAGGAGGTGGTCTGAGGTGTTGCGACGACAGGTGATGTGGCATTATTGTACTAATAGGAAGTTGTGTTAGTGGTGTGTAAGATCATGGGATGAGATTCGGATGGTACATCGGAGCATTCAAAATGATTCGAGGGTGGCAGACGAATTGTGTATACAGAGAGTATTATTGGCATTGGAGGATTGCCCTTTCTTCTCTCTTTACTCATTGTGTTGTATAGCAAAGCAAGTTACGGCATTGAAACAACTTCGACTCTTGTCTTGTTCTGATTCCCTCGACATGAACTTCGAACCTCTTGCTCTGGTTTTTGATACTACATTACTGTAACCAATGTCACCTACACTCGACCTCGCCCGTTACAGGCCGTTTCGTGCTCATTAACCAACAAAACGCAGGATATGAACTAAATCGCAGAAACTCGAGTATATATATCATTTGTTCAAGCCTACACCTCAAGTCTCTTTTCGCCGCGTACGAAACCGACGGCCAGCTATTAAACACACCACCAGCATCCTGAACTATCTCGACATCACGTGACTTGCACAAAACAACTACTCTCGTTCCACAACACACTTGATAACCTACAAAACTTTGTTATTTCACTCTGGGCTTCCTTCCGCTACATTCAACTGTATCATAATGCCATCTCCTTTAATGTAGATTAATTTTCAACTCGTAGTGATGGCACCAAAGGGCAGCCGCGAAGGAAACAGAAAGGCAACTGCTACAGCAAAATTGCCGACATCGGTGACAAATCGACCATTGAATTTGAATCGGGTCCATAGACAGGTATTCATTTCCGAACACATCTGTGGACACATACGGATATTCAATATTTAGGGTGTCAAAGATGAGAGGGCGTGGGACCTCTTTTATGATATAATCTATCTTGTTCCAATCATGACATCCTACTTTTCACAATTCCAGTTGATGTGGCCCCACCTCAGGAGCAGGAGTTCACCTGTTGGAGAGTGGTGGGCAGCGATCCGCTCATATATGGGGCAAATCTTTGCCAAAACCGGTGATCACAAGAACAATTACAGGTGGGACAACACCCATGCCTTCGTGGATCAAGTCGATCGCTCCAATCCGCAGACAACCGGTTCATGAAACGTGCGACCCTCCGGTGAGCGTTTTTCTTGGTACAGTAGCGATGATCTCAGGGAAAAGATTGACCCACCAAGCTGCCGGCAGTACACGCGACGCATATTCCTGGCCATTAGACCACCTTATTGGGATGAGATAATCGATGGGGTTGAAGATAATGATAACTGGGCAGATCCCGAATGGCCGATCACTGGAATGACCCTTCCTAGCCATGGCAATGAGATTGACGATGGCGAGGGTCAGGAGGACTGGCAGGGCGGTGAGAATGGGACCGCGATAAGGCAGGGAACCAAAGACGGGAAGACGAAATGGAAGTGGAAGGGAATGGGAAATGGTAAAGGGAAAGGTATTATTCAACAAATCTCAGGGGGAGATGCTATCTCTCGTGCCATTGCTTTGCAGTTGCAGAAGGAATCATCGGCAAAATTGAAAATCGACTATAGACTGCGCTACGCGCACTCCCGCACTCGCGCAGCTCACAGCAAGCTTCCTGTGGACCCCTGTGCGACGCGCAGCCTATAGTCATCTATAGTCGATTCATAGAGATGTGCGTGTGGGCCTATGGAACTATATACAGCTGGCGGCTGGAGACGGACCTATACCAGTCTTCAGTGCCTGCAGTCTTCGCTGCTATACCGGTACTGTGCACTATCGCTGAGAGTCCGCTTCAGAGCCTGCTTCAGGTCCTGCTTGAGAGCCTGCTTGAAAGCCTACTTGAAGGCCTGCTTGAGAGCCATCTTGAGAGAGTCTCGCATCGGGAGGAGTAGAGTTTTCCACGAGAAGCTTTTGTCCTATGGGGAACCCTGAGTTTGTGGTAGCTTTGGCTAATAGAAGGCTCTATGTCTGTGAAAGCTTTGGCTACTAGAACGCTCTAAGTCTGTGGAAGCTTTGGCTACAAGAAAGCTCTAAGTCTGTGGAAGCGTTGGCTAATGGAAGGCTCCAAGTCTGGAAGCTTTGGCTAATGGAAGGCTCTAAGTCTGAAGAAACTTTGATGCTAACGTTGACGTAGCCAACCTACTTGTCTAAGTGCTTCTGGTACTATGATCACGATCTCCGATACCATCACCATCGCCGTGATCACCATCGCCGTCATCACCATCACCATCATCACCATCGCCATCATCACCACCAGCCCCGGCCCAAATACGCACACATACGACCACAATCCGTGCGAAGCAAGTGGCAGATTCCGCTCGAAAATCTGAGTCGGAGATCTGCTGTCCCCAAGATCCAATTGTCTACCATTCCAAAAGAATCTAAGGCTGCAATTGGCAACACCATGATCGTGAGGCATCGTGAGATTTCTTCTCGGTGAGCGCGTTTTTGATAGGATTTCATCTCGTTGGTCGCGGTAAAGATAAGATTCAGACTATGATATAGACCGACGTCATGATTTTGGCAGCCCGCGGCCCGCTACCCACTACCTGCCACATGCCGCACGCCACCCACCAAACACTGCCCGCCACCCGCAACCTGCCTCTCGCCGCCCGGTGCCTGGCATCTGCATAACAACAAGTCTCTGGAGTCTGGATCGAGCATGTAAGAGCATATTCGGGAGGAGCAGAGTTTTCCATGGGAAGCTTTTGGCTGATGGAAAACTCTGAGTTTGTGGAAGCTTTGGCTAATTGAAGGCTCCAGGTCTGCGGAAGATTTGGCTAGTAGAAGGTACTAGGCCTGTGGAAGCTTTGGCTAGTAGAAGGCTCTAAGTCTGTAGAAGCCTTGATGCTGACATTGACGTAGCCAACCTACTTGTCTAAGTAGTTCTGATACTATGATCACTATCACTATCACCAACACCATCGCTATCGCCATCGCCATCGCCATCATCTCCATCAGCCCCGGACCAAATGCGCACACATACGCCCAAAATTGATGGAAAGCAAGTACAAGATTCTGCTGGAAAATCTGAGTCGGAGATCTGCTCACCCCATAATCGAATTGTCTACCTTTCATGGAAAATCAAAGGCCGCAATTGTCAACAACATGACCGTGAGGAATCGTGAGATTTGGTTGCGGTGGCCATGCTAAAGATGAGCTTCTGAGTATGATATCGACCGGCGTCATGATTACGGCCACGATACGCCTCCAGTCACCCACCACCGGCCACCGCCCTCCTGCCACCAGCCTCACGTGTCCCGGTGCCTGGCCCCTGCAACTCAGCAAGCCTCTGGATCGAGCACACAGGAGTATACATGGGAGCATATAGTCAAGTGACATTGGAAGTGTCTTGCCTCTTGATAGTGTATTTGGGAGCATAGAGCCAAGTAGGCTGGGAGTGTCATCGAGTGCAAGTGGGAGTGTACTTGCAAGTGTGCTCGGAAGCGTGCTTGAGAGCATGTTGAGAGGTTACTTGTGAGCATACAGTCAAGCTGGCTGGGAGTGTGCCTTCGAGTGCGATTGGGAGCGTCTTGAGAGCTTACTTGGGAACGAACAGTCAAGCAGGCTGGGAGTGTGTCATCGAGTGCAATTGGGAGTGTACTTGAAAGCGTGCTCGGGAGTGTGCTTGAGAGCGTTTTGTGAGCTTACTTGGGAGCGTATAGTGAAGGAGGCTGGGAGGATGCCATTGAGTGCAATTGGAAGCGTCCTTGAGCGCATGCCCGGGAGTGTACTTGGGAGCGTCTTGACAGCTTAATTGGGAGCGTAAGTCAAGCAGGCAGGGAGTGTGCAATCGACTGCTGTCAGGAGTGTACTTCAGAGCGTAATTGGGAGCCTGCAATGAAGTGCATTTGGCAGTTGTATTGAATGCAGCATGATGTATAGTATCAAGCGCACATAATCGCATGTGTATCATAGTAATCTAGTCAACTCACAGGTCCATAGGACCTCATAGTGCCACGCGTCAATTATGCTATGGATAACCGGCCCAAAAACAGCTTCTCTATGAGTTACGCGTCGCGCAAGGTCATTTTTCCCGGTGATGGTATGTGGCAGACTTGGACACGGAGGGCTAACTAGAGCTGCTACATTTATAGCCAGAAGCATCCCCCGCCATGTCAAATTCCTCAGATGAAGATACCGACTCTACTGAGAAGTCGGACAGTGAATATTACTCAAAACATAACTCTGCTGTGGATATGTGCATGGAGGATGATGTGGACGCACCAGACCGCATTGATTGAGACAGCAATATGGATATAGAAACAGATGGAGACGTTGATGAGGTGGAAGATGAAGTGGAGGAACATGAAGAGAAAGACAATGAGGAGGAGGAGTTGGAGGAGGAGGATGAGGATGAGGATGAGGATGATGGCAAAGAATCTCAGATGATTGGCCAGGGGGAGATGGTAAATACATCGGCTACCCATGCTGATACCATGGTTGACGAGGAGCCAACCGTGCTAGCTGAGCAAGTCCAGGAGATAGGCTAGCATACCCCACAGCCACAACAACCGGCACCTGCCCAACAGCCACAAACTCCATAGCCTCCCCCACGACCACAAACTCCGGAGACTCATACCCTCAGTGGGCTCAGGTTTTTGGGGCTTTGGACGCCGCAAATACCTCGCCCAGCGGCGCCAATTTTGCGAGAAGAGGAGGCAGCCGGAAATTCTTCGGATGTTGATGTGGAGCAGCAGCTACTCGGTGAATCGGCAGGTAGCGATAATCTCCCCTATGTCTTTCACCCCCGATGTCCATGGCCCGGATGTCCCTCTCCCGGGTGTCCATCTCCCCAATGTCCCTCTCCCCGATGTCTCTCTCCCTGAGGTTCCTCTCACTCAGGTGACCCTAGATGGCTCAGTAGGCGAGGAGTGAACCAGTCCTCATGTTGTGTTTGGATTAGAGTCTGGTTCTTGTCTTGTGAGTGTACTTTGCTGTAATCAAGTTATCTCAGGCACTGATTAAGGCACATGTGGAGGTGTTTTGTTCATTTGGGTTAGGGTTGTGTGCTTTTTCGTTTCCATTGTGCTAATCTATCTTTTAGGGGTCCTCTCTGAGCAGTGTAATGGTACTTGTACCATGCGGTAAGACCTTTAGCGGGGTCTTACTAATCATGTCTCGATGGAGCAAGCTATGGCTTGGCGGAGGCATTGAAAGCAAAGTGCTGCTGCAGCTGATTTGATGATGCAACAACAACGCCAGATCGAAGGGGCCTGGGCCGTACCAAGCGGATTGTTCTCTACTAGATTCGCTCTTGGATACTATCCGGTTGCGTTAAGCATGGCAGTCGTGTTAGTAAAGGCCTCTCTTGTTTCCAACTCCATTGGATGCAGGGCATGTGCTGGTTGATGCAGAAACCGGTAATGGGAAGAACCGGAGCACATATGACTGATGTAATGATGGGGTTGGCTTTAAGCCAAAAGCGGACATCCTGCATTCAGTTGAGGAGCTGGTTCTGCAATGGACAATCAGACAAAGTTAATTAAACGCGTTAAAGTTCTATGTTGGCATAGCAGTGGATTATAATCACGCAAGACCATGAGTTAATAATATCATATGGATATTAAATAACGTAGACATGACTCAAAGTGATTCAGCAGACTTTCCAACTACCGATCGCCGATCTTGCAACATGTCAAAGTTGAAGTTATGGTCTGATTTATCAGCCAGTATGATATCCAGCATGAACACGACAACCTAAGGCATGCGTGGCCTTCGTAGTCAAGGTGTGGGAGGCGGGCCGTAAGACCCTAAGATATGTGGCTATCATTTGACGGATTAAATTATATTTCCAGTTGGAGTAAGCCAAGGGACTATAAAGAGATCACATTGTTCCGGCAATGAAGAAGACAAGCTCGAACAGCTAGAGAAACAACGATACCTACCAGCACAGAAATATCCTTATCTACTATTGCATTTTTATGATACCTATACCTAATATATCTATAGCTAGAATCTATTAGCTTTGTGTAGCGGCAGCCTCGCACTGTCATCAAGGAAATACAACAAATGACAATTGTTACGGGGGTAACAACACCTCTTGTCAATATACTTAGTAACTTCTATATGTACTTAGATTCGTACGACCATAGATTCTATTTCCTATTTTTGAGATATTCTATTATCGTATCCTTTGATATACTTTGCGGATAATTCCTCTGCTTCTTGGTTATCGGCTTTTTAACTTTCCTGGATCGTGTTCTCGATAGGTTATTGTAATTCTGCTTGGTAACTGCCTTTCGTTCCTTTCGGGATAGAGAAATAAACTTCTCAGTTTCCTTAGCTCTATTCTCTTGCCTGGAATCTTCGATATCAAGGCTGCTTATATCGTCGTTCGAAATATGGATCTGAGCCCTTCTATCCGGATGGACAGTATCCGATGTAGCACGGCTTCGAGGAGCTTCCTGGATGTCGCGTGGCGTTATCGACACTCCTCGTAGATCCCGAATTATTTCAGTATCTTGATCTGCTTCGGCACAGGAGGCTATATCCTCTGAAGGCGCTTCAATTGCTGTCGCAACTTCCACTTGGGATTGTATATTATCGATGTTGTTGATCAATCCCTGTTCGAGGCCGATAATCGAAGCAAGCCACCAGACGCACTGGGCTACGAACATCTGCTGAGTCCTTCTGACGTAAACGATGACTTTCTCGGAAGCGTATACAATAACGTCGTTGTCGTTCTCGAAGGTAACAGTCATCCGTATCGTAATACTTTCAAGGTGCGGGGCTGCCGCTACATAAAGCTAATAGATTCTAGGTATAGATATAATAGGTATAGGTATCATAAAAAACACAATAATATTTCAGATCGTTCTTCGCTGGTAGGTATCGCTGACTGTTTCGCTGCTGGAGCTTGTTCTTCTTATTGCCGGAACAATGTGACCCTTTATATAGAAAGTTCAATCAGGATGTTACGCATGCACACCCATATTTCCTTCCATGATTCTGATAGCAACGTGCTTTGGGTCTTACATTCCTTATCGTCCGCAGGCATGCTTCGGCCAGCCGGCACAGAATGTGCATGGTAGAGATTGCCACAAATCCCCTAGGTTATCGTGTACATGCAAGTGCGGCATTAATGCTTACGCTACTGATAAAAATCAGCCCACTCTTGCACAATATTATATATCAGGTCATAACTTCAACTTGGACATCTCACACTCGTATGGTTCGGTAATCGGGACAGCTGCCGACATAGCGCACAGACTGCTTCGAGCATATCAATACTATAGTATAATTGCATCATAGGTTTACGTGGCGGACAACCACTACTATGCCGATGTAGATTAATGACACGCCTACGCTTGCAGTTGCCATTCCGCACACGCCAATGTGCGGGGTTGCAATAGGCCTCATATCAACAGCCAATGTCATAATCCCTCAATCACGCCGCTGCTTAGGCCGGGACCATTCCCTTTGACCGGGGAGTGCCTAGTTTCTTATCTCGCAAAAGAGATAAGGCTTAAGATCCCACGTTATAGCTGCAACTAACGATTGCCGTGTCTGTGGATACGAACTCCTTTGCTCTACTCCGATCAGACATAATCACTCTAGCATTGGAAATGAATCTGGTTGAAAATAACACGCTCGGCAGGGTAACAGCCCATTCGATCTGGCAGTGTTATTGCATTATCAAATCAGCTGCCGCAACGTATGCTTCAATGACTTTGCTACGCCGAGGTTTATTCAATCGGGATGAGTACCACTCATACCACGCTAAAGGTAATCATGACTGAAAGTTCTGAGGATGCCTAGGGCAGTCGTTTTGCATGTCAGGTGGTCCGAAGGTTCCTCTGACAAGTACCCATCACTGGTTATCCCAGGTTACATATACTCTGCTAAGGGAAAACCCCTAACAACAATTACCTTCGAGAATGACAATGACGTTATTGTTTACGCCGTCGAAAAAATTGTATTATACGCCCGTGAATCTCAGCAGATCTTTGTTCCGCAGTATGTGTGGTTGCTAGCCTCGATTATCGGCCTAAAACAGGGACTGGTCAGTCATATTGATAATAAACAATCCAGACAAAAAGTATCTGTCATTCATGAGCAGGTTCCGGACATAGGTAAATGTATATCCCCCGAGCCTAGTGATATTCAAGAAGACGAAAGACAGGACCAGGTTCTCAAGGAGTGTCAAGAATTGCTAACAGATAGTAGGAGACATAGAGATATTGAGAAACTTAAGTCATCTGGTAAAACCAGGACAGGCCGGATTAATCCGGAAAGTCAACTCGAAAATCCTTAAACATTGCTAAGGGAAAGACTATTCGGGACAACAATAAAACTGAAGGAATCGACCAGTGTGAGATCGAAAGAAGAAAGGCAGCAGGAGGGTGCTTGCTTCGTGCGTGGCCGTCCGCGAGAACAGGAACTCATACAGTTAAGAATTGTCTAAGACCGGCAAAGCTAGATATGGGAACTGCCAGCTATCCTAAGGGACGAGGCTATCCTCGACGAGAGCCTTCAGATGAGAGTGCTGGGGAATTCGATGAGTCAGAATAAAATGAAAATTCATTGAGGAATAGTATCTACGGCTGTGGATCTTAGTGCTTACCAGTATCAGCAGAGGACACTGGGTTTAGTCACTTAGAGTATACACCGCCATAACAGTATATTAAATGAACCCTACCCTCCTAGGTTTATTATATGACGCATGCAAGCAAACGAGCTCAAGGCTTATCAGGAGCTTCGGAAGCAAGGAGCTGTCTTGCTGCGATCGCCACGATTTGGATTGGAAATACTCTCTACTAAGTTGTTAAATCTTTCTGTTACGACACCGTTTCGGGTACCCATTACAACCTGCCAATATCTTACCCGACATCGATTCGTCCCCAGCTCTTTCCAGGGACCTAATAATCAAAACAAGCAAATTGAATAATGTGTAGAGAAATCAATTTGTGCGGATCCAATGAATATTATAATATTCCGGAGAAATTAGTTATGTGCCATTTAATATGTTTAATTTGGCCGGTTATATACCCAATTTATTTGAACAGGAACCATTCAATATATTCTGTTCAATCGATACGATATTATCCGAAAAACCAGAGGACAACTGGAATAATCCAATATTCCACGCAGAACCTGAGACACCCAAACCTTGCGTTGAATACTATCGACAATCAGCCATGAACGGTGAATTGCTTACAATTGACAATTCGGTATTCAGGGACCACTGGAAAGAGTATCACTCGTCGGCTGACGAGTGGGCTTGGGACTGCAAAGAAGACGATAAAACCGAGTGTTGTTATTGCGAAGTCACTAAATCATCGGCAAAATGCAGCCAGTGGTAGATTTTACCTACCCTCCGAAGGGACGATTTTATGATATCTTAATCATTACTGATTTACCAATTATAATGATTCAATTACAAAAAGTTATTGAGCGATCAATGCTCATTCAATACTATACATTTTGGTAATATAAGGTATGGTCAGCACCTCCGGAATGGATTCAGGAGTTTAAAGAATCCATCCAGGTCGCTAACACCAAAATTGGTAAATATACACCTCGCGACTGGAGGATGTATAACAAAGGCAAAGACAGCGGTTTTACCGACAGATATATCCAAGGGCTCTTGGAAGGCATAATAATGAATGGGATGAAGCCAAAGAATATTACCAGAAAATATTCGAACGAGAGCTTAGAGACGCTAAACAACAATGGAAGGAAGACGGTGCAAATAACGAGTATTCTGAGGATTTAGCTGAAGAATACGAGGAATCAGAGGTAGACAATGAATGTTTATCTCAGGGTCAACAGAGAAAAGACTCAAAGCAGACTAAGTCTTCAGATTGGTGATGAATGGTAATTAGCTACATGATGAGCTTAGGAATACCATCGAGCGTAATTATTGGCCCTATATGGCTCGAGCAAGTGTTGTTCTAATGCCCATTATAACATAATTGCTGTTAGACGTCTAGGATGTCGCTTCTCAGAAGTTATAAAAGATCATCAGTTGACATTAAAGATCTTGGTGCGAGAGCATCTTTAGTGCTACCTCCACCAATTCCATAGTGGTTGCATAATCTTGATAGATTAGTTATATTACTTCAGTAATATATATCTTCGATATTACTTTGTCGATATTACCTTCGGTAATTAATTAGTCAGTTGATAGTACCTTCCCATCTTGCTTCGGTACTATATATATATATCTTCGATATTACTTCGTTGATATTACCTTTCCATATTACTTCGGTAGTATACATCTTCGATATTATGTCGTGGATAGTACCTTCAGATAGTACTTCTGTAATTAACAACTTCGATATAACTTATTACCTCGGTAATTAATATCTTCGATAGTATTTCGTTGATATTACCCTCCTATATTACCTCCGTAATTAATATCTTTGGTAATTCTTATTATTTCGTCAATATTATCTTCGGTAATAAATATATTCAAATATTATTGTCAAGAGCCACTTGGCAATAATTAGTGGTTAATATAATTTGTGCGAAGCAAGTGATGTTTTATGATGATGTTCGGCGATCCGCCATAAAAAGAAGTGGGTAAAAGTACTAATTTTTATCTAAAATATATTTGTGGAAATAAGAGCATGTGCGATGCTCTCAAGTATTCTCATTATGATTTGAATCACCTTTGACAAGGAGAAAGAACATGTGTTACGACATGAGAGGTTCAGCGATGCATTGTTTCCTCGGAATGGAAGCAATGGTTATGGTTACATATAAATGGAATTTAGGATGAAATTTTGTTAGGCTCGATGGATCCTCCTAACGGAAGATCAGGATTTACATTAACCAGAGTTGCAACACTATGTACTATAGTCTTTTGAAGCTAGTGTTAATAATATCCTTCAGAAAGATATTTTAACCTACAGATTAACTTATTAATTTTATTAACAAGGCTTATATGTGCTTTTTGAGTACATCCGAGTGGGGATTTTAACATATGGTATTCTTATGAATATTCGAATTACCTTCGACAAAGAGAAACAAGGACAATGTATGTTGTCTTCAGGTATTCTCATCGACATTCAAAATAGCTTGGACAAAGAGAAATGAGGACAAGCTATGTTGTCTTCAGGCATTCTCTTCAACGTTCGAAATATCTTCAACAAACAGAACCGAGGACAAGCTATATTGTCTTCAGGTATTCTCATCGACATTCGAATCACCTTCGACAAAGAGAAATGAGGACAAGCTATGTTGTCTTCAGGTATTCTCATTGAGATTGAAATTACCTGCGACAAAGAGAAACTAGGACAAGCTGTGTTGTCTTCTGGTATTCCAATCGATATTGGAATCACCTTCAACAAACAGAAACGAGGACAATATGTGTTGTATTCAGGTATTAATATCGATATTCTAATCACCTTCGACAAAGAGAAAAGAGGACAATTTATTTTGTCTTCAGGTATTCTCATCAACATTCGAATTACCTTCGACAAAGAGAAACGAGGACCAGCTATGTTAGCTTATGCTATTCCCATCGACATTCGAATTACCTTCATCAAAGGAAATGAGGTCTACCTATGTTGTCTTCAGAAATTACTTAAGTACTTCTTACATAAATATGAGAAGTAATTACAGTGTGATTAGTTACTGCGCATATAATACAGCGGGACAAATTACTACGTAATGTCCAGGTACTCTCGTACACGAGGATTAAGATTCCATATCTTATGCAACATAGTTGACCAAGCATTAGGCAATAATCCAATGAATCCCTACGTCTAGTACCTCTGGGTTCTAGTGGAATTATTACTTATTGAGAGCAATACTATGGGTCAAAATTTTAGGAGACATAACTGAATGATATTGGGCGTGTTCTACATTGTCCCATCCGACCCTCTTGCGGGTGTTACTGTCACAGCAAAGATGGTCGATCGTATGAAGCATTTCTTGTACATTCAGAGCTATCTTCGAAGGCATCAGGAAGCACAGTATATATGAATCGATCGGTGAATTGTACGTCGACAGCCTGAACACTACGCTTCAAGAAACATAGGAGTAGATGGACTACGCTTCGATAATGTTAAAAGTTGAGAGAAAATTTTTACGCGTGTATAGTATTCATAATAACCTTTGGAGTAAAATAGTCAAATGATTAAATGTACCAGTCAAGTACAATACATTGACAGTGTAACAACTGCGCGTCCAGGACACATTGCAGTAGATGATCAGATGGCTATATGTATCATTGGTAAAGATGGATCGCGCTACAAGTTATTCTGATCATGCTATGTGTGGTTTTGGAACAAGTACTCATCTGAGCAGATTACTGTTCATGGTATTAAGAATACCTTGCTGTACCAGGTTAGCACAGACGGTAGGAAGCGTTACGGTCACCGCTCCAACATAACGGGGTGATGTCACAGGTTCTGAAGTCAAGAGAAGGAACATAAGAGACGGATATATTAAATGACAGTTATAGAATAGTTGTTGTTTAGCAAGATACGGCTTTAAGCGGGCTGTGAAAATATGGATTAGGTTATATGAAAGAACAAAGGGTTTAATATTGATAGGGGATCATCGAGAGCGATGCTAAGCCCGTGCTGTCATTATTACGGGGCAAACCTTATGGTAACAAAAGGGGATCATCGGGAGCGAGGCTAAGCGCGTACTTTTGGAAACATGAACACGAAGTATAGATGTGGTATGCGGGATAATTTATGAAGTCAACTTCTTATGAAGGAGCATCGTTGGGTCACCGATCTTCGAGCAGGGGGTGAGGTTTGGAGTTCTCTCTGACCAGTGTAATGGTACTTGTACCATGCAGTAAGGCCTTTAGCGGAGTCTTACAAATCACGTCTCGATGGAGCAACCTATGGCTTGGCGGATTCATTACAAGCAAAGTGCTGCGGCAGCTGATTTGATGATACAACAACAACGCCAGATCGAAGGGGCCTGGGCCCTGCCGAGCGGACTGTCCTCGACTAGATTCAGTCTTGGATACTATGCGGTTGTGTTAAGCACGACAGTCGTGTTAGTAAAGGGCTCTCTGTTTTCCAAGTCCATTGGATGCAGGGCACGTCCCTGTTGATGCAGAAACCGGTAATGCGGAGAACCTAAGCACATATGACTGAGCGAATGATGGCGTTGGCTTTAAGCCAAAAGCAGACATCTGGCATTGTGTTGAGGAGCTGGTTCTGCAATGTGTAATCAGACGCAGTTGATTAAACACGTTAAAGTTCTACATTGGCATAGCAGTGCATATTAATCACGCAAGACTATGAGTTATTAATATCATACGGATATTATACAACGCAGACGTGTCTCTAAGGGATTGATCAGACGTTCCAACTGCCGATGGCCGATCTTGCAACATGTCAATGTTGAAGTTATGGTCTGATTTGTGAGCCGATATGATATCATGTATGAACACGATAACCTAAGGCATGCATGGGCTTCGTAGTCAAGGCGCACGAGGCGGGCCGTAAGACGCTAAGATACGTGGCCATCATTTGAGGGATTAAATCATAGTTCCAGTTGGAGTAAGCCAAAGGGACTCTAAAGAGATCACATTGTTCTGGCAATGAAGAAGACAAGCTCGAACCGCTAGAGAAACAACGATACCTACCAGCAGAGAAATATCCTTGTTTCTTATTGCATTTTTATGATACCTATACCTAATATATCTATATCTAGAATCTATTAGCTTTGTGTAGCGGCAGCCCCACACCGTCATCAAGGAAATAAAACCAATGACAATTACCTTTGTGAACGACAAAGACTTTATTGTTTACACCTTCGAAGAGAGTGTATTATACCCCCGAGAATCTCAGCAGATCGTTGTTGCGCAGTGCGTGTGGTGGCTAGCCTCGATTATTGCCCTAGAACAGGGCCTGGTCAATTATAGCGATAACAAACAATCCTGACAAAAAGTACCTATCATTCCTGAGCAGGTTACAGACATCGGTAAAATTATATCCCCCGAGCCTAGTGATATGCAAGAAGACAAAAGACAGGACCATGTTCTCAAGGAGTGTGAAGAATTCCGAAAAGATAGTTGGAGACTTAGGGATATTGAGAAACTTAAGGCATCTGGTAAAACCAGGACACGCCGGATTAATCCCAGAAAGGAATCTCGAAAATCCTTAAAAATTGTAAAGGGAAAGACTAATAGGGACAACAATAAAACTGAAGGAATCGACCAGTGGGAGATCGAAAAAACAAAGGCAGCAGGAGAGTACTTGCGTTGTGCCTGACCTTCTGACAGAAAAGGAACTCATAGAGTTAAGGATTGTATAAGACCGGCAAAGCTAGATAAGGGAACTGCCAGCTATCCTAAGGGACGAGGCTATCTGCGATGAGACCCTTCAGACGAGAGTGCTGGGGAATTCGACGAGTCAGAATAAAAGGAAAATTAATCAAGGAATAGGATCTACGGCTGTGGACCTTAGTGCTTACCAGTATCAGCAGCGGACACTGGGTTAAGTTATTTAGGGTATACACCCCTGTAACAGTATCTATTGCAGGTATTGCTTATTACAACCATCACAAGGTTGTTGGATTGCCCAGGTTTGATTTTTTTTTGATTCATAGTATTATGGGACATCATGCACACAGTGTTTTTGGAACTCCTGGCGTGATGGCTTTGAGGCTCAATAAATCTTTCAAGTGTCGAGAGCTTATACCCATACCAGACTGCTAAGGCACACCTTCAAGTTTCCTCAATTTCTACAGTGAATACTCAACTCCTCCTGTTTCATAGACAATTCCAGAGATGTTCATATTCCAATGCCCCTAATTTTCATGCTGAAAGAAGTTCACCTCAGACAGCTGGCAACTTAAACATATCAAATTACACCATCCTGAACACCTTCAAGTTGCAAAGAATCTGACTGTTCACAGCGTGCCCTGACTTGTTGAACGCGCTCAGCGTTGTGAATGAAACAGTAACAAAGATTCAGTCGAAGACTTGGACTCGATTCCCTGCGACGAACACGTTGTGAACATCACACATTCGGAGTCTCAACCACCGGCAATGCCTCTGCCGGGGCCGGAAACATGCCCCGGCGCCGGCGCTCCCCTGAGCGATTACATTACTGAGCCATGGGAACACCACACTCAAGGTTCCCTTGGGACGAACCTACAGAACAATCCCTACTACACGTTAGCGATGGGTGATGAGCACAATTATACCCTGTGTTGGATGAAGAAGAAGGGTATGAAGACGTACTATTACAACGCGTGGAAGGAAGAAAACACCACGCTGGGTTGCCCAGGCTTCAAAAACGGCAATCGCGTCAAGAAGCTGGTGGCTAGCATGCCAGATGATCAGGTTCTTCGGGGGTGGGAACTACACACCCTCGAGGATATGAGATGGAATTACAATTACCAAAGGCCTATCAAATACTGGAATCGAGATATCATCAACAGCATGACATGGTTGATGCGGCAGCCATCATAGGTTAGCAGCTCATTTACGCTCCTCAGCTTTACGTCAACTGCGAAATGCGACCGAAACGCCTCTCTACTGAAATGTACACTGACGACTGGTGGTTGGAGACACAGGTAAGCAGAGATACTCGAGGATAATAACGTGCTAATCGAGGTTAAGGCAACTCACACACTGGGGGATACACTTGTTCCCTTGGGCTTGATAACCTGACGGAACACATCTCTCTAATTGTGCTGGCGACAAGAAAGTCTGGCTTGTATATATGAAATTTGGCAATCTATCTTCGAAGATCATCCAGATGCCCTCAGTGCACACCTTTGTAATGATCGCTCTCCTGCCCATCCCAATTAAGAACCGCAATATTCCTCAGAAGCAGCTTGTGATCAGCGGCAAACGAACCGAGAGCTACTGAATGAAGTACAACGGCGTGTACTCCAGCCTCGCACCTGTTAACAAAATCACAACGCCGAGGGCGGGTATTACAACATTCTGTGCGTAGAGGGTAACTTGAGGCATTGCAAACCAGTTTTAGCAGCAAGGCTTGCAGAGTACCCTGAGTATTGGGATCTACATTATCTCGAGCCGCTTGTCTGTTTTTGTTGCGACTGTCCAAAGAACTCACATTGAGATCATGGCCCTTCTGACTAGGAATAGCACCGGCAGGACCACAACCTATATAGAACGCGAAGCAATTCCAACACCAAAGCAGCCGATGCTGAACTCTCGTCACGCCATGTCCACTGAGGATTCACACTGTTTAGATATATTCCCTGTATCATGAGCGACCTCCCGAAGCCCATGCTCCTCTATACAATGCAGCACAGCATACTTGACCACCACAAGTGTTGGATTTTGCACTTCACGAAGACCCATGAACTGCATGAGAAATAAAATGCAATCTAGTTATCGGTGCCTGCATGCCACGACCTCACACCAAAAAATAAGTCATATGCGGAAGTTTGTCCATGGAATGGGAAGGAGATGGAAGAAATCAACCAGTACCTGCTTGGAGTTGTAACCCAGTCTGTGCCAGCCGGAAGCCCTGCTCTGTGTCCGATAATCAATCCCGCAATTGAGTGCACACGGGCATTGTTAGAATTCCATATGGATTCTCCATATAAATATCACGATGATGCAACATTGAGTTACATCGAGGACCCCTTGCATCGTTTTGACACCTTCAAAGATGTTTTCTTACTCAGGCGAGCTGGCAAAAGGCGATGTCAAATAACATTAACCTGAGAATGGAACTCTTGAAGAAGAGAGGTAGACGAGGAAACAAATCCTGAATCTTGGACTGTGTCCAAGAAGCGGCGCAAAATGAACGCCTGGAAAGATTATTTCAGCCACAGGATAGCTGTTCCCAAAGAGTTGGATGCCCACTTCAACTTTCAGACGATGCACTTGATGTCTCATTGGGTCAAACAGATTTGTCGATACAGAGTGTTGCAACAGTACTCTGCTGATCGACATGAACAAGCATATAAAACGAACCTCAAAGACGGTTTGAATGCCCCCAATCACAATCTCAACTGCCTGCCGCAAGTAATCACGTTTCAGCCTCTAATTCTCTCCTTCGAAATCAGACAGCTCAATCTCCAAGCCCTCAATCAGTGTCGGGAGAACAGAGCTGCCGCCTGCAAAAGCCTCCCTTCCGGTGCTGGTCTGTGTGCGCACCTCGGAACCCAGTCATATGTGAAGCCTGGATTCACGGGGCCCCAAAACCGCCGTGATGGACAGCATCCTAACACTATGATCAAAGATTTCAGAGCATTACTCAACAATACACACGACGCAACGCACTGCATGGCAATATACAGCGGCAGGTAGGAGTTTATATCCATAAGAGTCGTAAGAAGCCGTATATATCAGATGAACAACGGCACGCAATGGAGCTCTGTGTTTACCACGATTTTAAGTTTCAAGTTGAAGGTTTGGATGTTGAACGAATATCTCTGATGTATCGATGCAGACGAAGCCCGAGCGGTGAAGACGGGATGCATGGCACGACTGGGTAAGGGTACAGCAATGCACGGGGAGGTGTTATGGTGCGTTGAATGGGCGTCTCCCGTGGCAACTGCAACAACTATTCAAAATCAATCTCCTAACCAAGGATCAAGCTTTCATTGAGTACTGGTCAGCCCTGGCGCTCACCACAATACCCTAAAACTAGGGTAACTTGGATCTCGTTTCGAATTTTGTACAAGTGAGAAATGCACTGTCCGCCGCTGCGTTGAAACCTATCATCGTGGGACATATTGTCGACTGCGCGCACGTCATTCAAGAAATTGCTACAAGTAGTTGCACACGAACTGGACGCATCAAAAAAAGGATTGTCAATAGCCACATAGATCTGGCAACTTGGAATTATGTGTATAATTAGTAAGGAGAGAATTGAATTTTGCGCGCAGGTAGAAGGAAGGCCAGGAGATATATTCACAGTGGTACCAATCACCTTGAAATCTCAAAAAATTGGAAAAGAGAGAGTTGCTTTTTGCGTGAAGGTAGATGGAACGCCAGGATAGATCTTCGCAGCATCACCCATCGCATTGCAATCCCGATGCAAGCGCGTACCTAATTAACCCATTCCAACTCATGCTCACAGTTGGCCACAACGCCAGAGTGATTGTTTACAATAGGAGACTGACAGAACGAGAAGAAATGCTGAAACAGCGATCAGAGGGCGAACAGGAATGCAGTACTCTGAATTGACGCTGGACACGGAGTTATCCGCAACCAGAGTTTCCCTGATGGCTCTGACTTAACACGTCAAACTCCGATGGAGCCATTCCGCCCGGACGGAAATATTTTTTGGTATTGCACAGTATTCGTTCTCCACATATTTCAGTAGCGCCTCCTGATATGGTCTGGTATAGGAACCCTCATTATCAGGGTTGAGATCCATTCCCTGGTGCCACTTCCTATATGTTCCCAGCTTTTGGAAATGATCGAGGATATGTGCTGAAATGAGACGTGGGCAGGTTATTGGAGTAACTTCGTAATATGATTTGGACAGCTTCTTTCGCGCACACTTCACGGCGAAGTATAAGTCTTCTGTCCATTCAGTGTTCTTCTTTGCCAACGCTTGCATAACGCCAGCCATATGATCGAAAATAACAGTGTAAAACGTCAAGACATGATGCAGAGAATCTGTAAGTCGTTTCGACATCCACATGGTCCAGGATTGGAATGGCCTTAAGACTTCCATGACGTACTTGACAATTGTCCATTCATCTTGTGTTGTGAAGAGGCACCAATGTTTGCTGTAATCTGGATTTTTGAGCCACTCGAGAGTGAATTCTCGTAATAGGTAAGCTGGCTGACGCAACTCGAGATTTGAATACCATCGTGTTTTGGCATCCATAATACGTACTACGGCAATTTGTACTTTTACTTTTTGCCAGTCAATGAACACGTTTTGACGACAAGGTGTCAGCGTAATCAATACTGCAAGCATTTGCTACTATACAATGGTCAGTTACAATACTTTCAGAAATACTTGATATACCTACTTTCTCGATTTTCTTTGCTTATCCTGCCTTCATGGCCAACAACTTGTTGATTCTGGCATCGCCTTCCTTTTGGAGTCTTTGAATCTTCCCAAAGCCTGTGCTTTCATTCTCTCCAAATTGTTGATTGCGCTCAAGCGCTTCACAAGACTTGGTGCGGCCTTGTACCTCGAGACTTCTCATTAATGCAACCAAAGCAAACTGAATATGGCGCGCCATACATGGTATGTCTTTCCGCAATGCAAGCCATTGCATTGCGGATTATTGAAGTGTTGACTGTAGTACCCGGGTCATCGAGTAATTTGATGATGCATTATCAGTCTGAATTCCAAGTAAATGACCGTCGGTAATCGTAAAACGATTAAGAACTTCTTGCAAATCTATAGCTAGGCTTGCCCCAGTATGCTGGCCCTTGACCTATTATCGTCAGTTAGCTTGTGTAATAGGAAAAGAATAGGTTATGAACCTTATCGAACGCAAGTTGCACTTCACGCAATACCCATTTTTGATCCATATAGTACGCAATGACCGACATTATGGCCAATTTATCTGTTGCAGTCCTCCTGTCTCAAGCTAAGCTAACTGTATGTCTTGATGGCAATTACTTTTTAATTGTGTCCAATCTCAGTGAATATTCCCTCCCGCATATGTTGCTAAGGGTGTTAGCGGACTGTATCACGAGATCGGTACATAGTGTGTTCTACGACTGTAGTTACTTGAGGTTTCATATAGCATTGTATAGAAGGTGTGCCGAAAAAAATTCTAACATGGGGTAGCAATTCCAGGTGACTTGGTGGAATTCGGCACTTTCAAAGTCCTTATCACCCAGTTTAGATCGTTTTGACTGCTATCACGGTTACTATGGCTGAGGCCTGGGTGTCAAAATATAATGTAAATTGGGACCTTATGATTGAAATTCCTCGACTTCCTTGTCTCTTCATGATGACCAAAGCTGTTTCATTTACTGTCGCTTTAGTCATTTCAGATACGTCTGACTCTATTAATTTGTTTAACTTTGGGATGTGCACTTTTGCCGGCAAGTATTTCTTCATTGAGCTGGTACCATGTTCTGATGGATGACGAAGAACTTGGTGACAAACGATATATATGATGCCATGGCTGCCGATCTCCTCCTTTCCGCAGTGCAAATGGAATCGCCAAGAAGAGGGATTACTGGAATTATTCCAAGCAATTGAAATCTTTTAGTCTACATTCACAGAAGTCCACCAAGCATCAAATAATATTGCGAAGGGTAAGGTCGTTCAAATCACAAATAACGAAAGGTTCATTTCTGGAAGATATCATACCCGGTAGCAACAAGGTGATTATAGATTCTGAATCGGACATGGCATTAGGAATACGATTGTTGTGTAATTCGAGAGGAATGACAGTCCAATGCTATGATAACGTGAGGTTATCTGCTGGTTTTTAAATCTTGACACTAGAGCAACCAGCAAGAAAAATGTATAACCTGTGAGACATTGACAGGGAGGCATATATTTAGGAGGCGGAAGTGATATTGTTACTAACATTGTTACCAATGAAGGCAGCCAATGAAATGATTGCGGTGTGGTTTGGTTGAACAGGCCCTTGATTGTCCAAGATGGAAGAATAAACATTGTTGACGCGCATTTTCAGCAGCTGATAGCAATATCTGCATTAACATTTTTACCCAAATTGGCGGCAAATGTGATGGTTATGCTATAAAGTCTTTGCGCAGCCCATGGATTACATCAGCAACAACTCTAGTTTACATCAGAAATACACGGGTGTACCAGACGGCTTTGACAGCTGTGACGGAGAATCGGACATGATCCGTCGACAAAGTGATTGGTCGTGTTGCGTACCTCCCTTGTGGAGGCTATCCTACAATGTCTGTCATTCTTGCGAGGCGTCGCTTTGTATATTACGCTCGCCGCTCCGGCGTCAGGCTCCCTGTACTTTGATTCGAGATTGTGGTGATGTATACACACAATCAGAACCACACGTATGTTACACTCTTCGTAGGGGTTGCTGTTTTGCAGTAGGAGTTCACACAACGCCTGGCGATGTTTATGCCTTTCTTCGGCCGAAAGCTACATGCCGCACTCTCATTTATGTTTATATTTGAGATTTTGTGATTTATTGCAATAAAGTCTTCGCTTCGGATACATTGCTTGCCATTGCATCTGCTTCGCTATTATCGTATTTTACAAGGCTGAAATATACTGTCCAATCTTGACACTCTCTAGTATTATGCCGTCAGTCATTCACATTCTGCGTTGATCAATCATTGGCTTCCGATGCTAATTGTTCATCATCAGCATCCTCATCATCACACTCATACCTGTCAATATAGCCTACTAAGCCCTGCGTCCGCCACATTCTGCCTTCATCCATCATCGGCTCGCAATGCTTCTTCCACCTGATCCGCATCCGCATCCGCATCATCGCCATCCTCACCATCATTCCAGTCGACATCACCGGTTCCCAAGTCAAACCTCTCGAGTTCAGTGACGGGCCGTCGTCGCCGCCTGGGAGTGGGGATGACATTGCCCTGGCCGCTTTCTTCACCATCATCTTCGAAATTCCTGCTGGCCGCTGGTATACCCAAATGCAGTTCGTCTTCCGGGCAATGGTTCTCTATCGGGATCTTTGTGTCAGTGCTTCCAATCACTGGCTCCTCAAACGCCACTTTGAACGTCAAATAGTCAAGAGGAATAGCATTGTCAACACTCACTGCTTCCATGGTGATGACCACGGCAGGCATTGGGCTCTGCCCCTGCCGGATCTGACGCTTGACTGTAGCAAGAGTGTTGTTATAAACGCTCTGTTTGTAGCTCTCCGGTAGTGTGTTCCAGGTTTTCATCAAGAATATATACGTGTCTGCAATGCCAGGCCGGGTTAACAACTTGCGACCCATTGCAGAGCAGCAGGATGTGTTCTTACCACCGTCATTCTCATGATTGAAGTAGTTCGAGCGATCGGGTCTATCCCCGTTCAGATTTGACTTGCTAGCTTTCGGATCAACAACGTTGTGCTTTTGCCACTCCAGCGGAGCATAACGCAACGCAGGGCAGGTCAACATGATTAGTGGTGAGGATATATGACCGTCCTTGTCGTTAATCATGGATATATAAAATCCATCCTCATATTTACTGTGGAAATTCGTCCAATGAGAAAATATAAGGTAGTTACACCACGGCATTGCTTCAGACTGGAAGTAAAGTTGACGCTTGCCATTCGTTAGCAGTTTTCGACTGTCTCTTCATTGGATTTGGGCCGCATACACCACCTCCCATATGCTCTGTTACAGGAAAAAGATACTTATTGTATGCCACAAGGGAATCAATGAATTCCAAACTCTCTGTGGCTGATTCAGAGAGGTACAGATTATAACGCTCTACTTTGTTGTCCCTTGCTGATTGAATACAATGGGATTTAACATTCTCGACTAGTAAGCGAACCTGGTACCACTTTGAGTGGGTAATATCCTATTCTGGGCCGTTGCTTCAGCATACCTCTTTCAAGATCTCCTTTGTGCGAGCCTCAAATGCGATTGACCAAATGTTGTTTTGCTGCATTGCGGTTTCCCAGTACGTCTCTACAATCTGCCAGTGTGGGGCTTCACTTAAGGGTGTCGAAAAGTATCGCATTGCATAATTTACGGTCTCCAAGTCGCTTGCACTCATACACGGCTGTCTGTTCCACATGTAGAGCTCCAAGAGTCTACCCATTGCAAACACAAGACGCGTCGTATCTGAGTGACCAAATCGATTGATCCTGCGACTGCCGGAGACCATTGATCGAGGTGTAGACACAGCCTGCGGTTGCAATTGCCACTTCCTCTGTCTCTGATTCATTTCAGCGGCTCGCGTTCAGAGTGGATTTGTAATGTTCGTGCGGGTTTCTGGATTAGAGATGGGGGTAGGCAAGTTTTCAAGACTGCTATGGGGAGTGGGAGTGATAGCAATGCCGAATGCGTGGTGGGATACAACGCGACTGGTTGAGGTTCCTCCGGGTCCTGGTGGGCTATGACTGCTTGAACCTGGTGTGGCCGTTGGAGTATTTAGTGACCGTCACTGTGTAGTTGACGGGGTGGATGTTACGCAGTGAATGATATCTGGAACGCGAGAATTGTTCAGCGATGATGCGAGGATGGAGTTTTGACCTTGGATTGTAGAGGTTACGGAACTCCGTCCTTGAGAGGAATCCCTCTTGCCAGCCAGTAAGGAAAGGCATCTCTTAGCAGGCAGACAATGAAAATTTCCCGAAGGCCATCACATTTGCTGATTCTGATGATTAGCAAGACTTCCCCCATTTGGTACGACCAGAGTCGTGACAAGGTGAGGGCGTTGGGAAGGCATAGTGCGATATTGATGTTCCACATTACAAATGTAGGAATAATTGCTTGTGAATGCATATACAACGGCAGGCGAGGTAGACTCCTATTAGAGCGACCAGGAAGGTTTTCAACAAACAAAGGAGGTGCAGTGTAGACCGCACTAGACATTAAACCCTGGCAATACTCGGTGACGAGATCCCCTCAATAGCATTCAATTATGATGTTAACTACCATCAGATTAAACTCAGATTAATTTCAGTATTGCTATTCACTGTTAAAGCAACGTCTGAAGGTCAATTGTCACCGCTTGAAGGGTGTTTAAGCCTGCTTGGCACGATTATCATCGTATTGCATTCATTCTTGCCACAATGAATCGAAACATCGAATGTGGATATCTGCAGCTTCTCAGTGGGAATACCCCTTTGACCGAGGTAGAAGCATCGCAATGCGAACAATGACGTATTCGCCCTCCTGTGACATCAGTTCCGGGTGCTTTTTCCACCGCAAGGCGTCGGTAGCTGTTTTGGAAGGTTGCACAGTTGGGAGAACTTGAGAACAACTCAGGTTGCTCCGAGAAGCACGTGGTCTGAGTGGTAAATGTTGTATGAGACGCCAAAGCAATGCTATGAGTCGCAAACGGTCTGCACCGCAAGTCCTAAATCTCGTCTCGAAGCTCCTCATTCATGAAATGCCTGGTAGTTGTGCAAGATGAGGGCTAGGCCATTTTGTGTTCATAAACCAACGAAACGCAGGATATGAATCAAATTACAGGAACTCGAGTATATATAGCCCTTCTTCCCGCCTTCACCTCCATTCTCTATTCCACTGGTATCCATCACACCGCCGGCATCCTATACTCCCTAGACACATATGACTTGCAGAGAACAACCTCTCTCGTTCCAAAACCCACCCGATAACCTACACAACTTTGTATGTTCCCTGTGTTGTTCCTTCCCCTGGATGCAACTGTATCATAATTCTGATGCTTCGAATGTAGATTCATTTTTACCTTACAGCGATAGCACCAAAGGGAAGCCACAAAGGAAACCGAATTGCAACTGCCAGGGCAAAAATGCCGACATTGGTTATAAATCGACACCCGTCAATGGATCGGAGCCGTATACAGGGATCCATCTCGGAACACATCTGTGAACTCATACAGATATACAATGTTGTGGTATCAAGGATGAGTGCTGCTGGGACCACTTTTATCATATAATCTTTATTGATCCCGTCACGACTCGCTACTTTTCAGAATTACAGAGGATGTGGCCGCACCGCAGGAGCAGGAGTTCACGTTTTGGGAGTGGTAGGCAGCCTTCGGCTCACATCAGGGGTAAATGTTTCACAAAACCCACGATTCATTGAACAATTGAAGGGGGGGACAACCCCCGTGCCATCTAGAATCAACTCGATCGCTCCCATCCGCAGACAACCATTTCGGGGAAGGTGAGACGCACCGGCGAGCATTTCTGTTGGTAAGGGAGCGATGATCTCAGGCTAAAGCTTTAGCCACCAAGCTACCGTCAGTACCAGCCAGGCGACATTCTAGTCGTTAGACCACTGAATTCGGATTTGATCATTCACGAGGATGATTATGATGACATCTGGGCATATCACGGAGCGCCGAGCTGTGGTTGAAGCCATCCCGACGATGGCAATTACAATGACGACAGCGAAGGTGAGGAGCACACGCATGACAGTGAGACAGGGACCGGGAAAGGGAAGCGTACAAAGAATGGAAAGGGGAAACGGAAGGGGAAGGCAACCAACGAAGGGAAGCTGAAGGGGAACGGAAACGAACAAGGGCAAGGTATTGTTAAACAAAACCCCAGATGAGATGATATCTCTCGTGTCGCTGCTATGCAGTTTCAGATGGAGATGTTAGAGGCAGACTCGGACACAGAAGGCTAACTAGAGAGGGTATATTGAGAGCAGGAAATATCACCTGCTGTGTCAATTTCCTGAGATGATGATGCCGACTCTACTTAGTTGGACGGCGAATATGACTCAAAACATGAGACTGATGAGTATATGCGCATGGAGGATGATGTGGACGCACCGTACGTCGTTGATTTAGACGGTGATGTGGATATGGCAAGGACTGGTGACGATGATGAGGAGCAAGATGAAGAGAAGGATGATGAAGAGGAGGTGGAGGAGGGGGATGACGTTGAGCAGGAGGATCAGGATGAGGGTGAGGGTAAATAACCTCCAACACTTGGCCAGGAAGCGATGGTAAATACATCGGATGACGATTGTGATACCATGGTACACAATCAGCCAATCGTACTACATGACATCAGGAAAAAAATATTCCGTTCTAGCAAAATGACTCCGTCAGAGTGAACTCCCTCCGTCAGAGCCGTCAGAGACACCCCGGTGGCGGATTACTCCACGCCCGGCGTCAATACAACTCGTCGCATTGTATATCGCCCACCGATCGCTGTTTGACTGTCTCTTCGCATTCTGTCGGTCACATGTTATAAGCGATCACTCTGGCGGTGTGGCGAACGGTGACAATACGTCGGAATGGGTTCATTGGGTACGCGCTTGCAGTACGATTGCAATGCGATGGGTGACGCTGCCAATATCTCTCCTCGCGTTCCTTCCACCTGTGCGCAAAATGCAATTCTCTTTACCAATTATACACATCATTCCAAGTCGCCAAATCTATGTGGCTATTGTCAAATCATCGCTCGTTCCGTCCATCTCCTGACTTTCTACTACTAGCTATCTCTGGAATTACGTGCGGGCAGCCGACAATATTTCCCACCTATGGTAGGCAATTTTATGACCTCATATGGTCCTTGGCATTGGTAAATGCATCGATGGAACATGGTGCAAAAGTTGCGGGCAGCTGCCCGTTCGCTAGGCAGTAATAAATTTGTAATTACTGACCCCGCGCAGAGACTGCGACCATTCAATACTAAGCTGTACTACTCAGTATATGTTGGTATTGTTCGGCTATGATTTTCTTGTGCAACAGCAAGATTACCTCTCCGCGCATTGTAGAACTCTCGCGATTTAGCTCTTGTTATGTCAGAATTTTCAAATATTCATCAGTACTGACCCATATTGGGCCATATTTGTTTCTTGTTTTCAGCACTACCTGTGGTGCCTTCAGAATTCAATTGTTGTACATACTGCTCTCACAGACCTTGTAATCCGAGTATTATTGAATACTCATCCATACAGCGCGGTATGCGTCAGTATGTATCACGATTTGAAACCATCATCATTCTCCCGCCGTTGTGCTTCGAAATACATGACTATACCACCGGATGCAAACCAGTACCCAATGATACCGGAAGCGTCCCTACTGCAAAAGCCTTGGAAGAGATCTTTAGCTCAGTTGAAAAATGATGAAACTCAGGGTATGGTCAATACTGCGCTGTATTGCGCCATACTTATGAGTAGCGGTCCCTTTCTCAATCAACTGCTTTTAATGAAATCCATGGCTCGGTTGAAGTTAGACTGATGGCATTGTATTTCCCAATACTGCTCTGTATGGCGCTATACACGCTGATACCTCCATTTGTGGACTCTCCGCCTTCAAAGAAATCCTTTGCTCAGTTGGGCTTAATTAGTTTTATGGTATCTTCAAATACTGCTCTGTATAGCATTGTACTTATAAATACCGGCTTTTCTCTATCCTGTGCCTTTAAAGATGTCTTTGGCTTAGTTGGAGTTTGAATAGCACTATAGTATTGGAAAATACTGCTTTGTATAGCTATGTATCAATAGATACTTCTTGATTTCTGAACCTCCGCCTTTAAAGAAATCTTTCGCTCGATTTGAGTTTGACAGGAGCACCAGTATCTCTCAGTACTTCATTGTATGGCTCTGTACTTCTTGATACCAGGTCTTCTTGCGCCAGCGGCCTCAGAGAGTTTTGGCTTGATTTCAGTTGGACTTATATACAGGTATTCTGGAATACCTGACTGTTTAGCTCTGTACCCGCCAGTATTTTCTTTCCAATGACCTTATGACAATACGATATGCAATGTGCCCTCCAAGTAAGCCTGTAATGTAAAATACTAACAAGTACTTGTCAATATTTGACTGTACTGCATATCTCAATAACAATATTACAAGAGATTGATAGACCTTTCGTTTTCGACTTTTCAACCGAGTAATGATCTGGTAGTGTTCTGTGCAATCATCCTCGTCGATACATTTTACGATTACAGTTTTGCCTGAGAGCATGGCGAATGAAATTGTATGCTGGGCTTTGCCCTAATTGTTCACCCCATGCAGTTACTCCTCTATACGCCCTCCCACAATCACTTCGACTCTCAAAGCTTGTCTACATCTACTTCCATCTCAACACTTTGTGCCCCACCATGAAAACCGGCCATCTGCCCTCTGTTGACGCTCGCCGTCGGCTGAAACAGCAAGTGCAGCGTACCTACAGTCCTGACCCCGTTGAGCATGACTATCTTACGTTCGATCCTCACCAACACAGCTTTCGTGATGGTGATGATGGTGCCTGTAATTTGGAGGAATCTCCAAGGAACTCGAACAACATACTTGCAAAAAAATCTCAGGTTTGACATTACACAACTTATCTCTACCTATTCTTTCAAGGTTCTATAGAGGGATCTATCATTCGATGTATTTGGCACAGGCAGCATCAGGTTTTCGCCAAGTGACGACTACGACGATGGCTATGGCTATTCCGCCAATATTGATGATGATGATGATGATGATGATGATGATGAGAGTGGGTACCTACATCACGCTATGGAAACTCCTCACGACTTGGAAATAAATGGCAACCGCGGAAGACGCCTGGTTAGAGCTGAAACTGACTCCGGGAGTGGAACTCAGTCAGAGGCCTCGAACACGAGGGCAAAGGAGCCTCGGAAGGTTGCGACCAGGAGGTCCTGCGTTAGACCCCTCATTACTTCTTTGTATCCATTAATACTGACAGGTATAGCATGCGGATGATGAAGAGCATGGCGGAGAAGAAGCTGAGGAAGATGGGGATGAAGAGGATGAAGAAGAGAGTGATCCGCCAGTGCCTCGGCAACAGAGAAAGAAAAAACCTATGAAGAGGAGATTGAAAGCCACAAAGAGTTCTCAAGTTCGACTTTCCATTCCTTACTGGGGTCTACGGTGACTGATTCGTACAGGATGTGAATGATGAAGCAGACGCGGATGTAAACAAAGCATCTGGTCTTGACGGCGAAGAAGATGATGGTATCTTCGAGGACTTTGCCGACAAACTACTTGCAATGGCACAAGATCTCGCCATAACAACGACCAAGTATACCACCATGCAGATCCTCGAGCGTGCGAGGGCTGTGACCACTTCTCAAGTATCTCGCTTGCGCTGTAACGACATGAGCGCATGGAACCTTGCAATGCGGGAGGAAAAGGAATCAGTTTCCGCCGATCAAAGCAGACCCAAGGCAGGGTCTGGGTATAAGGGGCAGCTTGGGTTCACGGGAGAGTAAGCAAAGGAGGTTGCAAATGTCTATGAGGAGTAGAGGGAGTACTACGAGGAGAAAGTAAAGGACATGAATGATGAGGGCCGCGTAGGCACTATGGTGAGCCTAAAAAGAGCGCAAACGAAGGGAGTGAAGCTTTTGCGAGAAACAGCAAGTCTGTTGATACTCAAATATGAAGATATACAGTCCTGCTTGTTATACTGACCAAGATTCCTGCACAAGCTCTGAACAGTGCCGGCTATCGAGCAGCCTACTATAAGCTCATCCTCGACAGCGGAAGAACTCTTGAAGAGTTTAAAACTATGTGTGACGGCTTGGATTTGCACCAGCAAGCAAGCAAACTGCTCTTGGTACCTGAAACTTTTGAAGCAACAGCAGGGAGAGATAAACTCAGGACGTTAGTTTCTTCTGAAATTCTTGCAATCATCAGTAAGTAGCCCATAATGACATGGCTGGCATTACACTGATTCACACCGCAATGTACAGATGCGAAGACCCCGCTTGGTATGGAGCAATTTCAGAAGCTTCCCTGTCACAGGCCGCAGAGCATTCTGACTGCTAGGAAGCTGACATGGGATGCACCCGAGCATTGGAGTGCCGGGTTGGGTGGTACTCAGGACAGAATCTATGACACCATTCTGTCTACCCAGCTGGAAAAGGTTAAAATCACATACGATGCCGTGCAAGGTGAACCAAAGGGGTTGATGCTGGTCCATTTATGATACACATGCAAAGAAGATATCATTGAATAAAGTTTACATTAGGTAAACTACCACCGCATTACAATAAAGCGCAACCATTCTAATTGATGGTACTTACTTACTTATGTGGAATTGAATGGTACTGCTTGGTATCCGAATCAACGAGTGATAATAACTGGACATGCAACAATTCTTAACTACAATGCAGTACTGCTTCATACTCGCAAGTATTATCGTATACTCGAAATTTAGTCACATTACTGTGGACTCCGAGATTTCAATTGGTATAATCCAATACTCATTGGTATCGGTCAGTATAATCAAGTACTGAATGCATCATACTCAATGCGTTGAACTATGTTCAGCCTCAACCAAGAAAGATTGAACTATAGTTACTTGCAAGAAAATACGTAAAGACTACGGGGTGAAATAGCCCATTGGTGTCTGTAGGGCTTCAGGTTAGGGTCCCGCAGAGCCTCATGCGCAGGCTAACGTCCATCTCACGTTCACCACCTCAACACCTCAGTTCCATATTCACCCCACCATATCGACACCTACCGCACCATTTCATATACACTTTGCATCTGTTATGGCAGGTCACCGTTTTGCCGATCTATGCCTAATCACCATACGCTTGACTTTCTCATACTCAGATATCATGGCTACGAAGCGCTAGTGTTAGCAACGGTTCCGGACCATCACATCGGGTCTGGGTCTGAGTCCAAACCGAACCGTCGCCAAATTGGCAGTCTGGGTTGTCAATAAACCCCAACCGTCAACTCAGGTACGGTTCAATGGTAAACTCCCAACCCGTCTGAATTGTGCTAGTTGTCAGCGGGTCGCCCAGCGGGTCCATCTATAGATTCAAATAAGGTTCTTATTTTTGGAGTTTGTTAATTGTATCATATTAAAATGGCGTTTTCAACAACCAATAATGTGTTTCTGTATGCTTTGCAGCTTGCAATATAGATTAATTTGGAATCGGTATTTTACCTTTGGTATATTGTATTTTTGCCAATACTGGCGGTCAATAATTCCGTCATGAACGCGAAAATTAGCGCGATGACTTGATTACCAAATATGCAACAACTAAAACTGTTGACGCTCCGTTGACGCTCATTCTCAGAATGGGGCGATGACCGTGGTGCTGCCTCTTTTGCCAATACAAGCTGCCAATACATCGATTATGCCTAACAGCGATCAAAGAACTGTTTAATTACCGTACTTACATGACCACAAATCGTTGACGCTCCGTTGACGCTCATTCTCAGAATGGGGCGATGACCATAGTGCTGTCTCTTTTGCCAATAAACGCTGCCAATACATTGATTATGCCTAACAGCGACCAAAGCAATGTTTAAGTACCGTACTTACATAACCACAAATCGTTGACGCTCCGTTGACGCTCATTCTCAGAATGTGGCGATGACCGTGTTGGTGATTCTTTTACCAATCAAAGCTGCCAATACATCAGGTATGCCTAACAGCGACCCAAGCACTGTTGAATTGCCGTACTTACATGACCACAAATCGTTGATGCTCCATTGACGCTCATTTTACTGTATTGTCCATTCAACATTTGCTGCCATCGAAAGTACTTTTCATCATGATTTGAACTAATTGGAAGTCTTTGTGCCAGATTAAGACTAGGCCCTGTGGTAAAGCCGAGCGCAGTAATATTATTGCACTATTCGCTCACACAGGAGTAAAATTTATGTTTCTTGCCAAAAGCTTTATTGCGCCTGCTATACATCTGTTTATCAACCGATATTTACAAGCTTCTGCTCACCATTCGCCCATAATATATCTCTAACTAAAACACTCAGTCAAGATACGTAAAGAAGCTGCGGAAACATTGACGCATTCTGTTGTAATGGCATGGTTGTACGTGCCGTGTCCAGGGCCAGGTAACACCCGTTTTATATAGTCGGCTCGCCACGAGTTTTAGATCAGCATGGAGAATCTTACCGCTTAATTCTACATATACTCTCACTCAGATCCACGTGTGCAACCGTGATCCTTCAATTACTATCCAGACCCTTACGCGGCCGGACGCCGGCGTACTCGTCCTTACACTATTCTCGATCTTCAGTCACTGGATGCGTTTCCCTCACGGGATCTCGAGATTTTACGCCTAACTCGACGCGTCGCGACACGTCCACAACTGCACTCTAAGAAACCCTACTACTCCAATGCCTCCAAAACGAGCGAATAGACTTGCATTACGCACTGCTAATGAGCGCGGGAGTGCAGAAACAATTCGGGCATCGATTGGCCGCGGTACTCCAAGTCTAGCCAGCCGAATCAGCACTCCTATCGAACGCGCCAGCCCACGCGTTTTTCCGGAGGCCGAAATTGATGATGAAGAAGAACGCAATTCCGACTATGATGATGAGGAAGAGGAGCAGCCCAAAGACAATCACGGCGAAGCACGAGCTGCAAACACCGACCGCGGCGACACCTTACGATCCGAGGTAACCATGGCGGATACGCGTGATATGCTCAAGCAGCAGCGAAAGCTCGTCGAATTACTCTTCCAGAACGCCGAAATGAAGTCGCAAGACCCAACGTCATCGAACGGAAAGGACAAATTGAAGGTCACCCACCCTAAATGTTACTGCGGAGGTGCTCGGGAACTGGAGACATTCCTCGGCTCCCTTCGCTCGAACTTTCGAACTCACAATCACCTATTTCCGGGTGGCGAAACAGACAAAGTCCAGTATGCACTCGACCACCTTGGCAGCTGGGCCAATCACGTCGACCACACCCTGCAAAAGACGACTATGACCGACCCGTTAACCTGGGGCCACGATCCACTCGCTGACGACCACCCCTGCCTACATGATCTGGACCTTTTCATTACCGAAATACAGAAGCAGTACGGCGATAAGGATCGGAGGCAGAATTCATCCACGCAGGCATACCACGAAATGATGCAGGGTTATCACAACCCAGACGAAAACGTACGCGCATACGCCAATCGACTTCGAAGAAACTGGAGGGAATCCGGTTGGGATGAGGAACACCACAAGATCAAGCTCTACGATATGGTCTAGGAGGGGCTGAAACCCTATTTGTGGCCGAAGTTACGACCTTTTACCAATGTTAACGGGAGATTCGACTCCATCGACCAACTTTTCGACCGAGCGGCAGACGTTGGGACACCAAGGAAACCTAATAAGCAACAGCCAACTGAGAGCGGAGGCAGCAGCCAGAAGGGCAAGAAGCGACCTCGTCAACCATCAGAATCAATCCCTTCCGGAGGAGGACCAGGCTCAGGATCAGGCTCGGGAGCAAGATCTGGATTGGGACCTAAACGCCCACCGGCACCGTGGGTGAGCACAGAGGAACGACAACGACGGCGGGAAGCCGGTCTATGCCTGCGGTGCGGAGCCAAAGATCATCTCGTTTTCGAATGCACCAAATACTCGCGGGCCCGAAACCCTGAGCAGGACCAATCCCAGAACAATAATCATAACCAACCCACCTCGTCCAACGACCGCCAAATCAAACGCCAACGATCATTCGACCCCCAGCAGCAAAAAAACTAGTCTACCTCTCCCGGTACCTGGCTCGGCGAGAGAGGTTGGACGAGATGGAGCTGAGAATGTAGGCGGCAGACACAAGGGCCTTGATGGCAACACTGGAGACGATACAGCCTCATCGAATAGCACCAAAACCGAGGGTTATCCTAGAGAGCCCGAGGGCTCACATGTTTAGTCAATATCTCTGCGGCACAGAGACCCCCGATTCTGCACACATAATCCACGAACTTAAGATACGAGATCGACACGGAGAAATGCAGCGTGTACGAGCACTCATCGACTGCGGCGCAACGAGCATCTTTATGGCCCCAAGACTACTTCGAAAACTTGGGCTACCACACGAAGCTGCACATACAACCACTCTTGCCCTCAACAGGCAAGTAATGGAGCATGCGAGAGACAGCCGGAAAACGACGATATCGGCCCAATACTTCGACCATGTGGCACCGGTTGACGAACCTGAGGTGCTGGTCGTCCCAATAACGGCATACGATTTGGTATTAGGACTACCATGGTTCCGCGCTCGGAACCCGGAGATAGACTGGTCACTGAACCGGTTATTGTCGTTGCGGACCCCCTGCGATTCGGGATCGCACGGCACTGAGGACTCCCAACTCGGTCAACCCGCAGGGAATGGTGTTAGCATCGAGACGCTTTCGGCCACTGCATTTGGCGATCTGCTTGCTAGCAAAGAGGTTGCCGGGGCTTTCGCTCTAGGAATAGAGGATTGCATTGGATTGCTGGGAGCTACGGTAGAGCGGACTCACGAGAAAGGTGAATACCCTCGTATGCTGGATGAGCGAGTAGGAGCAGCGGCGGTAGTTGCGGCAGAAGAGGAACCCAACCCGGGTATACTTGAATGACTGCTACTGGCTCGCCGAGTCACGAAGGGAGCTCTGCGCGCCACGGCCATGCTCCATTGTGTCGGGCCGGCGGTACCGCGTCTCCTGGATTACCCTTTACCGCTCCTCCCTTATCACGAATTACTGCTAACGCACGCAGATGGCTCTAAGAAAGAAGATCAGATGATACGTACGGATGACGGGGGCTACATCCCCGACAAGTACTCGGAATTCGTGGAGGTCTTCAGCAAGACCAAGGCTGACACACTCGCACCGCACCGGTCCATCGACCATGCAATCGACCTGGAACCGGGCTGCAAGATACCATATGGACGGATCTACAACCTCTCGGAAGTCGAACTTAAAACGCTCAAAGCATACATCGAAACTAACCTAGCTAATGGGTTCATCCAGCGGTCATCATCACAGGCAGCAGCACCAATCTTGTTTGCGAAGAAGAAGGACGGGGGCTTACGACTTTGTGTTGACTACCGGGCTCTCAATTCGGCAACCATCAAGAATCGGTATCCCTTACCTCTCATTGTGGAGATGCTCGACAGGCTACGCGGAGCTCGGATTTTCACCAAGTTGGACCTCCGGAATGCGTACCATCTCATTCGGATCAAAGGGGGCGACGAATATAAGACTGCTTTCCGAACTCGGTACGGTCAGTTCGAATACCGGGTTATGCCATTCGGCTTAACAAATGCACCAGCTACGTTCCAGTCCTACATTGACGATTGCTTGCGACCTTACATCGACGACTTTGCCGTGTGTTACCTTGACGATATACTCATTTACTCGAACAATGAGAAGGAACACGAGGATCACGTACGAAAAGTGCTGGAACGGCTACGGAAATTCGGTCTCTATTGCAAGGCCGAGAAGTGTCAATTCGGAGTCTCAGAGGTTGGTTTCCTAGGGTTTGTCATGAGTTCTGAGGGAGTCGGCATGGCATCAGACCGAATCTCGACGATCGAGGACTGGCCTACTCCCAAATAGGTTCGGGACGTGCAGGTGCTTCTGGGATTTGGGAACTTCTACCGGCGATTCATTCGGAAATATGCTAAGGTTAGACTGCCACTTACCGAATTGTGGAAGTCAAGAGCACCGGGCGGGAAGAAGTCAAGTAGGTTTTCGGAGGAGGCTACAACTCGATCGCAGCCTATTACCCAGAAATGGGAATGGACTCGAGAGGCCGAACTTGCATTTCGCAAACTGAAGAGGGCCTTCACCGAGGCACCGATCCTACAGCATTTCGACCCGGCAAAGCCGATAATTCTGCAGACTGATGCAAGCGGCTTCGCGATTGCCGGCATTCTCAATCAGTACGATGGATTCGGGACTCTCCGGCCAGTTAATTTCTACTCTCGAAAATGCTCTTCTGCCGAACAGAATTAGGACACGTACGATCGGGAGCTTCTGGCGATCATGGAGACTATGAAACAATGGCGGCACTATTTCGAGGGAGCTAATTCCAAAGTCTTGATACAGTGCGATCACACGAACCTCGAGTACTTTCAAACGTCAAAAGTGCTCTCCCGGAGACAGGCTAGGTGGGCGGAGATCCTTTCTGCATACGATTTCGTCATCGAGCACCTGGAAGGCAGCAAGAACCCGGCAGACGGACCC
>Ga0307514_10000494_pt1 | contig 79907 bp, 95 predicted proteins | sample 16_EM_MG_FD_203088 | JGI IMG/M metagenome (GOLD analysis project Ga0307514, IMG submission 203088) | Populus trichocarpa ectomycorrhiza microbial communities from riparian zone in the Pacific Northwest, United States - 16_EM | ecosystem: Host-associated > Plants > Roots > Unclassified | place... | reverse complement strand
AGCGGAAACGAAAGGGCTTGTCAAATCGAGAAGCGATAAGAATTCAATCAATAGGCTGAAATGTGAAATACCTAGACCCGTGAACAAGATCTCGATATTATTGACGATCTACCTTGTAAATTATGTGGGTGTACCAGGGTGTACCTGAAAGCGCTCGGGCTCGTTCAGGGTCACTGCAGTAGATTCCGCGATCTAAGGCGCTTTGCACAGCCACAAGTCAGAGCAGTAGCACTCGACTTATAACACAAGATACTCAATGACTCAGAATATGTTACTTACTGGCTGCTAGTCCAGGGTTATAACCCGTCGATTCAAAGGGGAAAAAAACTGTTGCAGATAATTAGGTACAGCACTGAGGCTCGTGTGAAAATGCCGTCCACGGTCCACGTGCAGAAAGAAACAAAATGTGACATGTGACATTTTGCACTTTAATTCAAAAGCAACATGGCGGATCAAGCAGTACTACGAAAGACACTCAGCGAGCTGTCGAAACGCGAAGACCTCAAAAACAAGGTTTGCTGCGATTGCAATAACCCGAATCCCCAGTGGGCCTCTCTCAGGTCTAAGGAATTCGTTCTAGAATAGTTGACCATTGAACTTACCATTCTCGTCCTTAGTTTTGCCATCTTCATTTGTTTACAATGTGCCGGCACACATCGCGGATTTGGTGTGCACATTAGGCATGATTCAGCATCTTTCGCCGTTGCTTTTTCTATTCTCATAATTTTTTTAGTTTCGTTCGGTCGATCTCAATGGACACCTGGCAGGAGGACCAGGTCAAGCGCATGCAAGTGGGAATCTCAATTTCTTTTGTCATTACCAAATATAGGTTCTCACATATTGAAGTTTAGCTCGGCGGAAATCTCCCTTTCAAGCAGTTCATGAAATCTTATGAACCTGCTGACTTAGGAGGGTATAAGGAAGACGCGAGTTCCTATGACACCTATCACTCCTGGGCAGCCGCCCAGTACCGAAGTAAAGTGTGTCATTTCATTTTTTCTTATCTTGCCTTTGAATGAATTGTTGGATGTATGACAGCTTGATTTCATGTTAGCAAACAAGGAATGGTCTCCTTCGTGCCCCCCAGCAGATTTTAGAGCTAGTTCTCGTTCATCATCGCCTGCACCATCCACCCAAGGATTACGCAAATCACGGGCATCAGCTCAAATTGCTACCAGTCGTAACAACTCTGCTTCGCCTGCTCCATCCTTTCGTAATTCGGCTACTGGCTCACCAATCCCTCCGGGTGATCAGAAGGCCGCGAATGAAAGCTACTTTTCAAACCTCGGTAAGGTCAATGAGAGCCGTCCAGCTGATGTCCCTCCTTCACAGGGCGGTAGATATACAGGTTTCGGCAGTACCCCAACACCTCCGGCTAGTCAGCATCCGTCTTACGCTCTTTCATCAGCCAATGCACCTACTTTGGGTGATATCCAAGAGAATCCTGTTGCTGCTATCAGCAAAGGATGGTCATTCTTCACGGCAGCTGTCGTCGGAGCAACGAAAGTGGTGAACGAAAGCGTGATTCAGCCTGGTGTCGATAGAGTTAGAGATCCCAATTTTCAGGCAAGTGTGAAGGGTTACATGACCGAGGCTCAAAAAAAGGCCACTTTAGTTGGTAGTACGGCCAACGAGTGGTCGAAACAACAACTTGGTGTGGACGTGGCCGACACAGTAGGGGGTGCTGTGGGTGCAATCAAAGAACGCGTTGCCGGCCCTTCCCACTCTGGATATGGCCAAGTCTCTCTGACGAGTCCAAATGACACGGACGAGTCGCATTCGCTATACCAAGATGACGAGGATCTGTTTACGGAGTATCGGGACAGTTACCCAACATCGTCGAAGTCAAACGCAGGCGCGACCCCCTTGGCGAACACGTCGACTTCTACACGTACAAACAACTCTGCCTCTAAGAAAAGTGACTGGGATGACGATTGGAAAGATTTCTAGAATCTAGAGGGCATTCTTGTCCACACTTTTCATGATACTATACAGTTTTATTACTAATGCCCTTAGTGGAATCTTTGTAAGGAGCATTCATTTTCCAGTTGCCCTATTCCCCAGTCCAGTAGAAGTTTTGCCATCATGTCAATCTTTTTTTCAGAAAGTCTGTAAATACGAAAACGTGGGAAATAGTTTGTTTCAACGGAGGCATCACGGGCCGAACCCTCTCTGTACACCAGCGCCCTCCAAAGCTCCAGAACCGAACTCTCTTCGCAGGCACCACAGATGTCCTCTCTTTGTCTATGTTGCTTAATCGATGAAGACATCGTATTTCTGCCCAGGCCTGGGCTACCGTCCTGAAAAAGGTGATTCAGCGTGAGCGAGCTATGGATACCCTCCAAGGTGTTGATTTTCACATTTTGGAACTATGTATGGAAGGTATGTCTCTCGAATGAATCACAACGTGAAGTGATGGGTTTACCTCAATTGTCTCCAAACCAGCCGACACTCCTCGAATGCATCGGGTCAATGGGATTTAGTTTTCAGAAAAGTTGGAGCCAACACACAGCTTGTCAGACATCCTTTCGACCCAACCCTCCGTGGATCATATCCAAATAGTAGCGCAAATAACGGTATGTAACTTTTTCGACTTCAGTCGTTCTAATGCATGTTTCATGACAACGCGAACACAATTTCCAGAATTCACTGACCCAACTTCTTGGCAAAAAGGTTGACTGTCAAGGCCTCGATTCGGCAGATAGATTAGGCTGGATGTTATCCAGGACTACAGCCAGCTAGCATCAACTGAGATCCGAATCCCGTAGCAAGTTGTCAATACATGTTGTTTTTGGGCGCCCGCGTTTGTATGCTGCGCAATTCGCGACTCTTTTGGCCAGCTTCTCGTTTGAGCAGATAGGCTATCAATCCGGTAGTCTGCCGGTTGCACCTTCAAACGCACCCATCGTATCACAAACAACTTTTCTTGGTGCTTTTCTTTTTGCAAAGTGGATTCAAGAGATCATTTTTCTCATTGGTGAACTAAGCGAATTGCGTGCAGCATCTCCCGAGATCCGAGACAGCTTTCTTCGCACTCTCAGAGCAATCAGACCATTATGCGATCAAAAATGTCGTTTCTGCAGGTACTTTCAGCATCTTGCACTTAAACCCTTCCCACCTTTCCACCTCGTCGTTCAACAATTTCAGACCGTATCGATAATCCGTATTCTATCGTCGAGGAGACGAGGGAAATTTTGAAAATGATTACAAAGTTACTATAGAGGATGTTGTCGTCGAAGAAATATGGGTCGGGTGAGTTACATCGCTGTTTCACCGCTCATATTTAAGTATAGTCACCCGGGTATTGTCTGTCTTTGTGGACGCTTAATCTACAACAACCTGCAATTACTTCTCAACCACTCCTCGACGTTGTCATAGCTGGCAGCAATTCAAAGGCTCTTTATCTTCAACTATCTCACATTTCGTTCAAGGCGAATCTCCCTCATGTCGTCTTCAGTAGAACCTGTGTACGCCTCCTCCGAACTCGCTTCGCTGGGTATCTCGAAGATGTGACCATACCTGAAATTGATGACCCTCGCCGATTTCTTGACAGCAGAAGGCGTATCATTGCGGCCAGCACAGAGGCACCTATGCCACCACCGCCTCTCTTGGATGGGTATATCCGAATCATCCAAATGTTCTCGCACTCCTCCAATCGCACCTCCATTTCGAAAAAATGAAAGTCACAGCTGTACTTGACGTCCTGGAAACTCTTAAGGAATTAAGATTCTTTGATAAAACTACCATTCGGTTGGCGATTGATCAAGCGTATGAAAGATTGACTGTTGTAGTATCGAAATGCCTTTGTGTAACTCCCTCGAACGAACACCTCATCACCCCGCCGTAGCTCGCTCTGTCCCTCTAATTCGCAGTCCACCGCGGCCTGTATAATCAACATGATACGTACTGCTTGATGTTGCGACACATCATATTTTTGCTCTTTGCAGGTCGTATTTCTGTGGCAGTCGTCGTGTTCTCGAGAAATTCGCTACTTGAGGTCTGTGACTACTTTGATCGTATTTTGACATGACTCGAATACATGGGATTTCAGGATGGCTAAAAGAACGATGTCGATGATAGTTGGAGCTTCTTTTCCACAATCGGTCACATGAATGTTGTCTTGAGGAAATTCAAGCCTCAGGTTCGATACTGGTGCTTTGGCAGATACCGCTAATGATGAGAATTCAAGAATATAACCTCTGGCGTGATAAACAACCCAGATTGCGAACTTACCTGTCCGTTGAGGGTGAGCGTTGAGCGTTAAGAGCCTGTGTAGTCTCCTTTCACTTCTACCCTTGTTGTCGGATAATGACCTTGTGCTTCTTAACTAATTGTGATCTACGTAGGGTGTATGGGCTGTCTAACTTTGATTGGATATCGCCTACAGTACAAGGGGAGTCCCTGGAACGGCCATTCACTACCATCGCAATTGCCTCGGGATTTGGTCTGAAAAGCTGTGGAACCGTAACGGCAATCATAGAAACTACGAATCGAAAGCACAGAAGAAGAGTTGCACGTAACCGTGGTGAGCATGTCTTCTATTGATTTTATGCTGCGCTTCTGATTGCCGTGTAGCGTCATTTAGACAACCCGCACTCCAATTTAGCCGCGGGAGCTGGATCGAAGTGTCTATTGGTATGAAATGTAGTTACATCTTGCACTTCTGGGCCGTTCTAAACGTTTTTTTTTACCTCAGAAGAATGCTGGAAAATTTTCATTCCCCTTCGGAAACACCCCTCCTTGTACGAATACCAACTGAACCTCATCTTGGTGCCCTTTGCGTATTTTTTACCTTCTTTGCTGACATACACCCGCAGTGGACCAGATTTTTTTGCCCTTTCTTTTTACTACCGTTTGCTCGGAAATCAAAATATCTATGTCGGATCCCAAGTCCCCGCGTGCGGGATATTCTTCAGGTGAATCGACCCTCAGCATCCTCAGGACTTCCAGCTTTGGGGTCCTACGTCGAGAAAGTTGGGTAGGGGCATAATCCTTTGAATGGTGCTGAAATTGACTTCGGTTGCAGCAAACGCTTCCTGATTCTCCGTATGGTTCTGGGTGCCGACTTGACACACTGTCTGAAAAGGTACTGAAAACTCTCTCACAATTTTTGGGTTAACCTTTCGCTTGTAGTACTCTCTTTCCCCCGATCCTCGCACCTGGGGTGCAGACCTTTCACTAGATATATTGGAGTCGGACGATGAGCTTCATGATCCTGGAATCAAACTTAGCAAACCTGAAAGCAAGGCAAAATTGCTACTCTCGCAAAGAGGGCTTACCAATGTCGGGTGCATCGTCGTTCTCTGCCTGTCTCTAGTGATATTGTTGTGAGTACGTCCAATACTATACCTTCAGGTTTGACTGTAGCTCGACCTCCAGTATTGCCTACCCAATTTCCACTTACCACAGCAATTGGTCAACGCTGAATGGTATAGTTTACTCAGACCTTGATCCTTGCACGCACTCAATGATTCACAGGTTACAATTTAGGAGGAATCAACTCTTCCGGGCAGGTCAATAACACTAAGTCTTTGAGTTGCAGCTGCTAAAGGAACTTTCAAAAGGTTCCCTCCCTCGGCAATTATGGTCTCATTGACTGGGACACGCCCAAAGATGCTTACAAGAAGAAGTCGCTACGAGACGGCTCAGACATGTTGCTTGTATTCTCCGACGAATTCAACCAAGATGGAAGAACGTTTTATCCTGGTGACGACCCATATTGGGAAGCGGAGGACTTACATTACTGGGTATGCTAACCGCAATTCCAATTTCTTCGAGCATTTTGAGCTATTCTATCCATCCAGGCGACAAACAATCTTGAATGGTATGATCCAGAAGCTGTTACGACTGCAGGAGGATCTTTAGTGATTACTTTTTCGGAGAAAGAGACACATGGCCTTAGCTACCAAGGCGGTTAGTATAATTCGGATGCTCGCCGTACACTCTTGGTTGACAGACAATTCTTTACGGCAGCACTGATATCATCATGGTCGCGTATTGCCCCTTCGAAAGTAGAGTACTGGCCTCATAAATTTTTCTAGGAACAAGTTTTGTTTTATTGGAGGCTACATTGAAGCCGCCGTCCAATTACCAGGTTCCAATAACGTAATTGGAATGTGGCCTGCGATCTGGACAATGGGAAACCTCGGTCGAGTCGGATATGGTGCTAGTCTGGAGGGCATGGTATACACCTTTAGATTGACCTCATATTTGTTGTGGCTAAGGGCAATTTGCAGTGGCCTTATACGTACGACACCTGTGATGTCGGAACGGCGCCTAATCAAACCATCAACGGTTTGCCGTACGCAGCAACAGTCGATGGGGACCACCTGTACGGTGGCGTTCTGTCATATCTTCCTGGACAAAGACTCTCGCGCTGTACTTGCGATGGAGAACCACACCCTGGTCCAAAACACTCCGATGGAACGTATGTAGGCAGGTCCGCTCCTGAGATTGACATATTCGAAGCACAGATGGGAGGAGAGCCATTGAGCGGTGAGGTTTCTCAATCGGCACAATGGGCGGTAAGTATCAGTCGAAATGGCTAGCAAAGTCAGTTAAGGTGTACCTGTCTAGCCCTTTAATCGCGCATATACCTGGGACAACTCTTCCGGTCATGAAGTTGTAGCAAATCCGTCAATATCAAGGATAAATGATTTCAAGGGGAATGTTGTCCAGCAAGCAACATCGGTTGTCACGAAGACAAATCAAAGGTGTTATGAGCGTGTTGAAGACTGTTACTCTGTCTTCGGTTTTGAGGTACAACCCACACTCGCGATCCAGGGCTTTCTAATTCTCATGCCTTTTTAGTATAAGCCAGGTGCGACATTTTGAACACGTTGTACAGGCCGTTCTAACAAGCGGTAACATGCAAAAGGCTACGATGACGCTGTATGTTGTATCCATTCTTCTCGTCAAAAGCGGGCATCCACTAATCCAAAAAATTAGTATATTACCTGGGTGTCAGACGGCAAGCCGTCGTGGACTATTAATGCAGGAGGCATTGGACCGGATCCCTCTGTCGAAATATCAGCACGAGTAGTGCCTCAGGAACCAATGGTACTCTTGTCTTACGATTTGAATACATTTCCACTGAAAAACGTTCTAGTATATAATCATCAACCTGGGGATGTCAAAAAACTTTGGTTCTATCGACTTTGAGCACCTCACATTCCCAAGCCACATGAAGGTAGACTACATCCGCGTTTACCAAGACATGCGTCATATCAGCGTAGGATGCGACCCGAAAAAATTTCCCACCGCCGCTTATATCAGAAGGTATGTGATTAACCTTCAACGCTTTAGCGCTATGATCAGTAGTCCAACCTTCTCGCCATTGACAGACACATAGAAGCCTACACAAATCCTAATTTGACAACATGGAGAGGGGATTACGGGCACCTTTTCCCCAAAAACTCTTTGTTAGAAAGCTGCTAGATTATATTCCTGCCCCGCTTTCTTGCTGTTGTCGCTGGACCGATTCAGACGTCATATGTAATCCTCTTTTATTATATTGAAACAGACTTAGATAAACGCTCGGACACGACCAGTGTTTACAATATGGCTAGTTTGTTTGCCCTGCGTCATCTTCATTATATTATTGCAACCAGAGTAGAATCCGAAATTCAAAGAGTAATGGTACAAGAGTGTGTGCACTGAGAATCGGCCGTGGTCAATATAGCGCCGAAGGCTGAATCCAACCTTTCTTCACCCCATAAGCCACAACTTCACCTGCACGCGCAGGTCCAGATAAAGTAGCAGGACCTGGAGCTCTTATCGGAGCCTGCGTTTTGCGTCTCCCTTTACCCTTCAACATAGGCTTCCCACCTGGCACGAAGTCTATTATAGCCTTACCCAGCCAGTTCTCAATGTCTACGAGACAATCAAAGCAGTCCTTTTCGCTGAACGCTACTTCGTTAGCCGGCGGCACAGGGGCTTCGGAACCTTTTGCTTTACGAGGGGCAGCTGGCGGTTTTAGACCTTTAGAATGAAGTAGTTTGCGTAATAGGTAATGCAGCCACTACGGAAAACCCAGCATGATTTTCTTCAGTTCTAACTCTGGATTAATACAGAAGGGCACGTACCAACACATTTGTGCTAGGGTGAAACCCTTCCCAAAGCTCTCCGGTGATAACTTTCATCATCCGATACACATCGAATTGATAGTCACCTGGTGTACGTCAGAAAGTCTGAGGATAAGACTAATTGAAAGGATTACTCACCCTCTCCCATAAAGACTTCTTCATCGAAAGGGGTCCAATGTACGCGTTCTCCATCACCGCCATCGCCCGCATCCATCCTCGAAAGACCGAGGTCAATAATTGTGGCTTTAACGCCATGCGAACGGTCGTCCATGTATGCGCGTGGTGGTTTCATTTTCATTTTCTGGTTGGCATTCAAGGACTTCAATGCATTCGTCTGCATTGGAAGATTCTTCACCAGTATTTGGCCCCAGTGGAGGTCGCGATGCTTCAAGAGATGGGAATGAAGTCGTAAAATTAGCAGTTAGGGGCATCGACTTACTTCGAAAGAAACAAGGTTTTCAGCATGCGCTAAAGATTTGGCCACCTGCCAGAAGAGGCTGCAAGCTTGCCTCCAGCCCGATCTACTCACATTTTGGAACGTGTATGCTTCAAGGTCCGGTCCACCGTTAGGCAGTACGATGATAGCATACATCTGCGAGACTTTGAATGTGTCTATTCAAAATGCTTTAATACAAAAGAATCGCTAGAAGAAGAGCTTTCTCACCAGGCCGTACACTTTCTGACCCTTTTCGTTCATTATATTCATCCCAAAGTCGGAGGAGGACTTCGGGATATCTACCCCTCACGACGTACGTCTTCATAAGTCTGACAAAACCACTGTAAACCTCGCACATAGCCCGAGTGACAATGATCTCCTTTCGGACGTCTTTTGCGTTGGTTGGCGCAGGGCCATCTACTTCTTCAACACACGTCTGAGATTCGTCGCAGAGTGGAATAATTTTCAGAACAACATCGCCAATGCCAAATACTTCTGAATAGCTCGCCTCGCCTATCTTCTTAAATGACATATCAAATGCGCCGCTGTCGCGTGCTGACTGGAGAATGAGGTCATAGGGGAACGATTCAATAAATCCAGAGAAATTATGAGGGCCACATTCAAGCTGATGGCACTCCTCCAGGAGAGGTTTGAGGTATTCTGGAGTCTCATGATCAGTAAAGGAGTCGTGATCTAGGTTGAGCTCAGAAAGGTCGATTGACAAATCGAGATCCGTAACAGTTGCTGGAGACAGGGGAGATGCTGGTCGAACCACGCCCTTACGGCGGCCTCGTATGGGCGTAAGTTGTCGAGGTCTGGGTATAGGCGAAGGAAGATCCTGAAATACAACTAACGTCGGTGGCACAGAAAATGCAGGGGTGTTCGTTCGTGGCGGTACTTTTTGTACGTCTCCCGACTTTGTGTTAGAGGCTTTGCAAGGCAGTGGTATGCCAGCTTCGACAACAGAGTTGGTCCTACATTGCTTTGGAAAAGGGGCCGGCTTGTTTGGCCTCGTGGCTGATTCAAGTGGTGCACGCTCTTCGTCTGTACCCGATTCATCTGAAGACACAACCAATTTTTTCCTTGCTACTCGTCGATTTGTAGGCCGTAGTGGAAATGCAGTTTCCAGGTCGCTGTCAGAGTCAACTATTGTGACCCGTGGTTCCCTGTTGTATGCCCTCCTCTGTGGTAGGTTGTTCAATGGGTTAACTTCCACATTCGTTCTCGAAACCCTTCGCTCCTTGGAAACAGTGCGCCCATCGTCATCCATTACAATGATCTCAACATCCACCGTGGGTGACAGAAGTTTCTTCAACTTGGAGGGCTTATTTGATGTGCGACGCATGTTTTGGGTTACAGCGGGGGACCCAAAAATGTTAAGAGGAACGGAAGAAAGAGGCGTACGGGGAGGCGTTGACACGGGGTTCCACTTTTGAGCGCTTTCGAGAGTTTGGACCCTCGGTTTCATCGCCACGGCAGAAACATCGATAGAAGCAGTTACTAAACTCTTTTTTTCTAATATCCGTGCCGGTCTTGATTTCTTTACTGGTGAAAGAACTGGTGAAAGACGCTTCTTCTTCTGCAAACCGACCAACTTGTGTACCAGTACTTTCACCGGTTTCGAGGGCACTTCGTTTTCCCGTTTCTTCATTTTGGCAACGACGTTCTTCAATGGGGGAGGGGTAGGCATGTCGTCAAAAATGCTGATAACATTGGTGCCCGACATTGTTCGAGTGGAAGATGCAGTCGATGACGAGGCATCTATGACCCGCCTGGACCGTTTACCATAAGTATTGATCTGCTTCGTGCGCGAGCCTAGCATAGCCTTCGGAAATAATATAGCTGCCAATAGAAAAGCAGCTGCGGCAGTGAGTACTAGTAGCGACCAAATGGTGGAAGATATGGTGGTTGATTGCCAAATCGAGTATACTCCCGAGACGCGTTAAGTCACGTGTGTAATCACTTGACCTCAATATATGTGCCTGGTGCCATGAATAATAATAGCTATGATATAGCCTATATGCAACATTATTCATGGCACTTCCACAAGCTCTTCGTGCATCAATATCACCTCCAGAGCTAGAGTTAATAGCATCCCAGGAACTGGTTGAAATTGTGCCCCTGATATCTATGGAGAGGACTGCTTTTATTTCGGTATGCACCATTGCAAGAAATCACGACTTGATCAATGGAACCGATCCTCTTATGTAGGGGGCTTATGGTCCATTACGACCTCCGAACAAAGCCAAGGTTCCACTTTGGATGGCAGTCAACCTAAAACTAAAAAAGAAATGCCATGTCATTGCCCCTGACTGGCTGAACATAGGTGCGTTCTCCAGTGCCTTACTTTGTGCGAGATCAAAGACTTTGGTGACGCGACAGACTTTCTACAGGAGCGATTGACACAGGAAACCTCTCAACCTCCTTTCAGTGAACTTCCATTTCGATTTGCAGAGGTAGCCAAAGTCATTCTTGACGTGTACGTCTTTTTCGCAACTCAGATGTCAAACCTCATCCTCGTCCAGCGCTTCAGATGACTTGGATAACCCAGATAAGATACGTTCACTGCTGAAAGACTTGCGGGAAGTACGACAAGCCAAAAGTAGAGATGGGCTTAAAGAGCTCGATCACAGCGAACTAAGTGTATGTCTCCAGAAATCTGCAATCGTCCTCTGAATATCAACACTCTTTTCCATGTCCTAGTTGCCCAATCTGTGCTCAATGGAAATTAACGAAATTCGACCTTACTTCGTGCAAGCCATGAGCATATTGACGCAGCTTGTGCGAAATCCAGTTCCAGATCCATCGCGATAGCATCGATAAATTGGTAACACAGACAATAAAATATCTGAATAACATCGTATCTGAAATAACATCGAATTTACTTGTTCCGCATTTTCTTTGTTTACGAGGCTCTTTACGAAGCTGCTTGCTGCAACTTATCCAGTTTGTCCATCAATGCCTTCACTTGAGTCTGGACTAAGTCAATTTCATGCATGATGGTTGCCTCACTCGACTACACAAAGCAAAAGTCAACCATTTTTCTTTTAAGAACAAAAAACAGGTGACATACCACTGAGGTGTTGGGGAACACCTTAATCAACTCCTCGAACGGCACCTTGCTGATTTCCAAGCCTGGACACCTAGAATCATTAACAACTGGATCCCTGTATGACGGCGAGTCTTGTTCCCCCTCGTCATTGCCTCTAAACCAAGTCTCCATCCAAGTGTGTTTACTTTTATCAAAGGTCGATTCATAAAGCGCGATGAAAAGCAATGGCACAAAGAAAATGATGCTCATGATCCAGCGATTTAACTTGGCATAGTTTTTCTCGCTCAGTCGCACAATGGGAAATATTCTGGCGAAAGTTAGATTAGATTTAAACGTCCAGGAAGAGAAACTGAATTACGAACTCAAAAGGAGCAACTAAGACGGCCTCTATGATGCTAAAAGGCGCGGGGTAAACATAGGAATCAGGCGCTCGAATCATGCTGATCGTCTTGCCCGCAAAGAAAGCAAGATATTGCGCCTCGGCATCGTCGACAACCTGATGGAGAGTGAGCACAAACGCTAATTTGAAATGAAAGGATTACGCACATCAGAGTAGGCAGATGAAAACAACGAAATGAGGACGTTGAGCAATATTATGGCTGTCACGGCACTCCAACTGGAATACAACGCGTCGTGTTTAACAGGGCGTAACAGAACGATCTTTACGCAGAGCTTACAAGTAGTACAGCAACAATCCAGCTGGACTGGAATGAGAAATGAGTGGCGGCGACTAGCAAACAGATAAAAAGAACATGCCTGGCAGAGAATTTACCAAAGTCAGGAGATCTGAATCAGCATGGTAAGATGAATATTCAGAGTCTCAGAAAGATAAATGCTACTGTAACAAAGCCACGACCAGGACATTGACGATCTGAGAAGACCCAGGTGAATAAATACGAGTCAATTATAATCAAATAAATGGCGTTACCGCTGAAGGAGCTTCTGTTGTGCCATCAGCAGCATCCAACGCATATAGGCCTTGTGCAAAACCAATTGCCAGGACGGAGAGAAGCTAAGGCATATGATTCCACTGTTGGATTAAGCATATTATGGGCTAACTCACAGCAACAAATATTCCGGATTCCTTTATCATGCGAGTCACGCAAATCTGCATTGTACCAATATATCTGTATGATGGTTGTTATAATAAATAAAAGAGATGAACATGATGGATCTTCGCTCACTTGTAGCCATCGAAAACAGTGACGAGTTCTGTCAAATTTTCAATTACAATACATGTGGATGTTAGAACCAAGACACACTCATCCTAATCAGATTTCCATCAGGTCGTGCAACGTACAGCATTGATTGTTGTTATGGCTCACCAGATAAGAGGTGAAACAAAACTGAGAATTTGGAAACTACGATAACGCATGTCGGAGGATTTCTGTCCGACTGCTTCCAAACCAATGACGCGAAGGATAAAGGCGGCCAAAAGTAAACCGTCCGTTAGGAAGGCGATAATATTCCAGAAAGAGAAAGCGCGCCAAGTCGCAAAGCGAAGTAGCATGTACCACTAATTCAATGGATGAGTAACTCCTCTCGCACAAGACGATTTTATAGACCTTATGAATATCTGTTGGTGGCAAACGGAGACGTGAGTATTCCCTTATGAATTGTAGTCAACTTCTCTCGCTTACCTTCCAAAAAGAAGGACAAAGAAAAGAGGTAGAGTACCACTTCCCATTCATCAAAACCTTTGCGCGCTTTATCAATTTTTTCAAGTGGCTCCCGAACTGACCATTTTAAGAATATCAAAAGCAAGCTAAATTTCAAAGGACTTTGTAACTCACCAGCCTGAGAATACACAAACAAGAAAAACAACCAAACGGTAATACGAAAAATATTCTGATATCTGTCGGAGCCCCCCGATTCAAACTATTGCATGAATTCAGAGACGGGAAGCACACCAACCTTGGTACCGACAAACGGGCAGGATGGAAATGGCTGAGAAACGTGCGTTCACGCGTATCAGAGTATGGCACATCTTAAAGAGAACTGTTAAATCGTTTTCTGGGAAAATACTAATGATACCGACATTCAATGTCATGATCTTCGTTATTAATTTGGATGAGCTCTCCCTTCCAAAGGGAATTAACAACTGGCAAAAATAAGAATGAAAGGCTTTGTGATGATGAATAAGTAAAACACACCTTCTTGTGCTTCGTTGGAAGACAAAAATATAGTGCTGAAGAAGGTTGGCCTTCTGTGATGCAGCGCACATGAAAGTTGCTCACCAGTGTTGGTCTATGGCCAATTCCAATGCACTGGAAGTCTCACTTTCGTCACCGTCAATCTGACGATGTTTATACCGTGTGGACATGACGTCTCTGAGCTTCTCTGGCTCCGTTAAGTGCACAATCCTTCTTGCAAGGACTTCACAGGCAGCAGCTAGATTAAAATCATTTCTTTCGTGAAAAAGTTGCGTATTTGATATGATGTATCACACCTCTACCACGGTTTTCTCCATAGTCAGCAGGATTATGGTTGGCATCCCACATGAATTCTGCTCTCGCACGCAGAAGACAGTAAGGCAACTAATAAGAAATGTCGTTAGTAGAACTGTAAAGCCACCGGACGGAACTAACAGCATCTCGAAAATCGCCAGCCGCAGCGCGGTAAGCACTTATCACTTGAGGAGTAATAACTCGACTGGTCGGCTCGTTTATACTACTAGGAGAAACTTCAACAGGCAGCAGAGCCAACGTCAGTGCACGTAAACGTCGGATGAGCTCTAAAGCAGCGGGGTTAGTTGAGTACTGCTTTTCGCACCATAGAGCCTCACTTGTCAAAGTATCAGGTCCTGGATGAACTGAATTTACTGAGGTAAAAGATAAATTATCCCCCGAATCTAAAGACTGCGCAGAAACAAGAAATCCAGCCATCGTTGTGGATACAAGCCAGAATTGGCTCCCCGCTTGTTGAGTAATTGTACGCAAACAACTTTGACGTTCCCATCATGCCAGTAAGTGCTGAAATTCATGTTCAAAAAGACAATATACAGACAAATTACCAGGCGTATCATTCGTCCTATAATGAAGTTCCAGATGTGCGTCAGGTTGGGAATATATCCATTCTTCCTATAAGAACCAAGATTCGTGGTCCAGCACCTTTAGGTGATATCCAACTCCGTTCAATCTCACCGCATTTAATCGAACCTTATCTATAGGTAATCCGAATGAAGCAGATATCATTGATGAAACACTCGACCTCTTCCGCGCAAATTCTCTCTTTCGCAACTTTGAAATCAAAGGGCCCTCGGATCGTACTCTGATTGTTCTCATTCTCTTCGTATCAGACTGTCTCGCAAAGATCGGCAGTGCGCGCACCGTTCCAACGCAGCTTGAGGCTTCCAAATTGTTGAATACGCTCGCAGTGGATACTTTCCCTATCCCTGGAGATGCTAATTTCCCCCTGAACGCTCATTACGCTCCGCCTCAAAGCCGTGTCGATGGAGGTAGGTTTGATCTCAATATTAACATCGGGTTGAAACTATTTCATTCTCCTAGAATACCTACGTCAATACCTCATCCAAACGCGACAAGAACTGGCAGCAAGGCTAGTGGAAAAGCTCTACGCTGATGGGACAGGCAAACCCAGCAAGTGGTGGATGTCCTTCCAAAAGAGACGCTTCATGAACAGAAGTTTGGGAACATAAACCACTACAACGCGCAGTATATTCATTACAATGTGTTATATTTTTGAACTTGAACTACTTTTTTCTCCTTCGTTCATTTGGATTTTTCCTGCCATAACCTATCTGCGGCATATCACCATCCATCCTTGAACTCTTCATCGTGCGCCCCTTTCCACCAGCCCCAACGCTTATCATCTCTGGAATCCAATCCGGATCCATCCAACTACTAACACTCGTATTCCCCACGTTACCATCCAGCTCCTGACTTAGGATTCCCTTCAAAAGCTTTTGCTCCTCCCGCTCTCGTTTTCCATCCGCCCTCTTCTTTGCCCGCATGTATTCCACTTGGTCTTCCCGCAAAATAAGCCCAGTTCCAGATCCACTCTTTGCCGATCCTGATTTAGGTGCCGGGATGGAATACTTCGTTCCCCGAAGCTTGTACTGGAAGTTATGTTTGAGGTGAACCTGCATTGGTTGGGCATTCGGAGAGGCGCCTGGGGCTGCGACTGTGACTGATGCCCTAAGTAACGTTGGATTTCCACAAGAGGGGCAGAATTTCTTTGAGTTGTCTTTACAAATCCTGTAAACGATTATGATAAGTTGAGAAAGAGACGGTTGAAAGAGAGTCGTACTTGAAGCAAGCATGGCATCTCAAAACCCAGCTTTTGATTTTTTCTATCCTTTTGCCTTCCAGGCCGACCAGATTTAATCCCATCTGCAATAGGACGTTCTGCATCGCGAAGTCGGCGGTCATGCACCCCGACCCGATTGGGACCTGCTTTTCTCCTCCTTTGCCCTTCAATCCGGTATGAGGAAGCAGATCCAAGGCACGAGATTTGTGTATCGCGATGTTCGAAGGTGTTATCCACTCTCCTTCACCATCATCCTCATCGGAAGGATCATCGTAGATGAGCGTGTTTGAGGGACTTTGACTTGATACTGGAGTGGGAGCAACAGGTCTGGATGGTTCATCTTCCAACAATTCTATCGGTTCTAGTTCCCTGGCTTCCGATTCCACCTCAATTGTCTTCAGTTCTTGAGCACAGCGATCGTCCTCTTGGGTATTACATTCATCCAGAGAAGTCTCCTTCAATTGGTGTGTTAGATCTTCGATTGTGACAGTAGCTGGCTGTTCTCCGCATGACGTTGGCTGATCGACATTGGCATCTCCATTCGTTTTCTACTATCAAGAAAATTGGTTGGATCGCTACATTCATCAGAAAGCTACTTGCCGTTTGATTCCGGAATTGCCTATCCTCCTGATCAAGTGCATATGTGAGAGCTAGCACACATAAATCAGCCTGCGAAAGGACGGCGTAATCCCCCGTTTTCTTCGCCCATTGAATGGCTACCTTGACTAAATTAAATTTCCATGTTTATAAGATCAAGCCATCGATCCATACCATGCAACAAGCTGACCGCATCTGCTGATCTTATTTCGATCTTCACGCCAGACATGAGACCCAATTTCTCAAAGTGTTCTCGAGCTCGCTTGTCCTTAAGCTCGTCCAGGACTTGAGGAACCGTGAAGAATGTTTCTGCTAAACCTCGCAGAGGAGAAAGTGAGAGTAGTGGCCCGGCATCGAGCACAAGACTCTTGCATTTGAATTCGCTTGTTGTCATCTTATGATTGATCAAGCCTGAGAATAGCAAAACTTTGACTGACAGAACGGAGTAAGTGGTGGTGATAGATGGAACTCTCACGTGGACAATTTTCGTACCCTGGCGACTTTGATGAAAATGAGAACCACCAGGGTCCAACATTGGTGTCGGCCGAAAGGCGAACCCGATTAATTCAGCATAAAAGGTTCTTGGATTAGTTCCTCTTGATCATCACATCCCCAATGTCTCCCAAATCGTGCGTTTTGGTCTTTGAACGATCGCTTAGTCGTGTGCTAATCTAAAACCATAGATTCCGCATTGTCGTACTTTCAGGAGATGGGATTGGTATAATGTTCTATTTTGTGGCCTTTCTTGAGACTAAAATTCGCCATAGGACCCGAAGTTGTTGCGGAGGCCGTGAAAGTTTTGCAGATCGTATCAGAAAAGTCCCCGGATTTTGACCTCATTCTCCAGCATCATCCCTTCGGAGGATGCGCGATTGAGGAATTCGGTGATCCTCTTCCCGAGTCGACTCTAAAGGCATGCCAAGAAGCGGATGCTATTCTTATGGGTTAGAAATTCAGCAGGTCGACATTTATACAAGTTGATTTTCTATTCAGGTTCCATTGGTGGTCCGAAATGGGGTGTAGGGGCAAAAATTCGGCCCGAACCTGGCTTACTTCGACTACGAAAAACTTTGGGATTTTATGCCAACATTCGTCCTGCGAACCTTGCATCTAAATCTCTTCTAGACTATTCCCCACTTCGTCCTGACATTGTTGATGGCGTGGATGTCATCGTTATACGCGAACTTACCGGAGGGCTTTACTTCGGTCCGCGTAAGGAACAAGGTGTAGGGCCCGATGTAGACACAGCCTGGGATAAGATGATCTATTCTGTAGATGAGGTACAGAGGATCACTCGAGTCGCTGCCCAGATTGCTTTAGGTGCAAATCCGCCGCTCGAGATTCATTCGGTCGATAAGGCGAATGTCTTGGCTACCTCCAGATTGTGGAGGAAAACCGTATCTGAAACTCTGGAGAAAGAGTATCCTCAATTGAAGTATGACCATTACTTCATAGATGCCGCTTCTATGGTTATGGTTGCAAATCCTAAGAAACTCAATGGGGTCATCCTAACTGAGAATTTATTCGGCGATATGTCAGCTTGTTTTTTTTACGATTGATTTCTATGTCTCATGCAACATTGCATCTCCAGTCTCTCAGATCAGATGAGCGTTATTCCAGGATCGTTGGGCCTACTCCCCTCAGCGTCACTTGCAGGTGCACCGTCAGCGGAGACCTCAGATGCCAAGACAATATCTGGTCTTTACGAGCCGGTTCATGGCTCTGCGCCTGATATTGCTGGCAAAGGCATTGCCAATCCCATTGGAACCATTCTCAGTGCTGCAATGCTTCTGCGCTACTCCCTTCAATTGGAAAAGCCTGCGAAGGCCATCGAGGAAGCCGTTCAAAGGGCTCTCGATGCGAAGGAACTTGGAGGACATGGCATACGCACAGCCGACTTGGGAGGAAAGGCCTCCACGAATGAAATGGGCGACGCTGTCGCTGAAGCATTGCGATCTTTACTCTAACGAGTATATGGATACGGAAATAGACTAGCAAATTGTCTTCGTTCTTTTCCATTATATCAATCACTGCTCAATCCCGCGTATTATTCGGGTGCCTGCTATACCACCGATATATACAGAAGTTTCTGATTGCAGACGTCAAACTGCATGACAACTACAGGAAGGGAAATTTTCCTATTCGAGTTTACAGGCTGCTTTCCCAACTAATTAACCTAATTTGGAAAAATATAGCCATTTTAGGCTTTATGTAAATATGTAAATCGACTTGAAATTGACACATCACTATCGGTCCCCCCAGGATTGGCAACGAAGTAATCTTTTGTACACTCTCATATGGTTCTCAACTTTTTTTTTGCATGCTGGCCTGTATATAGTCTTCCGATAGTCGTCACACTAAGGACCGAGCTGAACAAATTATACAGGATCAATTTCATTGGAACAAAACATAGCTAACTAAGATTTCAAAACGACATTTATATAGAACGCTTGACGGGACCGATTCCTTCTATTAGTAGTTCTCACATTCTAGGCACTCACGAGTTCCAAGATCATTTCACGCCTTTCCCAACACAATAGAGGTTCTGGTCGGTATATAAACCTGGAACAAGTCACGAAGCTGTAACTTTGGAATAGGACATAATGTTGGATACTCACTTGCAAGTAGTTCTTCCTCCCATTCCATTCAAGAGGTGATGTGAAGTACTTGCTGTCCAACGCAATATTATCGTAGCCGCCGAAACGTTTCTCATCGCTGCTCAGGACGATCTTGTACTCTCCAGCCTCCTCAACGCCGACTCTGTAATCTGTGTAACTGTTTGTCGGGTGCAAGTTGAAAATGAAGAGCAATCCGGCCCGCTCATAAACAATGACTTTATCTCCTTCATGTTTGAGAGAGACGTATGCCTAGCATAAAATTCATTGAGCATCTGCACTCAACCTCTGAGTTAAATCCCTTACCTGTGGTGCTTCTAACCAACCGTACTTGGCAGCAAGGTGGTTCATTTCTCCGTCGAATTTATACAGGTATTTGTAGCGCAACATCTCGTCATCGACAACGTTCCATTGTCTGCGGGCGTACTTGAAAGAGTTCCCGTTTCCTTCGCGAGGGAAGTCAAGCCACTGCCGAAGAGTGAGACAAAGTCAAACTCCTCAAAATGAATGCACTACCTCGGGATGTCCGAATTCGTTACCTTCGAAATTGAGATAGCCCTCTCCACCGAGGGAGTGAGTCAAGAGGCTACGAGGACTTCCTATTAGCACATGCGCTGCAAGACAGCAACTGTTTAAACCGACCGAATCAACTTGTGTAAGGCAATTCCACGGGCAATGATTGGAGTCAAGGGTGTAGCGTCAGACATGTTGGTGTCTGAAGTGGATGTTTATGTTCCCATTTTTTTTCAGAGAATAAAGGTAAAACATACACATCTCTTTGTCCATAAGCCAGAAGGCTAAAGTCTTGTCACCGACAAGAGCCTGATCATGACTCTCGGCATACGCGATACTCCTTTCACCATATCGCCGATTGATTAATGTGAAGACAATATTAGCCAAATCCCATTCCTCGTCTTTCTTGTGCTTTAGGAGTTTGATCCACATGTCCGGAATGGCCATGGAGAGCCGATAGTCGAATCCGACACCGCCAACACTTACAGGTTTGCAGAGAAGTGGCATTCCAGATACATCTTCGGCAATCGTAATGGTGAAAGGATAAAGTTGGTGCATCGCGTCATTAGCCTAGAGATTTTTTAATTGAGAGAGAATTCTTTGACGGCAGCTGTACGTACGAGCATGAGATACACAATGGATTCCTCGTCGGCACCGTCACCGAAGTATTCGTGGTAACCACCAGAGAATCCGGTTCCAATGCCGTGGTGTTTGTACATCATGCTTGTGACACCATCAAATCGAAAACCATCGAATTGGTATTCCTCCACCCAGAAACGCAGATTGCTAAGGAGGAATCGGAGAACTTCATGATTTCCATAGTTGAACAGGCGACTATCCCAAAGGTCATGCCGTCCCTTTCCTCCTTCGTGGAAATACAAATGATCAGTCCCATCGAATTCGTTAAGTCCGTCAAGAACATTCTTGCAGGCATGAGAATGAACGATATCAAGTAGAACGGTCAGACCCATGCTATGAGCGGTATCGACTAGTTCCTTTAGATCTTCCGGTGTTCCACAACGAGAGCTAGCAGCAAAGAAACTGGTGACTTGGTAACCAAAAGCTTCAAAAACCATAAATTAAATTTCGACAACGACATGAACCGAAACTCACAGGCATAATAGGCATGTTCCATTATGGCCATCAATTGAATGGCATTGTATCCAAGATCCTTGATTCTAGGAAGAACATCCCGAGTGAATTCCTTGTACAGCCCAACGCGAGGTTCGGGAGTGGAAATCCCAACATGCGCTTCGTAGATACGTAAATTATCAGGTTTTTTCGGACGGGAATATTTGAATTCGTATTTCTCAGATTGAGGCGGATTCCAAAATCGCGCATCATAAACGGGAGAGATGCTTAACTCTTGAGTAACGCGTTTGATCCAAGTAGGCAACCGTTCGATGCGATTCCCATCGGGGAGGATCATCGCAATCTTCACGATTTCTTAATATGGACGACCCTGACAAAAAAAATTTGAACATGCCTTGACTTTTGTATCGTGAGGGATCGCGCACTGTCCTGAAGGAAGAGGGTGTATGGTTATTTCCCAAGTACCGAACTCCTTTTTCGTCATGGGATGAGAAGAACGATTCCATTCGTCTTGAATATAACATTAGAAAAATAAGGGCCCAAGATAAGCAAGCTATACACTCACTAAATTCACCAATAACAAATGCCTTCACGGCATTCGGGGCCCATTCTCGATAAATTACTTCGTTGTTTGGACCAACATTAAGCCCGAACTTGAGATAACCTTTAGTGAACTTGTCGTAACCTCCTTCGTGCTTCTCAATGATATCCTTCCAATGCCTGAAAGCATTATGCCTTTGAATGATCGCAGGAACATTTGGCCTGAGGTAACCGTCGATGTCTGTTATAGTCTTTGGGTCCAAAGCTGGCGTAGACATGGTTGTAATGCGTGAAGACGGAACGCTACGGAATCCGTGGGCTAAATATTGGTTCATTTGCGGTTTGCGTGGTTTGAGCAGCTCAACTTTCGTTTTAGCTATGACGTAGGTTCGATCGATTTTCTTGCACCGACCACTTCTAAATTTGGAAAAGTGGTTGAACCGCCCCGTGCGTCGGCCCGCAGGATCCGCAGGTACATAACCGATCCGCCCATGGTGCCTCGTACACGTTCTAAGATATCAAGTAACTCGAGAGGAGATACTTCTGAAGGTGACGATATCGAGGTAAATGACGAGTCCAACATTCCAAACTCCATTAACTTTGGCATATAGGATCACCTTATTCATGTGCGCAATGGTGTGCGCAAGCTCAAACGCAAGCTGGCAAAATATCAAAGAGAAGCCGCCGTGGTCAATGATGACTCCTATGCTGCGTCTACTACAAGAAAGTCGGAGTTTAGTCGACGAAACAGCCCCACGGATGATGACACAAGTCTAGCAGAAATCCGAATCAAAAATCTTGAACACACTGTCTTGAAATTGAAGAAAGTACGTCGTAACCCTCACTATTTATCGAAAACCTATATACCTTCGTAGGAAAATCGAAATAAAGCGAGACATATAAAGAAAGTTCGTCTATGATCGGCTCGGTTTCAACCCTTCATCTGACGTTACTTCAAAAGCTCAAAGCCAAACGACTTCAAGAAGAGGTCAATGATCTTCAACCTGAAGAAATGGGAAGTGACAAAAAACATAGTGAGATCGATCCTATGTTTTGCATGCGAAAGGTTCTTGCAACCTGCATACCTTGAACCTTCATTTGAACTGAAGTCATCGCATCTCAGCTGCTTCGAAGATTTTCCGACCTCATGATGGTTTCAACTATTCCAGATGATATGACCGAGGAATGTCCTATCTGCTTTGAAAGATTTGTTTTGAAGAAATGCTCGGCGTAAGTTTAAGTTGTTCTTTTCTCGTTTAACACCATCTCAACAATTTCAGATTGATATGTGGACATATCATTTGTAATGACTGTCTGCCTAAAGTGATGAAAGGCGCTGACGAGACAATCAAATGTCCTGGTTGTCGTAACATTTGCTCAAGAGAGGAACTCGAACTGGTCCATTTGGACGAACAACAACGTTGGGACGCCTTACTCGACGTTGCCAAAGCCTGGATGGCATTCGATAGACGGGGAGAGCAAGCGACAAGTGACGAAGAAGACGAAGAGAATTTTTTGACCGATGGAGATGGAACGTATGTTAATTTATTCATGTCCCGTGTAGAGAGATTACACACAACCCAAAGTTCCGACTTGACGTCTGAGGCTGGCGATCCAAGAAGCCATGAAACGTCTTCAGAAGGTGGTCGTGAAAATACTGAAAATGACAAAGAGTCACGACATGCTTCAACGCCTCCGCCGACTGTGTGTTTATCATTTTCTGAGTCCCCAACGCAATTGAAAAGGAAAAGAATGGAAGAACTTGCGGCGCAGCGATCCCAAAAGAGGCGAACATAACAAATTAACATTTTCTGTATCGTGTGTATGACCATGGAGCGCATTCGATGTGATCTTTTTCTTTTGAAAGTGCAGTAAATTCAGCTTGGGCACAGCCACTTCGATCGCGTAGTCACATGATCGCGTTTGGTTGAAAGTGCGCACGCCGCATTGCAGATTCTTGTTCGACATCTGCGTAGGCAATATCACATTTTTACACTTTCCCTTTCTTCCTGATCTTGGATAATATATTTGTAAAAGTCCAATGCAATGGCACTGAACACATCCCCCCGAAAGCTGGTCATTCCATTAGCCAGCGGCGATGAATCCAGGTCTCGACATCCCGTATGCCCTAGTATCACCAAGCGCGTTTTTTATTGCGGAGTTGTAGTAGAGGGCTCGGAGAATGGTAGAAGGCTCCCGGATGGTACGTGGTTGCTTATGGTTGTAGAAATGCTCCGTTGTAACAGTTGGAATGTGTCTAGATATTCAAGACCTTGTTTTATCGTTCGGAAATCCCCTACTTCCAGAAGAATCTCCGGATGGACTTTCATCCTACCAGGGGGAATCTATGAATGACATTGTGCATATCACACATTGTTCTGTCTTCTGTTCACGACCCAACTAATTATTTATTGCAGGATAAGGCGGCACAGCGGAAGCGTGCGCTTATGGATCCGCAAGCGCTGATGTCTGTCGTTACCGAGCTCGTCACGAGCGAACGGTCGTATGTAAAACGACTACAAATTCTCAAGTTCGACTATGCCGATCCACTGCGGAATTTTGCCAGGAGCAAAGACACTGCTATCATCCCTGCATATGAAGCGAAAACACTATTTGGAAACATTGACAATCTCCTCCCTGTGAATGAAGCATTTCTGATGGACTTGGAGAGGATGATTTTACCTAATGGACCTCAGACGGTGGGAGGAGTGGGAGACGTTGCGTTGAAGCATTTTAAGGACTTGCGAGGGTTCGAACAATACAAACAGTACTACGTCAAAAGAGAAGAAGCTCAAGCCATATTCGAGAAAGAAGTGTCGAAACGGTCATCAAGGTTCGCTTCATACGTTGATGTGAGGCATTTAATTATTTTCATCCCAAACCGTTGATCACCAACTTCCCCTGGATAACAGCATATCAAATACCAGTCAACTGATGCAAGAACACGGATAGGTCTCCGGGAACTCATTATGGAACCTGTCCAGCGAATTCCGCGATATACACTTCTGTTCCGCACAATGCTTAAACATATGTCACTAAACGATCCTCAGCGTGCAAAGATCATTGAGGCGGGCGAAATTGCAAATAAGATTGCACAAGCAGAAACAGACGAACAGACTAAGCGTGCTGCGATATTTTACTGTCTCAGTGCCAGCATCGAAGGATTTCCACCCGAATTGTTTTCAAATTCGCGGCAGTTCATCGATTGTATTGACGTCGAAGATATTCTGACGGATATGCCCACATCATCTGCAGCCTCATCTACAAGTACTTCTGCTACATCCTTGCACTGTACGCTCTTCCTTTTTGATGACAAGCTTCTCATCGCCAAAAGGCCGAGTCCTGAGAAGGGGGGCAAGGCTTTGACTGGCTTGGATTCAGTCGAGAAGGTGACTAAGGCAGGTGGCATCCCGACAGGGAAGAAAAGATCAGGCATGTCGTGTAAGGGAGTGGTTGATATTACGGACGTTGTCGCCACGAATGTTGGCGGAGCCGGTATGAAAGCTCTCGTTTTCTAAACAAATCTTCTGACGCGTCCGACCATACAGAAATCAATCTTTACTTGGAGAATCCCCCTCGAGATCAGAATGAGAGATGGTCGGGTCGCCCCTTCCGCTCTTTGTCTGTGGTCAATCCCCCGATGCCTGCCAACTTTGATCCCACACAAACGGAATCCAGCAAACAGAGGTTTCTTGAAAACCTCTGGAAGGCTCAAGCTATGTACCGCGCCCGTGCTGGGCAGTCCGTTGTTTTGTGCTCGGACGAACAAGAAGTCGAATGCAGACATGGCAGGACCACAATAGCTAGAACATATTTTAATGTCTACCAACGAACAGCCTTTTTACAGGAGCAAAAAAAGGTACGGCAAAATAAAAATGATTCAGAAAGCTTGTCTCACAAATATTTCAGACAAAAGTTGTTGTACACATCGACCGAGATCGGCATACGGGCGCGGATCCTATTCCTTTTGGTGTTGGCGAGCCCCCATTTGTGGTTGTCCGAGTACAGTTGATGGATGGGGGCCTGTGTCGCTATTCCATTCGTTCAAGCGACCCTAACGACGAAGGGGAAGAAGAGATCGTGCAATCCGGTAAAGTTTCTAGCCGTGTCACTCAAACAAGTGTGTTCTATTTTTCAGTCGTCTTCAGAAATTTGATTAATAACCTTGTAGTTCATCAATTCGGCCTGTTTCAATTCAAGACGGGGAGTAATTCAATTCCTTCGACGCCCATTGCACGCTCTAAGGCTGCAATATTCGGTCTCGATGCGATCTCAAGAAATTTATTCAACGCGCGTCCTGTATCTACAATGGGTGACTTTTTTGCAGGGTCAATCAATGGGAGACGCAGTCAATCCAGGTCTACAGCCAGCCGATCTTCTATGTACACACAAACAACGTCAACGATGGACAGCATGAAATCTTCTCTTCGGTCAAGTTCGACTGCAACAGCGGCCACAACGATTTCCACTATGGATGGAGAATCTGTCTTTGCCTCCCGATCATCACAGGGCAAGAAATTAAAGAAAACTAAATCGAGAGAATGTTCTCCTGCAGACTCAGAAAGAGGGCCGCATAGTCGTAGCGGGTCTACTTCTCATACGCATTCGAGGGCATCATCTCTAGGTCCAGAGTCTGATTACAGCGATGTTGAAAACGACAAAAATATTATATTGGCAAAAGCAAAGAACTTGGGCTCTGATTATCACCTTGACATCCAGTTGGCATTGGCTAGACAAAACAGCTTAAGTCAACATGGCAAGCGGGTCGTGCCAGCTGACATGGATGTTTCGGTTGCGGAAACCATCTACGAGGGTGCGTAATTCTTCCGTAAACACGCGTAGTTCTAAAAAAATTTATGACTATACGCTTAGAAGAATCACTATTTCCCGTGCGCCCAGCCTCTCGAGCATCCAGGAGTACACAGCGCTCGACAACGCCTCGACCAGATTCTCCTTCTAAGCTTACGCGTTCACCGCCTCGTTCTTCAAGATCACTGTCTGTTCAGTCAGCCGAACGCCGTCCACTTGGTCCTCGTAGCCCATCACCATTACCGCCTGCTAGTCCCATCAATCGCCGATCTCAGGTGGAACTTCCATCCATGGATGACAATCTCACAATGGAAACGGCCCCATCTGCCTCTTCCTCACACGCACCTCCGGTTTCCGGTATTCCACGGAGCAAACGGCAATCATTCTATCCTAACGGAAACACCGAATCCACTCCCAAGGCTATCAATTTGTCTAGCTCTGTTGTTGCTACTCCCATTGAGCCCTTGTCGATTAAAAAGAAAACATCCTTACGATCTTCAACGATTGCAACGGGATCGCCCACACCCTCTCGAAAGAACCACGTTCGTAGTTCCCCCCTGAGCAGAAATCTGAACCGAGTTGTCTCCCCGAGAAGAGTTTCTCCAAGTGTCAGGAAGATAAAGTCTACGATTGCGACAAGCACATTGAACAGTGAAGGTTTTGAACGTATAAGGCATCTCAGTGTTTCCACAAAGGAGGATGTGAGTTGCGACCAATCTCAACATATATTTCGGTTCTTGACTAATCCATTTCAAGGTGGAGATGTCGCGGAAGTCAATTAAGCGAATCAAACTGGAAGCAGACGGACTAAAACTCACACCTTCGAGTTCAACTGAAGAGTTGTATTCGAGACCTTCCTCACCAGATAAAGGCTTGAGGACACCACAAAATGGTGCAACCCTGGTAAGCCTGAATTTCCAGACATCGCGAAGTTGCGCTCAAATTCCATTCCTTAGACAAAAGAAGCCCAAGAACGGATGGATGAGATGCGGAATATGCTCAGACACCGACAGCAAGGTGAAGGACCCCCATTCAAACTTCGGGCCGGCAGCGTTTTCGATTCTTCATCCCGCCAGGCCCTACCTACCGACGTCACAAGAAATTTTATCCTAAGCGTTGATGTACTTGTAACTGAGGCCGACAAGGATCTGGTGAAGGCGCTCTCGAATCAGGACACACTACAAAACGAACTGGCTCAGTTGGCAAACGAGTTCAAAGACGTAAGATTATTTGGCTCTATGGTGGTATCAGGGCTAATAAAGTAGCAGCGAGCGATGGAATTAGAGAGAACAAGGCTTGAGTTGCAAAACTCAAAGCGGCAATGTGAGTTGGTGAAGAGTCTATTGGCGGACGCGACGACCGAGAAGGAAATCATGTACGAGGTTAGTCGGAGTCGACTAAAATTCCATGTAATCTGATGGCTGCTTCCTTCAGGCATTTAACGAGGAATTGGATGGGATGTACAATGATGCCAACCTTCCTGATGATGAAGCCTGGCAAGCCTTGTCCACGGACCTTCGGAAGACGAAGGAAAGCCGGAACAATCTTTCCAGAGAGAACTCGTACGTGATTGCTTCCAGACTCATCATGCTCTGTTTTACCGGTCTCTAACAGACAGCTGAAACGGAAACTCGCCGAACTAGAACTAGAAAAGGAAGAGTAAGTCGTATCTTTCTAACACCCTTTCGATGTCATTCAGGTTTTCATAGATGGGGCACTCAACTCCGTACTCACGGACTGTTATCTTGACTTCGGATCTTTATGATTATTTACGTGCAATATGACGAGGCATTGATGTATTCGATGTCGGACATCTATTACTTGCTCATATTTATATCTACGCATATCATTGCTGCATTCATCTTGCTATGTGTTGTACTTTTAATGTATCTCAGATTAAAAATTACGACGTTTACTGATTCCTGGAAAGTTTGATTAAAGGCGCTGTGCCCATGAACATATACGCTGTCGTACTTAGCAGTCAAGGAAGGGAAGGAAGGGAAACAATGCGGACGAGAAACAAGACTGGACGAATGATTATGAATGAAACTAGTGATGCTTCGTGAAATGAGGGTTGACAGTGGTGATAATGATACACGAATAAAATGCAATGGGCTCCAAGTATGCAAATGAATGGATGATGAGTAGAAGAGAAATGTGAATGAAAGAGCGACATTAGAATCATTACTTTGGGGTGTCGGCGCAGAAAAAAAGGAGTGGAAGAAAAATACGTTTGGTGAGCGCACCATTATCATGGGTGATCTTTCTGGGTCATTATAGGCGTAGCTGCCTCTATAACTGGTGCCACAAAGGAGAAGTTTTCTTTCGCCAAAACCTCATCCTCACGAAAAGATGGTGCGCAGATATCACGATTAGGGTGACATTTTGGAAGCTGACGATGAGGTTCTTTGGAAAAGAGTTGCAACAGACCATGGCCAGAATAGTTTGCGTCAGAATTGGCGATATTTGTCCGTTCGATAGACGCAACAGAGCTTTGACTGGGTTGGCTGACAATGACGGAGATAGGCGAAGTAGCACTAGGAAAAACAGGCAGAAAATGGAAGAGACCTTTTACGTTGCGGACGAAAGAGCGACGCTTCGTTCGAATCATCGATTCGTGAGTGGTGGAGCTGGAGGTAGCAGAAATTGGTGTAGTATTGGAACCGATGTTGCTTGTAACATCCGACGAGAGATGTGGAGGGGAAGGAGGCGAGGAATGATCAGCGGAAGAGGTCGCCGTTACTGGAGGTGCACTCTCTTGCAAAAGAAGGGAATCCTCGTCAAAAGAAATTGAAGACAAACTCAGATTTTTCCTCCCGCCTGAACGGGCATTTGGCGTGAATGAAGGGGTCACCTCAGAGACACATTTCAACCCTTCTGCCGCCAGAACCGCAGCCGTCCTCTTCCTCGCTACGCGCACGCTCTCATGTTTTGATAATCTCGCCATTCCCCTCCCTACACTCCCAATCCCACCAGAGTTCGTTTTCGTCTTCGAAGATCCCCAAACCATTTCCCGCCTCTCCTTCCATGCCGTCTTCGCCCTGGCACTTAAACAGGTTGCTGAAATAATGTCTTGCAATTCTATATCAACAGCTTGACGTGCTGCTGCAGAAGAACGGGTGACCAAGACCGTTCCATTCTCCTTGTCTTTTTCTTTGTCCTTTTCACGGTCGGAGGCGGACGTGATTACAGGAGCAAAGATGCTTTTAACGGAGGTGGATGAAGACTGGCGGCTAGGCGGTGGAACACGTACGTCGTCGTTGCGTAGTTTATGAGTTTGCTGGTGCTGAAAATGCTGTCCAAACCGGAGAACCACATTATCGTTACTCTTCTGCCTTTTCTGCCCTAACTTAGCGATAGGAGGCTCCACACGGGTTTGTGTCGACTCTACGTCGGACGCATTGAAGTCGGAAATGTCCGGTATCGAACGGATAGTCGCGAGTCCTCCATATTCGCCAGTGTTTTCTGTTGCCCTTTCCATCATCGAAGACAACTCGACCGACTCATAACCATCCTCTGATGCAGACGAAGATGGCGGCGCTGCTGTTGCACTTAAGAGTGAGGTCGATAAATTCCCAACCCCATCGCACATGAAACTCGGCAATGGTTCTAGGACCCACGCAGCGACGTGTCTCAGCGCTTCTCGAATGGATGTGAGCCAGATATCTTTCTCACGCAAGCAAGTAGCAGCGAGCTCAAAGTGATGGTCAGCTGTGGACAGGCGAAATGTGTTCGGGAGCATAGCTGGAAAACCGGTGAGAAAAGGAAATGACTAACACAGAAAAACATACAATCCTCATCGTCAACATCCACCATCCCCCAACCACTGAGAGAAAACCAATGCTTCGGTTCGTATCTCCTCCCTTTACTGACTTTCACGAGGATGAGATATCCCCCTGCGTACAAAAAAGCACCTAAATACTTTGCTTTAATTTTTGTCTTCATCTTGGTACCCATCGTTCGAGCACTCAATGGATGAGTGTAGTGAATTACGTCAAGCGAGCCGGAGAGAAAGCAAGGGCCTAAAGACGAGAGAAAAGTAGGCGTTATGAGACGGGGCTGTTGAGGTATTTGTGTTTGTCCTTGTGAGAGTTCTTGCAGTGCTGAAGAAGAATTAGGGGATGGCGTTGTAGCCGAATAAAAAGAGTAAGAATGAGAAAATGGTAAAAGTAGCATCCCTTGAGCTTGTAAACCCCGACATATGCGTGAGTAAATAAGCGATGATTGAATGGCAATTGATTGCCTTTCTTTAGCCTTGTCGACGGAGCTGGCGACATGTCGCATTGCTTGGGCCGCGCTCTCCACCACCACATCTATCGCAGCGGGCGACTTCCGAGATGCAAGTCTCAGCTGCGTTTTAGACGGCAGCAGCTGATCAAGCAATAGGGGATATTTGCATATCCTCTGTACAGGCTTGATCAAATAATCGGCCATCGCGATTCTTCCTCGCGATGATCCACCTCTTTGCCTGACCTTTTTCGTTCCTGCAGTCGCGTCGACGGTACCAGCGTCTGCTGCTGGCGAAGGTAATGTGGGTGACGGAGTACTCGATGGAGAAACAAGGGCCTCTTTCCCCCCTTCTTTACTGCAACCCATCATCGAAATCACTGTCATAGCAGTCATACTCGCTCTCGGCCTTAACAATTGAGAATACGAAGAGGACTTCGATTTCGACAACTTGCTTCCATCAAGTGAAGTCAAAGATAACGCGCGTTTCCGATCTTCCCCCAGTGGCGGCGCAATCGCATCAACGGCCAGACACTCTAAAGATCGGTCAATTGAGTCAAGGGCAAGTTTATGAGTGCATTCGGAATCGGGGATTATAATATCGCTTTTGAGCATGTCAGAAATGATGGACGAGCATTTCTGCTCAAAAGCCTCAAGCTCGACTGGAAACTGCTGAAATGCCTTGCGAAGAACGTTCGCCGCCTCTGGATGACCCGCGCAGAAAGTTTGGTATGCATTGAACCGTGAAGACTGTAGAGCATGTCTCAACAACCGAAGCAGGAATAAGGGGAAATATATCAGACCTCAGTCGCAAACTTTGTCGAAACCAACCGTATGGCCTCATTCAGATTTTGTAGTTGAACATGAAGAGCTCCTGATTCACGCCCAATCTCGGGGGGATCAAAAGCAACGAGATCTCCATTTTGTTCCATCGAAAAACCAAGGGGCTCGAGCAAAACGCGGAGTTCTGTCATAAAATTTTCGTGAAATTGGAGAATCTCCTCTGCATTCCGCATAAGCAGCTCAATTTCGTGATCTGTGAAAATAAAACGTGAATTTGAAGACCTCAGATTTGATGAGTCTTTGGTCGAGGTAGAGGACGCAGTAATAGAATGCCCCTCGGCAAATGCTCCAGAGAAAGAGGACACAGAAGAAGACGAAGAATGCATCCGCGACGGGCCTGTCGTAAACGGTGCAGAGGCTCGGGAAAATGTCGAGGTTGAGGAAAGGGACCTCACCACTAGAGTAGGGAGATTACGGAGGTAGACCTATAATTGTAAATGGGTAAGATGTGCAATCCACCATATTTTGAAACCAGGATACGCACGGTAACGAGAAACCTCAAATCTGAAAGATATCCCACTTCTGTTGCAAGCAGCTCATTCAGTGCATGACACCTCCTCCGGGCATCCTTAGTCCACTGTCCTGAATCTCCGAGACCAACATCTGCCAAGACCCTGAAGCAAGTCGCATACGGAACGCTGATGGCACGTTTAAGCTGCTTCGGGCCGATATCCCCATGCATAACATGGCTGCATAAATTCACCTTTTCTGTCGTTTTCTGGGGGGAAAGGAATCCATTCATCGTCTCTGGACTGTGCTCGTCGACCCAGAGGCTCGAACGAAGAAGGCGGGATACTGGCATGGCCTCTGACGTTGGCAACGATGAGGAGCGCTTGCGCCGCACAAGAGGTGCAGAGAACATGGCGAAGAGCAGGGACAACGTAGTGATCGAGACGAATCAACGTTGGGTGGTTTTATTATGCGAATAGGAGGTCGGCCAAGCTAGGCGGGGACACGCATCTCGACTGTTCCAAGGAGAAAACAGGCCGTCACGGTCACACGCCTCCTAATTAGGAAACAACACCAACAAGAGCCTCAATATGAATCGGGGTTGTCCGTGCATCGATATATCTAATACAAGTCAAGCTTATCATCTGATCTTGGGATGAAAGGAACGTTCTTTGCCTCCGCCTCTTTCCGTCTTATGTCCTCCTTGTCCAAGAACTGTCTCAAACGATCTACATTCTCTCCAACGAATACACAAAACGCCGCTTTCTGATCCGCGTCAGAGTTCTGGTTATGTGCGTATAAACACTCAATTTATTCAAAAGGAAATAAAGTCTCACATCTGGTGCAAGCGCGGAAAATCTTTGGATGCCTATCCTTTTCAGCGAGGGTATTCCTGTGGCAGTGAAATGCTGCAATCGATCTAACTTTCTCAGCAGGAGATGGATAGCATCAAGCGAGAAATGATCGCAATACGATAAATGAAGGCGCTCTAGTCGCGTTGCATGTTCGGCGAGTGAGAAAATGCCGATATCTGTAAGCTTGTGCACTCGCACGAGACTTAACCTTCGGAGGCTCTGTAGCCCCGCCAACTCGAACACGGACATGTCGGTCAGATTACGACAGACTGAACAAAAGTAATATTAGCCAAAAATCAAGGCGGGAAGGAAAAGGGCAACTGACAAGCTACATCCACACATCTCAAATTAATACACTCTCTCGCGATTTTAACAACACCCCTATCTGTGACTTCCCCCACCTGAGCAATCATCAACACGTCTAGATGATCGCCTAACTTCGCCACGCACTCTAGGGCTTTATCCGTCAACATACTGCACCTTGATAGATTTAAACTCTGTATTCGCGGTGCATGGCTAACTATGCCTTCTATTGCTTCATCAGTGATCTTGCAGCCGCTCAGATCGAGCACTCGCAAGCTCTCAGCCTTGTACCGAAAAATGAGGGGAGGGAGCTCTTCAAGCCATGTGGTAGGTCGGTGTGGGAGAGGTTTTTCGCGAGAGGGTCCACTTGATGATGGTGGCAGTTCGCGGCTCAAAGGCGATGGAAACGCTCTATCCGATAGGAGAGAATCGTTGGAAAGTCTGAGCGTGCGTAACTTTCTGTAAGAAATTATCCGAAAAATAAGTTTAGAATCGGCCTTCACTGGCACCTTTAATGTACCCACCTGGAAAAGGACCAGATGTCTCTTACCACGACTGGCGTTATAAGTGGCAGATCGCATATTTCCAATTCCATGAGTCTGGAGCATGTCTTCGCGATTGCAGAGATCGACGGGTCTGTAAGACCCTTCACACCACTCAGCACAAGCCAGTTCAGAGGGAGAGACTTTGTGGTGAGTTCAAGCACACCGACGTCGGTTACATGAGTGCACCCCGCAATGTTAAGCCCCTGGAGATTAATCGCGTTGGCAGCGAGAAGTACAAGTGTGCGGTCAGAGGTGTCAGGTACGCCGCTCAGACACACCGTCTCGAGATGAGGGCAAAATGGTATAATGGCAGCCACTTGGTCGTCAGAGATGGCGGTTTGTGGAGAAGGAATATCTTGGAGCAACTCTGACTCCTCTTGGTTTCCGGCAGGAGCAGAAGGCTGTGGGTGTGGAGGCGTCTGTAAGATTAGATGTCGCACGCGCCTATACTCCTCCTCCGTTGGAAGGCGGTCAACGATTCTGATCATATCAAGCTCGTGGTCATAGAACAAGTCAGTTTCCCTAATATACTTTATCTCTGAAACAGGTCGAAATTCGCCATCTTGCAACATTCGGTCTCCACTTAAAACATATGAGGATACTTGAACCCGACGGGGGCCAAGTTGTATAACAAAACCTGTGTAACAACGGAGAGTCGAGTCTAGGTCAGTCTAGGTCCTGGACATAAACCCATGGGGTATACAGTTGAAACCAAGTGAAGAGACTCAACGGACGCAATTTTTATTGTACGGCTGATTCTTCGGTTCGCAATGTATAGCCAATGACAGGACGAGAAAACAGAAGCGGTGTGTATGATATACAATCTGAGGTGATAAGAGGACTTCTCAAAACCAGATCGGACGATATACTGCACAACACTTACCTGACAATCCAAAAGAAGATGTCTCCAAGTCAATTACAACCTAATCAGCATAAATAACGTACTCTGTTGGATCAACAGATAAACGATTTCGATATGATAATTTCGTGATTCCCTGAATGGCAGAAACAAGCCAATGGGTCGACATTAGTCACGGTGTACCCCATGCTAATTGTTATGGCGGGCAAACCTTGACCAAAATAACTTATCACCACTAGCAGCCAAGTGGAGTTTATTCGAGTCGTATACACAGGATCCCAGCCGGCGGCTACCGTAGTACAAACAGAGGGACGTGGGACTGACGTGACTGGAGAGGCATTTCAAATTCGAGAGGTACAACCCTAATATAGTATTGTCACATGGCGCCGAAAATAGATCAGATCGGTTCCCGCATTTGGTTTACGAGTTAGTGTGACATGCAACTCCATCGTGACGAGATGTCCACGTCCACCTCAGACACAGGTAGCACTTCCACCGCACGACCAACTGGACATTACAGGACACTCGAACAATCACACTCAAATGTAGACTCTGATAAAGGTGGTATACCTGTCACACCCGCGGTCTTACGCTCCATATTTGCGAGTTCAAGGTCGCCACTTGAGGAGCGGTCGATTTCGAGAATCGCCTTCTTTAGGTCCGTTCATGAACACCTTTTACGTGGCAAGAATCGTTAACTGGATGCATTATGTACAGGTTTGCAGGCTGGCTACTCAGCATTGTGGGTATTAGTATGGCCGCTGCACGGAATCGAGCGCTTAAGAACAGTGCTGCATTGCTTGGTGTTGTATGAAGATTACATATTTCAAAATGAAAGTTCATCCGCTCAGAACAAATCGACTGTGTTTCTTGTGGATGACACAATGCCCACCACCTTGCTTTCTATATCCCACATTCCTCCTCCTGCGAAGACCACCAAGTCTTCTTCAACGGCTCGAACACCTAGAAGCTTCTCTAAATCCTGTGTAACAGCCTTATATGCCTGCATTTCTGAAACGCGTTGATTTGATTCTAATACTGCCTGGAAATTATTCAAAACTTTGAATTTTAGCAGAATGCGTGAGATGTGAACAAACCCATTGAACGTTGAAACGCGTGTTCATTGCTTCCCAGGCATTGCGTACTCCCAAGCCAACTGTGACACCATTGTTCAACAGGGTGGAAAATGCTGTGTCATTCGTAAGGGGTGGTCCAGGTAACCTGTAGGAGTCTTCCTTCAGATTGTAATTTTTGCATTTAAGATTAGTACTCACATTCTCTTCTGGTCCCAAACCATTGGGAACGGACGAGTTGGATTGAGTATAACGCCCACATTTGCATCACCTACATCAAATGTACTCAGCTCTTACCCTTGAGAACACTTGCAATCGTACTCACTGATTTCCTTCGCTAAAAGATGTGCTTCCCCAGCGCCACTGAATACCATTCTCATTTGGGAACCAATCTTGTCTTCTACATCTGCCTTTAGAATTATCAAGTTCGCCATAATATCCGCATTGTCGACTTCTATCACGAATGGAATGACACCCTAACACAAACACCATTGGTTAGCTCTGATTCTGGCTTGTAGCTATGAAAGGGATGGAAGCCAAGTAGCTCCGTAGCTCACCTCAGCTGCCTTCCTGAACCAATGTCCCGTTTCCTTGTCCTGTGTTTCCCATCCATATAACAACCGCCTCAGTGCAGCCATCTGCGTGCTCACACTTACGCCTGGTGAGACAGGGTGCGGTTTGCCCATGACAACGTGAAGCGCTGCGACGTCTTGTACAATCGCACCACGTTGCATTGCATGGCCAGCGCCAGTGCGGAAGGTAGCCGATAATCCAGAGATGATGTGTGAATTTGATCCACCGGCATAAATTGGTTTGGCGAACGAAGTTGTCGCAAGAGTCACCCCCGAGCGATAGGCCAACCTGGAATCATACATGAAATTTCGTAATTTAAATAATTGCTTTTGGAACCCACTCACAGGGCATTGCGGGTCCTGAAAAAAAGCGCATCCATAGCTCTGACGACTGCTCCTGAGTCGTCCAAGATTGGTGGTACGGCTTTTTTGAAAGCGTCATAGGTTGTTCCGTCGCTGGTCGAAGGTTCCGAAGCTATTTCCTCCAGTCCCAATGGCGATCCATATGTCATGAGACCAGGCGAAAGAGTCCCTCCTTGAAGGTCTAGCATGGCAGCAGCGTCACTGGTAAAGTCTGAGCATTCCCTGCCAACGCAAGTCACTTCACCTCCCTCAACTACCACCGTCGCCATCTCCAAGATTTCACCCTTGCCCCGAAAGAACGCATTCTCCACACCTCCATCCTCCGTTCTCCTCCACACTTCACGTACGTTTGTAAAGATGACCTTACCATCCACCTTCTTCCCTTCAAGCGGAGGAAGTCCGTCCCACCGCAGCGACTCGTTCCTCTCTTTGTCCCAATTTGGGGTTTCAGGCAACTTCCTCCACTCGTCTCCCTCCTTACCTTTACCCACCTCGACATGATTCTCCTTGCCCTCTTCTTTGGAAGGTACGGGGATTTGAAGCACGCCGTCAATCCAAACTTTCACTGGTGTCGCTCCAAGGCGGAGTGGGTGAGAATCCCAGAGAACGACGTCAGCGTCTGCTCCTTCCTCAATAACGCCGATACGGTGGGCGAGTCCTGCGGCTGCCGCAGGGGCAGAAGTTACAGATGCGAGAGCCAAATGTGGTGGCAGACCGAAGTAGTGTGATCGTTGGGCTTCATAGAGTAAGTAACGCGAGTTGATGATTGGGTGGTCGGACTAAATAGATAATGAAAGACTATTTATTCAAACTCCATGAGGCCATACCTTCATTATGACAGTGATATTTTCATCCGCGAGAACTCGACTGGCGAATTCAGAGTCACGGTATGATTCTCGTTTGGATCTAACCACACACTTAGGAGGCACTATCAGCTGGAAAAATATTTTCTCACCTGTGATTCGAGGCAGAAAGAGCAACAGATGGTATGCCACCCCACCTATGGAGACGTTAGAATAATCAATTAGCATCCAGAGATCTCAGACTCGCGTTTTCTTGAGAACGTTTGGGACAAGCCATGCTTCCGATGCATGGTGAAATGAAGAGATGGGGAATTGAAATTCATTCGAAAGCTAGCGAATATTTTCAGTGTAAGACGATTCGCAATTTAGGCAGAACGGACATACTCGAACTATGGCGTCAATGTCAACAGCTTCGTAACAATCTGCAGAAACCTATATAAATACGAATTAGCTTGAGTTTTTGGCTCCCGGTTTACATAGCTAAGGAATGAACCTTAACACGACCCCTCAAAACATCGACGAGCATCTCCCATTGAGCATCCTCAGGAAATGGAGTGTTTATCAAGTCCCACAACCCACTTTCTGCCTTTGCGCAGAACTCGTCCTGGTTAGCTTTGATCTTAGCAGCTTCAGCATAAGCAGAACGGAGTGCCCAAATAGTGTCCATTCGATTGCCATATTGTCTGACGTTCTCACCGCATGATTGTCTGCAAAATATTTACTCCACGAAGAGTATAGTTCCAAAGTTCGCACTCACTGCAAATGCCGCCAACGGAATGGAGTGTGGGCATCAATGTGAGAAGGATTGAGATTATATGGAGGTTCCACGACCATAGAGGAAGCTGAACGGTCTTTTGTTTTGCGAAGTTTTATGATGAACGATTGTCCGCCTGTAAACGACGACACTCAATAATCAAGTAGAAATCTGTGAAAAATGGAATACTCGGACCAATCGCATTCTTGCTGCCTGGTAAGACCTGAACAGAAGTCACACCACCAGCCATAGCAAGCTCATAGCTTTCGTCGTGGGTGTTCAGACCATCGATACTTCTGAGCCAGGGCAGAATTGGGCCTTTTTTGGAGTTCACATCGATCGCCCCTAAGAAGAAAGGAAATTAGCGATTTAGAACGAGAAGTATGGTGTGAAGAAAAGGCGTGCCAGAGAGCATGGGTGCACTCAAAACACCAAGACGCGTATGAAGGTCCACTGTGAAAGAAATCTCCGTTCAGCCTAGGAAACATAGAAGGTGTTGTACCATACCAAGACCAGGTGTGACCCAGGCGCCCATCGCATCGACGACGGTAACATTGGGTGTGTTGTCAATAACACGCCAAGAAACCTTGCCCAACCCCTTAATGATCCCTTTATCCAACAAAATACTCCCATGAATCACCTCCGTCCCATTTTCTCTCCCCGTAAAGATTATAGCATTTCTTATGAGAGTAGCATTCGTTCCGGGCTCGTACCTATCCGATTCATCTCGGGAATGAAAAGAGGCTAGAGGCCCTGGTCTCATCTTCACCAAAGCGCATCTTGAAAGAATAGATTCCTTGGTGGAGTCGAAAACGGGAGTGTGTAGGTTACGTTCAGGCGTTGCATGGAAGGTCAAGGATGACGACCTGACGTAGTCTGTAAGTGAGAAAAGCATAGTTGCGAATATAGCGAACGAGACAGCGAATACAAGTGCCGCGAGACGCAGAGCTGCAGAGAATGACTGGCGCATTCCCCTGCCAGGAGGAGCATAATCTTTCCCAGTCATGGTGGTGAATGAGTAGGGGTGTTGTTACCTACCCACTGCCTCGAATAAAAATACAGCCATGGGAAGGTGTGGACACCACATTGCATTTCGTAAATGAAAACCAGGTGTTCAATACTCCTGCAAAAAAAATTATTCAAGGATTAAAATCAGTTGATGTGGCCTGTAAATCACGTTGCCTTCATTGCATTTAGCGTGTCAAACGTCAAGCACTGAAACGTAATCTTATCTATTATCATCGTTCTATGAGGAAACATGAAATTTTGAATTGATATCAACATCTTCAGGAGTTTCTTGTTGGTTGCTGCTGCTCAGCGTGCCAGGTCCTGAACTTGGGCCCGCTTCAGGCGTCGTCGAATTACCGTCTCGCGGCTCGGGATCGTTCACAGCAGCAGCACTAGTTACTTTCCTCTCTTTACGTTTCTTCGGATTGGAAGGTGGCGGCGGGGCAGGAAGTTGAGATTTTTTAATTCGGAGGATGTCCATGATTTCTGACCCACAACATAAAATCAGTTACAAAGATGAACAGAATACAACGAATTACGCCGACCTTGATGTGTCATGTCCTCACAACCTTTCACGCTCTTTTTGAGGGTCAACCATCGTCTTTGCAGAGTATGTGCACTCCAAAGATTCCAGTCAGGATCAGAAAGCAGTTTCCAATCGATTTCAGTGTCATCCCGGACATTCAATGAATCAATTCTGGAGATCGATAAAAATTATTACCCTTGCGCCAAGATCCTGGAACCCACTTGTGAACGAGAATAAATGCATCTTGTTGACTCCATCTAGGCTTTAGACCCTCGTTCTTGACAGTTTTACTTAGAGCATCAGTCCTGTTTTCATCGTTAATTCAATGTGATCAGATAAGCTAAAGCATGACGGACCATTTTATTCGGCACTGTTGCCGACCGCGTTTACCACCCATGAGATCACTAACTTTACCCCAAAATACATCATTATCGATGTCTTTCCCTTGCTTTATAGTCATATCTGTGACAATCTGCGTTAGTTTTTCTTCTTCCTCCTTTGACCAGGGCCCTACAGAGCGGTAGATAAGAAGGAAAATCACACTGCGACGCCGTGACGAACCTGTCACACGGATATTTCTATTGACAATGTGATTTCGATAGCGGTCTCGACAATCTGATGACATCCTTCCAACACGAAGGCTGATTTTCTCCCACTGTTGCCCGAAATCGTTGACGGCGCTAAAGAAGGTTAGTCGATTAAAAATACAAATTCAATGGCCATACCATATCAAACTCTCGTCTTCTTCGGGCCGCCATGGTCCTTGCTTGCTAAATGGATGAAAAGTTCGGCGAACGTGATGATATACGGCAATTATTGGCCGTAATGGAACGGCGGCAGCTGTGGCGCAAGTGATTGGCAAAGTACTTAAGAAGTCTGGAAACGCGTACTTATTTCGGACCAGAAGGCCGTATCTTTAGCCTTATCAGTTTTCGCGAAGATGAGTTCAAGAAGTTGCTGGTCAGAAAACTGTTTCCCCTATCGAAGTATAAGAATGGTTTTTTCACTATCATTGAACCCACCTGCTGGTACAATTCAATCGCAGATTTCAATTGCTGCTCTTCAATCGCCGAGAACTTTCCTTTCTTGTAAACGAGACCTAGGATTGAAGTAACTCAGATACAATAGATCTGTAACAGTGATAGCATACCTTGATCTCTGACAAGTTCAGCCAATTTACTCGCGTTTAGCCACTTGTTGGCAAGCAGGTGCGCATGTGTCGGATTGGTATGATGCTCGTTCCCAGGAAGATTCATGTCAATCGTCCTTTTCTGGCCAGTGGAAGAAACAGTCTTCGTTGGAACCATTACCCGGTTCAAAGGTACTGACATTTGTCCTGGAACTGGTGGAGGAGGAGCCGAAATTGAATGGTCGTGAGGACGTAGGGGTGCTGTCGTGACGAACGGCATCTGAGACGAAAAAGCAGGGAGAGTAGGCCCAGCAGCCGTTTCTCCCAGGTTCTTGAGTGTACTTGCGATTTTACTCACATCTAGCTCTTGCAATGCACGCAGGACGTCTTCATTAGATCCAAACGCCAAGTCCGATAATGAAATGCCATTGGGAAGCGCGTAAGTCTGCCCTGGGACTACCTGAGGATGGGCGAATACAGTCGGATGCGCTCCACTGTTTTCGAAGTCTTGGGGAAGAGGATACCCAATTTGCATGGGGAGAAATGGCAGGAATTGTTGTCCTGGCAAATGAGGATTGAACGGCAGTGGTTGTTGCATCTGAGGTGCTGCTGGGGAATGAGCCGTCTGGGGATTAGACATTGTGGCGACTATGGCGGACAACAGCGCCGCAGCTGAAGCTTGTGAGGAAGCTTCGATTTCCGCGTCCGTCTGCTCTGTCGGAGGTATATCGTTTTCATTCCCTTTCCCCTTTCCTTTATCTTTCCTTTTCTTCTTGTTCGACGTAGGCGCGTGTTCTTTAACGGGATCCTTAGGAGCGGCCGTGAGCGATTCGTCCGGTACGGCTGTCGTCTCGATGTTGTCGTCGCTGTTACGTTTCTGTTTCTTTTTCTTTTTCTTAATACCTTCATCTAGATCATCTTTGTGGGATCGCTTTTTCTTTTTCTTCTTTTGTGAGATGATTTCTGGATTAGCGCTCTGAACAGAAGAGTCGATGGCCGTGAGCGAGCTTGGGACAGGTTGCATTAGGGCGGGCTTGCGAAAAAAGACAAAAGAGTAAAATTAAAGGAGTGTAGACAGATGTGACACATGTGACATGATAACTCATATTATTTTCTCGCCATCGTCGTCTTCGTCAAACCAGCGCTCCTCTGCATCTCTCTCGCTGTCTTCTCCCAAAGATTCGTCCCAGTCAACCTTGTTGTAGTCTATATTCTATATGCATACTTTAGCATCTCAGCACCTTATCTCTACACCCCGAGACCTACCTCCAATTGACCATATATGAACCGTTCACGAATGCGGCGTTCAAACAATGTTTTGGTTTCCTCAAATGTTTCCTGTTCTGGAATATATGCGGGCCCTTCTTCGTCTTCGTCGCTATCTTCTTCAGGTACAAAATCATTTTCATCTGACATTCTGCTACGTCGCAGGGTTCGCACACGTTCAGCCTCCCTCTCTTCCTCGTAGTTTCCTAAAAGATTTCCCAGTTTTCCAACGTGTTGTCTTGCCCCCTCAAGGAAATCATGTTGCGCCCATCGCCTCTCTTCATCCCCTTCTTCGACGCCTCTTCGTTCACTACCTTGCCATAATTCTGGCCAAGTATCTCGCGCTGTGGCAAATCGAAGTTCAGGTGGGTAGGTTTCGACATACCGAAGCCGCCTGTTTCGGATTAGGACAATTGAAGTACGCTGCTTTGGAGTGGTGATCGAGCTAAATTGTTGTGACATGTTGGGAGGAAGTTGTGCAAGATGTAAAACCAGAAATGCAATTGGATCGGTGTCAGGCGCTGGTGCAGATTCTAGTGACAGCCCGAGATACTTCAGGACAGGTCCTTTATCAAAGTCCACAGTTGCCAACACCATTGTACATAAATGAGATTGTTCCAGTGACAGATTGTGACATGCCCTAATTCTGTGATGTTCCTCTGACCATTGCCGTCAATATGAGATGGACACCCACATGCCGTCGGATTCTTCGATAAACTCCAACGCCATGTCAGTTGACGACCCCGCAATGGTTTACAACTGCAAATGGTCTTGGTGTCGACTCAGCTTTTCGGACTGCAACGCACTCACTCACCATGTCATTTTTGAACATGTTCGCCGTGCCACTCCCGTTCGGCGTAGAGATATCCTCATGCTGAGGAGAACAGAAGAAGGCCTAGGAGAAAGTATCAAATTGTCTGATATAATGCACGACCCGTCGTCGTCTTTATCTCAAAAAAGTTGCCCTTCAAAAGGTGCCGTTCAGTTGTTGATTACAGTGGTCCATTTTTTTTCTCAACACACGTATTCCTTCCAATAAATTAAGAATACCCGTCTTCGTCCCAACAACCTCCCCGATCATCTTCGTTATCCTCTCAGCCAGTTTCAAGTCCACTGTCGCTTCCTCAACACGGTGCCGAAGTTTTTGCAGGTGTTACAAGCCAACCCAACGAGCATACCACTAGTGCAGATGTGAATCCTACTTTCACTTCACTAGACTCACCAGGTGGATCTTTAGCTTCTCTTGAGATTCCCCCTTCTCCGTCATTCAGCTCACTTGTTGGGCGGCCTCACACACGGAAGCCTTTTAAGGAACTCGGAAGTTTTCCTCGCGACCTAAAGCGGATTAGGCGGGCTCCCTTTCCACATTCACAAGAATCAATATCCTCGAATTCTACTGGGTCACAACGTTTGGTGGAAGAACAGTTGACTCAGTCATCGCCTTCTGTGTCCTCTGTAAAAGGGCGTGAAGTAGATTCCGATAGTAATGAAGAGGATGAAGCCGCACAATCTTCAGGGGAAGATGTCGTTCTCCCGACACCCAACCCATCTGTTTCGATGCTAGAGAGCTCAGAACGAGACCCTTACGGCGCAGAGTTGAATTGGGATGCCTCTGAAAGAAATTCGTCGCAACCGAATCAAAGTCAACCGCACGAAACGCCCATTCCGCAACCTAATTCATTGTCGCAGCCTCCTTCACAACTACAACTCTCTCCGTCTCATAGCCCCAAAATGCTGATGCCAATTTCCGAATTCCAAACAGACATGGACAGCAGCCTTGCACTACCATCGAACACCCCCGTTCCGCTGTCTTCGCCAATTGGTTTTGCGATCAGCACGCCCCAGCGACAAAACCGGTACCTACGTCCCCCAAAGATGAAAATCAGTAGCAGAACCAGCAGTGGCGAGGAGACTCCTAGACCTTCGCGAAAGCGAGAAGGGGATGCAGTTGCAGAGGCAAAAACCTTTTCTCGAGCTCAACCCGAACCTCAAATTCGACTTATCTCGCACCCTCCCACAACTCCGATACCCAAAAAGCCTGTCTTCCGTTCTGGTATCCTCCGTGTCACACCTGGTACAACACGCCCTCAAACCCGATCCCAGTCTCCTGCAAAATCACGTTCTCTTTCTGACATGACAACGGACGAGGATGCCCTGAGGGCCGCTGCGCGCGAAGATGTTTTTACTTGGAATGGTTCGCAATCTCAGTCGGACTCGCAACTATCAACGTCACAAGAATTTGCTTCTTATCCGCCCTTGCAGACTCAAGCACCTTATCAAAGCCAGGGTTTCTCGCAATTAGATTAGTTCTGAGTTTAGATTATCAGGGACATTTTTTTGTATCTTGGTGCTCTCGAACAAGTAATAATTTGCAATAAAGGCCGCGCAAATTGAGCGCTGGGTCATAGTGTGTTCGAGGGACTGCGGATGGAACTCCGCCCCATTGAACAGTCCGTGATATCGTACAATTCATTCGACACCCATGCCGATGATTTTGCCAACTTCAACATCTACACAATGCGCTCCAGTTCCAGCATTACCCAAAGCTTCTCCCGAGCCATCTCCGAGTCAAGAACTCGTGCTGCTTATCTTCATTCACGGTTTCAAGGGCACAGACAGCTCATTTGAACAATTTCCAAACCGTCTTGAACATCTTCTTGCCGAAACGATACCTGGGATTCGAGTGGAATGTGTCACATTTCCTGCTTATGAGGTAGTGTCCCCTGTCTCATCCCCTTTCTTTGGATTGTGGTGAATCTCTTATGCTCAGACTAAAGGCGATTTGGTCGGTACAAAAACAATTAAAAATACGTTTTCTGAACTTCGTATGTTTCATACAAGGATAAAGCAGTCATCCAATTTGCGGACTGGCTCACGACAAGGACGACACATCGCGAAAACGATTTAGGTTTGGGTAGTGGAAGCGTAAAAATCGTACTTTGTGGCCACAGGTCCGTTTCCTACATTCATTTTCCAAAGACCTTGGATAACCCCTATTTCTCTTCATTCAGTATGGGAGGTCTGCTAGCAGCAGATTCGCTACGTGAGTTTGTCAACACAAGGCCAGATAGGAGGGCACCTCTTTGGCCAAATATAATTGCTTGCATTGCATATGATACGCCAGTACGCTTTTCTTTTCTTCGCGCTGGTAAGATTCACTTCGTCCACCCCTCCACATGCAGTACTTTGGCTTGAACCCTTTCGTCGTGAAGAATACCGCCACAAAGATTGCTGAATACGCCAACACCGCAGTAGGCTCAGCCATCATGGGCTCTTTAGCAGGCTTCACCGCTCAAAAGGCAGCCCAGCCTGCAGCGGCACAAACACCTTCACCATCTTTATGGCGTAAATGGGCCCCTGCTGCGTATGCGATAGGAGGAGCTGTCCTTGCCGGAGGAGCGTATTACAAGAGGGATGACTTGACTCAGGGTTTGACCTGGGCGACAGATCACTTGAAGTACGTAGGGAATCTGTGGGATGAAGCTGCGCTGGCAAAGAGAGTCGAAGACTTGGTGGATATTGAGAAGGATCATGGGGTTGTCTTTCGAACGTCCGTCCTACTGCATACTTATCACTGTTATCTCACCTTGAGTAATACTTCAGATTATACACGGTCCTGCCACCAAACCCTCCCGAGTTTCTCACTTCCCGCACATTTGTCGTGCTTCCAAAGTATCAAAGTCGTGCAAAAAACCATTTTATTCCAACAAACAACGGAATCGCCGCCAATGAAATTGAGGGACACAGAGGGATGTTCTCGGCATCTACAAATGATGGATATTATCAGCTTGGTCTCACCAGTGCCAACTTAATAAGGGATGCGGTTATGATTAGCAAAGGAGAGGAGCCATCTCCGCCCCCCTCGAAACCGTCAGCTGAAAAAAAGCGATTGCCCACCGAATTTCCAACGGAAAGCAAGTCAAGAAATGTATAGGAATGTAGCGAAATCCTAAATCAAATACTACGGTGTCTTTTTCAATGATAAATACATGGCGTATGCATCTTCCCCGTCGGCGTCTGTTGCAGAAAATCAAAATAAAAAGGCATGCATGACATGATGATGTGCAAGGATGGACTCACAATAACCCTTCTCGATGTCCTTGACAGTGAAATTAAGTGCATCTTTATATAAACCGAGAGCAGCTCGATTGGATTTTCGGACATGCAACGAAACAAAAGCAGCTTGGTAGATGTTAGCCATGGCGTCTTCTGTAATACGGGTATATGTCAATCTTTCAGACCGTATTTTAACTTCCTGGACTACAGCGTACGAGAGAGCAGCATGAGTTTCTTCGCCAAGCCAAGCCTTCTGTACGAGCGAAGAACAGACAACGACGTGATATGACCGTGCGGCTCCTCTCCTTCTTTCAGTTCTTCATCCCTACAAAGGATAACGGCTTCATATACACCACAAGAACCTCGACGCGCGGACTTACATCTTCGCCAATATGTACCCCACAATGCGGCCGTTAGAGTCTTCTGCAACGAAGGATATTGAAGGCCATGTCATCGCATGATACAAGTCTAGGGGCACTTGTTCAGGGGTCTGGCCATTTAGAACAACCTGGGGACTGACAATATCTCATGGTGTAATTTTCAGGCAAGTTTTGCAGATTGCAAGCCTGCATCCCAGACAGGTCTTCCACCTTGACATAGAAAAGATAAATGCAAGGACACTTGGGGCACATAAGACACTCACCCTCATGGGTCTTATGTTCATCTTGAATGTGTGAAGAGTTGATCAAAGCGTCAATCAAAAAAAAAATGGGTTGAGTTTTTTGACTTTCACACAAAGCTTCGCCAAGAGGTTGTTCAAGTTCAACGACCAATCAATTATGGGTATGAAACACTAGTATCTACGTACTTATCTATATTATATACATTACCATGTCGCAGCTATTATTGAATTACTAAATCTCCAACATTACCCGAAAGTTTTCGTTTAGGCTTGCCGTCCTTCTTCGTACCAACAATCGTCTCTTTAAATTCCGTGGTAGGGACTGTCGCAATAGCTTCGTCAAGTCTATCGTCTAGAAAAGCTAGTACTAGCAAAGAAATCCTGTTGAGAATAAGCTGCTCGTCATTCTTGCCGAACACGGGCAAAACATTGAAATCGGAGAAAGACGTGTGTTGGGATCCGACTGGTCGCAAAAATGGATTAGTGTTGAATGCGAAAAATATTCAGGAACAGAGACTACTCTTACCCAGTGTCAGAATACGACCACCCTGAGGTTCCCAATGAGCAACGACTTCTCGCAGACGCTCATAATGACTCTTCCATACTGTAAACGCTTCTGAATTGATGACCAACATGCGTGGGGGTGCTGATTGAATTTGCGTTTCTGGTACAAATGTTGTTTCTTGCAGGGGTAATTTGGCAGCCACCTCTGCTCCAGTAAAAGATGACAATCTCGATAGTGGAATAGGACCAGGCGTAGGCAGCGGCTCGAGCCAAGGATCCAAAGTAACAGCGTTATCAACGGGCAGCGCAGGAAAACCCTTAGGTGGCTCCGTAGAAAGTAGGGAGAGCTGAAATATCGATTAAGGATTCATTTAAAGTTCCAAAGAACTAGAAAAATACACACCACCGTGCAGCCCCCAAATGAGTGGCCTGCCAGTGTGATTTTCTCATCAACTCTCACTTTGGTCTTGCTATCTCCAGAAGTTGTCCAGCTATGCACGGCATACGGGGAGCTATCGAGGGTGTCAATTTCTAGAGTCGGGTCGTCGCGAAGGAACCGACAGAATGTGGAATACGCGGTGTACACCTCCTGGCATCTGAATCCCAATTGTTGGCCCCGCAAAGGAATCGGATAGATTATTGCGTCCTCTGGATCGTTCCCGTCCAGACTAAATGACAGGTATTGGTTTATGTTTAAGAATGCTCGTCCTAAACTCACGTTACATCACTCTCCTTTAGATAATATAAATCTCTGGGTTCTGATCTTCCGTCTTTTTCCCATGCGCGGGGCATGCAAAAGGTACCGGTGCCATCCCTATGTTCTACAGCGAGAACAACCACACCTGCAGAGGCTAACTGACTGCAAAACTGACTAGATTTTGAATTAAATGTGTGATCGTGTGTATAGCGAAAAACAAACAGACCTATAGGCTGTCCTACCACCCCCAAGACCATGAGAGAAAATGACGAAAGGCCATTGTGGATCACTTTGGGATCCCTCGGCTTTCGAAGGATCAAGGAGAGGTGCATTCGGATATGCAGGGATCTAGGATTAAAGAGATTAATTAACGATACTCGAGATACTGTGGATTTACCTTGAGGAAAGCCCCAAAGGTATAAACAATTGGCTTAACAGCCCATGCCGGAAGTCCTGGCAGTGATTCGTTCGACGGGCCTTGAAAGCGGACACGAAACACTTACCAAGGAAATTAGTAAAGCCACGCGTTGTCTCACTGATAGGCCTACATAAAAGGTTGATATTGTCAACTTGGGATTGGGGGAGTGATTCCGGCGATATTGTTTACCGGTTGAACCAGTGGATGCCTATCTTTGCATCTCCATTGACATCCGCCGGATAGTACATTGTAAAAGCAACTTCTTCAATATACAATGCATGGTCACGTTGACTGGCTCTAGTATTTCTAGCATCCTTGAGTTTGACTGTTCCTACGGCACGAGATGGTCGAACTGGGGTCACAAAGCTGGTTATGCCAACGGGGAAACGCCCTTGCGGGTGAGATAGAAATAACCTGATGAGAAAAGTTTAGAATATAGTCAGAAGGCGAGTAAAACCACACGCGCATTGCAGATGATAAACAGTCAACGAAGGGGCAACGGGGGATCCCGGATTACGCTGTTCCAACGCTTTTCAACGCCGTGAACGCGTCGTACTATTTTTAGAATTTATATTATTATTAATACTATTGCGGGAAAAGCCGAAGCCCGTTGTGTTCTCGTTGTCCAAGTACATAACCCAATTCTCTACACAATAACTAAAAAACTCGAAAAGACGTGAACGAAGAACGAAACATAATACATAGATACGACGTAGATAGCAAATTTGATAAGGACAGACAATTTAGAAAAGTTGACTAGTCTGCCTTTTGAGGGCGGGACTTGCGGCCACTTCTTCTCAGCTGCGGCTCCGGACTAGCCACATTGTCCTCTTCCTTGATGGCAATGTTGTTCCGCCTCTTTGGCACCTGCACAGTCTGGGCGAGCCAACCCCCGGATGGAGATTGGGATAGCTGGACATTGCTGTCCCTTAGATGTGATGACTCGTAATGATGAGAGATCAACATAAAGAGCGCCCTCTGAACAGGTTCGTCGTTTACTAGCCATGTTTTGGTGTTGAGAACTTGGGTGAGGTCTGGTGATAGGATATTTAGATTCTCCGGCGACAAGTTGAGGAGGTCTATATTATACTCGCATTCTTGACGTAGACAGGCCCATGAAAAACGACCTTCGGGTATTCGGGGGATCTCTGAACAAAAATTGGGAATTTTTGCAACAAACGGCAGTTTTACGGGATCTGTGTCAGATTCTCCTGCAGTGGATGGTTCGCTGAAATCGGAATCATATTGAAATTGTCTCTCTGGTGGAGTTGGTGATGTGGCAGGGCGAATCTCAGGAGACAAACGTCTATCAACGGCCTGGGTTTCAAACATCAAAAATACATCGTAAAAAGGGACTTCATAAAACTCTACCTTGTCTTTCTTTTTCTGATTGATGATATAAATTTTCCTCTTCCAGAAGGCATAATCATGGCCAAACTTTGCCAGATTTTGGCAGAGATCGTAAGGACCATCCGGCTGGTTTCCTGCACCATGGGGCACACCCCAACGAACACCATTCTTTCTCGCCTCGATGGAGTCATTGTGGGACTGCCGACAAAATCGAATCCACTGCTCAATATTGAGCAGTTTGACTTGTTTGCTGCTAGTCGCAATCATGTGAGCCAGAAGCCATTCCGCTTGTGCGGCAAAGTAATGTCGTATTCTTGCCCGAGGGAGGTGATTCAAATGACGAGGTTCCGATGAGACGTCGGTTTCAGTGTTCGGTTCCGCGATAATGCGATTATGAGCGTCTCGTGGGTGGATCTTCGCCAAATAACGTTCGATAAGCCAGTCAATTGTACGCTTCTCTAAAGGTGTATCATCTTTGTCCATATCGATCAGTTGCTCAATCAATGCTCGTAATTGATATCTGTCAAAGAAGTTCCGGCTGAGGCTGTAAGTTGAAGCATGCAGTGACTGAACCCAAAAACGACGTCGCCTGAGCAGTACAGTTGGCATCGGAAAAGCGCTCGTGTATAAAACAACACTCACTTTCCTTCAAACATCGAGTACAGAATGAGTTTCTCAGGATCAGTTTTGGCTGCATTCTCCACTTCAGTTTTTCACGCTTCAGAGAGACGAGAGACTCACAAGTTAGGAAATGAGCGCTCAAAGTCATATTGCATGCAACTCTGACACGGATTCGCGAACCCACCCATGTTTTGTCTCCATATAAAGTCTGGAGCGTCAAACCGCTCCGTCCTACACGAATCTCCTCGTCATACTCTCGTAAATCGCGCTGAAGATATTCCAGAGCTTGCTCAGAGAGGCAGTCAAGCGAAGGAATTTTGTAGACAGCGAAGATCACAACTTTTTCGTTCTTTGCACGGATAGACCCTTCTGGAGGGGAACCAATGAATTCGGTCGCATCAAATCTAGTAAAGCATCCGTGAAGACGCTCCGCGATCAGATACAACACAAAGGGTACATACCCAATCTCCCGGTTATTGCAGTACATCTGCAAGTCCTTCACTTCAAGAGTCACTCCATCTTTCGGGTAGGTGTTCTTGAAGAGAAAATGATCGTAATAAGGCCCATATACTTTGGTTGTTAGACTGCTTATTTGGCTGACTCTCGGCATAATCGCAATGGTGCTGGGGTCAAAGAGGATCTCAACAGCAACGTCGCCGCCGTTGGCGCGTCAGAAACCGATTCCAAGGGTGATAATCCAGAGGGTGGTGTCGTTAGGACTGTGGTGAAGCCGACATGTGCTGAGTGACATCCGTTACTTATACAAGGTATGTGAAAGTGTGCGGACATAAGTTGTTCTCATCCAAAAATGGATTTGTGAAAATACACACTATTACAATTATTTATTGAGGTCTCATATTTGAGGGATTGCTAACGAGAGGGACTAGTAGTAAATACTAGAAGAGAGGGTGTAATACATAAAATGACCGTATCTATGTCTGGAACTTATACATTATAAAGCAGAAGAAAGTCCAACACTAGGATTATGGTGGCACAAATCAAAAGGAGATCGGGAAAATTTGGGGAATCATGCATGGACAAGTATCTCAAACGGAAATGGAGAATCTATCTTGGGGTATAAGCTAGGAAATTTAATCAACGCGAACGTGGTCCGCGGTTGCTCCCAGATGTACCAGGATGATTCCCAGTAGTGTCGCCGCTTTCGTTTACATGACCAGATGACCTATGGAATAACGAATTTGCATAATGCTCGGCCGCATGGAACGTATTTTTGATGTGCCGCCGAACGCTCGTCGACCGCGGTTCAGAAGGTTCTGCAGGTGCCTCAACCTGAGCTTGACGACCTCTTCGGTCATCGAAAGCCATTTGAACGTAATCATGGAGCTCTCTGTTCACAGGGTTCGGTAAGACAGGTTCTTGATAAGTCCAATTCTGGTCACCGACTCGCGATGGTCGAGAATTGTCGCGAACAGTAGCTTCAGAAACCATTTCTCGAGAAATATGCTCAAAAGAGGTATGCCGACGAGGTCTGCTTTCAGGTGCAGGACGAGATGAAGGTTGTCGCCTTGGAGTGCGATTCAGGGCGTGAGCACGAGTTGTCGAAGCCCCCTGACTCTGTACACCCCTTCCGTGGCCGATTTCTGCAAAGTTAAGATCGGGAGTCAAGGCGCCATTTCCACGAGGCGAGAGAGTGGCAGGTGAGCGGTCATTGTGAGCCCGGAAAAATCCTCCTCCAGTATCACTCGCAGCGGCGGACAGACGACCAGGTGTGTCAAGCGGTGATGGTGAAGCAGAGGATTCAACAATAGGCAGAGCATCAGCAACTGTACGGAATTGTCGTTGCCCTGCTGCTATGGAAGGAGCTCGAAGAGCCGAACTAGAGGCGGGGATTGGAATATGAGTTTCAAGTCGGTTCCAGGCCTCTGCCAGATTTGCTGCTGGAGCACGGTCAGGCGTCGTACGATAGTGAGCGGGCATGTAGATTGCAGACGCCCGCGCAGCAGGATTTTGTTGTGTAGGTAATTCTGACAGTGAGTGCGGGGGTGGGTTATGACCATGTTCTTGGAGAGATGAGCCATGTTGTGCACGCGTATCAGCAGCATTATTATTGTACGACATCTGTTGTCGGGGTTCATCTTCCACTTGAACATCGGTCATGGTTTCAGGCTCCGGAGTGTCGTCTTCTTGATAGCCTTCATCAAATTCGTCCTCCTCGTATTCCGTGTCATCCGTGTTGTTCATCTCCGTTATGCTGTCAAACAGCTCGGTGAGGTATGTTCTCAATTGGGAAACCCCTTTTCCGGAAAAAACGCAAAAAGCAAGTCGTTGGGCCGTGTTAAAATCCTGGAATGAAATATTCGCCACAGTTGACCAAGCTAAATAAACAGATGACGGACCTTTGGTGCCTCGCGGCAGAATCGTTGAAGTTCAGGTTGGCGAAAAGCTGGCACGCCAGTCAGACTGAGATGTGTAAGCTTGTGAAGCTTCAGCAGGAGGAAATGGATAGCCATAACTGAGATTTGATCACAATAGGAGAGATGGATACGTTCCAGTGTTGCGTGTCGCTCAGCAAGGGCGTAGATCGCTTCATCCGTCAATTGGCCAACGCGAACGAGTCCAACCCTACGGAGTTTGGGTAGACTCGATAGCTCGAATACTGACATATCCGTAAGATGCACACAGTCTAAAATGGGGGTAAAAAGTAATGTACGACAATGAACGTCGAGTTAGACTTACTTGCAAAGTCGATGTATCGAATGCGCATACAGGACCTCGTGAGAAGTCGCACAGAACGATCCGTAATCTTGCTCGCATGACCCAAGTGGAGATAATGCAAATGCCTGCCAAGCCGACAGATACTTTCCACTGCCCTATCCGTGAGGAGGGCGCATTTAGAAAGAACCAGATTGCGAATTTTTGGTGCGTGGGAGACGATCCCTGCCACTGCTTGGTCGGTGATGAGTGGACAAGCTGTGAGATCCAACATACGCAAATTCTCAAAGATCCTACAGATGATTAGAGGCGGAAGTTCTTCGTTTTCCTTTTTAATGGACGAATTGGCGAAGGGATTGACACACTCTGTGTGGTATTCGGGACCAAATGGCGCAGGAAACGCGGCATCAGTGAGTAATGAACAGTGCGAAAGACGCATCTCCCTCATGTGTAATAAGTTTGTCCATATACGACGAATGGAGACATCTGTCACAAGACTGCAGTTGTGAAGGTCGATTTCCAAAAGCATAGAACAGCCCTCGGCAAGAGCGGATATAGATTCATCAGTGAGGAGACCGAGTCCACTCAACTTGACACGTCGGAGGAGTGGACAGTTGATGGCGAGAGCAATGATACCTTCGTCATCCACCTGCTCGCATCCGGTTAAATTTATTCCCTGCAAACGAATGGCGACAGAAGCGAGACCAACAATGGCCCCACTGGTGGTATTAACAACATTCGAAAGGTCAACAGCAACCAGGTTCAAAAACGCGGGAAGGGTATTCGTCAGTGCGGCCGCCGAAACGTGCTTGCATCCAATGAGAGTCAACCGTTCAAGACGATCACAACGTGCAAAAACAGTGAAGATATTGTCCGATAGATCTGAACCGTGATTTAGAAAGTTGAGTCGACGGATGAAGCTTGGATAGGTAAATGTCTGATGCTCCGCCCGTAAAAGATTAGCCATCTTGTAGATAGTATTGTATTTTGGAAAGGATGGCTTATGCCAGAGCAGCTCGACAGCGCACTCGCAGAAGGTTCTTGAGACTCGCATGGCTGCGAACAAGTCTCTTGGAGAATGAACATGCTTTAAAACTTGAATAAGGACTTCTGCGGGGATTGTTGATATGGGTGAATGATGGGCGAGCTGAAGAGCTTGTACATGGTGGCCCCGCTTATTTGCCCACTGGGCTGGAACGAGCTGGATATTGTCAGGATAGAAAGCGAATTGGGGAGCCTCTTCGTCGATGTCCTCTGCGTCGTCAGAAAGGGAGGTCGTGGAAGACGCACGATGTTTGTAGGAGACCATGATGGTTACGGGGAGAGGAGCTGTTTCTGCAGATGTGGCCTGGTGGTTGCAACTCTGAAGAGCACGTGCCCTATAAGCTTCCTTCTCAAATGCGATCTCAAGGGTCTACAGTTTGTTCTCTGGCCTTCGTATAACTTAAAAATTTACATACCCATACCACAGAACCACCTTACTTTTGACCAGATCCTACAACAAGCTGAACTACCCAATCCCGGTCCAGAATACTATGAGGCTCGGCGGCATCTATGGCTTACCCCACGCATGGCTCCTTCTCCTCAAGGCCTGTCGTCAGCAAGAGAAAAGCTAGAAGAAATTCTTAGCAGACCAAATGCCGTGCATAGTATAAATTTATGGAACAACGGTCTTGAGCGGGTATGGAAAGGTCTTTCTTCGGGTAAAAATCTAAAAAGTCGTTTACCAATGGCTCTTGTCGTACGTATCCTCAAATCATTGTCCGTCCAAGCAATCACTAATTCACTAGACCCTCAAGATCAAGATCATACAGGCTTCCTGGCTGCGCGACAGAACATGGCCAGCCGGTATGCAAGCTCCGAATTCGGAGGATGAACAAGCAATCTTGTCAACACCTGCATCCTATGACTTACCGGCGACAGCCTCATCACAGTTCGTAGAAATATCAGCTCCTTGTATAGCGAACAATTTCAACTGTAATGACAAATGGTGACAATCTTTGACCATCATAATTATCCTCGTTGGGGCGCTTGTAATCCGAGTACTTCACACTGAATTTGCTTTGAGCGCTTCGGATTTGCATTGATGGAATGACCCACCCATCGTGATTATTGCGTCGTAATGCATATGATACAGAATGAGTAAAAGCAATCATCACAGCCCAAATCCAACCGATAAGGCAAGGTGCAAGAGGCAAAGTGTTGCAGAATTCAAGTCCGCGATGGTGGCGAAACCTCAAGACATAACAAAATTAGTGTTCAAGAATCTATACCAACTAAACTCATGCTCACAAGGATGACACTGTCTCCTCGCACGAAAAGCATTTCCATCTTCCGTTTTGCGACCTGAAATATGAAGCGTCTTCAAATGCGTGATGGGAAGGGCCAAATACAGCTCATACATTGACAATTCCCTTGCCATTGACTGCGCTTTCTGGATCTACAATCATGATCGTCTCCTCAACATCACTCATGATCAAATTCATATGTCCGTCATATGCCTGGACTGCAAGTCAGAACGTTTTCTGGGCATGATCAAAGGGGAGACGTACGTGAAGTATCCCAGTCAATTCTCGCTCTCCTCGCAGCTTGACGAAAACTCGTTCACTCAGGGATAGTCTTATGAGATCGAACGGTTCCTGTATGCCCGTGCTAGAAGAATCCATCTTACTGTCAAAAAAAAACGATCTACATACACAAGTCCCATTCACATGACTGATTCAAAGTCCGACTTGTCAGCAGTCCAACTTCTCGAATTTTGACCACCATGCCGGTAAACAACATGTTTTGGTCGCTCATCATTGTCTAACTATCGTTCTGTAGAAACATTACTGCGACTACTGTGATGTTTTTCTCACTCACGACTCTACATCAGGTATGCAAGTTTTTTGATGAGAATCGTACAGCACCTTAATCTACCCATAGTGAGGAAAGCTCATAATAGTGGCAAGAACCATCTGGCAAATGTCCGAGACTACTATGCCTGTGAGTTACAATGGTCGTTACTGTATATCGTGCTCCAATCACCTTGCCTTAAGCTCTAGGACATGACAAAGCCCAAAATATCATTGATCAAATCACTTCTGCATACGAAACTGGAGGTGGCCCACCGCCAGGCGGATTCGGATTTGGTCCTCAGCATCTTGGTGGTCCTCCTCCTGGATTTAGTATGCCCCCCATGGGATTTGGACCCCCGCCCAACTTTGCCGGACGTAAGTCCCATATGCTTTCAGACGTTTTCGACTCAATGAAAACACACTCTCATAGCGCGACCACCTTTCCCCCCAGGACCCCCTGGCGTACCTGGATTTCCTCCAACAATGATGCCGCCTGGCGCTCCCCCTTTCCCACCAAATGGTATGCCTCCTTCTGGACTGCCTCCTGGGGCCTTCGGAGGTAAGTCTTTTCGTCCCTTTCTTTGTGAGGACATTGATAAAAATTTTGATAGGCCCTCCTCCTTTCCCTCCCACGCAAGGGCCCCCTGGTGGAATGCCACCCTTCCCACCTAGCGGGCCCAACTTCCCTCCTCCTGTTGGACTCCCTGACGTTAATTTCTCTGGTCCTCCTGTCATGAATTCAAGCCCAGGAAATCCTGGCGGATCTGGACCCAGTATTCATCCAGATAGGTTACGGATGATGAACAGTGGAAGATAGCGTAGTTATGTAGCTGTGTAGATAAATTCACGCTTTCTGGAACAATAATGGCAGCACAAACGTGCGTACTGTGGTTGGGAGTTTCTTTTTATGGAAGGAGGTTTTTGTGGGATGCTTTTCGCCATTTTTGGACATTCAGGGATGCACACTAAATTTTGTCCAATTGCACAACTTGACGCTTAACCATGTCAACCCAGCCCTTGCTCCAACGAACAGCGACTAAGCGCATTGCCCTCCCCGTTCGTGTTGAACCTAAGGTTTCCTTCGCTAACGAACGTACATTCCTCTCATGGTTGCATTTCACTGTCGTCCTGGGAGGTCTTGCTGTGGGATTGCTTAATTTTGGAGACAAGGTGCGCCGTTGTCGATAGCCGTCGCAATGTCATTCTCATCCTTCTTACGAGATATTAGATTGGCAAAATTAGTGCCGCCATGTTTTCTGTTGTTGGTCTGTAATTCTGCGAGTAGGCAGATGGACAGTCTCGCTAATATCGCTTCATATAACTAGCCATGGCCATTATGGTATACGCCCTATATACCTACCATTGGAGGGCAGCCTCCATCCGAAAAGGAGGACGAGGACCTTACGATGACAGACTTGGTCCGGTGAGTTTAGGAATTCTGTCTCAACAGTGGCGCAATTGAGCGTGGATTTCATCCAGACTGTACTCTGCATTGCACTTTTTCGTATGGCAGCAATTTTCTTCTCGATGCATCTTTGCTCATGTGAATGATAGTTGCAGTCGTCGTAAATTTCATCCTGAGGTTCTCGCAAGAACCCTAAGCCTGTTTCACATATTACGTGAAGCACTCACCTCGGCGTAGCTCAACTTGCACTGGTTGACCGACCGAGGGATACTCACATGCTGCCAGAGAATTCCTTCTTTCTGTCATGGTTTACCTATTTACCACTGAATATCTCGTTTAGCGCCCTATTTCTGTTACCTATATATCTACTGATACAGAAGGGCGTGAGAGCCTATCGAATCGATCACGCAATACAACTTCGTTTTTGGCGTTTATTCACAGCCCTCGTGGAAGTAGTATCAACCGACGACATCGATTGAGACCGTCGAGCCTGCAATCTGTTTAATAATGTGTTAATGCAGATTAGAATGAACTCACTTGTTTCCTATGAACACCTCTTCCGCTTCTCGCACTAATGACACTTTCAGCCCTTCCAGTGTCATCCTCTGTTTCCCCCTCCGCATCTGCCCCTGTTTGTGAATCAACATCCATTGTATCAACCCCTTCCATCTTCGCCTCTAAAGTATCCTCTTCATCGCGTAATTCTACGCGATTCCTCAACACCGCAACATCATGTTCCACCTTCTCTACAAGACGTTTCGTTTCAAGTAACTGTGCCGTTAGGTCTATCAGCGCCTCGAGCTGTGCCATATTATCCCGTGTGGGCATGACCAGCCGAGAAGCAGAAATGCCAAGTTCGGCAAGTGCCTGATTGATTTTGGCTGCAACGGTAGCCTTCGGTGCTGGCATTTTCCACGACCGGGCATAAGCAGGGGTGTGCGCAGCTTTTGTGGCGATAGCGGAAGGTGGTATGTCGGTTCGAATAATACAGTGTTGAGTGTCTGAAAAGAATAAGCAACTGAGGAGGAAAGGTCAACAAAACATACCGTGGATAATACTTTTCGTTGTATTCGGTCTCTTGATTGCTGGCAACGATGTCGTCGAAGGGGTCGCAGGACTATCCTCCAAACCGCCCTTCTTCCTTTTCGCTGCCTTGAATCCTCCATCACCAGTGGTCATGACACCAGACGCAACCGGATCGTCTTCCACAATATCAGGCAAACCTGAATCCATACCAGCAAGCGTTCTTAAGAGGTTTTCACGATCCCGCTTGAATTTTCGTTCATTCTGTTCGAGCCGTCGAACCTCGATGTACAAGGCTTCTTCCTCAGCTATCTGCTCGGGAGTGCGCTGTTCCAGACTCTCAATATAACGTTTTCTCGTCATTTCACGTTCTAAAAATTGATTCAGCGGTGCAAGAAAGAAGTGATATGAGTAATGACGAACCTTTATCGAATTGAAAATTTGCGATCAGGAGCGTTTTGCTTGTTTCATCCCCTGCCCATGGACGATTGCGGATGAGCTTTCGACAGACACTGTAGTACCGATCTTTTAGGTCCTAAGAAGGTCATGAAACATACAATGACTTAAATTTTGGAAAGCGTACCTCTAATGTGCGCTGAGGGCCATTCGGGAAATTATAGCGGTCGTGGATAATATACCATCTTGTGTCATAGTCTTTGGCAAAAGAGAAAAGATAATCCGTTTCTTCTTTTGTCCATTCTTTGTCTAAGAAAGTTCGTGGTGAAGTCAAAATCAATTCAGATAGTAAGCCTACCATCGAGAAACTTGGCGTACTCATCCTGAGTATAGGTGTAACCGTTCGGCTGGATATTATATTTCGCAAAAGAGTATTCTGAATTGCATGCATAAACGTTGAACAAAGAATAGTTAATTCACGAATGGAACATACCGGTGTTAGGATTTTCAATAACCTTCACCCAGTGCTCCAGCTCAAGACCATCACCTCGAGCACTATTTTTAAACTTTCGTAACTCCCTAATGCTTTCTTTAAAATTGAACGGCGAGTAACACCTCCCTACATACCATTTCGTCTTCACACCTCCAACACCGAAGTTGGGCTTCTTTTTTAACTTGGGTTTAGTAAGTTGAGCGGCTAGCGAAGGAGCAGAAGGGCCAATAAGAGAGTACAATTCACGCGAAATGCCCTCTGGTTTTCGTGCGGCAGGTTGATATGTCTTTCTAGGTTGCGAAGGTCCGGCAGAAGCGCCCCTCTCTGGTAAGGAAAGCGCACTCCTAATGTCTGCTGCAGAGGCAGCCATGAAGACTCAGATCAACGTTACAGTCACGGTGAACTGTGACATCGACCTAACCAATTATCAGAAAAAAATTCATTCATAATTTAGTGTCTAGCCGAAGTAGAACCAAGACAACCATGTGGCGATCCATCCATCACCGACTTCCAAAACCATTCGAACCCGTAGTTAAAAAGGTACCCAAACAATGGTCCTCATATCATTGACTGCCGCATCGTCAAATCTCCTAATAATCTTTCCACATGGGCAGGTTGAGATTGAGTGTTACACTGAAAGGAATGGGTTCAGGGTGGAACTCCATCGCGACACTACACCATCATCATTGTTGACTGAATCGCATTATGAGCCTCCCACCAATACGCTCATCGAGGTCCTCAAGAACTTCGTCAACGTGGTTTTCCATCCTTATATCGCATCCGCGCATACAACAGGATCCTATGCGCTTCCTCTCATACTCACTCAATTCGAACTCAAAACTCCCATTACCATATCCGTCAACAAGACAAAAAAACGTTACACACTTTCGCGTTCGAGTGAGGTGCGGCATGCTTTTCGCAGTCACCGTTGCCTCCTCCAGCAGCTGCGTCATGCGCGTGACATTGACGTGCTCTCCTTTTTTGCAACGATTAGTTTCATCTCTCAGGAGATTTACAGTCATAGCAGTGAAACTTCAAGTAATCAAGCATGGCGCCGACTTCACAAGTTCAACTAGTGCCGAGGAAGATTTTTTTATACATAACCACTGAGAACCCTTGGCGGCATCGCAGCCAGATAAGACATAAAGAACATGAGGATTTTTATCTGAATTGGGTGGCACAAAGTGAGTTTATCTCCAAGGTAGAAATATGCGACTGAAATCGATTGAACCTCCCGTGTCAGCACCGAATAGCCTGCCACCTGTCTTCGGGTTCGTCTTCTGTTCATTTCCCAAGTCAATGCAGAACTTGAATCTCCTGTCGTTAGCGCCCATGTTCTCAAACGTCTTTATCCCAATCACTCTCTTGTCATCTCTGAAGATCATAACTTGAATATCCTTGACTTCCCCAACGCTCAAATCACTCCCCTGGAAAAATCTTCGCCAATCACAAACTCATTCTTCATCCCGGTCTCTCGCAAATTAGAGATACCCGGAGTCCTCATTGACAAGGTCCAGTTTGGCGTCTCGTTGTCTTAGCAATATCACTTTATCGTTCATGCAGCATTGTCAATAACATGTTTGTAAACATGCCGCTTACCGTTTGAACTTTTAGTATCTCGGTGATCAAGGACTTTCATTTCGTTCTCCATGAAGGAAAGTCACAGAAATTTTTAAATCACCTTTTTCCATCTCATTCCTCAAACAGGGCCTGAAGACTTTTTCTCTTAGCTGTTGGAGCATGGGCCAATACGCCGGACAATGAGATCTGGTTTTTCGATCGCGGTTTCTGGAGTAAAAGTCATGCTTTATGGACATAGGTTCAAAAGGCGGATTGGAAGGACGTTATTTTGAAAGATGAATTCAAGAAAGCATTCCAGAAAGACATTTACGGATTCTTCAATTCAGAAGATGTCTATAGGGAATTGGCTATTCCCTGGAAGGTCTGTTACTTTGTGTCGACTTCACATAAGTCTACATCTGATGTCTGAATACAAAGCGCGGCATTATCATGCATGGTCCTCCAGGTATTCATTTTCGTAGCTTATCCATTCTCTTCTAATTCTTGGGAAATGGATCAGGAAATGGGAAGACAATCAGTCTTAAAGCCATTATGAAATCCTGCGGTGAACAAGGTTTCATTCCTCAGTCAACGCAACGGCTAAATTTAATCTCCGACATGATGCAGGGCTTTTTCCTCCTTGAACATTTTTTGAGGATGCTGACGTTGTCGGTCTTCGGAATCTTGACAGTGAACTCATTATCGTCTTTGTCACTCAGTTGAGGCCATCAGCTGAACGGGTTATTGATATCTGTTTGACCACTTTTTGGACAACACTATCGCGCATGGACAAGCACGCTCTGGCCATCCTGAGTCAGGAAAATGTTTGGAACTGGTCTAATACGAAACGGATACAAGGATCAGGAAAGCAAGGCGGAAATTTTGAGAGCATCACTCATAAGTTTTTGTATTACTTGAATCGCAAACTTTTGGTGGAGACGTGCTCGCCCTTTTCTGGACCCAGCTTGCGAACTGCAATAGAAGATTGAGAGAGAACAGTGAGTGACAAACTCAACTACTCAGTCAAATAGTCTCACTTTTGTCGCAGTCGAATGCCTGAAAGAGCATGAATTCGAGTCGGCGGAGAAGACTGCTGAAGTGCTATTTCGAGGATTCCTCCCCAAAGACATGGGCTATGGCCCTGTGTTACCGATGGCGGCAGAGTACTTTACCCATCTTGGTATTGCTTGTAAGCAAATTCCTGATCACTTCAAACTTCTGATGAGACCAACGTGACAGTTATGAACCCGGGAGGGAGACCATCTGGAACGGGTACCGACTTTTCCGTTAGTGATATCATCGACGAGGAGACGAACCAGCTCCTTCTGTTGGTCAAGGAAAAGGGGGATTTTGGTTTACGGAAATAAGAGATTTCAAAGGCATTGGTGCGCATATATTCATCCCAAAATTCTATCCTCCTTATTACTGTACCAAACAGTCCTTTAAACGTGATGGTCTAATGTGTCTGTTGACGCACAGTCCATTTCGGCCTTTCGACCCTAGTGGAATTCGTCCCGCTCTAGCACACATCATTCCGCATTCTGTTCATGGAAAGGTTTGGGGTCGAACAATCGGATTTACCATTTCTTCTCTCACTTACTTTTAGCCCGACACTTTAAAGTGTATTGTTATGTTTGCCGGTTCCGCTGTAAGAGACGAGGTTATACAGAACCTGAACAGTATAGGCAACGTCATGAATATGCAGCAGGATGCTCATACAGACTACGGCGACTTGCTTTGGGGCATCGAAGCAAAGGAAGAAGGTGGACAGGTGCGATCTCGTTGACACTTGACATCATTACTAATCTACTGGTATGGATTAGGTCAAATACTTCTTTCGATTGATTCCCAGTGTTCCTAAGAAGGTGGGACCGGGATTGATGGCTTTGGCGGATGGTGATGAAATTCGGTTTGGAGGAGGCCTCGATGGCGAGCAACTCAACAATGGACCCAGCCCAAGACTTTGTAACCTTCGGCTGGCGGTTGCTCGAGTTTTGAATATGAGTGGTGCCGCAGATATAATCTTAAAGTGGAAAGACGAAGCAGATGACGATGGTCTTTCTCGACTTCAAATTCCCTCCAACGAGTTCTGCAATATTCTGAGTGCCAGACTCCGTCTCTCTGGGCGAGCTGTCGTTGCGTAGTTGTTTGTATCTCGAGTTTTGGTGTCAAGCCCCGAATGACAAATGACAAAGAGTGCGTTGAATTTACATACTACCAGACACATCATATTCGGAGCAGAGTTTTGAACAAGCTGTATGTTAATCGTTCAAAAGTATGTCCCCCCCCCCCCAAGGCATTTTAATCATCTGTTTGACAGGCTGGGCAGGAGAAGAAGATGCCATGGCTGAGGTTAATAATAAAGCACGCCACCTTGTGTTTTGGTTCTTGAAGACCTAGACAGTCTCGTCGACGATGCAAATCGATCTTTCTTCCTGAACCAACTAGATGGCTTGGAAGGAAACGACGGGCTACATGTAATTGGAACGACGAACCACTTTGACAGACTAGACCCAGGTATTAGCATGCGGCCAAGTCGCTTTGATAGGCAATAGTAAGTCCTTACAAAATTTAATTGCGCTTGTTAATTCATGCGGCGCTCAAACAGTCTGTTCGGCGATCCAGACGAAGTTGAACGCAAATTGCATGCGCATTATTGAGAAGAAACTCATTGAACAAGGAAAAACAATTTCCTGACGAACTTGTGGAGGAATTTGTTCTCCATGACAGCGGGATTCAGTTTCGCCTATCTCAAAGAAGCTTTGTGTGTTCTTTTAGTGAACCCTTAAATTTCAACTCACCATGTCGCTAGCGTGTCCTCTCTTGTCACCTTGGCTGGGTCCAAGGACGAGAAACCTACATTAGAGATTGTTCTAAAGGGACAAGTTGCAGAACTCCGCAAACAGCTTGGAAACACAGCTCTGACTTCTCAAAAATTGAGTTCTGCGGTAGCCAGTTGCCAATCGATTCCTTTATTGAGTATGGGGACCAAAGGTAGACTATTCCCTCTTCTTGCTTGTGTGCAAGAATATGGGGCTCCGAGTGGTCTTAGTCAGATTGCGGCTTTCTTCCGACCTTTCTTAATACCACCTTCTGGGACTCCCCCTCTCATTCGCCTCTCTGAAGAGCTACAGGATACCAACAATGGCGAGAGGAACTTTCGTGAATTAATCGACAGGCTTGCTTCTAGTGGGAGTGATGCCGTTCCTCTTTCTACTGAAGGCAGGCAGGTCTATGCTCCTCCTAATGTTTTTGCGTCAAGCGACTTTCCCCCTTGGTCACAATAAAGGCTCCGATTCAGCTGGATCTGATCTTTTTCACAGAGCATTATGAATGAAGTTGGAAATGTGTACAATTGTTGGATAGTCAAACCCAAGATCAATGATGAAGCCGCAACGTCTGTACGTTCCTTTGGAGATCGCAGATTGGGCATCGGCCCTTTGCGTGACTGGCATTTGTCGATGAACAATTCGTGCGCCTTCAGCCGATGGTTGGATCTCTCATCCTCGAGAGATCTTGCGTGTAATCGAAGGCCGGGGAAGTCGTATGTTATTTACACGTTTATATAAAAGGATGAAGATGGACTGGGAAATCTTTCTGTTTTTCTCCTTGTTGACCCACTGTTTCCTTTTGATGCCACTCATGCGAAGTACTGTATGTATAGTGAGACTGCTGGTGCTGTTTCTCCTGCTACCAAGTGGAAAGACGCATTGAGCAGTGGTACACAAACACTGGCAATCGTCATTTGTCGGTTGTACATCCACCATATATTACGTTTCCCTCAACCACTTATCGAACACAACCAAAGCATATTCTTCGGCTGCAAAGCATGTCCAAATCGGAATCTTCAGTCGACCTAATAATCCTATTCACAAAGATTGGCTTATCAAAGGCCAAAGCAGAAGAGGCAGCCAAGTCTCCGAAGAGTTCCGCAATTCTCAAAGAGATTATTGAATGCAATAACGATGTGCTCTCTGGAATCGATGAAAAGAAGGCGACGCTACTTTCCAATCTGTCTATCGCACTGTCAAAAACTAGTGATATCGACGTTGTGAGAAGGGACTATGTAGTCAAAGCCATTCTAGAGTCCAAATTGGCGACAGTTGACCAGATCTCAGGTGAGAATTCTGTGCGGGCTGTCAAGGGTGTTTCGATTTCTCAATTAGTGCTTTCAGCTGCTGTGAAGTATCTCCGATTGCATAAGCCGCCTATCGACGATATCGAATTTAACAAAGAATGTGGTGTTGGTTTGTAGATTTACGAACCTTGTCGTTTCTACATGCTGACACTATGTTCAGGCTTTTCAATAACATTCGAAAAAATGACGGAATTTGTAGAAAACTACGTTAATTCAAACAGTGTATCTGGATGGGCAAATCTCGGACCCGTAATTAATGCACTCAAGGCCACTCCAGAACTGAAATGGGCAAACCCCCTCGAAGTGAAGAATGCGACAGAAAAGGTGTTTGTCGCGAGATTCGGAGCAAAGGAAGCTGCCAAACCCAAGGGCAAAGTAAGTCACCTACTTTTGGCCGTAATCAACTTCTCAGAATGCCTTATAGGTGTCCAAGCCTGTGTCTAGGCGAGCAGAGTCCAAAGAAGAGGATTTATCAACGCCGGATCAATCACGGAAAACCGTTTTTGAAGAAGGGTTTCTTGGCTCCCTGCATAAACCAGGCGGCAACCTTCAGATTCACGATTACCTTCGCGATGCCCACTTGGACACAACAAAAGGCCAAGTTTGGACTCGTTTCCCGCCTGAGCCTAATGGCTATTTGCATATTGGACACTCGAAGGCGATCTTCGTCAATTTCGGATATGCCGCCCATCACAATGGCAAATGCTACCTACGGTATGACGATACCAACCCAGAGAAGGAGGAGGCTAGGTATTTTGAAAGCATCCTGGAGATGGTGCGTTGGCTAGGATACGAACCTTGGAAAATCACGTATTCGAGTGACTACTTCGATGAATTGTATTTACTTGCGGTGGAACTTATCAAACGGGATAAGGCTTATGTTTGTCATTGTACTCGTAGGTTTCCCTTTCTGTTCTTACTTCAGAATGTTCACGGGGCATGAAACTCCAGAGGTGGAAATAAAAGCCGACAGAGGCGAGAAGAGGAACAAGCCAAGACCTTGTGTCCACAGAGACCGACCAATTGAAGAATCTCTGAACGAGTTCCAGAACATGAAGAATGGAAATTATAAACCCAAGGAAGCCAACCTCCGCATGAAGCAAGATCTAGGGGATGGAAACCCTCAGATGTGGGATCTTACGGCATATCGCATCTTGGAAAGCCCCCATCATCGGACCAAGGACAAATGGCGAATTTATCCCACATATGATTTTACGCACTGCCTTGTTGATAGTATAGAGAGCATATCGTGGGTGGAGTATTGTAACATCACTCTACATGAATACTGACCGTCTTTGACAAGACATTCGCTTTGCACAACGGAATTCATTGCTTCTCGTCAATCGTATGATTGGCTTTGTGATGCTCTAGAAGTGTACAAGCCAAAGCAGTCCGAATACGGTCGCTTATCCTTGGAGGGCTCAATCATGTCCAAGCGAAAGATCTTGACATTGGTGGATGAAGGATATGTCAATGGATGGGATGATCCTCGGCTCTACACCCTCATTGCATTGCGCAGACGCGGTGTTCCTCCTGGTGCTATTATTTCTTTTGTCAGTACTCTAGGTGTAACGACGGCACCATCGACAATAGAAGCTGCTCGCTTCGAGCAGACAGTCAGGCAGTACCTTGAAGGATCGGCACCTCGACTTCTCATGGTCTTGAAGCCCCTGAAAGTGACCATCGAGAATCTCGCGGATGATTACTGCCTCATGGTAGAGAAGCCACTACATCCCAAAGTACCAGAATTGGGAACTTCGACGATTCCGTTTACGAAGGCGATCTACATCGAAGCAGATGATTTCAGACTAGAAGATTCTAAAGATTACTTTCGTCTTGCTCCAGGAAAGACTGTTGGTCTTTTTCAGGCCCCCTATCCCATCACATGTACTTCATATAAGACGGATTCCACTGGAGAGGTCATCGAGCTTATCTGCAGACTGGAAAATGAAGGTCCACAGAAGAAACCTAAAGCATATATCCAATGGGTGGCCGAGCATGCGCCGTCAGGAAGCCCAGTTCGAGTCGACGAGACACGCATCTTCAACCGCTTGTTCAAGAGCGATGTTGTGCCTAAAGATTTCAAGGCAGACATTGCGCCTCACACCTTGGAAATCGTTACGACTGCCGTAATTGAGATTGGGTTCTGGCCCCTTGCAAAACGAGCTATGGTAGACGCGAGGAGGGAAGCAGAAGCAAGGACCAGTCAAGCTGCAACGGGGAACACAAGTCAAAACGATGACACGCCAGTTGCAACAACTGAACAGCTTGTTGGCAACGAATGTGTAAGATTCCAGGGCCTTCGTCTGGCCTACTTTGCTCTTGACAAAGACGCCCGTATTGCCGCGTTGACAGAAAGTTCGTTATCCGCAGGACGCGAGCAAGGGGACTATCTAGTACTGAATCGTATTGTTAGCTTGAAAGAAGATTCCGCAAAGTCTTAAATATGATTGTGAAGCTCCACTCAGTATTCTTTCTTAGAACCAGTATTCTTTCTTAGAACCAAAGAGAAAAATGAAATTCCGTAAATGTATGAATGATAAGAGTGTGAAAACAATCCTTCAAGTGATTAGGGACCTAGCACCAGAGAAACAACATGAAGAACGATCTAGTACTCAGCCTCCTCGACGTCGGCAGAGTCAATTCCAACTTCCTCGTAATCTTTCTCGAGAGCAGCAAGATCTTCGCGAGCTTCTGAGAATTCACCTTCCTCCATACCTTCGCCAACATACCAATGGACAAATGCTCGCTTGGAATAGAGAAGATCGAACTTGTGGTCAAGACGACTCCAAGCGGATGAAATGGCGGTGGTATTGGACAACATACACATGCTGCGCGACACCTTGGCAAGGTCACCACCAGGGACGTGAGCCGGAGGTTCATTGCAGATACCAAGCTTGAAACCAGTGGGACACCAGTCAACAAACTGAATGGTCCGCTTGGTCTTGATGATGGCAACGGCAGCATTGACGTCCTTAGGCACGACATCACCACGGTAGAGAAGAGCACACGCCACTAAAGAGTTGATAGGAATATTAATAAGAGTTATGTATGTGCTAGGAAATACATACTGTATTTCCCTTCTCTGGGATCGCACTTGACCATCTGGTTACCCGGCTCAAAGCATGAGAAAGTCATATCAGCAACAGAATTTTGCTCATGGTGAGCCTTTTCAGCAGAGATGATCGGTGCAAAGGTAGCGAGAGGGAAATGAATACGGGGGAAACTATGAAATGTTAATTCAATAATTGTTTAATCACTTTGATCACTTACGGGACCAAGTTCGTTTGGAACTCATTCAAATCGACATTCAAGGAACCATCGAAACGAAGAGAAGCAGTGATAGAAGAGACAACTTGGGCAATAAGCCTGTTCAAGTTTGTGAGACTTGGCGAGCTAATGCCGAGGTTCTTTTTGCAAATGTCGTAAATAGCTTCGTTATCAACCTACAATGACATGAGGGGAAAAGTCGCGTCGGAGTAATAATTTTCCATACCATGAAGGAGCAGTCCGAGTGTTCAAGAGTGGTATGAGTAGTGAGGACTGAGTTGTATGGTTCAACAACAGAGTTCGCGAGCGTAGGCGCAGGGTAAACGCTGAACTCCAGTTTAGACTTCTTTCCATAGTCAGTGGAGAGGCGCTCGAGGATCAAGGCGCCGAAACCAGAACCAGTTCCACCTCCGAAGGAGTGGAAGACAAAGAAGCCTTGAAGTCCAGAGCAGTTGTCAGCCAGGCGACGAACTTTGTCCATCACATTGTCAATTTGCTCCTTGCCAATGGTGTAATGGCCACGGGCATCTGCCACCAAGTCACCGAAAGTCAACCCCCCTTATTCTCGTAAAGAACAATAAGAATAGATGCATACAATTGCTAGCAGCATCCTCCTTGCCAGTGAGGAGCGTCTCAGGATGGAAGAGACTCCTATATGGACCATTCCTGACTTCATCAATGACATTCGGCTCGAGGTCAATGTACAGCGATCGGGGCACGTGTTTGCCAGAGGAAGTCTCCGAAAAAAACGTGCTAAAACCACCGTCGTTTGTAGAAGGTGAACCTTCGAGTAGGCGACCGTCGGGCTGCAAGTCGTATTTCCATTAGCATTAACTTTCGATCTTAAAAGAGCTGTGAACTCACGCTCAAACCGTGCTCAACGGTGTAGAGCTCCCCTGATAATCAATCAGCATCACGCCACTTTTTCTAGTAATTTAGGAGTTTGACGCCACGAAATCGGCGCGTCATAACCTCCCCTCCGCGCGTCAGAGGTAGCACACATCACTGTGGTACGACTGGCGGGCGCGAAAAAGCTGAAATGACTTACAGCAGGCATTGCCGATCTGGACACCAGCCTGACCAACATGCACAGAGATGACTTCACGCATTTTTACAAGATGGAAAGACTTAAAGAAGTTGTTAATGTTAAGAAAAATGACAACACATAGGGCGTACTCACAAAGGAGTAGAAAATGAAAGAGGATGCTGAAAAAAACGGAACTCAGCCGACACTAGAATTATATGATCCCCCTTTCCCACGCTACTAGCTGTCAAATTCTGACTGGTCTGTGCGTAATCAAGGGTCCACATCTTTATAAACTAGAGACTAGCAGTGTAGTGTAGTGAGTGTGCAAGTGTAATAGAAAAATTCCCTCCTGCCGACATATCCTTCTACTTAGTATTCCCATCAGCCCCATTCTTCAATCTAACATTCTCCGCAGCCGTTTTGACTCCATTAGCGATTTTCTTGGATGTTTTTTCTCCGAAGTACCTAGAAAAGTTTAACACGTTTTAGAATTAAGTGAAATTAAGTGAGAATAAGTTTACCCAAAGAGACCATCCCAGACATTGAGAGCGTGGACCGGAATAATATGAGCTCTAACTTGTTGTTCGGAGACAGACTGCCTGGGCGGTCGATGAGGATCATCATTCGGATTCAAGGTAGCCGCAACAACATCGATAACCTTCAACTTCGGGATAGTCTTGTGAGTAACTGGCGCGGTATGGTAAATACTCTTTTTTAAAAGAGCATAACCTTCGGTCTGAACGAAATTGTGGAAGTTTGTGTTAAATGAACTGCAATCATTGTACCAACCGTATCCCATCTACCAGCAATCGCAGTCGCTGGCGGCCTTTCATTGTACAAATCCAAGGGACCCCAACGTCGATCCGGCTGAATCTCACGGACAACAGTAGACTTTTTCAACTTGGTCGGCTCTCCATGGTCACCAGTATGACTATTATCACCATCATAATCCACATCTGTCGCCATCTTGGAGTTCACATTCTTATCGTGATGCACAAACCCTCGGTCGAATGCTTTCTTCAAAAGCTTTGCCGCTTTCGCTTCGTATTTTGCTCTTTTTTTGAGGGCTTTCAGACCTGCTTGATGGTACCGCTTGTCCCAAGTTTTCTGACCATCAAGCCAACGTAGGGCGGGTGCTTCTTTGATGATACCAATTTGTGATGGCTTCAGTTTGAGCGCCGGTATCTCTTCCGGCAGTTCCATTGGTCGTATTTTTCCATGTATGTCTACGCGTTCGCGAATGAAGCAGGCAACGGGAATGTGTTGTTCCTACACTGACTTGAGTAATTTCCTTTGATTCAACAGAACCCTCACCTTCCATGACTTTTTCGATGAATCTGACTGTTCTGGCGTTCCATTCGTCGTCTTTACGCTACTCGACTGTGTGGAAAGATCAATTGGATTATTTGCTTTGTTATTAACCCTCGCTTCCTTCATAATGATCCCCGAATTCTTCAGGTGCACCTCGACATCTGAATCCGGACTCGTTGAGCGTTCCTCGTTATATAACCTCCGTACAGTCTTCATTTCCGACTGCTTCTCCATCTTTTCGAGTGGTAAGGAAAACTCTGGAAATGGATGCCTTTCGAGATATTCGGAATCCTTGAACGTTACGTGCTTAATAAACTCGCCTATGGAGCGATATGCACATTTTGCCTGTGAAATCCGAGCGAATCAATGAGATACTGAAAAATGGGAGGACAAAAGTCGTACAGCCTCTGAGAAAAGGAAGACGGTCAAAACATGGCACATGCCATCAAAGACCTGCAGATGAACCTAAAGGACAAAAAAGATTTACAATTTTTTCGGTGTCATAACTGAATAACAAACGTTTGTTGGTTGGGTAAACTTTTGCGCATTCTCTTTTTGCCGCCTACCATCACGGAGAACGCCAGGTCGTGCAGGATAATTGGCCGGACAAGCTGCCTTATGCGCCAAATACATGACTTCATCTCGCAAATCTTCACCATCGCCCGCGATGATGTACAGAGGTGGTAGATTGCCGAACGAGGCTTGCACAATTGGTGAAACAAGGGGATGAGTTAATAATCTGCAATGTTATCAATGAGGTTGATCTTTATGTGATCTCAAACTCCACCCACTCTGTAGATGCGTACATCTGTATCTGTGAGCGCAATTCCAGAGGAATTGCATTTGGATTTTCCATGAGGATCTTGGGTGGTTTCGGTTCCCACTGTTCAATCTCGAGATCGCCCAAGGCATCCGAGTTCTGTATTGTTGAGGACACTGGACTGACATCACCACTAGAGATGCTCCTAGCTTTCGGATTGATGTCTCCGTTTCCGTCATCGCTTGAAACGTCATGCATATCTAACATTGCTTGTTGGCTTTTGACCATTTCGCCCGAACCATAGACCTCACCCTCAGCTTTTGGTGCGTGTTCGAGGCGTTTCTGAGAGGGCTTTAATACATCAGCATGGCCTGGCAGTGGTGGGTCGTTCGTAACGGAGGGTACTATACGACCTCCGCTTTCTGGAACAGTGGGATTCGGCCAGAGTGTTGACGGCTTGGCAAGAAATCCATGCTTGGGTATAATATCCTGGAAAAAAAAGGTCATACGTGGCAGAATTTTATTTAGAGATAAACGTAAGTACAGTATGATAATTTGCCATGACGCTGGGAAAGCTATGAGTCAAGTCCACCCAAGGACTGATAAGAGTGGCGCCTGCAGGCATTGGCAGGCCAAGGTCACGGAGGACAGTCAACACTGTTAGACACAAACCGCCTCCAGCGGAGTCGCCTGCAAAGACGACTTTAGAGGGCGATACGGGCTTATGAAGTGCTTCCGGAGGCGGCTGAATGAGATACAGATCTAGAGAATCGTCAGAACGACATTTGAATTGAAAAAGAAAAAGTAGCTTACAAGCCGCAAGCACGTCTTGTAGTGGACAAGGCCATGGGTATTGGGGCACCTTGCGATAGTTTACTGCGAATGCCCGCCCGCTGAATTTATGGGCTAGTAAATCCACTGTTCAGAGACGTCTCACTATCCAATACTCAATACATACTGTAATGTAGAATCTGGTATCTATGTGTATCTTGCATGTTGTAAGCCGATAATTTGCAACGAGTGAACAAAGAAAGTCCTTACTGATCGATCCGAAAGAGTAACCACCTTAGAGGTGGGTAGCATTCAGATTGGATGAATGTAAACGCGATACATACCTCCGTGAACATACATCTTTGAACACACTTTTAAGCACCTACGGTTACCATACGTATGCGAAAGAGTGACATACCATGACGGACTCCAACTTCTCCATGCGTAATATGTTTGCTTCAGATTCTTTCAGTTTCCGACTCTTTTTCGTCTCGAAATCGTCCTTTGACCCGAGATCTTCCTCCTGAGCTACCCACTCTGCATCGATTCCATCCATACCGCGAACCTGCCACCAGCGCTCTCCACCGACAACATGAGCGAGCTCCTCCGAACCGAACCAGTCTATCAGATGATCTGCTGCTGCGTTGCATGTTTTTAATGGTATTAGCACTGGACAGACGGCCGCCCACGGTGGTGCAGGTACATGCGTATTCGTGCTGAACACAAGATTCAGTCTCAACACTTTGACAAAGTGAACAATTCCAACAATGCTTGGAGCGACTCTATTGTATTCTTCGCACCAAAATCAAGAAAAGCTGAGAAAGAATTCAGAAGTGGACTCGAAAGCACGAGTCGAATGAACAAACCTTTGACGATGTGGAAAGCTCTAAAATTTAGAGTACGTTTGGATGGTGGATTTGAAAGATATTTCATAACTCACTGGTCAAAAAATATGTCGTCTTGTGGCTCCTCTGGACCACGACCATCTTTCAGCCGCTTAGCCTTCTTCTTCCAATGTCTGAAGAAAGTTTGAATAACCACTACACCAGAAAATCAGTTTCGCATCGCCGAAGACTTAGTTTCTATTAACATACCCGGAGTGATGTGTACAGCTGAGAAGGTGTTGACTGTCATTAAAGGAGGAAGACAACGTTCCAGACTTCCACATAATTGAACTCAAGCCCGCACACGGCCCTGGATTAAATCTGAAGTGTCGCGTGACGTCACAACGTCCTTCGCGAAAACTCTGCTTACATGAGGCGGAGGGCTCTTGATGATCACCTTCACCCCGCTGTCCGGCGCGGCGCGTGAATCCAGAACGACCCCACTCTGCTATTTGTTACACATTGACGATGTCAAGATATTAATTGATTGCGGGTCTCCAGATTGGGCTCCAGAGTTGTCACCGTTCAATCCTGAGCAGACCGAAGAGGAGAGGCCCCCGTGGAAGGAATACTGCGAAGCTCTGCAAAGGTATGCAAAAAAATTTACTCGTTCTAGTTTGATTTCGTCTGAGGTTTTTCCTAAGAGTCGCACCAACAGTAGATCTAGTGCTAATATCTCATGGCGACTTAGCTCATTGCGGGCTGTATCCTTGGGCATACTCTCGATGGGGCCTCAAAGCGCCAGCTTATACAACGTTGCCCGTTCAAGCTATGGGTCGGATTGCGGTTACCGAGGACGTGGAAGGTCTACGAGATGAAGAGGATTTCGGCGACGAAATAACAGACAGCGGGGTCAACCAAGAAAGCGATAGTCAGTTGTCAACACAAGATGAACCCGCGAAATATTCCACAAGCAAATGCATACCCACGGTCATCGAAGTTCAGGACGCGTTCAATTCGATGAACACATTGAGGTATTCCCAACCCACCCATCTCCAAGGTGTGCCTTTTCGAAATTTCCGGTGCTCATTCCACCTGATGATTTTTGTAACTTTAGGGAAATGTCAAGGCTTGACAATCACTCCATTCAACGCAGGACATACACTCGGCGGTACGATATGGAAGATCCGATCACCCTCCTCCGGCACCATCATTTACGCCGTCAACATGAATCACATGAGAGAAAGACATTTGGATGGGACAGTTCTTATCCGACAAGCAGCGGGTGGAATTTTCGAACCCTTGGCTCGACCAGATCTTCTCATCACTGACGCCGACCGCGCACCTGTAATTACGAGTAGGAGGAAGGACAGAGACGCTGCTCTCATCGGTATATTTTGTTCGGAGACTATTTAAACTCTTTCTCATCACTTTGAAAGACACAATTACCGCTACGCTATCTGAATCGCGTTCCTCTATCCTCCTACCTTGTGATTCAAGTACTCGTCTCCTGGAACTTCTAGTGTTACTGGATCAACATTGGAACTTCTCTCGTCTTAGGTACCCGATATGTCTCCTTTCTCGTACCGGCCGGGAAATGTTAACGTTTGTGAGGAGTATGATGGAATGGTTGGGAGGTACGATTAACAAGGAAGACGTTGGTGAAGATGGCACAAATTCTCGTCACAACCACAGCAACAGGAGAAAGAGGGATGACGATGGTGAAGAAGACGCCCTTGGTGCCTTCGCCTTACGATTCAAGTAAGGATGTCGTCTTCTTCGTATTCCATTGTATTAACTTATTCCGTAGACATCTCGAGTTCTTCCCCAACCCACAAGCTCTCCTTCAAACTTATTCGTCCAAAGATCCCAAACTAATTCTCGCTGTTCCCGCTTCCTTGTCACATGGTCCCTCGCGCCATCTTTTCCAGGATTTTGCCGCCGTCCCAGACAACGTCGTTCTCCTCACTTCTCGAGGTGAAGAAAGCACACTTGCTCGGGCGCTATTCGTAAAGTGGGACGACTCGCAACGACCTGAGGACAAATGGGACAAAGGCAAAATCGGGCGGAACGTGATGATGGACGGTTCGATCAAATTGCGAATGAATCGCAAGGTGCCCCTTTCCGGCATCGAGCTGGAGTTATACCAGCAGAAGGAGAAAGCAGCACGAGAGAAGGAAGCTGCTCAGCAAGCGGCAATGGCCAGGAGTCAGATGGTGCTTGAGGCAGACGAAGATGATTCGGAGTCAGATGAAGACTCAGAAGCAGATGAAGAAGATGAGGTTGAGCACGCAGTCGGAGAAGCCATGGATACGGCGGTTGATGGACTTCTAGGAAGTACAAACGGTAAGAAAAGGAAGGCTGACAAAGGATTGGAAGGCACGGATTGGTTGGATGGAGATGAGGGGATGACAAAACAAATCTTGTCATTTGACATCTTTTTGAAGGGTAACGTTTCGAAGGCGACATCCTTTTTCAAAAATGTGGGGCAAGGTCCAAGGTTTAGGATGTTCCCCTATGTAGAGAAAAAGAGGAAGGTAGACGATTACGGAGAAATAATTGATGTCGGAATGTGGTTGAGGAAAGGAAAAGCTCTGGAAGAGGAAGCGGAGAGCGAAGAGGTTAAGGATTATAAACGCAAAGCAGAAGAAGAAGAATCCAAAGTACCTTTTTTCGCCTGATTTCAGCAATGTCTTTACTCATACTTCGCCCAGAAAACTGCCAAAGAACCCCCTTCAAAATTCGTGTCAAGTGAAGTAGAGATTCAACTTGCTTGTCGACTTCTCTTCATCGACATGGATGGGCTGAATGATGGACGTGCAGTCAAAAGTATCGTTCCTCAAGTCAACCCTCGAAAAATGGTATCCTCATGCAGTCTTTCTTATGTTAATGTTGCTTATTTATCTCCAGATTCTTGTGCATGCTCAAGAACATGCCACGGACGCTCTCATTGAAGCGTGTAGCAATATTCGTTCTATGACCAAGAACATTTTTGCTCCTCGAAATTGTGAAACCGTCCAGATTGGACAACAGACAAACAGTTTTTCGATCAATATAACTGATGAACTACTTGCTTCACTAAAGATCTCTCGGGTGTGTTACCAATTTTTTTCCTGTGAAAAACCCTGACTGTGGGACTGGATGCAGTTCGAGGACAACGAGATTGCCTATGTTAGAGGACGCGTGTCGGGACATGCGACCTCTACCATTCCAACGCTGGAGCCAGCATCTTCGACTGCTAGCCATCCTACAGACAGCGATGCCATTGCGCCAGTACCAGGCCAACCACCAACGCTCGGTCTACGACAACGAGTACCGCTTCCGAACTCAACCATGATTGGTGAGCTTAAACTAACTGCTTTGAAATCCCGGCTGGCTGCCGTCGGGGTCCAAGCTGAGCTTATTGGTGAAGGAGTGTTGATCTGCGGCTCGACTGATCCTTCATCCGAAGCACTGGAAGGATCAGTGGCAGTTCGTAAATTGGCAAAGGGGAAGATTGAGCTGGAAGGGAATGTCTCTGAAGTTTATTATATTGTACGACGCGAGATTTATAGTCTCCATGCACTTGTAGCTGCGGTGTGATTAATCTATTGCATTTCTTTGACAACGGCAAACCATTGGGGATTTTGTTTGGCAATAAGGGAAGGGAACAAATAACCAGATAAGGCAATGTACAGGGTCAAAAATTTGTTGGCAATTTGGCCTCAGACCACTTGTTGCTGTCTGTTAGCTCCTGTCCTTCCTGCTCCACGAACATCCAGAATAAAAACGAACTATGCGTGAAGTTATTTCTCTCCATGTTGGACAGGCTGGTCTCCAGATTGGCAATGCTTGCTGTAAGTTTTGACAAGTCGTATGGTTTCGTAATTCTATTTGTCTAATGTGATATTATCAGGGGAGCTGTACACTCTCGAGCATGGGTTGAGTGTGCGTAATTTTCTCTTCAAAAACAATTCAGTGATTTAATGATTTTGCATCTAGCCCGATGGTCGTCTTATCGAGGGCTCTCCTTCGTCAACGGACAGTGGTTTCTCTACTTTCTTTTCGGAGACCGGCTCAGGAAAACACGTCCCCCGCTCACTCTATATCGATCTTGAGCCCGGCGTCATCAACGATGTCAAGACTGGCACGTATAGGTCTCTTTTTCATCCCGAGACGCTGATCTCTGGCAAGGAAGATGCTGCGAACAACTGTAAGTCGTCGTTAAGTTTTTTGGCCTCGGCGTGTTTGCTGATTTTCTATGAATTTCAAAGATGCTCGTGGACACTACACAGTTGGCAAAGAACTCATTGACCCCGTCATGGAGAAGCTGAGGAGACTCGTCGATAACTGTTCTGGTTTGCAAGGTTTTTTCGTCTTCCATTCCTTCGGTGGAGGAACTGGTTCGGGTTTCGGTGCTCTCCTTATGGAGAAGCTATCGACAGACTATGGAAAGAAATCAAAGCTCGAATTTTGCGTGTACCCTGCTCCACAGCTTTCTAGCTCTGTCGTCGAGCCGTACAACTCCGTCTTGACCACTCACACAACCCTTGAGCATTCCGACTGCTCATTCATGGTATGTTTGTCATGTTCCTGCCCTACATGTCTCGCCTTGTTGACTGAAAATTCAGGTCGATAACGAAGCCATCTATGACATCTGCAAGAAAAAGTTGGGCATTGTCTCACCGAGTTTCTCCAACCTCAACCGCTTGATTGCTCAAGTCGTTTCATCAATTACCGCCTCCCTACGTTTTGATGGTTCACTCAACGTGGATTTGAATGAATTTCAAACCAACTTGGTACCGTGCGTAAACTTAATCTTCAAATTGCCCATGGCTTAAATCCCTCAAACGTTTTTTCCCAGGTTCCCTCGTATTCACTTCCCTCTAGCCACCTACGCCCCTCTCATTTCTGCAGACAAGGCCAGTCATGAACAGAACTCTGTTGCAGAGATGACGTTTTCCTGCTTCGAGAGTGGTAATCAAATGGTGAAATGTGACCCTAAAGAGGGCAAATACAGTGCGTCTGTTGGTTTGAAGCCTTCCGTCCTATCAATCTGACACAACGATTTTAGTGGCATGCTGCTTGCTCTATCGTGGTGATGTTGTTCCTAAGGATGTGCAAGCCGCTGTTGCTACAATAAAGACCAAACGAACAATTCAGTTCGTTGACTGGTGCCCAACAGGTTTCAAGTTGGGAGTGTGTAATGAACCCTCTGCCTGTGTTCCTGGTGGTGATCTTGCGAAGACTTCGCGCAGTCTTTGCATGCTCTCGAATACTACCGCTATTTCAGCTGCATGGAGTCGCCTTGGTATGTTGCTGTTTACCCATAGTTTCGAATTAAGCTCACGACTTGTTCTTAGACTACAAGTTTGATCTAATGTATGCAAAGCGGGCATTTGTCCATTGGTACGTTGGTGAAGGTATGGAAGAAGGTGAATTTTCGGAAGCACGCGAGGACCTTGCTGCTCTAGAGAAGGATTACGAGGAGGTTGGAACGGATTCTGCGGACGCCGAGGAGGAGGCTGGCGAATACTAAAATCGAGGGTTACTGTTCTTTTGGCGTATCATCTTCTACACTTCAATTCATCGTTTGACCGTGGCGCCTGAATACCCTCCTTGTGTTAACTGATCCCTATATTCCATTCTCGTTCTCTTCACGTCATCTAATTAGTTATTTTAGTAACGAATCTCAATAGTATGGCCTGAGTTCGCTATCATGACGTTACCTTCTCTATGCGAATGTCCTTTCAACCGACAGTTTGTAAAACCAAAAGCACATACAATATGTTCATATATGCGCGTATAAAATCAATTGTCACCTATTGTTAGATCGTGTTCTGTGGATCATGACCGATAGGTGTGCAACTCTAAATTCTAAATTCTTCTCACCAGAATTCGTAGTGTATATACTACAATCTTACTTTTTACAAAAGATCGGATTGTCTCACTACAAAATTGCTGGATATGTTTGAATCTCGATTGTTTCTGTCTTAATACTTACCATCGAGACTTCTTTCCAAGGCGATGAGGGAGGAAGGGCGGAGTGCTGAAACGATAATTACGGCGGCTCCGGAGTTGGAGGAGACGAACAGGGGGTAGTGGATGAGTTACACTTGTGGTTGGGTTGCTACTTCTCAGACTGGAATATTATTTACTGGATGAGTATCGATCAAAGTCAGTAGGCGCCCGGACCGTCTGCTATCACAGGCTCTCAGCGTTTCATCACCACTCTTCCGAGTCAAGTCTCAAGTGGCGAATGGACGGTCCTTGTGACTTCAGGACAGGCTGTAGGATAATAAATTTCACAGGAATTACCCTTTTATATGGCAAGGCCACTGGGCAACATGCGCGTTTCCTTTTTGAGCGCGCAGTGAACTCTTTTGACATTTCTGGAGACTGGGATGTGGCGCAATTTTTCCAGAGTCGGATGGGTAGTAGCCTCAGGCTTGTCGCACGGTAGTATGTTGACAGAGGCTCTGAATAGAAACAATGTCCCAACTTCGAATTCAAATTTCTGTGTAAAGCAAACGCTACCAGCTCGTCTAAATGGATTCTGTTAGTGGAAATCTCTGTGGATAGCAATTTGAGTTCTTGCCTTTCAGGTATTTTGTACAGCCCATACGTCCACGTAGCGAGGTCCAGGCCTCCGTAATTGTCAGCGAAATGGCGTCCTTTTCTTGTCATGGGTGGCCTTCTAGGTCAACTAGTGTTCGCAAATGCGTTTCAGTGACCGCTATTACCGTGAAACATCCTCTTCCTGATGATATGGCGCACGGATGTATATCATGTTGAGCAATTCAAAAAAAGGGGATTTGCCACTAGCGCAAGTCTTTATATGTCGATTGGCATTTTTCCGACATCACATTTCTAGTAGGTGTATTGAATCTCTAGTTCATCTACGATTCAAGGTTGTTATCGGCTGATAACTGATTCACGCATGTCTTGATAGTAACTGCAACTCCAGTGCTTGAGTGCTCAACGGATACGCTATCAGAAATAATATGAGAAAGTCGGGGGATTGACAAGTGGCCGGACATCTTACCAGGAAAGATCCTTGATAACAAAATCGGGTTGAGCAGCTTCAAGTTGGTCTCGTGAATGAGTGGTCAGCAGCGCGACAGTCTTGCAACCTGCTGCGCGTCCACTACGTATACCACTGGGAGCATCTTCGAAGACAAGACCTAAGAATGGCAAGATTGCTCTCAAAAATTTCGATGTCAGACAAAAAAAAAAGGCACTGACAGTTTTCTGGTCTGACACCACATTTCTGTGCTCCAAGGAGATACGGGTCCGGGTATGGTTTTCCCTTCGACACGTCCTCTGAGGTAACAAAGACGTCGGGTATAGGAACCCCTGCGCTGCTCAAAGCGGACGAGGCGTATGCCCGAGTCGCAGATGTACAGATTGCCCAACAGGGTTTTGGGAGAAAGCAGTGAGGTGCGAGCTATGGATGATAAGCCCAGATTCCCGTTGACAACGATAACGGAAACTTGCTTCATCAAATATGGATTTTACTCCGGGCAGAATAACGATGCCTGGTCGTCCACTTTCCGAAGCGCTAGATACAATAGCTTTTTCGAAGCGTTC
>Ga0307514_10000493_pt1 | contig 80021 bp, 88 predicted proteins | sample 16_EM_MG_FD_203088 | JGI IMG/M metagenome (GOLD analysis project Ga0307514, IMG submission 203088) | Populus trichocarpa ectomycorrhiza microbial communities from riparian zone in the Pacific Northwest, United States - 16_EM | ecosystem: Host-associated > Plants > Roots > Unclassified | place... | reverse complement strand
ATGTATGAAATCCTGGTGCAGAGGGCGTAATCTTTGGAGAAACAGAGTCAGAAATAGTATGGATGGAGCAGATGCTCACAGGTCTTGCATCACGGTCAGAATAGTAATTGAAATGATTTTCTTATAAGTTTTGTTATGTGCGCTGTTCTAGTCCAGTCACGGAGGATGTCCCTCCGCGGAGAGACCGGTCCATTCACGGAGTCCCACCCTCAGTGACTGGACTGGTTCATTCGCGGAGTGTACCCCTGCACCCCACCTCCGTGACTGGACTGGTTCATTCGTGGAGCATACGTACAAAGCGCTAATTACACTCAACGTCGTGGTGGAACTACAATTACACTATGCACCATATCCTCATTTGAAACCAGCTCTTCTTCCTCGATGACTTCATCCTCTACATCATCCTCTTCCTCCTCCCCCACATCCTGGTACTCCTCGAGACCCACTCCTTCTTCAAAATCCAGTTCTGTCAAATCGCATTCGTCGTGTTTCTCTGCGCCATCGCAGAACCGTACGAGTCGCCATAAGGCACTTTCAGTCTTTCACCGGCGCGAAACCAAATCCAGAGGGTGTCAGGACTCAGACGGGAGCCAACTTTGAAAGTAAGTTATGGCAAACCTTCAGGCTTTCTACCGGCTTTCGCTGCATATTTCCTTTCGCACAGATACACTTCAATGCTTTCTTGCAGATGATGCTGCAGCACTGGCCAATATGAAAGCTCTAGCCAGCGTCGAAAGCTCTGGCCAGCAGACTAGCCAGCCTCCTAGAATGCGGACATAACACAATGTCTGAGCTCAACATAGAGTCCTTGTGCAGTGGTATTACTACGTATTGTAGGGCCATCAGTGTCACCACCATGTTCATAAAGATCTAGTAGACTGTTGATTAACACTATATGTTCATGTTCGCACTCAACACTCGCACTCACCCTCGCTCTCACACAGTCCAATTACCCTGAAAAACAAGCTGCGGATTCCGCTGGCAAATCTGATTTGGTGATCTTCTCTCCCCATGAGTCCAAGGATCACCATTAACATAATACCATTGACTGAAATCTTCAACACCATGGCCATTGGATAAGTTATCGTGAGATTTTCAGACTGAGACTACAGGTGTGGGTGCCAGATTTGGTCGCGGAGTTAGTCGCGGGAATAAACTTCGTCTAAAAGTCTATTGACAACAAGATTTGTGAATAAGAACTGTACATCCACTAAGTTAGTTGATTCTCAAGAACTCTCTTTTCTGCCGTGTAACCAGTTGAAGATGCCTTTCATTCATGGCCTGGGGAATCCTCTCAATACTCGCAGTGGGTGGTGAAGGTCGCTGCCAGAGGGTGCAAAAGACTAGCTGCATCACTGGAAAGGACCACTTCAATAAACCAACTGCATCTCTTCGATAGACCAGCTAAATCCAGTGCAAAAGAGGTTCTGCAGCGAACGAGGTTTTGCAGCGACAGAGCCACTGCAGCAAAAGTGCCACCGCAGCGAAAGACGCAAAATGAAGTGAAAATCTGCATACCTGAAAGGGCACGAAAGAGCATTCGCAGCGAAAGTGTGTGTAAAGCGGCCAAAAGCCTGAAAGCATGTGCTTCTTTCAGAAACTTTCAAAGTACGGTTGAGTTTCGCGATGTGGGCTAAATGCAATGGCATTAAGTAAATTCAGCTAGATATGGCCAGCTAAGTGCGCATACATGCGTGCATATATGTGTGCAAAGAATTCACCAAGTGTACACTCGGTGAATGGACCAGTCCATTCACGGAGGTGGGGTGCAGGGGTATACTCCGCGAATGAACCAGTCCAGTCACTGAGGGTGGGACTCCGTGAATGGACCGGTCTCTCCGCGGAGGGACATCCTCCGTGACTGGACTAGAACATGCGCTAAGACTTCTCCGTCGACGGCCGTCCTTTCCGTCCGTCTCCGTCCAGCCTCAAAAAGACGGCGCCAATGATTCCACCAGTCCAGCAATGGATCAGTCCAGACCGGAGCCGTCCAGTCCAGTCCAGGTCCAGTCCAAGAAATTTTTGGACTGGGATCGGACCGATCCCAGATGCTGACAGACTGGACTGGGCTTGGTCCGGACCGATCCCTCACGATGTCCAGGGTTAGGGTATACTTTCCCAGTTGTTAGTCTTTTAGTGGGGAAAATATATCTCGATGGAGCCGAATATACACACAGAAGTGGTATAATTTCGATCAGACTGGGTATTCGGGGGTGAATGGTGATAAAAAGTGAGGATGAGTCATGTTTTCGGTAGTACTTGGCTAAAAACCAATGTCAAAAGTATATGCGTAAATGGATCGGTCCAGACCAAGCCCGTCCAGTCCCAGACTGCCAGTCTTGGGCTCGGTCCAGTCCGACCTAACTGTTGGACCGGACCGTACTGAGCCCTACCCCAGACCGGGTCCGTCCGGACTGGTGGAATCATTGGACGGCGCCGTCTCCGTCCTGCTCTCGGACGGACGGATTCTTGCCGTCCGTCCCCGTCCTGACCAATCCCGGACGGACGGGACGGTTGCGAACACTGACAGCAACTATTACTAGAAGGGTCGGACCGATCATATTTAAGACATAGAACAATCATTAGCGGAACTGCTTTATCAGAAGAGTGATTTTCTAAAAGGCCAGTGTGCAGGGTTTGCAACTGTCTATCCTGTCAGGGCAAAGCCATTTCTGATTCCTGACTGCGATTTGTAGGGCAGAGAATTGATACCCGTGTTAACCCTATGGATTCAAGACTACAACCCGATAGGGCCTTACAGTCTTGTACATAATGACATCGGCAAAAGTGCAAATCGACTATAGCCTGCGCAACGCGCACACGCGCAGCTCATAGAAATCTTCCTGTGGACCCCTGCGCGACACGCAGTCTATAGTTGACTCTAGTCGATTCATAGAGATGTGCGCGTGTGCCTACGGAACTATATACGGCTTGCGGCCGGAGATGGACCTAAACCTGCCTTTACTGCCTGTAGTCTTCGCTGCGAGTCCATTTGAGAGCCCGCTAGTGCTTGGGTGCCTGCTTGAGAGCCTACTTGAAATCCTGCTTGATAGCCTGCTTGATAGCCTGCTTGATAGCCTGCTCGATAGCCCGCTTGATAGCCCGCTTGATAGCCTGCTTGAGAGAGCCGTGATTGAGAGAGCCGTGCTTTGGGAGGAGTAGAGTTTTCTACGCGAAGCTTTTGGCCGATGGAAATCTCTGAGTTTGTGGAAGCTTTGCTAAAGAAGGCTTTAAGTCTGTTAAAGCTTTGACGTTGAAGTAGCCAACCTACTTGACTAAGTGCATTCGGTGCCATCACGGTCACCGTCGTCCTCATCGTCACCGTCACCATCACCGTCACCATCACCATCATGACCATCAGCCCCGGACCGAATGCGCACACATACGCCCAAAATCGACAGGAAACTGACTGCAGATTCCGCTGAGAAAACTGAGTCCGAGATCTGCTCTCCACGAGATCCAATTGTCTACCTTACCTGCAGAATCTAAGGCTGCAATTGTCAACACCATCACCTTGATGCACCGTGAGATCTTGTCATGGTCGCCACACTAAAGATACGATTCAGACCACCATATCGACTGACATCATGATTTCGGCCAACATACGCCGCCTGCCACCTGCCACACGCAACACGCCACCCGCTGCCCATTAAACACTGCCCTCCATACGCCACCAGCCTCACACCTCTCAGTGCCTGGCATCTGCAACTTAGCAAGTCTCTGGATTGAGCATGCAGGAGCATACATGGGAGCATATAGTCAAGTGAGATTGCGAGTGTCTTCTCTCTTGAGAGAGTACTTGAGATCGTAGAGCCAAGTAGCCTGGGAGTGTACCATCGAGTGCAATTGGGAGCGTACTTGAGAGCATACTCGGGAGTGTACTACAGAGCGACTTGGGGTTGTACTTCGGTGCGTACTCGGAGGTGTTCTTGGGAGTGTCTGGAGAGCTTACATGGGAGCGTATAGTAAAGCAGGCTGGGAGCGTCATCGAGTGGAATTGGGAGTGTACTTGAGAGCGTGCTCGGCAGTGTGCTTGAGAGCGTCTTGAGAGCTTACTTGGGAGCGTACCGTCAAGCAGGCTAGGAGCGTGCCATCGTGTGCAATTGTGAGCGTCTTTGAGGGCATCGCCGAGAGTATACTTGAGAACGTACTTGGAGGTGTACTTGGGAGTGCAATCGCAGTGTACTTGGGAGCGTCTCGAAATCTTACTTGAGAGCGTAATTCAAGCAGGCTAGGAGTGTGCATTCAAATACAATCAGTAGTGTACTTCAGAGCGTACATGGGAGCATGCAATGAAGTGCATCAGGCAGCTTGCTTTCAAGTTTGTTGTATGCAGCACGATATATAGTATCCAGCGCACAAAATCATATGAGTATCATAGTACTCTAGTCAACACATAGGTGCCGGAATATCACCCGAGTGATGGCTGTGTGAAGCTAGTGAGAATGATTCCACCGGAGTGGATTCACAAAAAGTCTTGGCTAAGATCGAAAACAGAAACTTCGAAACTACTCAGCAACCACGACAGCGAGTGAAAAGCGGACTCTGGCATTTGATTTCTAGCATCGAACTGAGCCCGAAATGGCACATCCAGTACCCCTGGACGATTGAACAAGGCCGACCACGACAACGGCAGTACGCGCATGTGATTGGCAAAACGCAACAAGCGACAAACCAGGGACGATTGCGACCTAAGCGGGTTCGAGCCCAATTGGAGGAATGGTCACAAAACCGCCAATTGAGAGTGATATGGATATGGCCGAAGCAGGAGAGGCTAGCGGCACGGCAGGCAAAATTTCGCGAAAGGCAACAAGCGTCACCTTCTTGGAGGCGAGCAAGCATTGGGAGTGCAATAAGACAGGAAATAGACTGAGTAGCGAGACTTCGGAGTGAGCAAGCACACCGGGAGATTGGAGGAGTTAAATGGAACAAACAATGAGGCCGCAGGCACGCGAAGTCGCGAAGTTGCACCAAACTATCAAAAGGATGGCCAGAATACTACAAGCTCCTGCGTGGCATGATGAGATGAACTGGCATGGCATGACAGAGTGGTTGGAGGAATGCGCGAGGAAGTGGGATGCTCATTACCAGGACAAGGTAGTATAGGGGAAGGGCATCACGGACACAACAGTGAAGATGCTGGCCGCAGTCAGAGTTGTCGAAGCAGCAACGGGCCAAGAAATGAGAGTGAAACAGAGAGACAAGAAAGCAATGCAGGATGGCAGTGGCCTACAGGCCTTACGGAATGCAGACACCACACAGAATGGAGAGCCAGAGAAGCATCAACAACTGCAGCAGCAACCAAAACCCAAACTGCAACCCAAACTACAGCTTAACCTGCAGCAAGAACTCAAACCTAAGTCGTCACCCACTCCGGTTAGACAGTAGGAGACAGTCCCACCCTAAACTGAGTGGCTGAAGGTACCTGTCAGCCAACGCACTGCCCCAATATCTGGATTGTGTATCCCAGAGAGTCACTGACTATCATTGGCAGACAGGAGTGTACCGCTGCCCAATAAGATGTACCTGGAAATTTCATTCCGAATCAACAGAGCACTGTTGAAACTGAAGTGACCAGCCCACATCCGGATCATGAATGCCAAAAGACAAGCGATGCCAGCTATCAAGGCAATAACCCACTACAATGCAATGGCAGCGATGGAACTAGTATACCATGACATTATCATCACTGCCGCATGTGTGGTCCGCAAGGGAGTCATAAATGGTGAAGAAAACAAATGTTAGGAGAGGCTAACGATACACAAAGTACCACTCATGAGGTACGTGCGCAAAGACATGGATGGTCTGGAAATGATACGGGACATAGTCTGTTCTAGTTCATTCACGGAGGCGGTTCCTCCGCGGAGTACCTAGTCAGTTCACGGAGGCCCACCTTCCTTGAACCAACCGTCCGTTCACGGAGTCCGTACCCCACCTCCGTGAACTGACTAGTTCGTTCGCGGAGTCAACGAAAAATTATAACTAGTAGGCTCGCTCTTCCCTCCAACACGTGCTTTTACATTCACAGTCATATACAAACAACTACAGAACAAAAACAAAGGAAAAACCAAAACGAAAGAGTATAAGAAGCATAAACAAGGTTGCCGCCTCGGAGGAGTGATGGCTACTGCCGTGGCCGCCACTCCACCTGGACTCTCGTTGTAGGCCGGACGCCCTCTACTGGGTGTAGAGTCGAAAACAAAGAACTTCAAAAAAACACAATATATGCATGGTGCGGGTGGGTGGGTTGATGCTGAAGGTGCTGCTTGCCCAACCTCTGCCCCTCTGCCCCTCTGCCCCTCCTATATACTCCTCTCCTTGCTCCTGACTTCTTCCCGCTCTGCCTCCAATCCAAACTCAAACTTAAGCTCAAGCTCGAGCTCGAGCTCTAGCTCAACCTCAAACTCAGGGTTTACCTTCGGCAGCCGCCAGCCATCCGTCAGGCCCCACCAATTCGCTCCCACTAGCCCTCGGTCAAGCTGAACCGTATACTCTATACATCATCGTGGTCCCTACAATCGGATGCGTCTTGGACGTCCTGACGCAATTACAATTACACTGTGCTCCATGTCATCGTTTGAAACTGGCTCATCTTCCTCATTTCCCTCCCCATTGCCCTCTTCCTCTTCCTCCCCAGTGACCTCTTCCTCCTCGAGAACCTCCTCATCCTGAGTATCCAGTTCTGTCAAATCACTGCTATCATTGGCAGTATCCTCCGCAGATGTGGGATCAGTATGCGCGCAAGCATCTCCTTGTGTATTCGCTCAACGGCGTTTTTGATTGGGACCTGGCTCCGGTAGAACTGATCTTGTATTTCGTTCGAGATTGAAAGTACCTGATGGCGCAGCAGAAGCTCCAGTATATATACACTGTGCACCACCATTTCGGCCATGGCAATGAAGTGTGCACTCGGCTTTTGCTTTGAAACACTTGCAACGAACAGTAGTGCAGCCGCCTTTACACCTTGAATGTACTCAATTGCGCTGCGCTGAACGTACGCAGTTGCGCTGATTGAATTCAGCAGGATAGAGCCAGCAGAGTGTACGTACATGCCAGTGCGTGCACATACATGCGTGCAGAGCAAAGAATTTGAAAATGTTGACCGACTCCGTGAATGAACTAGTCAGTTCACGGAGGTGGGGTACGGACTCCGTGAACGGACAGTTCGTTCACGGAAGGTGGGCCTCCGTGAACTGACTAGGTACTCCGCGGAGGAACCGCCTCCGTGAATGGACTAGAACATAATCTTACCTTAACTATCTTATACTACTCTACAATATTGACATCCACGACTGCAACCGTACCTACTGATATACCTTCTTACGAGGCCATACACGGGCGTATGCCTTTACACCATCTCTCCAGGCTGTGATTGTTATGTCCACAATCCGTGCTGCTGTATTGTTTGCAGGTCACGATTTTCGCCTTTCACACTGGGTGTTGCTTACCAGTCCGCTTCTCTCAGCCTGATCAGCCTGTTGCTCTGAAACTACATTTTAGCCAGCTGTCCCCAAGCAGTATGGTAGAGAAATACAGCGGTAGGCCTCTAGTTTAATAAAGTGATCATACCTACGCTTGCACATATAACCCCTCTAGCCAGCTTCCACAAGACTGGGTGACGGCCTGTTCTGACAACTGCTTTGCTAGCTCTACAGTTCTCTGGATCTCCTCCTTTCGTGGTGGTGTTGGTTGCCTCTTGCTCATCACTATCCGTCTGTGTCACCATGGTCGCTTTTACTCATGATTTGGCGAACTTTGCTGCTTCCCAGACCTCAACTCCCATTAGGTTGTTCAGGTAGTCATTCCACATTCTGACTTTTACTCTCCCAAATGACCTCTATAACTCAGACGGCACAGATCTCCACCTTCATCTGGTCTCTCTTCCAAATCGGCTCCAGGTCGAATTACTCCGTACATTCTACTGTAACTTTGAATAAGGGCAAATCCATATTTTCCTTACGGTGGTGTCGGTTACCATGCCAAGTGCTCTCTGGCATAACACAGCTTCGCTCCCGACATCGTCCCCCTTGCTACCCACTTACAAGTATGCCCATCGCCTTGCCCACTCTTTCCAAACTTATTCAGCTAGCTCCTGGACCTCATGCAATGTGGTGGCTGGATTCCTCCCCACGAGTTGTATGCCGTCTGCTTCCTCTGGCACTTCCATGTACACCTCCCATCATATGATCTCGTCCTCAGACTCCATGGCATCACTCCCACCCAAAATGATTCATTGTTTAGATGCTCGATTGGCCAAGGTCAGGTATATGATGGATACTTCTTCACTTTCATTCGTTATCAAGTAATGAGTGGGCCGGCCGTCACTTCCAATTCCCAGTGCATACTGGTCTATGATTTGTTCCCAGAATGTGGCAACACTCTATTCTGTGCACCTTGAGTGCCAGTGTTGGCTGTGGGAATTGATGTCTCCCACAATCACCATGCAACCTCCCCCCTGCGTAAGGATTTGCTGCCAGCTCAGTCTCCTCCCTGTTCTATCTCCGGTCTCCGTTACTCTCTGATCACAATTTTGTACAACGCTTATCATCTTATTTCTCCATCTATTGCTGTCGACGAAAATTAGATTATCACCTGCAGCCTTGCTGAAGTAAGATCATTTGTTCGAGTGAGACCGCTCCCATTGCGTACCACCGTCCAGAGCATGTCGCTGGGTCAAACTTTTTGTGCTGTTGGGCTGATTCCGATTCCTTCAGTGTCTCTTGATGGTATTTGCAGACACACCACATCTCGGATCTGTTCCACCCAGGTCTGGAGCGCGGCCATTTTCAATAAACATTTTCTGGCGCAGTTTGGTTGAATTGCTCTAAGCATTGGGGACAGCAGCTTCAATTTCATTTGGAGTTTAAATGCTGGTCACAGCAGACATCGCAGGCATATCCACAGTTGCAGTTCCTGATGAGGTTGATGCTACAATTCCTCTTATCGTTGGTATCATTCTCTTCGCCAATGTATTGTCCTATGTTATCAATCTCCCCTCCTCCGTATCCGCCACGTCCTCCTGGATCCGTCAGCTTTCTCCTTCTTCTATTGCCCTGACCCTCAGATGGACAGCTATCCTGTGGTTCACAACATGGTCTGCACTATTCTTCCTGCTGGCTTTCATCTCCATCTGACCTATGTTGCTCTAGTGGGTTCCCCCTTCCTTGTGCACCTACTGCTGAACGCAATGTGACTCCCTGTTCGTTAGGGGATTTCTCTTGTGTGTGGCCTCAGAGAGAGCTCCGCTTTGCAATACACAACAGGGTGATGAACTTATAGTCGCAACTGCAGTGAGGCCCTGAGGAGCAGCCATACACGGGCTTGCAACTGCACTTGCTCTGTATATCTCCCTATCCGAGGCAGTGCTATCACCTGGTGTCTGCATCATCATTTGTGACTCATTCGACTCAGTACCACACTCCCACCGCCTTGATGTCTTCTTTGACCAGTCTGCAAGCAAACTTGTTCCCCTTCACAGCACAGACCACTGACATTGCAGTGATCTCCCACTGCTGTCTTCTCTCCATGATGTTGTAGGGGTTTGGCAGCCACCACACGAGGATGGCAATCACTACTCCTATCTTCTCAGCATGGACTATGTTCTAGTCAGTTCACGGAGGATGTCAGTCCACGGAGTGACCGGTCAACCTGTGGAGTAACTGGGCTCCATGAACTGACCAGTCACTTCATGGAGTCTACCACAACTCTGTGAACTGACCAGTCACTTCATGGAGCCATGGTGGCACTGACAAAAATGATAAAAGCTCGGTCTAATTAAGTCTGCGAGTATTTGTCCAATTACCAAGAGATATATATATGTAACATGCAAAATACATTGCTCTTTCAATTCCTGGTCTGTGATTTACGATATCTGTAAAATTGATATAGCAGCTTTAAAAATATTCCCGAAAAATGCCGACAATTGATGTTTTTCCTCAACCATTCTATCAATATTAGAGATATGGTAAATTGGAGTCCAGCAGTTGAAAGAGCAGTGAATTGCGCATATTTTATGTATACATAACTTTGCGATCGCAGTAACTGTTAGTTTTGGTCGAGCATAATTAAGACTGGTCAGTTCATGGATCCGTGATCTGACTGGTTCATTCACGGAAGGTGGGACTCCATGAATTGACCGGTTACTGAGCTAGTGTTAGCAACGGGTCCGGGTAACCCGCCAGCGGTCCGGGTTTGGACCAGAAAAACGATTCGGTTCGGTTCCAGACCCGTCCAAAAAACTGAACCGCTCTGTCTGGCGGGGTTGCAACCCGGACCGGACATAAACCCTGGCCGGGTTTATCATACAGCAGAGCCTCGTGTTCGCGAACTCAGTACTTTGGCTCCAATTAAGTATTTGAGTTGTGATTGTATCACAATATGATATATATGTAAAATATGCAGTTTTAGATGCTCTTGTACCTCCGATCCTCCAATTTGCGATCCGATCACTATTCGTTGAGTTACTATGAAATAAGGTCGAAAACTAAGCATTTTTCGAAGCGACTCAATGAATAGTGATCGGACCACAAATTGTAGAATGGGAGGTGAAAGAGCAACTAAAACTGCATCTTTTACATATATATCATATTGTAATATGATCACAACTCAAATACTTAATTGGAGCCAAAGATCTATGTTTCCGAAAATCTGGAATCGCCCAAAAAACCGCGGGTTTGGTGCGGTTCGGTTTTTTGATGTGGTAAAACCCGTTGCAACTGTTCCAGTTCGATTCCAACCCGGACCCGGAACCGAACCGCCAATTTGGAACCGTTGCTAACACTACTGATGCCATGGATTTTGACACATGCTTAATAACTACCAATACCGCAACGAGCCTCGGCTGCACCCCCAAAGTAGTTGCAAACACTGCAGCCACCACCACCGCAGCCACCACCACCGCAGCCACCACCACCGCCGCAACCACCACCGCAGCTACCACCACCGCTATGAGCCCCGACTCCACCATAGAAGTAGCCACCACCGCAGCCACTAACACTGCAGCCACCACCGCCACAACAAATACCATTGCAGCTACCACGACCTCTATGAGCTTCGATCTCGCCACCACAGCAGCTGCCACCACTGCACCCGCCCCAACCACAGCCACCACCACCGCAGCCACCACTACTGTCGTAACCAGGGATACGCATCCTGGCATCTGTCAAATATCGTGAGCAATTCCTCTCAAGTAACCTTTTCATCAGAGACACTATCTCACCGCTGCTGGAACTTCTTCTCCAATGGACCTGTCCGATCACTACAAGAAGCCGTCGCGATTACCACTGAACAGCTCTCCACCCACAACAACGCGAATTTCAGGTTTGAGATCACTGATCTCTTGGGCGACATCTCCGATGCTCCCAACACTCAGGTCGCTTGGCAGTTGACATTTGTGAACAGAAACCTTGACTGGAAAAAGTTCAGGTACACGTGATACAATGACTTGCTCAAGGTTCCCAACAGCTCTGGCAGGTGAAGGGAGATGATAACGCTCTACCACTCTGCCCAGCAGAGGAAGACATGGGCAACGAAGAATCTGGGAGACCTCTGGCAGTGCTATTCTGAACTACAGGAAATCCTAACCGATGCCAGTGGAAGTGAAATGTGGATGCGATTAACTACAATTGCCAACCAAACAACCAGGATTCTTTGGTTAGCGAAGAGATGTCTCAATCGTGCATATGTCAGCCGTCTTACCAAGCTACACCGGAAGTTGAAACCAAATCCTTCTGGCGTCTTCCAGGAAGCTAAAAAGTTATTAGATAGTGGCTGCCGGCAGCTGTAACGGCGGCACATGACCCGGGGCCGGGTAACTGCCATTCTATATAGTCGGCTCGCCACGAGTCCTAGATCTCTAGCGATAATCTTACTATACATCTACACCTACTATCACTCGCATACACGTTTGCAACCTTATTCCTATAATTACCTTACGTATGCCTACAAGGCCGAACGCTGGCATACGTGCCCTTACACTACTATCGCTTTTGTAGTAAACGGGTAAGTTTCGCTCACAGGATATCGCGAGTTTACTCCTTTTCCGATGCAGGACGTCACGAAGTCAATAATTGAGAATACTGCCCTCCAAATAAGCTATTGAAGCATCATTACTGCGAAGCACAGAGCGTTGATCATTCCATCAATCAATTGAGCCACCTGATGGCAGTGGAGAGGAGTTCAGCGACCAATTGGCGTTCGAGGCGCATTACCGGCAATGACCACAATTATCACGATTACCGGACGCGACTATTCGTCCCTGCCAACGAAACAAATCGAATACGATCGATCTATTTGAGTTCGAACACCATTCCTCCGAGTCGATTGAGCGCAATCACCATTCGAAGCAACCCACTATGGACGGCGTGATCTTTCCCCTGAATCAACAATACCTACAACCAAAGGCGAAGTCGAGAGACAATTTACAAGTCAGCACAGTTACGACTACATTCCTTCTAATTGAGCGAAGTGCGCCTATCTCTGTTTGCCTGTACACCTACAGCTCTAGCAACCTCAAAGAAGCCCACTTGCGGAAGCATTCTACGGCCACTTATACCTACTGACACACTATTTGAGCGAGGCATACCTACGGAGGAGGATCAGTCTATCAATGAAGCACTGATACCGCCACGAACCTCTGCACGAGCGAAATGCACTTACGGAGAAGTCACCCTACGATTGAACCACATTTACGATGAGAAGCTTTCCCTCAATTGAAGAGAACTTATAGTGGCGATACATTGCACAGTGTGAAGTGCATTTACGGTCGAGACCTACACAAGTCCGCAGACCGACTACAATGATTACGAGGAGCTATTGGAGAACAATGATTATGCACAATCACAGTTCGCCTACTATATCAAAGATTTTCGACTGCGATGACATTAACGGCAACGGAGTCCACACGTAACCATTATTACCTACGGACCAAATAGGCTCTGGACTTCCGGCAGCACCCATTGCTACGGGAGAGACGACATTATGAATTGAGACTACCACCTCCAGAGGCACCACTTTCAGGACACTAATTGGAGGATCCAATCGATCGATGAGATATGGATAATACGAGTTTTCATCTTCAAAGCCAGGACACATTCCACGGCACTCAGTCAATATATATCTATAACAGCAAAATTGGTATTATTAAGCGGCATACATTAGCAGTCCTTGTGGCGATATGGAGTGGATTCAGAATTACGAATTGATCTGCTGGATGTACCCATCTCGGTGTACGATGTGGTACAGAACTGCCGCGGGTTAACGCCCAAACCTGCTAATGGTCGATCGGTCAGTGTGCCTGTCTTACCTTCAAACAGTATGCTTCTCTCGCAGCCTCCAATAAGGACTGCCCAAGAGCAAGTTGAGATGTGGATGCTATCGAGCAGCGGAAACATGCCTGTAGCGCGAGATATGCTACCGAGACAATCGCGGTGAGGAGTTCTTCTCCACAAGCTTCAAGCTTCTGGACCGTCGTAGGACATACCTCTCCCGGGGATACCAACTCGGGGACCGCATGATGACTGCTAGCTAGACAGCGGTTATCATGGCATTCACCCAACGGTCTGGGGTTGGCACCAGTTTGCTGGGTGCTGCAGTACAGGGACCTATGGATGCGGCATCGTGAGCCAGCAGAAGTGGTAACCCTCGCAGGCTGGATGGGCGAGCAAGGAGCAGCAGCGGTAGTTGCGGCAGAAGAGCCTTTCGGAGGAGACGTTTGAATGACTGGTACCGGCTCGCCGAGTAACCGAAGGGATGATTGCAGGCCACGGTCATTTTCCATTGGACGGGCCGGCGGTACTGCATCTCTTGGATGTTCCCTTTCACCGCTTCCATCCTTTTCTTCGATTCTTTTGGCTAACATAGATGGAGCAGTTCGTACAACTTTCGTGCGGTCTGCAGTTTGGAGAGAATCCCCACAGACGATTGACAATTCACAGCGGTGAAACGCAGTTTACGGCCGGGAACTGACGAACTACAATTGGAAAATTGGAAGCCGAGCACATGTCGGAGATAACACCCACAGGCGAATGACAATTGAGAGTGAAGAGCGCACTTAGGAGCCCCGAAGACTTAACTTAAGAGCCCCGAAGACTTATGAACTATAGTTGGAAGCCCGGACACGATATAATGCCCCAGATACGAGAGACGACGTTCGAAACTACTTTATCGAGAAAAGAGCTATCGTTGAGATTACGGGAATTGGACTTACGAGCGCCGATATGCCCATCCCGGAGATGCTCGGAGATGGATGACAATCAGTCTTGGACTATGGCAATATGCACAAAGTTATGTGGAATTCTACCCTATCTAAAATACTTACTTTCGATGACAATGTACGAGACTAGGAATTGAACGCCGAGATGCAGATATACGAACCGGCGGCCTTGCCGTACTGAGTACAATCCCGACTACTATTCAAGAGACCCAATTAAGTGCCGTATGGCAGAGAATACAATACCGAACACAATGCCGAATTTGTTACGCAGTTATATTACGGAGAATACTATCCCGAAGGAGGTTCAGACTTAGACTCAGCGATCCCGAGCTACACAACTACGATGAAAATTGACGACTGCACATCGACTTCCAAATCTAGCCCTTCCAATCGATTTTCCCTACGAAGCCGTATGAGATTAGCCGCCGGCGGAGCAACGACTTTCAAAAGAGGGGGATGACCGTACCGGAATCGCAAACAACCCCGACCGCAAACAATTACTGTACCGGAAGTGCGGGAACGAAGCACCGTGAGATACATTCACCAATTGAGGAGGCTAGCAGCGGCAAGCACACCTACAGATGAATCGACTAGTGAACTCGGAGGATGACAATAAGTGCACGGAGTCAAGTGATGGCAAGCACACCTACAGATGAATCAACAAGCACACCCGGTGGGGAGCCAGAGAGCGCACCCCGCGATCTGAGACGATAAGCTCACATAGCATACGACGGACGTCCAGTATACCTGCAAATGCACCGGAGAGAGATGATAAGTCAAACGAGCCCGATCCATGCCGAACGAGTGCAATATAGTTACCGAAGCATTCCAAACAAGATACCGAATAACTCTAATATGACAACCGAATTGGGCCACCGAACGAGATTGAATATGACCAACGGGCGTACCGAATGGTCTACCGAATGGCATCACGAGAGACAGTCGAGATAACTACCAAGAGATGATCACCGAGATCTCACAGCGACGGATATCACTGCCGAAGGACTTCACATGGAGATCGAACGAGCGGATTACCGGGAGCTCTACCGTACCAAGCCACTGACCGAGATGCTTACCGAATGGCGTACCAAAGGATCAAGAAACCTCCGCCGAATGGCCTACCGAACTGAATACCGAACTGAATACCGACCGATTTTACCAGATGCCTACCATATGACTACCGACAGGACAACGGATATTCTACCGAAGCTGCCTACCGAGATGGCCAAGAGAAGTCGACCAAGAACGCACCGAAGCTCTCATCCGAATGACTTTCACCGAGCAGCGGTCCACCGAGACCCTACCAAATGCCGAATCAAGAGATGCTGAGATCTGCATATGCAATGTACAAAGCGGCTTTCCGAGAGCAGAAGCGCGCTCCTATCACGGTGAGTATGACCACCTACTGTGAAGCTTACGTGTTAGATATGGCTCAATGATATACCGCCCACGCCAGATGCAATTGGCGCATTCTACCACCCTCGAATGGTCAGCAGCGAGTCACATATGAGAACTGACGGCATGACGATGCCAGGAGCGGAAGCTCACGTCATTGCCCGGAGTCAAGACGAGGGCCATGTGATGATCAACTATTTCTCCGACGTTACCGCGGCCACTTCCGATGACGGTCTACGCCGAGACTCAACTTTTCTACAGACGAAGCGAGAGCCGAACCAAATTACATGTCGAATCACAGAGAGATTACAATTACAATCCCGAATCACCAATGAATCCCAATTAGGAGATCCAAGTTACACTGCTACCTAACCACAATGGCAATCGACAATCGATATGATGGAGAAGTCGTCGACGGAGCAACGAAGTTTCAAAAAGGGAGATAGCCGTGTCTACACAATAAAGTCCTACCGACGAGTTGAAAGCCTACCGAGAGGCAGTCTACCAAGCCACTCACCGAGAAGTCGACCGAGAAGTCGACCGGCAAGTCTACCAAGTCGACCAAGATTCTACTGAAACTGCCTATCGAGAGCGCAACGATGATGTCGACCGGATGGTCACCGAAGCGGACTTCGAACGACGATTACCGAGTCAAGCAGCATCTCCGAGTCAATGCCACTTACTGATGGCAACTGACAGAAATATTCCACGAAGCACTGCACGAAGGCTCGGGAGAGCGCAAGTGCACTTGAACTTGTTAAATAACCATTTTAGAAGAGCTTACGTATTAGATGTCGACGAATGAGACGCGACTACACGAAGCAATTGACGTATACGATTGATGATTACCGATGGCAACGAACGATGCCGGCAGCGGAAGCTCCCATGGATGCCAAGTCATGAGCGGAAGCTCTACCACCCTGATGATTCCGACCAAAAACCACGCCGAGATATGAACCACGCCGAGAGATGAACCACGAGTGCGGTACTGGATGGCACGTTGGATGCCAGATGACTCGGGAGCGGAGGAAATGGGTCGATAGAGTTTCGGAACTCGGGACCGAGGAAAGTAATCAATTGGGCATTCCTTTCTTCTGTTTCTTCTCTTCTCTTCTCTTCTCCATACTTCTTTACTTCTTTGGATCTCGGCCCAGTACAAATGGCGTCGCCACGGGTTTTTACCACCTCCGGATCACAGCCAAGTGGAGGTGGAGTTTCCCCGTGCGCCGGATCCGCCGAAAGGTCGCCAGGAGCTGTACCGACCGGTCGCGGGACTTTTGAGTTTGAACGAGTACGTACGCGGCATGATTGTTTAATGCTTTCCTTTCCTTTTCTCTTGTACGGTTTATGCAGCCCAGGAGGTCTGCACCTAAAGAGAGGGATAATGTAATGGCGGCACGTGACCCGGGGCCGGGTAACGGCCATTCTATATAGTCGGCTCGCCACGAGCCTTAGATCTCTAGCGATAATCTTACTATACATCTACACCTACTATCACTCGCATCCACGCCTGCAACCGTATTCCTATAATTACCTTACGTATGCCTACAAGGCCGAACGCTGGCGTGCGTGCCCTTACATCAGCTGGAAGAAGGAATCGACTACGAAGCTATAGGCCTGAAATGGTACCAGGGGTTAGTAATGCCACTGGGTTATTACCCTGGCATTGATGACCGCGACTACGCCAATCGACTTCGTACCATCTCACCATCAGTACCGCCTGCTGACTATGAAATACCCGTACTACCTCCATCCCCCGATAAGAGCACGACGCTTCCACCTCCATCCCCCGATAACAGCAAGATGCTCCCACCACCAACACCATCAACCAAGGGAAAGGAAAAGGATGTGATCAACGTTGGAGGGCTTTTGATGGACCTGGCCAAGGATGGATCTGAGGATGGAACCAGCACTTCCGCAGAGAAAAAGGCTGGTGCGATCCCGCCAGCGCCCACCAAGAAAGAAGCCGGTACGACCCCGTCAGCTCCCACCGGGCACGAGGCCGGTACGACCCCAGAGAAGCCTACTCATCCTAAGCAGTACGGCACCCCAAAGCCCAACCGGCCTGCCAGTCCCAGCTGCGAAAGTAGTAGTTCAGAAGACGACACCAAAGATGAAGACTACATGAGCTGCATCCTAGAATGGCTCGGCCTCGACCCGGACTGCAAGACAATGTTGGACGATGAGACGAAGATGTTGGCACACCACGAGAGAAGAATGGGGAGCAAAGCCGTACCCATCTTCCAACAAGCAGTAAACCATCTTCCAACAAGCAGTAAACCATCTTCCAACAAGCAGTAAACCATCTTCCAACAAGCAGTAAATGAAGACCCCGAGTTGTTTATAGAGGCGCAGGCACAAATCACAGCAGCCATGTACGCGATGAGGGAGGCGATAGTTCGATTCGATACTCGGCTTGGCAACATCTCGTACTTCGCAAGTGGTTAAGGAAAAAGAACGGCAGACAAGGAGGGTGGCAGGAGAAAGCGGGTGCGCAAGTAATGAGAGTCTTGATGTTTTTCATTTGAGTTTATGGTTTTCCTTTGGGTCTACGTTTGTGTCTTTCCTTTCGGTTTATGGTTTTCCATTGGATTTATGGTTTTCCTTTTGGTTCATGGTTTTCGTCTGGGTCTACGTCTGTGTCTTTCCTTTGGGTTTATGTTATTCTTATGTTCTTTCAGGTTTGCATATACGGTTATACTGAAGAGGAGAGGTGTGCTTCGCACAAAGGGCCAGGGAGGAGTTGTGGCGGGAAAATCCGTTTCTCACCACCACCGCCTCTCAGCTTGGCAGAAGACAGAGCGACGGCAGGTGTACGGAGATACAGGGATGATGGAGATGGAGATGGACTGGGCGAAGGCGGGTCTACGGAGATACGGGGGTAACGGAAATGGACGGAGCGACGGGGAGCATATATTCGGGAGACCCTGGGGTAGATAGATCTCATCTCATATCATCCTTCCATACAACGAATACACACTCTATCTTTCCTAGCTTTTGCTCTCACTCGCTCTGTCTGAGATCCCGTGGATCCACGCAATTGCGTGGATCCTCACGGCCGGGTAGTATCATATCTTCTCACCCTCTTCCTACGCTCCTCGAGCCAGAACCGCTCTTTCTCACGAATTCCTTTTGGATGACGCGAGAGGTGCGGCGGAGTGTTGACGATGGGCTCTCTGCCTTCTAGCTCCGCCGTTTCACCACACCGGCTGCACTGGCGGAAGAGGTGCTCCCGCTTCTGGGGCACTGTCGCATTATATCACCAGCACTTGTCGTCCTCTCGGTGACGGAATCGTTTTAGGTAAACTCCGGTGGGCGCATGCCCGGATTTTAGTCGGTAAAATCTGGCAGCTAATCACTTCACACTTGTCATAGGAATAGGTCTTTTGGTCCCTGCCTTACCCTTCAGCCTATAGGTGATGTGCTTACTGCATTTGTCGGCCTCCCACCTTGCCTTGGCTGCTGACCTTCCCTCGGAGATCCGTCTGACCATATTCGAGGGTTCCATTTGCGGTTTCACTGCCGCATCTTTACTGCATCACATGATATAGCTGCAAACCATTTTGCGTAAAAAATGCTGCATGCAAAGAACGCTGAAAATACTACTAATGTGACTCGGTCACTACTCCCTCCAAACATACATAATAACCCTATACATTCACTCTCAATACTTGACTTATTCACCTAATAATTGCCGACTACTACCCGAACCATTATGCCCCCTACAGGATAATATCGGACAGTTCAAGTGCGCATCCAAAATATAAGATGCAAACAACAGTCTCACTGATCGTCTTCTGAAAGTCAACTGATATTCGTCACTGAATTTGATGCTGCATACAAGTTAGACATTGTGCTGGCAATCAGATCTGAAGAAACCCACCAAGAGGGATAGCATCCGGGTCAAGTCCAACAATAGTAACCCTACCTGACGAATGACCGAGTACAAGAACCTTGTAATGAACGGAGTGACACTCTGCTCGGTAATCAGGAGGAAGCCAAAGGATGTTTTCTATTCCATCATGCACCCAGTGCCCATTTAAACCTACTGAGTGGGAGCTTGAAGTAGTGTGCGATCGACTCTCGCAGTGAGGGAGGTGTGTGAGATCTAGTATTTGTTGACTTGTTTCCAGATATAAACCATTGCTGGAAAAACATAGTGGAAAATTGTGCCCATGAGTAGAAAGTACCTGAATTGTCCCTTTTGTTTTAATATCCCAGAGTCTGACTGTATTGTCGATAGCTGCAGAGGCAAGGAGCTGGCCATCCGGTGAAAATGCCACTCCATGGACATGAGCAGAGTGACAGTCAAGTGTACTGTGCGAGGTCCCTGTCGATGGATTCCAGAGCCTGACTGTCTTGTCCCCACATGCAGAGGCAAGGAGCTGGCCATCCGGTGAAAATGCCACCGCAGAGACAAAAAAAGAGTGACCTTCAAGGGTGCTGCGCGAGGTTCCTGTCGATGAATTCCAGAGCCTGACTGTATAGTCGCGAGATGCAGATGCAAGGATCTGGCCATCCGGTGAAAATGCCACTGCAGAGACATAAAAAGAGTGACCCTCAAGCGTGCCGCGCGAGGCACCTGTCAATGGATTCCAGAGCCTGACTGTATTGTTGGAAGATGCAGAGGCAAGGAGCTGGCGATCCGGTGACAATGCCACTGCATAGACACGAGAAGAGTGACCTTCAAGCGTGCCGCACGAGATTCCTGTCGATGGGTTCCAGAGCCTGACTGTATTGTCGCCAGATGCAGAGGCAAGGAGCTGGCCATCCGGGGAAAATGCCACTGCAAAGACATGAGAAGAGTGACCCTCATGCGTGTGGCGCGAGGTTCCTGTCGATGGATCCCAGAGCCTGACTGTATTGTCGCCAGGTGCAGAGGCAAGGAGCTGGCCATCCAGCGAAAATGCCACTGCAAAGACATGAGAAGAGTGACCCTCATGCGTGTCGCGCGAGGTTCCTGTCGATGGATCCCAGAGCCTGACTGTCTTGCCGCTAGATCCAGAGGCAAGGAGCTGGCCATCCGGTGAACATGCCACTGCATCGACATGAGAAGAGTGACCCTCAAGCGTGCCCTGCGAGGTTCCTGTCGATGGATCCCAGAGCCTGACTGTATTGTCGGTAGATGCAGAGGCAAGGAGCTGGCCATCGAGTGAAAATGCAACTGCATTAACCCAAGAAGAGTGTCCCTCAAGTGTGCCACGCAAGGTTCCTGTCGCTGGATCCCAGAGCCTGACTGTATTGTCGCCAGATGCAGAGGCAAGGAGGTGGCCATCCGGTAAAAATGCCACCGCAGAGACATGAGAAGAGTGACCCTCAAGCGTGCCGCGCGAGGCTCCGGTCGATAGATCCCACAACCTGACTGTATTGTCGCCAGATCCAGAGGCAAGGAGATGGCCATCCGGTGAAAATGCCATTGCATCGACATGAGAAGAGTGACCCTCAAGCGTACCGCGCGAGGTTCCAGACGATGCATCCCAGAGCTTGACCGTATTGTCGCTGGTGACACGAGAAGATGATAAATTGTCTGTCGATACAAAGAGAAGGAAAACTATGGACTTTATATATGAATGAGAGGGATGGAAAACCCAATGCCGACTGCCAAAGCCGGAGCCCAATGCCGAGTACCAGTGCCGAGCCCTCCTCGTCGCCATGGGTGCAGGAGCGGCCGGTGGGTGCAAGCGAGGCTGGTGGGGGCAAGCGACGCTGGTGGGGGCAGGCGAGGCCGATGGGGGCAAGTGAGGCTGGTAGGAGCAGGCGAGCCCAATGGGGGCCGTAAGCCGCCGGGCCAAATCCCTAGTCAACACTCCCCCTTTGGCCCAAGGCTTTCCAGACGAAGTGAAACAAAACCAAAGAAAGAAACGAAAGTCTGAGATCCTCCTCCACGTTCCAAATCCCATCAAATCGAAAGAAAATCCAACCATACAGTGTAGATTCAACCGGAATCCAAGATAAACAGTGCAAATCCAAGTACACAATCTGAAACAAAGGAAATCCCAAAGTCCTGCCCTTGATCCTATCCGAGTCCAATCTCCTCCAGAAATTCCCCTAGTTTAACTCCTCCTAGGGCCTTAGTGAGAGCGTCTACCAGTATCTCCGTACCTGCCTCGTGTTTGATCTCTATCTCACCCTGCGCAATGGCTTCATGAATACAGTGGTACTGGAGTCGTAAGTGCCGGCTATGAGATTGGAAGTTGTCCGAGTTGAGAGTCGTAACGCAGTTTAGATCGTCATTGAGAATTACCGTGATAATACCTCTGCCAATTCCTATCTGTGAGACGAGATCTCGCAGCCAGTCAATCTGCACTTTGCCGTATGCTGTGGCAATCATCTCTGCTTGCATTGTCGATTGGGCTACTACGCTCTGCTTCTTTGACTTCCAAATGACGAGGGTTCCAAGGGCATAGACGACGATTCCCGAGGTGGACTTGCTCGTGTCTGCTTCTCCCCCCAAGTCTGCATTAGCATAGCACAAGATTGACTCATGCCCGAGGCTTGGGTCATAGATGGTTAATTGGTAGTCGGATGTGCCTCGGAGATATCGAAGTACGTGCTTCCCGGCTTCTCAGTGTAGAGTCGATGGTTGGGCAGCATATCTGCCTAAGACTGAGGTTGCATAGGTGATATCTGGACGAGTACCGAGAGCGGCATAAAGAATCGAACCAATGGCTTTCTGGTACGTTCCAGAGTCGAAGGGTTGCTCTCCAAGCTCAGGCTGTATGACATGTGGTTTGTAGCCGATGTCCATCGGAGTTGAGCGCTTTCGGCAGTCGGTCATCTCAAATCTGTCCAGTACTCGGTTGATATAGCCGATCTGGTCGATGGCAATTGATCGTTTGCTGCGATCTCGAGTGACTGTCATGCCGAGATATTGGAAGGTGTCAGGCACAGGGACTTGCCCAGCGGCCTTGAATCGATCGTACAGTCGAGATGCAATGGAGGCAACAAGTACCGATGTGCCGATGATCATGATATCGTCGACGTAGAATGGGATTAAGACGCCATTTGCTTCGAGATTACCACTGAAGAAGAGACCGGGAGCTGCAATTGAGGCTTGGAGATTGAGATCGTCAACTATAAAGTCAAAGACTTCTTCATAGTACACCTGATTCGCCTGCCTGATGCCGTACAAAGTTTTATTCAGCTTGACAAGGGGTCTGGTGTGGCCATATGGATCAGGCCATTCGCCTTCAGGGAGGCGCATATAGAGAGTCTCATGCAGAGGGCAGCCGAGGAAGGCAGTCGGGATGTCGAGGACAGCGATCTCAAGGTTGTGCTTTGCTGCAAGGCCGAGGGCAAGCCGAATCGAGGCCGAATCAATGACTAGAGAGGTGATGTCATTATTGTCGCCAGGCTTTTGGAGATCGCCGCGGCCGACAAGTCGTACTTTCCATTTGTCAATTGTCCCATTGGCCATTAGCTTTCTTCCCCTAACCCAACGGCTTCCAATCATACTAGCATCTTCTGGGACTTTCTCAACGAAGGTGAAAACCTCATGGCTTTCCATTGATGCTACTTCTTTGCCGATAGCTTCCATCCACTGCTCAGCATCCTCTGCATCCAATGCTGCACGGTATGTCTTAGGGCCTTGCTCGATCATCATGGCTATGAGAACATTAGCTGCAGTTCTTCTGCTCCTTCTAGGCTTTGGAGGCGGGGTTTCCGCAGGCGGTGTCTCTGGAGGTGGTGTCTCTGGAGGTGGTGTGAGATCATCATCCGAGTCGTCAATTGGATTGATCGCATGAGGCAACGCACAGGGCAACGCAGCTGCTTTCGGAGGCTGTACTATGGCTTTCGGGGACTGTATCAGGACTTTAGGAGTCTGTTGAATTTCCGAATCCTTATCCTGTTTGGCTGGTTCGAAGGCGATCTTTGTAGGCTTAGTCTTTAGTAGCTGGTGATACAGGGTAGACTCATCAAATTTGACATCTCGTGCAACGAACACTCGGCCCGAATTGACACCCATAACTGGGTACTGTGTCGATGTCTCTGCCGAGTAGCCGAGGAGTACACACTTGTAGGCGTGGTTATCGAGCTTCTTCCTGAGATCGCCACGGATCGATGCAAATGGTCAGCAGGCAAAGTTCGAAGATGTGAGATATTGGGCTTCTTCCGCGTCCATCTTTCGACAGGCGTCGAATTGGGGAGAGTTTGGGATGGTAGTCGATTCTTGATGTAGACTGCTGTGGATACAGCTTCGGCCCAGAGTTTGTTCGGCATCACAGCGTGCTTCAGCATAGACAGTGCCGGGTCCAGTACTGTGTGATTGCATCTCTCGGAAATGCCATTTTGCTGCTGTGAGTATGGGGCTGATACTTCTCTAATGATGCCTTCCTCTGCCAAGTACTCAAGAAACTTCTCACGACTAGCATACACGCCTCCCCCATCAACTCTAATTCGGCACACCTTCAACTTTGGGTGCTGCTTCTCCACTTTCGCCACATACTCCTTGAACTTCGCTGGAGCCTCAGATTTGGCTTTCATAAAGTAGACCTTGGTGTACCTCGAGTGGTCGTCTGTAAATATGATAATATATCGGTACCCGCGCATCGTCTGAGTCTGCATTGGCCCAATCACATCAGAGTGAATCAACTCAAGAAGTCGAGTCTTTGCCTTATCGTCAGAGCACAAAGGCTGGAAAGGCTTCCGGAACATGTTGCCCATGATGCATGCCTCACAAGTGCATGTCGATGGGCTCTTAGCATGCAATTGGATACCGTTGACTGTATTCGGGAACTGTTTGATAGCTGGCAGAGAGAGATGGCCGAGGCGAGTATGCCAAACAAGAATATCCTTATCATCAACTGCTGGCCGAATATTGGAATACGCCTCGGAGATCTCGGGAACGGATCTCGGAGCAGAATCAATTGCTACACAGGCTTTCGAAACTGTGGCCGCAGATGCTTTGAGCATGAACAGACTGTTTATGAGTGGTGCTTCATAGACAAGGACTGACACAAGGCTTGCCGTAGCTCCATCGAGTTTGAAATCGAAGTTGACTCCTTTCCGCATTAACTGGATGATACTGAGGATGTTATTCGTGCCGCAGGCTGGAACATAAAGGACATGTTGCAGGACGATCTTCGCGGGCTTCGCATTTGGCCTGTCGACATGAATCGTAATGGTTCCAGAGCCTTGGGCATCGACACAGCTGTTGTTTGCCGTCTTGACCTGATGCTCACCCCTTGCCATGGAGTGAATGGTCTCAAAGAGGTGACGATTGCCGGTGACGTGATTTGTCGCTCTGGTGTCAAGAATCCAATAATCGACAGATCGATTTGCCGATGCCACATTGACCGTGATCACAGAGTCTGGCGTAGAGTCCGGAATAAGATCGGAATGTATGACCGAGACAGGGTCCGAATGTATGACCGAGAAGAGGAATCACTCTGACTTGAACTCGGCAGTAGTGGTTGATGCGGTCGAAGCCAGATTAGCATTACTTTTGGACTTCTCATACGAAGCCCACTTATGCTTACTCCTGCACTTCGCCTTGATATGGCCTTTCACTCCATATCCATGGCATATGACCTGGCTCTTCCAATCGTCGCCCTTCCTATCGTCGCCCTTCCTATCGTCGCCCTTCCTATCATCGCCCTTTCCTATCGTCGCCCTTCCTATCATCGCCCTTCCTATCGTTACCCTTCCAATTTTGTCCCGGACCTTTCTTCGTTACAAACAGTGCGGCATCTGGAGCAAGACCGCTGGCCCTGCGGAGGCGGGCTTCGAAGGACAGGAGGTGGGTGACGATGCTCGCCACCGTGTCAGCCTTCTCAGTGAGCCCGAGTGTGGATGCAAAGGTTCGCCATTCTTCGGTATTCAGGAGGTTGGACATGATGTAAAATTACCTCCAAGAGTCTTCGATTGTGACGTCGCATACGGCAAGGTCATTGATTATCTTGTCCTGGGCGGAGATCCATTCTGTGACTGAGGGATATGACTCGAGTTGACATGATGTGAGCTTCGCCATCCCGTATCGACCATCGAGCTTGATGACCTTCTCAAAGTCGGCTTTGATCGTATCCCAAAGTTGTTTCGGCTCAGTGAGGTCTCGGTACCGTATCTGGATCGTTGATTCCATCAGGGCGGTGAGTTGTCCACATGCCTTGTCATCGTTCATCTGCCAGCGTTCCCACTCGCGGAGGAAGTGGTAGAACTGATTGAGGTAGGACGTGTCAGTCAATTCCGGCAGGAAGTTGTAATTGGTATCTCGAGGGTCACGAGCTACGGGAGTAGTCGCGGAGGCATCGCTGGTCGCTATAATCGGAGGCCTGGGAACACGCATTTCTCCAGATACGTATTTCCAGAGGCCTTACGCACGAAGTAGGGCTTTCGTTCTATGGCCCATTGTCGATAGTTGCGCTGATTGAGTTTCGTAGCCGTGGTCGACATGGCGGAGGTTGAAACAGAAGCCCAGGGTTGCGAGACATTAAAGGAGGGCAAAGGTTATGAAAGAATAAAGAGGAGGAGGTTGAAAAACGAGAGAGGCACTACTACTAGGCGTCGATTCAGTCTAATGCAGACTGGCAGAGGAGAAACGATAAACAAACAGAGATGTTGGCTCAATCCACTGGAACAGGGGCAGAGGAGAGGCAGTAACAAATACTAATAGTAGGCGTCGAGTTCAGCTCAGCGCCGGACTCATAACCTGTTGACACGAGAAGATGATGAATTGTCTGTCGATACAAAGAGAAGGTAAACTATGGACGTTATATATGAATGAGAGAGATGGAAAACCCAATGCTGACTGCCAAAGCCGGAGCCCAATGCCGAGTACCAGTCCCGAGCCCTCCTCGTCGCCATGGGGGCAGGGGAGGCCGATGGGGGCAAGCGAGGCTGGTGGGGGCAAGCGAGGCTGGTGGGGGCAGGCGAGGCCGATGGGGGCAAGCGAGGCTGGTGGGGGCAGGCGAGGGCAATGGGGGCCGTAAGCCGCCGGGCCAAATCCCTAGTCAACAATCGCGAGATGCAGAGGCAAGGAGCTGGCCATCCCGTGAAAATGCCACTGCATAGACATAAGTGTCACCCTCAAGCTTTCCGCGCGAGGCTCCTGTAGATGGATTCCAGAGCCTGACTGTATTGTCGAAAGATGTAGAGGCAAGGAGCTGGCCATCCGGTGAAAATGTCACTGCAGTGACATATGAAGAGTGACCCTTAAGCGTACCGAGCGAGGCTCCTGTTGATGGATCCCACAGCCTGACTGTATTGTCACCAGATGCAGATGCAAGGAGCAGGCCATCCGGTGAAAATATCACTGCAGAGACAACAGAATAGTGACCCTCAAGTGACTGCAGCGCAGAATTCCAGTCCTCTTGAACTACTGGCATATGTTGAATCCAGCGAGGAGTTTGGTCCCAAAATTGTTGCCTTATTGCACTCATCCTTGGGCTAAACACAAGAGCAGAGCAATATACCTGAAGAGGTGCAGTTTCAATTATCAACCTGTTGTTGAGAATAAAGCGTTTTGCATCATGCACTATCTTGTGTAAATAATTTAAATCCGACCTAGGCTTTATCAAATTAATTTTTCAGATCAAAACATGATAGCGAGCTGCTTACAGTAACAATAGCCTCTAAAGACTTCACGATTAGTACGCCATCGGGAATCTTCCCTATGAGACTGAGCACCTCAAGCCAATGCAGAAAGTGTGTCTGGAGAAATGTGTGAACTTGGTCGTTGTCGCAGAGCTTGAAGTTGCTCCGCCGAAGATGGTTGACCCAATAGCGGCATGCATACTGAACATCCAGAGGAACACACTTCTGTACTTCACCGGCTACAACTTCATTGGTAAGAGTACCTGGTAGTCGGAGATTGCACATATCCCGCTTTAGGTGTTTTGACATAAGCATGAGACAGCTCTCAAGTAAATCACCGTGCGCCTGGCTCTCATCAATCCTGAACTGGAGATCCAAGCATCTTTGCTGGTCGAGGAGAAAGTCACGGAAAGAATGGTGGAGCAACCGGACCGGAGACTCATCACTCTCTGGGACATCCAGAACAGAATGCAGACAACGTAGTCTCATACTCACAGTCCTTAAGGGCAGATGCAGTAGCCTATCCAGCATAATCGCAGGAAGGGCATCGAATAAGATGATGATAGATCCAACAATCTGTTTGAATTCGCTATTTAGCTTTTCTTGGGTTGCTTTATCGTAATCTTTAAGAAAAATTGAAATTGAGAAGGTCAAAATTGTGGTGTACATCTCATCCAGCGCTCGCGTAGAGGACTGGCAAACATAATCGTCCTGCAGAATTAATGAAAGACTTTGATCTGGGCTGAATAGCGGATCCCCAATCAAACGACAAGCTGTCGAAGCGTAAATAAACAGTCCACTCGCTCTTTCACAAATATTCTTGATAATATCGTCTCCAGGCCATCCCTCAGGAATATTATTCTCTCTCCTCGTATTTTCCAGCTTGTGTTGGAGGAAAATAGATATATCATGCTGGATGATAGATGGTGAAATATTATGGAGAACAAAATCCTGGTGTTCAGCTCTAGGCATGGTACGGAAACCAAAGCGAATCAGGGTTTCTGGTCTGCTAGTTATAAATACGCGAAACTGAATAATATCTAAAGTTTTCAATTCGGCAAGAAGTCGAAGTATCAATTTGGTGTCATCATCGGCCTCACATTCGTCTAAGGAATCAATCACAAGAATGAAAACTTTCGACTGAAGTGATACTTCTTTCGGGCAATTGGTGAGCGGTTGAAAAATGAGATATTTCGATTGGTCAGCTAGACCTCTTTAAAAAATATCAGGGATTTCATCGATGACTTTGTAGGTGTAGGGTCTAATCAAAGGCAGCGTGTTTATTAACTGGGCAGCGAGACTAGTGAAGAATTTGGCTGCATGACCCAGATCACCCTGACCCTTGGAGAAGAAGAAACTTCCTCCAAGTCGTTTCTGTTTGGACCAAGTACGGGCTACCGTGCGAGCGATGGTAGACTTGCCAGCACCAGCAATGCCGTTTAGCCAAAAAATGCAAGCACCGCTAGGATCTTTGCTCCATGTGATGATCTGCTGGAGGAGGTCGACTCGAGTGTCTGGAACGCATTGAGACTCGTGTTCCCACAGTCGAGAATTGAAGGCCGCGCCATCGACAGAACGTAGTTTGGACAGGTCTTGATGCTGCTTCAAATACTGCAAAAACGTAAGTAGAATAGATTGAATACTGAAAAGACACTGTACCGCAAAACCACCAGAGACATCCTGCTGAAGCCGTTCAATATCTCCCTCAACACGAATCATTAATTGGCTGTTAACATCAGATTAGTTTGGACTATATTAGGCTTGTAATGGTCTGCTTAGCTGCTTACCTTTGATCTGCGCTTAATGCCAAATTGATTGTCGTCTTACTTCTTTCGAGTGATACAATACACTTATTTATATCCTCGGTCTTGAAGGGCCACTTTAAGGCACGTAGTCCAAATCGCTTCATAACCTGTCGTCCTTTTCCAGGATCTAGTCGTGTTTTAAGATTCGTGAGCTCTGATGAGCATTGTGAAATGGTCACGGTGAGATCTCTGAGTGCGGGAAACTTCGCCGCATCTGGGCCGCTGGTTAAATCATTCACTCTGGTTAGGACATCGTAAACAGCCATAATCTCGCAGCTAAGACGATCGATATCGTCTTTAGCGTCCAAGGCGTCCAAGGCATACTTTCCACAAAGGGTAAGTACTTCCTTAGAGATTTGAATGACGGCGATAACGCTCGCAGCGCCACTGAGCGGGTCCATCAGAATCCGCGAAACTGATTGAGGTGGTAGGGTGTCGAGTACACTGTCACTGAGTAGAATTTGGTATACGGCTGACGCAGAACTTGGGGTGTGGTAGTGCAGGGAGACGTAACGAGTGTTCCTAAGAGATAGGTTTTTATTCCAGTTATGCTACCTTCAAAATGGTGGTTACCCCGCTTTTAGGCTAAGCTTGTCTCCCGTCATTTGAAGTAGTTCCTGCAAGTAGAAATATGTGCTTTCGGTTGCTGTGGTGCGTGCTGCGGTAAGGAGTGGTGTGGGCTGCGGTGCGGGGTATAGTGATTACGACGGGACAAGGATTTGGAACTTGGCAACAGCACCCCCGCGCCAAACTGCACCGGACAACGCCCCAATGAAGCCCATCAATCTGCCCTGATCGTAAAGTATTCTACACTCCAATTTTTCTTATGCGTTCGATTTGCAATGTGTCTATATCCAGCATACAGTTGTCAAAAATGCGTAACTTTCACCCAATCGTTGGCGATTAATTGGTAGGCAAGCCGACACATGCGGTTACAGGTTTCACCCAATGCGAACTTCTTTGCAGTACACACACCTCCGACAACCACCCTCTCTGCCTAGTTTTGCCAAGCTTTTCCCCTCGCGGGGCAAAGCGGGGTTTTACTTTGGCTTCATCACGACTTTTCCTGTGTGTGTCCGCTCTGCCCGTATGTTACCAAGTTGAAAACAGACTGTACCTCGTCACCAAATCCACTCAACATCGACATCGATCGGTAGTCCCTCTTCAAGGGCCACCCGCCTGCTATCGAAAGTTTTACGCCAGTATTTAACGACAAACCGGGCTCAGTGAAGAGAATTCTGAGAGACCATACGACCTTATGATATCATCAGCACTCGCCCCCCCCGACCTGTTAGCACTACGATGAACAGCGCGCCTTGAATGTTCTAGGGAGTTCTCTTTTCCGGACTCACGATGCTGCTGGCCCTTCGGCCGGTTGGGGTATTCCGCTGCCATAACTTCATATGACACCATGCAGCAAGCCTTGGCGAGGATTAACAAATAGCGGAGACTAATCGGGATTAGAAGGGTTTCAGAAGTTGGGGGTCTGAAATCTTTGGGAAGCTATGCCCACTGATTGGAGGGGGAATACGGCTGCGTCTGGTAGTAATTCGGAGCGGCACCACTTTCCGGCCGGTACCAGTAGTAATTCCGTGGGCAAACCGAGACAAAAAGAAGTCATAGGGGAGAGTGAAGGATTTTTGCTGGGCTTTGGCAGCGACTTTGCCTTGTGGGTTTTAATTTCGGGGCTTCGGGTTTTGTCAGATTCCGGGGGTCTTTAGAGTTTCAATTTGCGCGGAAGCGGCTATAGGGTCTGATGGGGGTTCTTGTATCTTAAATGCCATGGCCGCTACGCGGCCGAATGCAAAATGATTACAAACAAGCAAACTTCTTTGCAGTACTGTGATGTTACTTTCCAGCGCTGACTTCCAAGTCGATGCCGAATTCCTGGTCATTATGCTGCATCGCAGTCCCCGATCTTGCCGACAGAGGTGCTGCAGCATGCATCTCGAATTTAACATTATTGATTGGTAACGTATGCTGATGATGTGTCCCGGCCTACCATTTAGCATTTGTGTTGTAGCTGCATTTAGCCTATGAATGTTTTGTGTTAATCATACAGCCAATTAATTGTGCTGAGGTCAAGATGCACGCTTTAGCACTACTGCAGGCCAAGATCTGAAAATGAACGAGCAAAGCTCGTTTGCGCAGACGCATGCGATTCCATTGGACATATGTCTGAGCGTAATAATTCCAGCGAAAAGTATATTGGCTGCATCAAGAGCCGGGAGTTGAGTTTCTGCAACAGCACAGTAACAGTGAATTACCACTGGTCCACGTCCTGTAAGATCAACAACTGTTTCATTTCTATGCGTCCCCAATCATAATTAGTACTAACTTGATTCGTTTAAAACTCGCATGCACCAGGATGACAAATTCATCATACAGAGTCCAGGCCATTGAGCATGTAGAATGTTTAATCCTTGCTCCTGACAGTGTTCCTAAGCGGCCCGGCCGGCCGGCCGCCAAGAAAAAGCCTGCAGATCGGCCGCCCGGCCGCCAAGGAAAAGCCTGCAGGCCGGCCGCCCGGCCTGGTTATGAACTTATGATGGACGATGGTTGAGTTTACTTTGGTGGCTTTCTGAGTTTAAGACTTTAGGCAGCAGCAATGGGTGTCATTTAAACACAATATGTTTATGCTTGTTCGATTGAACTTATACGTTGGCAAATAAAGCCTGCAGATCGGCCGCCCGGCCGCCAAGAAAAAGCCTGCAGGCCCGGCCCTCATTTAAAAGCCGCCGCTAAGGGCGGCCCGGCCTGGCCGCTTAGGAACACTGGCTCCTGAAAAGATCGTGTGGACCTCCACAATATGTGTTGACCCACGCGTGTTGCGAAGGATACTTTTGAGAACAGCAATGCAAACAGGGCATCCGCACACGAAAACTTTGGGGCAGCTTTGAATGCGCCGCCAAACTTCCAGCTTTCCAGTGGGCGATCGCAGGGCTCCTTTCCGGTGGAAGCACATTCGAGATTTGATAACTTTCGAGATTTCACCACTTTCCTATGAACAATCCAAGCGTTTACTACTGTCAGGCTTCTGTTGGCACTCTACACAGTATGGATACTAGCATCGCTTCAAGAGAGCACTCGAAACCCCGACTGAGTGAATCGCGCTTAAGCGAACCACGCTTGAGAGAGCCGCCGTTCAGCGAGAGTAACATTTCTATGGAAGCTTCAAGCCGATGGAAAACTCTGGGTTTGTAGAATCTTTGGCCGATAGCAAGCACTAAGTCTGTGGAAGTAGTGACGTTGACATCGCAACCTACTTGTCTGAGTACTTTCACTATCACCGCCTCCATCGCTATCACCATCACCACAAAAAAGGACAGCACCACAGGACTGAATAGACATACATTCGTCCAAAATCGATGGGACACGGGCAGCAGATTCCCCTGGAAAACTGAGTCGGAGATCAGCGCTACTCAAGATTCAATTATCCGCTTGTCTGCAGGCTCTAAGGCTGCAATTGCCATCACTATTGACTGTGAGATACCATGAGATTGTGTCCTGGTGGGCTTGCTAAACATCAGGTTCAGACTATTTAATGGACTGACATCATGATTTCGATTTCGGCCATTGTACCCCGCAACACGCCACCTGCTTTGGCCGCGACAGAGCACGCGTGCGGAAGGAGAGCAGAGACGATGTGCCGGCCACACCCAGGGGGGGAGCCAGCGGTCAAGACCACTATACTGGAAAACGACGCCGCGGCCAAGAGCGCCAGCAAGCTATGGGCAAGAAGAATCGAAAGCCAGGCGGGATCTGGCACTTGGACGTGGTAGACGGACGGATCTCGAACGAACGACAGACGAGTTTGGGCCGCAGCGGTGTGTTTAAATGGAGACGGCTGTACAGTCTTCCGCCGCTACCTTGGTACGGGACGAATGGAGGTGTCCGACGCTGAACTCTGGGCAATTGGAGTTGCGCACCAAAAGTCCGTAGCAAGTGCTGAGGCGCTGCTAGCACACGGAGTCACGACAGTGGCAGTGTTGAGTGATTCGCAGGCTGATATCTGATGGACGGCTCACCTGGACCCAGGGCCAGGGCAGCCACTAGCAAGGGCAATCAAAGCGCGTGCTAGGGCCCTCCGCGCCCACGGCATCGAAGCCACTATCCGCTGGGTCCCAGGGCACTCGGGCATTCCCAGGAACAATGAGGCTGACCGCCAGGCAAACATGGCACGTCCAGACTGAGGCTACACAGTACGCGAGTGTATCTACAAATTGGCCGCGAATAGAGCTAAATGCATCTTGGGAGGGAGGACGGCGGAGAAGGCTAAGGGGGAGGCCTACAAGCACTTCAAACATTACCGATATAGACTGAAGGGCAAAGCTGGGAGCGAGAGATCCGTCCCAATGACAAGCATGATATTTCTGGCAGCAAGGTTCTACAGGCTGAAGAGCGGGCATGCACCGACTGGAACGTACCTAAAGCGGTTTGGCCATCGAGAGGACAACACATGCTGGTAGGGTGGTAGCGCAACACTTCAGACGCAGGAATATCTCTTCTGCTACTGTGGACGGCGGAAAGAGTAGCAAAATGCGCTCTGAAAGGCGGTGTGACAGGCCACTGGATGGAAAGCGACCAGATGCTGGCATGTGCAAATCTCGGAGCTTTTTTCCATGGCAAAATGCGATCAAGCGGTGATGGACTTCCATGGCAGCTACTAACGTCGGGAAGTTCCCGCCAAAACTACCGGAGGAGCCCGGGCAGCAGGGGCCCAGGCAGCAGGAGGAGCCTGGGCAGCAGGAGCCCAGGCAGGAGAAGCCCGGGCAGGAATAAAGGTGTTTGGACCGGGGGCGGCCTCTCTCTCTTTTTGTTGATCTCTTTGATCTTTCCAATCGTGTGCACTTGATTGATTTTCCTTTGTCACCGGGGATCAACTATAGCAGGTGGGAGCTCCGCCATCTTGCCGGCTCACCCGGAGGCGGAGGGGGTATCTTAGGCTCTGTCATACTCTAATTAGAGTGAACACAATATGGATAAAACAAAAGAAAAACATGCCACCTGCCACTCTCCACCTTGCGCCTGGCACTTCCTACCTAGCGAGTCTCTTGATCCAAACGCTGTGAATAACCTGCACCTAAGAGCACTTTCTAGGAGGGTGTTGTGTTGTGTCCGCTGTGCTGATTCTCTCTTGACCGGACTCACTGACTCTCTCTAAGTCCAATTGACACGTACACAGTAACCAAAGTGCATGCGGCTCAGCCGCACTCAACCCTAAACCAATCCACATGATGACCGCACTCAAATCAGTGTCACAGAGAGTACCCGGGAGCATACATTCAAGCTGGCTGGGAGTGTGTAATCGAGTGCAATCGGGAGCATACTTTGGAGCGTACTTGGGAACATACAGTTACGCGGGCTAGGTGTGTGTAATCGAGTGCAATCAGGAGCGCACTAGGGTGCATCTTGAGAGCGTAATTGGGAGGCCATAATGTTGTCGTCAGTTCAGGGAGGATGTTACTCCGTGGAGTGACCGGTCAACCCGTAGAGTAACTGGGCTCCGGGGACTGACCAGTGAGTTCCGGGAGTGCACAAACTCCTTCGGCTGATGAGTTACTCACGGGGTGCCACATCAACTATACCTGTTGTAAATATATTTAGGTCATTCCCATCAAATTCCCCCATACAAGAAAAAAAGTCATTGAGAGCTTACTTTCGGGGAAGCTGCACGCCTCCAGTCCCCTGCTCAATTTATGCAAGTGGGTTGTGGATGGAATTTAACTCTGCTAATGTACGTAGTAAATGCTTCAAGTCAGGGACAGAGTGTACACTTGCTTGCCATGGGCATAATTGCATTGCAGATTGCACAACTACCGGAAGCTGTGTCGCTCCAACTGGAACAGTCCATCTCACACAAAAAGGAGCAAGGATATTACCGAACAGATCTCAACCTATTGCAACGTGCCGTCAGTCAGGTACTGGAGGGGATTCAGTGAATAACTGCGAATACTTAGAAGATGAGGATGTACTCTATGAAAAGAATGACCAAGATGAGGATAGTGCGATTGTAGTTGCACCATGGTGTTGTAAGAGAGATGCAGCGATAATTATTGTTGCTAGTGGTGTTGTAATTTATATTATATGCCAGACAGTTCATGGAGCGTTGACCTGACTGGTTCATACCTGGAAGGTGTGACTCCATGACCTTAATAGTCACTCCACAGAGCTATGTCCTCCACGAACTGACTAGAATACATAATGCAGTGTGTTGGAGAGAAACGCTACATTGTTCCACAAGTGCGATACAAATATACATAAGAAAGTAATCAAAGTCATACGAATGGAAAAATCGCATGAAAGCTGGACAGCTCACGATCCTTTCCGAAATCAGTTGAAACCCTGCGAAAGACGCAAAGCTGATGGTGTTATCCGAAATTCACGCGAACTTTGACTCTCGTTCAGAGTTCTGCAATGCGGGTGTGCAATGGCTTGCTCATTCCTGAACTGTAACCCAAGAGGGATTGATGCATCTCAGGCTCCTTAGAAAGTCATGACAGGCCACATGTATGTACATGATGGCCACGTGTCACATAATAACTCCGCAGCTTGTCCCCGCTTTACCCCTACATACTGCATTTCACTTTCGCGTATTTTACACCTCGTCACCACAATGCCATATCCTCATTGCCACGACTGCTCTCTTACACTCGAAAACAACCGCGCTCTAGAGCAGCACCTCAAGTCGCCGTAGTACCCGGAATCCAACAGCAGCAAATTCTGCAAGATCTGCTTCATGATATTTCCCTACTGTACATACTTGAATGATCACATCGCAAACACCCACATCGTCTATAGCATGGAAATCCTTCACGAAATGGTATTTACATGCGTTGTGGAGAAAGTGAATCTCGCTTGCACATATTGATTGTTCAGATCATCAAGTCACCGTCACCGGAAGATGATCAACCGTCAGAATCGTCCACTGAGCTAGCCAGGGCGTATAGTAGGTTTCATCCCCCGCCAAGATGGATGCGTTGGTACGAATGGCGATCTCGGAATGAGCCAGGCTCGGGAGAGAGGGGGAGTCAACCACGAAAGGGGCAGGTTATCAGACGAAATCGGCGGTGCAAAGTTTCTTAGTGTATGATTCGATTTACACACCATGACCAGACTTTGTGGCATCTTGAGAATCGTTGGATTAAGGAGTGTTACTAGCAGTGACAAGTGTAAGGTAGAAGAGAAGCGCTCAAAGAGAGTTTGGTTTTTGTTTATTGGAGTGGAATGTATTGTCATCAGATATATGCAATTAGTTTATTATCTACCGATGTATGTGCACGTATAGTTAGGTTTGGGTTGGAAGGGCTGCCGCAGTTTTCCGGGTTACACTTACTACGAATTATAACTCAAAGACCACAAATAGATGAGTATCCAGTACCTGATTATAGTACTCAAGTCTATCCGTCAGTACCATTGGGTTAGCATTACAGCTACTGTAACCATCATCAATTCGTTGGAAATGTACAAGATTTTAGACATTCTTGAATCTGTAGTTCAATTACTACTAATGCGAGACTACTAGAAGATCGAGGGAAGAATTGTACTGGTCATTCTGTTGTTTCATTCATATCATATCCGCGTATTCATTTCCGGTGTGACATTTCCGCTTTGATATATTTGGTGTTATTTCCAACCTTGAAGATTAATACTAATGGGCGTTACAGTGCCGTACCACCTCAGCAGCGGCAAAGGCTTGCCCAGTAGACATATACAGTAGTCTTGATGGTGCTCAATTTCCCACACGAGTGTACGGGCTCTCATGCCTCCGTACAGCTACGTAGGGGTACTGATGGCAGTTGGGAAGATACGGTTGCAAACGTGGATCTGAGCGAAAGTAAGTGTATGGCTATATGGTAGGATTATCGCTACAGACCGAGGCCCAACAATCAGAAACAGGAGTCACCGGCTCTTTGAGACGTCACGTGCTAGCTGTGGGAACCGTAACCACTCGCTGTTATACTGACATACTTTTATACCACGGCATTTTTGGCAGTTCAGAAGATCTTACTGGAATCCAGTTCGGCAGCTCTGAAAGCTCCCAAGTGACCAGAACTAGAGTAATCATGGAAAAGACGTTGCCTGTCTGCAGAGTGCTTATGGTAAGTATACTTATTGTCCCTTCTTAAGTCAGCGATCATTAGATTATTGCTCATTACTTATGGGAGATGTCATTTGCTGGTCCATCTAGTGTACGGGGTTTTCACTGAGGATAGTAAGCGACTTCGTTCATTGATAACTCAACAGCGCCCCAGCACAGTACATATTATCCATAAAAATACTGAAATTGGCAGAAGCAAATATGAGATGACCTGGTTCACCTAGGAAGTAGGTTGTTCTAACACTGCCCAAATTAGCGGCTGATCTCCGTTGTTGACGACACCGACTGTAGGTTTCAAGACAATTCTAACCTTCCCGGGCACCCCTCATGAGCCGTTCTCCACCCCGCATCAATCACCACCATTCTCGATGACCATGGGCCGATACTTGTCGCACGGGACGGACGCCTTTCACACCTACCAGCTATCGGCTTCGAAGTTATTAGATGCTGCCAGCTGACTCGTGTCGGTGTCATTGCTCACTCCCAGTGTTCCTAACCAGCTCGGCCTGGCCCGGCTGTTTAGCGGCCTGCAGGCCCGGCCTGGCCCGGCCTCCATTCTGAAGGTCTGCGATAAGGGCAGCCCAGCCAAGCCTGGGTCAGAAGCCGCCCGGCCAACTGCCCGGCCTGCACGAGATTTATAAAGTCTGCATCGGCCTGCATAAGCCTCTGGTTGATTGATGGAATAGGGCAATGGAAGGGCTACTATGATCGAGTTGGATATGGCTTATGTTTCGTACTTTTGAGACTTTCTTAGTAAAGGCTGCAGAGAATCTTTCGAACAAAATATTCTGTTGAGACTTAGTCCACCAAGAAAAGCCGGCTGGGCGCCAAGAGAAAGCCGCCAGTCCGGCCCCCCGGCTTGAGCCTGCAGATCGGCCGCCCGGCCTCCAACAAATGCCACCTGGCCGCCAAGAAAGGCCTTCCGCCCGCCGAGAAACAGTCTGCAGGCCCGGCCCACATTTACACGCCGGCCCTAAGGGCGGCCCAGCCCGGTCTATGCAAAGCCGGGCTGGCCTGGCCGCTTCGGAACACTGCTCACTCCTGTAGATTTCGTGCTTAATTCGTAGCTTTGCGATCCTGTGGCAGTTTTTCCGCACTGGCGACACTCATTTGGAGCAGAGTGGATGTGAAAGCCTCCAAACCGCCTGTTCCTTATATCCATTAGCCATATTCTTGTTATCAAACTCTGTGGTCATCTCGACAGGGCTACATACAGCAGCTTAGCCAATGCCCCTCATGTGATGCGGTACCACTGGACGGAGTCTCAGGGTATATAAAAGTCGGAGAGGAGGATGGATACAATGAAATGGTGGTGTGCTTACATTGAGCTACTGATGTAGGGCAATTAGATCTTCCTATATGTAAGGGCTCTTTTGAGGACTGGTGTTAATGGTGTGAGTGTCAGAAGAGTCGGTTACATGAGCGTACGATTGTCGCACCTTCCGGAGGAGTGGCACATGTAAAATCATTTTGAGGGTTGACTGCTACTCTGTATTGGACTGCACGGATTTCAGAGAGCAGTATGCTCGAAATGGTACTGGGTGCTGTGAGATTGCCCAACGGTGATATCGTTCTCTCTACTCTAGCGGTCTCTCTATATATAGAATAACAAGACTAGAACTGGCCGCTTAGCCATCATCGAAGCGAACTCAGGTGCAGGATTGAGTGGATTTCCAATACAGTATGTAAACACGGTTGACATATTGATGGCTGTTGAGGATCCAGGGTATATTGATTGAGAGGCTGGTTGTTCTGTGGTCTGGCTTACGGCATGTCCGATCTTCAGGTAGAAGGAGACTCCAAAGTTGAATGTGCAGGTAGCTTGAGAGTGATGGTTTCAAGGTGCAATGGTTGAGATGGGAGATAAGGTGACATCGACAGGTTAAGTGAGTTCAGAACAGGTGTCCCGGGTGTATCACCGTTTGTAGTATTGATACATGGTTGCGAATAGGTTCGTCCGATGAATTGAGGTCTAAAGATGGAAAAATCATAATAGAAGGGTAATCATCAACTGCAACAGGATCAGACAGTTGATCCAAAAACTTACTAGCGCTTCGCCCTCGCTCGGCTGGGGGTGCTGCCCACAACCTCAACGGGGGTACTAATGAGGAAGTCAGAGCTCACACCCGCGCCTGTAATACTAGACTCCAGACAACAATGATTCGGAGCGAGACTAGAAAATACATGTAGCAGCAAACTGAAGGAGCTTCATGAAGACCCTTCATCCAGCAAACCGATATGCTGAGTAGTTGTGATAGGACACGAGCACGTCCAGATCATCGAAGGAATGAGCTGGCCGGTCCGGGTCGAAAAACCAGTTTTTTAAACCATTATACCGGATGACAAAAGCACAGCCAAGAGAGCCGCCCAACACTGGGCAAGAGAAATGGAAGCGACAGTCGCGGCGGGAGTCTGGATGTGTTGGACAGATGGATCCTCCTCTGATGACAGCCGAGTGGGAGCAGCAGCAGCAGTGTGCAAGCATGGTAATGAATGGAGGAGTTGCCTCAGTTATCTGGGCACAGGACGTATGGAGGTCTTTGATGCCAAGGTGTGGGTGATTGGACTTGCGCTCGGGGAGATAGTCAAGAGAGGAGACAGTTTGCAACAGCATGTAGTGAAAATGGTGGTAGTCTTTAGCAACCCAAAGTCCGCAATTGACGAACAGCACACGTAGAGTTGGGCCCGGGGCAGCGATTAGCGAGGCCGATCAATCGAAGAGCGCAGGCTCTCCTCGTCGATGCCATCGCAACCAAGATTCACTGGGTCCTGGGACTCTCTGGCATCCCCGGAAAAGAAGACGCAGACTGCCAGGCTATCCTCGCCTGAGACACAAGTGGAAGCTTGGCGATAGAGCGGCCATACACCTTGGCCTCCAATTGAGCAAGACGACTCTCTGAGGGTTGGTCAGCGGCCAAGGCAAAGTCGGAGGCCGACAAGTGCAGCAAGCACTTCAGCTACAGACTGAAGCGCTAGACGGGCACCAAGAGACCTGTTCCGATGACAAGAGTCAAGTCGCTGGCTACCAGGTACTACCAATTACAGTACGGGCATGCACCTAATGGAATCTACCTATGACAGTTCGGCCACCACTAGGAGGAAAATGTTGGTGGTGTGCTGGGACAGCGCCCCAGACGTGGTAGCACATCTTCCACCATTGCAGCCGGTGGAGAGACTAGCAGCAAGCATTCTGGAAAGCAGTGGGAAAGATGATAGGCTAGAAATGTGCGATCAAGCGGTGATGTACTTCCTGGCGGTTACTGCAGTTGGGAAGTACCCACCCAAATTAATGGAGGAATGGAGCGGGCGCAGAGGCTGACTCAGGCGTGGCGAGTGGCGGCAGTGGGCTTTTATGTTTTCTTTTCTTTTCTGTTCTGGTCTATCGTTTAGGTTGCATTTATCAGCCGGGATGAACGGTAGCGAGGGGAGCTCAGCCATCTAGCCAGATCGCCCAGAGGCGGAGGGGGTATTAGGTCCTGTCATACTCTAGCAAGAGTGCATACAGTATGAATAAACAACAACAGCAACCCTCGCTCGGCCACGCGAGGTGTCTGAGCCGATTGATTGCCTCTGACTACAGACTCTATAGTAACTACTTGAAGTCGCTTGAAGCATCAGCAATTACTCGGCCACAGCGCACACTCGCAATTGCTATTGTACCTTGAAAGACCCACGTACTATAGCTATATAGCTAGTTCATATCTCGCCTTGTTCGCAGTCCTCACTGTTGATGTCGACTGCGGGCGATGCTCGGTCTGCGGGCTGTTGGGCAGCTCTACCTGCCTAGGCAGTTCCCAAAACCTATCCGCGCCTTCCCACTAGGTAGTCTTGCAGAGAAGCAAAGCCTGAAGGAATGATGTTCAGACGCATGCGGTGTGATACTGGGGACGGAGATATCCGCTCTGAAATGCGAGCTGCTAATGCCGCATGGTTGACGACACGTTGTAATCAGTTGATTATCAGGGCAAGAAGGAAGCGCTCAGCAATTGTAAATTCTCTTTCTGTCAATCGTCAGGGTAGCAATGATCCCGTAACGATCGCTTGTTCAGGATTGAACATCGTCATTGATATGCCAGTGGCCTGCTCTGTCCCTGGCACTCGCCTCAAGAAAGTACTAGCAAGAATCGAGCTTTCTATCCCGCACCACTGATCAAGCCATCAGCGTTTGGCAGTTTTTGCAGCCATTTCTGCTGTCAGACTTCGCATGGTTGGCTTCTAGCCGTATACAGTCTGTTTGTTGGCGTGGGATTTGGCCCGGTATCTTCTGTGGCGTTAGGGGGCTTACAGCCCCCCATCAGCCTAGTGCTATGGGCATGAAGCCGGTGGCTTGTAGCCCCCATGAAACGCCACCAGCCATTCCGAGGTGGACATAATCCTCTATTTTTGCGTGTTCGTTGCTGAGCATGGGGAAGAGTCGTGACGTTGCAGGCTGCATGCTATAAGTTATACCGAATCGAGATAAGAAACATTAGCAGAAAATGGGCTGGCGCAGACCAGTACAGTGCAGTGCGAGATGTTCTGCCATGGATCCAGTTTAGTCTGTTCTGGCTGCTGGACTGGATGTACTGATCTCTACCTGAGACTGAGTCCGTACGGATTGTTGAGAATATTGCCTCTACTGTTGTTCTAAGTGTGGCATTAACCGTTGACTCATTCTCTCAGAATTGTGTATCGAAGTCTGAGCTGGCACATATTGTACAGAATTTCGACATTACCGGCTCAACACCCAACCCTAAACCAAACACATATGATGAGAACCATTCCAATATCCACGTACGTCAAGGAGATGCTGGGAATCATGGATGCATTCAGGTACTGCCCCTATGTCTCCATGCTAAGGAACAGTCCAATGTGCGGATGGAACATTCAGCACTACAGGATATCCTCAGACAGCGTTTACTGAACGTCCAACCAGTCAGCAAATGCGGAATCGAGACCCAGCATCCGAGAACACAACACATGAACTTTTCGACAGATCCCATTCCTCTGTCAACAATCAATTCTACCTTGCGTAAACCCGCAATCTCATGTAAAATAAGAAACAATCGACTTTTAACCCCGTTCTCTCCTTCCCGTCGAAGAACCAAAGCAACACGAGTTATAACCATTTCCATCCCAACTCATCATAGCACAAACTAACTACCCTATCCCCCGCATCCACCTCCGTCCTTTTATCATTTTCCTTCCTCCCTGGCCTCCAGACCCTCAATAGGGAAACCTTCTTTGGCCTCAACCTCCGCGGCAATCCCGAAAGTCCCGGCAGCTTCAGAGAAATAGTAACGAATGTGCTGTTGACTCCGGATTTAGCCCGAATGGCCTAGAAGTATTGAAAGCAAAAGAGAAAGGAAATCCAAACAAAACAGTACATTTTCAAGGAGAGTCCAAATAATCCAAATTATGCCCGTGATCCTAAGTCCACCTAGCCGAGGCCAACTTCCTCCACAAGTCCACCGAGCTTACTCCCCCACGGGCCTTAGTACTGAGCACCACAGAATTGGCGATCTAGAATAGGTACGCCTCGGAGTCGATTGCCGAGGTTGAGGTCAGGTTAGCCTCACTTTTAACCTTCTGATCCGCATATGATGCCCACTTGTCCCTATTCATGCAGTTCATAATCTTATGTCCATTCTCGCCGCACCCATAACACACAATGCCCGTCCTCTGACTGATCTGACCTGGTTGCCGACCACGGCCCTTTTTCGTCACGAATGAGGCAGAGTCAGGATCAATATCTCTATCTCGGCGGAGGGTGACCTCGAAAGATTGCAAATGCGTGATGATACTTGCTGTAGTGTCTGTTTTTCCACTGAGCTCCAAGGAGGTCTTGAACATCTTCCATTCATCTGATTTTGGGAGGTTCGACAGGATATAGAATTTTCGCAAATTGTTGTCAATCGTAACATCGCAAATCGCCAGATCTCCAATGATCGCATCTTGAGCTGATATCCACTCTGCGATTGATGAGTAAGATTCAAGGTTACACAATACCAGCTTCTCTAGCTCGTGCTGGCCATCGAGCTTGACCATCTTCTCAAAATCTGCCTTGATTTTGTCCCAGAGCTCTTTCGGTTTCTTATATTCTCGGTATCGCAGTTGCATAGTTGGTTCCATCATGTCAGTGATCTGTCCAGATGCTTTGTTGTTGTTTATCAGGCACCGCTCTCAGTCCCTGAGATAGCTATCGAAGCGTGATAGGTATGCCGGTTCAGTTGATTCGGGTTCAAAATTATAGTCAGAGGCTCGGGGGTCATGAGCAACCTTGGGAGTAGTTGAGATTTCGCCAGATGTCGATGGTATAATCGGAGGCCTCGGAACACTCATCTCACAAGTAACAAACTTCCAAAGCCCCTGCCGGAACAGGACGGTTTCCGTTTCGATGGCTCACTGACGATAATTCCGCTCATTGAGTTTGCTAATCGTGGTAGTCATCATGGTGGGTTGTTGTCCCGCAGTCCATAGGTGGAGGTCCTCACAGAGTCTAGCAAAGGCGGGTCGTCGTCACCAAGTCGACAGAAGGGGTTGTCGTCACCAAATAGACAGAAGGTCGTCACACAGTTGACCGAAGGAGGTTGCCGTCACCAAGTTGACAAAAGGTCGTCACACAGTGGACCGAAGGGGGTTGTCGTCACTAAGTCAACAAGAGGTCGTCACACAGTAGACTGAAGGGGTTGTCGTCACAAGTCGACAAGAGGTCGTCACACAGTCGACCAATGGGGTCGCCGTCATCAAGTCAGCAAGAAGGGGATGTCATCACCAAGTCGACAGGAGGTCGTCACACAGTCGACCGAAGGGGTGGGGACACCAAGTCCACCCAAGGAGCGGGGACACCAAGTCAACCCAAGGAGCGGGGACACCAAGTCAACCCAAGAGAGGAAGGGGACACCAAGTCAACCCACGAAGAAAGGGAGGGGACACCAAGTCAACCCACGGAAAAATCGCAGGGCGTATCAACTGATCGATTGAAAGAGGTCGATTAGGAGGGAAACGCCGGGCTCATAACCTGTTGAAAGCAAAAGAGAAAGGATGAAGAAGCCCAATTGTCTGTCGATCCAACGAGAGGGAAAACCATAGACTTATATACGAAAGAGAGAGAAGAAAACCTCCATGCCGACCGCCAAGCCGGAGCCCAAAGCCGAGTACCAGTGCCGAGCCCTCCTCCATGCCATGGGGGCAGGCGAGGCCGATGGGGGCAGGCGAGGCTGGTGGGGGCAGGTGAGGCTCGTGGGGGCAGGCGAAGCCAATATGGGCCGTAAGCCACCGGCCTCATGCCCGAGCCCGCCAGCACCGAACACTATAGAAGCCACCGGGCCAAATCCCTAGTCAACAAGAAGCTGCTGGAAATGACTCGAGAGTGATTGCTTATATTATCGATGATACTTGAAAACTCTGGAGAGAGATTTCTAATTCTCGTGTATATAAAAGCTTAGATTTTCCCGTGGATTGCTTTCTGCTCTTTAGACAATTGAACTCTTCTTGTGTAAGGTTATTGCTCTCATCATGTGCGGTTAATGATGTACTTATTCCTCGACGCAAGGGGACTTGATTCGGCCGGTAGATTAGTGGCCGGGGGGGTTGGCGTGCGGATCTGGATGCCTGCGGCGGAGTTGCGGGGGTTGAGGGCAGCTGTGAAGACAGTTTAGGTACCGGACAAGCAGGAGAAGAACTGAGGTGGTGGTGTTGGTGAGGCGGCAACTGCCGTGTAGGTCTTTGCCGCAAGCAGAACCGGTTTCGGAGTTGGCGTACTTGCCGCATTATGCCTTGCACACGGAGTGCCAGATTCGGCAGGAGTAGTACCCATCGTGCCGAACCCCTCCATCTCCGGTCTCAAAGTGGCAGGAACTTGTACCCTCTCCTCCAAACTCTCCTGCTGGCCACCAAAACTCCCCCAAATCTCTCCGCCACCTTCCAGCCCTCCGCCGCACTATCTCCCCTCTGCAGCGCAGACTTTGCCGTCCCCTCAGCAACACCGAGCAAACCGAACGAGTTTGAACCGTAGCGAGCGAGAGCGCGCGGTTTTCCGGCGCTGACGTTGAATGTGTATCTCATCCGGGCGTGCAGCTCAGCCTTGGACGGAGTGGGAAGCTGGTGGGAGCAGAGGTAGAGAGTATGAAATTTCGAGTTGGGGGAGGGTGAAGGGGACGGTGTACATAGTGAGAAAGAGGCCGGTGAAAAGTGGAGGAAGAAGGTGGGGGGTGGAAGGGGATTGGAGAGTCGGGAGCGGTGGCGTGTCGGGTAGATGAGAGCGACGGGACGGGACAGAAGGTTGCTATCCGTCCACTTTGCCGTTCCGGTCATTCCGGCTCTTTCCGGCAATATCCGATCAGGGCGGAACTCACGAGTAGTAAAAGGATAGAATTGCTACTTTTGTGACAAAGATCGTTATTCTATCTCTATCGCGGGAGCTACTATGCTCATATATACAGCAGACCGTGTATGCCTTGGGCGCCTGTATACGCATTTGGCCGGCGGGGTGAGGCTCTATTACGGGTAAACCTTTCTGTTTCTGTTTCCTGCAATACACTGACGTTCTTCCTAAACTGCAGGCGTATCTAACATATGCAGATGAAACAACGGAACCAAATGAGCTCATCTCAGCGACAATAAACTTATGATTCAATCACGACTTCCCTACCGCCAGCAATCCCCGCCAAATACCGAATCTTCTCATTCGCGGTATCGCGCTCTGTTAACAGCTCAGCCACCTTCCTCAGGGCCACCGCATTCTGCTCCGCATTGTGTATGAGCTCCTGCAAATTCTGGCCATCCCTTCCCACCTCTGGGATCAACTCATTCAGCCCGGTAGTACTTCGAGTGTAAACTTCCATAGCCGAAACTTGGCCACAGCTGGAGTCGTGGACTCCTCCTTCCTCCAAAAATTTTATCCTCCTCACCTTTGGCAAAATACACCCCGACGACGCCTTACTCAACCCTGCCTAGTTACTCCATAGTAGCACTTCCAATCCGCCGCTGGAATTCTCCATGGCAGCTGCTCAACCCCACCGCGGAAATGCAACCGCAACGCTTCCCCCTTCCATTGTAGTTCGCGCCCGCTGAGGACGGTGCAGTATAACTCGGCGTGGAGGTCACGAGACGGGGATTGCAGGTTTATGGTGAGGAGGATATTGACGAGGGGCTGGGAAGATGAATGGGAGTTGGTGCAGGCAGAGTGTGGTGGAGGTTCACGGGAGTGAGTCTGGATGCAGCGAGAAGTGAGGAAAGAAGGAGAGCGTATGTATTCCTTCTAATGCTTGACTCGAGAAGCCTAGGTTACGTATTGAGAATGACAATAACGCTTACATCACCTTCTATCGTCCCGTGTGGCTAAGTACCTTCTACGTGCTAGGTAGGTACATAACTGGTACCATGCATTTGCACATTCGTACTCGACGGTGAGCGGATAGACTTCATACTCAGTAAAAGTGCCAAACTTCCTAGTTCGTAGGTGGTTTGGGCGAGCCAAAACTCGACAGTCTATTCTCTTCCGCCGAAGCATAATAGTTGCAAGATCGAGACCTCGACGACTAGCTTCGGCTAGATCAATGGATACTTCACTCTCGGTCGCGTGGTGTCAGTCCGCTCGTGGTTGGTTGAGGCTGGCAACAACTGAGTTGTCTCTGTGATTGACAGCTAATGCAGCGGCTTTGGTACGGCGACGCTTGGCATCTGTTGCGGTATGGAAGGAGAGAACCGTGTGTGAGCAAAGACCATGATACAGACAGACAAGAAGGAGAAAATCTCAAGATATATTCAAGAGAGTTGTATGCCTTGCGGCTTACCCAGTGTCTTACAATCTGCCCTTACTTATAGTCAGCTCGCCTTAAGTCGATATATGGCAGAGCCTCTCCCTAGATGGTGCTTGAGGTGGTAAAGGCTGCAGTCCCCCCAAGTTACTGTCTTTTCCACAAAGCCTAACTACTATTCTAGCTACTATTCCGCCATCTTCACGATGTTTCGTTGGGGTGGGCCTTGGAACCCCATAAGAAAATAGTTAGTTATATACACCGCGACGATTAATACTGGGTTGCAATACGGCAGCGACGACCACGAAAGATACAACCACAAGGACGCTTTAATGGCGGCTATTGAATATATCATTATGGCGATCGTTAAAAACCGATGAAAGCAGAGTTAACAGTTTACCTTCAGACACTGGGCTTCCGGACTCTACAGATCAGGGCGCTCTACCCAACTGAAGTCTGTGACACTCATTACAGCTGTATACCGCCTACCAGCGATCATAGAGACAGTTGAATCTGCTTGAGCAGTGAAAAATCTTGAATCTACCTCCCTAAATCGGCTTGACGCTTAAACTTGATTCCCCGCTTACATTGTGAATAGGAGTCGTACACTCTTACCTCTTGGTGCCAAGGACTGTATTCGGCTAGTTGATGCATGCTTCAGTTAAGTCACTTGTTGATATCGAATCTCCATATGTTTATTTGATTCTTGGTAGTGCCAGAGATGATTGACCGATGATGAACCAAGTTTCAGTGAGGGAACTTAGGCAGAGAGACATAGCCGTTCTACGAATTTCAAGACCCATTACCACAGAAAGCTGAAGTCTGCAAACACGATGTTTAGACCGCACATGACAACAAAATATCTTGTGATAGTATATAATGCCTCACTGGAAAACCCTGTTTGTACTGTCCAAAAGCAAAAGAGTGCCGTTTCATCCGCACTTCTCAACAAATCTGGGAGGTCTGAAGCGGATGGTGTATCTGACATGGCACAATGGCTAGCAGGCTGGCCCGCCCTTCTTTCAATCCAGCTGGTGGTGATTGTTGGAGTATGTAGGCCAAAGGCTGTGAGTAAACGATGATGCTCCTAACCATATTCTGTGAGCCATGACCCCCAGTCCCACCCTCCTATCCCTTCCTCGCTTCCATTCTTCTTCTTTTCCACCTCGTCTCGCTCTGTCTGCACTCACTCATCGATATTGCGCTCTCATTTCATCAATCATCACAATTCCCCTTTATTTGAATATCACTGCCGCCCAATACAGTGGGTCCCTTCAATGTTCCGTCTTCCTGTTGGAATTTCCACAGTACGATCGAGACCGAACAGAACCTTTGACGATGAGTATCCATTTAATTGAATTTTATGCATGCAGACAAAAAACAGAATCCTTGTGCTACCGAGGAATTCGTTGATCCAGCTTCGATTCTCGTTAGTAGCACCCCGAAAAATTTGAATCTGCTCATTCCCTTCCTGTCGAAGCCATCGAATCGGACTTTTCTCACCACATCGACTCAGTTTAATCTGCCCCCTCTCGTAGTTCCCGTAGAGGAAATAGCAACATCCTGTGGTACGATATCAAAATTTCTCTCTACTCCTCTACTTTTGAGACTGCTACAGAATAGCTGTGTTACTATTGACGGGGTCCGGCCAGTTCTCGCTGGTTTGAGGGAGACTGAAAACATAATGGGTAACACTCCAAGGCTAGGAACGCCCTTCTTCACTCTTCCGCATTCCCTGTTCTCTGTTTAATCTCATTCAGACTGCTAATGAACCTCTTCAGGATCCCATCAACGTCAAACCCGTCAAACCTGGTCCTCGCGTTTGCATCAAATGACGATGTACCACATGATCTCACTGTCGTTCCCAGCGACACCGCGCTTTCCCCCCGAGCGTGAGTCAATAATACGAGCAACGAAATGGTCGAAGACAGCGTCGTTTTCTCCTATTCGCACTACAAATAGTGACAGGAACAAGATTCGTCAATTACGCCCAGTAGTCTTCGTCTTACTACTACAATTGCTATCGAATCTGCAGCCGCCTACCACGAAAGTCGGTCATACAAGAATGATTGTAATACAGCTTCGCAGGTTAACTCGGCGAGGTTGGTATGCTGCGGAATCGCCTCACTTGACAGCTTTCCTTGCTAAGCATGGAAACAAACTGATGAAACAAACGCTACTGTGCTTCGATTCAAGCGGCACTATGCACAGATGATCCCCGTGAATGATGAGCGAATTGGGAGCATGCAATTGGAGATTAATGAATTGTCTACGCAACTCTAACCGCATATCAGACTGAGCCGTTGTCTAAACGAGTTAGTATTGTCCAAAGCAAACGAGACCATGGGGGTACTATTCAAGTGTATGATATTGCAAAAAAGTAGCAACTGCTTTTTCAAAACATGCAGAATAATTGATAGACGAATGACAGCTTATATTTATGCTTGCCTTTGGATGATGGTGGATTGGCATTGAAAATTATTGATGGTCGCAGTTGATTAATAGGATAACGGATGATGGGAATTAAAACCGTGGAAGGTGAAATATACCGCTATCCTAGGCACAATGTATCGAATGGTTGCTCTGCTCTGGCTCCGATCGATTCATTCTAGTGCTAACAGTTATCAAACCACATTCAAATATACCATCTACCAGAGACTAACTCTCCGCAAGAATATAAGCCGCCTCGCACTGAACTAAGAAATCCCGGGATTTTTTCAAAATTGCAATTAACTTATTAACAATATAATGGAGAGAATATCGGAGACTGCAGTAGGATAGGTAACTGCAAGGCCTACATATGCATCCAAAAATCAAGTCAAACAGATCAATTTTGAGCAAGTTGAAAATGTGAGTGAGACTTCATGAAGCTGGCGGATTTTTTGTCTGTCTTTGTTTGTTTTAATCATACTGTATTCACTCTACTTAGAGTATGACAGCCCCATACTCCCATCCGCCTCCGGGCTGGCCGGCAAGATGGCGGAGCTCCGCTCCTGCTACCCGTCGTCCCCTTCTGACAAAAAGGAAAGCAACTGAAAGTGATCAATAAACTACAAAGGAAATGTGATCAAATCAGGGAGAGCCCGCCGGCTCTTACTCTTCCGCCCGTTGCCCGCCGGCTCTTACTCCTACTCATCCGCACGTTTGGACGAGAACTTCCCGATATCGGTAGCTATCAGGAAGTCTATCACCGCCTTATCGCACTGCTCCATGGAGAGCAGCTCAGAGACTTGCACGTGCCGGCATCTGCCCGCTCTCCATCCCGTTGCTTTCCCCACCTCTTTCCAGAGCATTTTCTGCTGGTATCTCCATCAGCTGCAGTGGTGGAAGAGATGCTCCCGCATCAGGGCTATCGTCCTGCCTCAACCGCCGCACCACCAGCACTTGTCGTCTTTTCGGTGACCGAATCGTTTCTGGTAAGTTCCAATGGGTGCATACCCGCACTTTAGTCGGTAGAACCTGGCAGGTAACGGCTTCACACTCGTCATCGGGATGGGTCTTGCTCCTTGACTGGCCTTTTAGTCTTTGGCCAAAGTGCATGCTGCACTTGTCAGCCTCCCACTGTGATTTCGCCGTCAATCTCCCTTCGGAGATTCGTCTGGTTCTGTTCACTGCCGAGGTGTATACTCGTTCTCGTACCGTCCTTGCCACCCCGCCTTTTCAGGCCAGGTTCGCTTGGCGGTCGGCCTCTTCATTCCCGGGGATGCCGGTGTGTCCTGGAACCCAGTGGGTCTCTGTTTCGATCCCGACTTTGCGAAAGGTTCTTGCGTTGCAGCTGATCCACCTGGCTAGTGGCTGCCCTGACCCAAGCACCAGGTGCTCCGTCCATCGGATGGCTGCCTGGGAGTCGCTGAAAATAGCCATCTTCATCGCTCCATTTGCGTGCAGTGCGACTCTTTTCTTGACCGACTCTCGGAGTGCGACTCCAATTACCCACAGTTCTACGTTGTAGACCTCCACGTGTCCAGTGCCTGGGTGGCTGTGGAAGGACTTCCAGCCGTTTCTGTGTCAGCACACTGCTGCGGCTCCTACTCTCCCATAGTCGGTTTGCAATCCGTCCGTCCACCACATCCAGACCCCCGCCCCTACTTTGACTTCCTTCTCTCTCGCCCATCGCGTCCCTTCTCTCTTAACCGCGACGTCGTCACTCAGTATCACAGTTTTGACTGCTGGCTCCTCTTCGGGGTCGGGCCAGCACATATTCTCTGTTGTCGGCCCCGGCAGATGCAGACCTTCTGTGTAGGAGCCAGAGGTGAAATGCGGGCCAATCTAGGAACACTGGGTGCAGAATCTTTCACATGGAGTAGAGCCAGGAGCCGAAGATCGTGCCTAGGCGGTTAACGAAAGACATGACGATACCACGGGGCTACCGGTCAGAGCGAACTTATAGAGTTCGTCCCCGAAGGTGAAACAAATGTAGAGGGAGATGCTCATAGTGGCACTAGCGGCTGTTTCTGGAGAACCATTGAGGGTGAGAGAACAAGCCATCGGCGGAAGAGAGCTCCAAGGTGCTAAACGGAATGATGATTGCCGGAGATGGATGAGAGATGAGGGTGAAGTACTTACGTCGTGGTCCGCTATTTTGGGGCTGGAAAAGTTCTATTTGTGGGTAACCGGAAAGGAAGCGCTTCTATGATGAATACTAGCTTCGGTGGCGGCTTTGCCGCCCCCAGGATTCGAAACGTTGAGCATGGTGGACTTGTTACGATATCAGGCAGATCACCTAGACTTCTGCTGTGTGTCCACCATTGTGTATCTTGATTTGGTGCTGCTGTGTATCTGCTGCCGTGTATCTGCCACTGTGTTTGCTGTGTTGTATATCTGCCATTGTTTTTGCCGTTGTATATCTACCGCTGTGTATCCGCCCCTGTGTATCTGCCCCTGTGAATATGGCGCTGTGGATCTGCTGCTGTTTGTCTGCCGCTGTGTATCTGCTACTGTATCTGCTACTGTATATCAACCACTGTGTCTGCTGTGTTGTATATCCACTGTTGTATCTGCTGCTGTATATCCACCGCTGTATATTTACCTCTGTGTCTGTTGTATTATTGAGAGTGATCGAGTATAAAGAGAGATTAAATTATCTATCTTAGAAAAGTGATTGTCTACCGAACTATCTAATGGTAGAATCCATGCCTTTATATGCCTAAGAAATTTGAAGTTCGCTGGAGATGGTACTCTAGAGTGGCGCCGGCAGTGGCGAATGGCAGGTGGCGAGTGAAAATTTGTGAATGAGTCCACACAAATGACTCAGTGCATTAGCAAGCACTATCCAATCTCTTCTAACAGCTTCGATGGCGTTCTAAAAACTTGTTGGTCTTCGGGATAAATCATGAGTCAACATGTAGATATCCGCCACAGTACCCGCCACTGTATCTGCCACTGCCGCACGCGCCACGTGGCAAGTTCACCCGACCAATGAGAATGCTTCGAGCGGACAAACCAAGTGGATAACTATTAGATAGCGGTGAACGTGATCTGGGTGTATTGGTGGATGGTGCAAGAGTTCTGCAGAATGTCCTTTGTCGGAAAGATTCGTGATGTGCTCTGGCGTTCTCTCTGGGGGTCGTGTATAAAGACCTTATGGAAAGACGCCCACAGACTAACGAACAGTCTATTTCCGCTTCATCATCTTTTTCGCTCGACCGTATCATCATCATCCGGATCCCCCACTCCCGGATCCCCTTCCCGCCCCCCAATCTTCCACGCTAATCCTTCTTTGACCGGTTCACAATCCGTCCAATGCCCTTTCACACACTACTTGCCTCTGACGAAAAGCACAATTAGCACGCCCGAAAACGAGGAACTCAGGCATATGTCACATACATCTGCATCTCACTTCTTCCCAGCTCCAGTGTCGGGGCCGCGAACCCCGACTCTAAATGCCGCTTCTATAGCGACCCCAACAACCATCAGTCTTTCCCAATCAGCACTAACAGACCCCCATTTTTTCCAACCCCTGAACACCCCAATTAAGAAGGGACCTCGATAAAACTCTCCGATACCCCGGAAGCGGCACCTAAAATGACTAAAGGATCTCGCGGGTTCGAGTGTATACTGTCAAGCCCACCACCCGAATACGTTTCTGTTACCATGAACTCTAGCTGTATAATACACATTGTGAGGCCGCATTGGACGGTGGTGCTGAAGGGTTGGGTGGACAGGGCATAAGGTACCTGTTGCATGTCCGAACACACCTGGCACGGCCATTACAGTTGGCGAAAATACACTTCAAACCTTCAACCAATAAGCACCCACTCCTGTCAGGTCAATCTCAACTCTCCGCTGGTTAATATCAGCCTTGCACCAGTACTCTAGACGTCAAGATAAAGAAGCAAGCTATAAATTATTATTTACCGTACAATCTAGATGTATCCGGTTTATTGTAGCACCCCAGAACCCTGAACCGTTATTTTATCTCATCTGTGCTGGAGTTAATGCAACTTCAAAACTTCCGGGAGAGTAAAATGGTGTGCTTTGTCGGGGCAAGTTTTTGAGTACGTGTATTGCGAGTTGATTCCTTGGCATTATGTGGGTTTCTGTCTACAGTTTAGTACTTTCGCCTGATGACTATGAGCTTCACATCTCGGTCTCACGTCACATCAAATAATAAATCACGACTTTTTAGCACCTGATCGTTTTGTACACGCACGCTGTGCTCTATACACTAGACACTCTCGTCTCCGCACTATCAACAGCACTTCCTAATTCCTTGCCGCATTAAATCTCACCCATCTGCGCTACCACCACCCTCATTTCCTCATCTCCATACACTGACACATAGGCTAGACATGAAATGTGAAACGTTGAAGTGGTTAACTTAGCTAGTCATGTATTCAATCCCCGATGCAGGATCAGCCGCCGCTTCGACCCACTCAAGCTTCCCTTTCCCCCCGTCCTCCTCACCTTCTCTTTCTCTTCTTCGCCTACTCCTCTTTTTTCTCCTTCTCCTCTGTCTTATCCGACTTTCCTCGACATTCTTAACTGGCCTCACCATCCGGTGCGGGATCAGTCGGTTTTTCTGCTTTTGCCTTCCCCCGCCTCCTCCTTCTCTTCTTCCCCTTCTTCACCTCATTATCCTTCTCTCCGGGTTCAGCCGGCTTTTCATCAGTTTGTTGGCTAGCTTGGGCAACCGGTTTCGTCAACTTCTCGTATTCTCCAATTCTGCGCAAAACAAATTTCAAGGCACCTTTCTCCGCCTCGCGCGACGGGTACACCTTCTTTGGGACACTCTGGTACGAATAAATGCCGAGATCCATTATAGTCTTAAAGAACTGTAGCGGTTCGTGTTTGGGGCAGCCATCGCGGACGTACTTCAAGAGGTCGTAAATATTGCAATGCTTATCTATTACAGCCTTCATCATAAGAGGTTAGCCACCACGGTGTTGATATTAAGGGTCAAACGATATCCGTACCATCCGGCAGGCTTCTGCGGTCTCCGGTGCCGCGCCCCGTACTCCGAGAACTTTGCACAGGAACCGCCATCCGTCGATATCATCATCGTCGCATCCAAACGTCTTGTTAAAATCGAACCTGATCGCATCGTGGAACAAATCCAACGCCTCCCTCCACTCCAAGCTACGATACCCCCACCCATTAAACTCCGCCAGCCGATCCAATTCAGCCTCGGGACTGCCCCTCGGATTGTACTCGAAGCCTTCAAATTCTTCCTCATACTCTTCAAAGAAGTCCAGTACGCGCGATCCGAACTCTTTCTGATATGCTTTGTTGAACTCTTCCTCGGCTTTTCTGTACGGCCGGTTGGTCGCCTTCCATTTCCGCACTTCTGCGAGGCGTGAGAATTCGTGCTTCGGGTGTGCGCTGGGGCTGTAGCAGGGGAATGGGTATGTCTCAATGAAGAAGCGGTGGATGGGAGACATCGTGTGGGCGAGGAGGGCAGCGAGGAAGGCGCGGCGGTGCGTTTTGTATGTTTTTGTCCCCTCGTTCCATTGTCGGAGTACGCGTAGGCGCTCGAACTCATGTTCGGGGGAGTTGGTGCGGTCGTAGTCGAAACCGCGGAACTGGGCGAAGAAGTTGTTCATGTTGGCAAGGCAGGTGATTTTACACAAACAGAGAGCGGACACGCAGGTTAATATATTGTTGTAATGGTTGGTCTCAACCGAGAAAGGGGGGGGCGGTGTAATTTTGGTACAAGGGTATTTGGAGCGCGGCGACACACGGACACAAACGCCCGACTTTTTCACCCGAAACAACTACAAATGCCAAGATCCTCACCATTCACTACAAAGTAAATATTTTTGAGAAAACTAGATAAAATCATCTTTGGTGGAGTATTTTATTCTCACGCCCAACTCTTCGATAATTCTCTCTATCATTGTACTGGAAGTTTAGAATTTCCGGGAGCACCCGACATTGGTAAATAACAATTCACTGGCGATAGTCGAGGTGTCGATGTGACGATGGTGACGACAGAGGATTGCGATTGCGTAGGATTCGCCTGCACAGCCAGCGAAACAAACGAAGCGATTAGGCCAGTTCCTCCTTGTGCTATAAAAAGGTGTGTGCGTTACAAAATCGAGCGCAGCAGCGATTGGAAACACGCTGCTACGCGCTTACTACCAGTTGGTCGTGCCATGTGGCTACGCATCGATGGGCGCCAAACATCGTTGCCACGTACGGCTCTCTCGTCGCGGCATCGCGTTAAAGCGCTTTTGTGCGCACATACGGAAGACTTGTCCTCAATGGTACATCCGGTTATATGTAACCGTTTGGGGTTTAATAATTCTTTAACTGCTTTTTAACCCTACTTAATCGTTTACAGTTAAACGATAATTCTGTTTAATGTTTATCATTACCATTTAACGTCATCGTTTAACTAGAAAGGGCAATGTTTCACCTGATAGGTTAATCTGAATACATGAATTCATCGTTTAACTTAAGCGGAAACTAGAGCAACTATTGAAGTCAGATCCTCATGTGACCAGGTCGCCGTGTGTCAGGAGCCAGATACTCTGCCGTGGGCATTGGTCGGGTTAGACAGAAGGAATAAACGTATATTGCTCCGGATATGGACCATATTTTGCACTGGCTGGGACACATTCTGCGGCACTCCGTCAATTGGTATCTATACCAGCGGAAGCGACAATAAAAGAATTCTTTACTATCACTATCATCAAGCAGCACTCATTACCACCCTCAGTCTTTTATGGTGATATGGAATCAAATTATAAACGGAGTCGAATTACGAACGGATCTACGGAACGTACCTATCTCGATGCATGTGGTACTCGAACAATGGTGGCTCAAGGCTTGAACCCGGTAAAGGTCAATTGGTCATTGTGCCGATCTTACCATCGATGGATTTACTATTACCTCTCTTGCCGCCAGCATACGCAATGAGCGGCTTGTTAGGATGTTGCTGAGTGCATACCAGCGATGGGGCAGAAGCATGTCTGTAGCGCGAGAATGCTATTTGGACGCGGTGAGGACAGGTCTTCTCCACATGCATTGATGAAGCTGCTGCAGCGTTGTATGTTGTAGGGCACGCCTCTCCCAGATATACAAACTTGGGACCGCAAGATGACTGCTTGCATGCAGGCGGCTGACACGGGCATTTACCCAATACTCTAGGGTTTGCACTAGGATTTGTGAAGACCTACGGTAGAACGGACCCACAAAACGCCACGTTGAGCCTGCAGATGATGTATCCCTTGTAGGCTGAATAGGCGATCAAGTAGCGGCGATAATTGCAGCAGAAGAGCGTACCCACAATGTGGACCTTGAATGACAGCTGCCGGCTCGCTGAGACATGAAGGGAGTGGCAGGACCGCGAGGTTTGGCTCGCTCCTGGGCGAATCGGTAATGACAAGGCTTCCTGGATTTACTGTTCTCCGCTTCCATTCCTTCTTTTGATTCTTTGGCTATCACGGATGGAGCAGATTCAGAGCTGTACGAGTTCGCGTGAGAGATCATTCCTACAGACTATTGACGATTGAGAGGTGAAGCGTACTAAGGAGCGCGAAATACTTACGAACTACAATTGGAAGCCCGGGCACGAGATGACGCCAGATATGAGAGACTATGGTTCTGTCGAAGGCTACTGAATCGATGGAAAGAGTCATCGCAGAGGCCACAAGATTTAGACTTACGAACACAAATATACACATCTCGGCAGTGTATGGACGGATGATCGTGACGCGTTTCAATCAGACTTATTGACTATGGCGATCTACACAAGGTTATCTTCAATTCTACCATATCATGAGATACTTACTTTCAATGACAATCGAAGAAACTGGCAATCGAATGCGGATATGCAGATATATGTACCGGCTGCCTCGCCCTACCGAGTACAATACCGAGTACAATTCAGGGATACCAATCAAGCGGCCTTATGGCGGAGATAGCAATGCCGAATATGATCCGAATCCTGTTTCAAAGATACAAAAGCTATGAACTACGACGTTACATTACCGAGAATACAATTTCGAATGCAATCTCGACTCAGACTCAGTGATCCCACGCTACACTGCTACGATGGCAATTAACGATTACTATTTGACCTCCGAATAAACACCGAAGCAAGCCTTACCAATCGATATTCCGTACGAAGCCGTATGGGATTTAGTCTGTGGCGAAGAAATGATTCCCAAAATAGGGGAATCACTGTATCGCAATTGAAAATTACTCCTACTGCCAACAGTTACAGTCCCGGAAGTACTGGAATGAACATTGGGAAGCGCATTTAGCACGAATAGAGAAGCTAGCCGTGGGAAGCGTACCTGCAGAAGAGCCAACAAGCACACCGGAAGAAAAAGCGACATGTACATTCGGAAAAGAGTCAGCAAGCGCACCCAGCGATCGGAGACAATAATTTCACCCAGCATACGACGGACGTCATCTGTACCTGTAAATGCACTGGAGAGAGATGATAAGTCAAGCGAGCCTGACCCATGCCGAAAGAGTGCAAATATGGCTACTGAAGCAATTCTGAATGAGATCGAGTATGACCACCGAACGAATACCGAATAGCCTACCGCAAAGCATCACAAATGGCGAGAGAATCAATTAACTATCGAGAGATGAGCAGCGAGATCTCACAGCGGCGTAGACGATTGCCGAAGGACTGCACCAAGATTGAATTAGAGTATTATCGGGAGCCTTACCTAACCAAGCCATCGCCAGAGATATTTACCAAATGGCGTAACGCAAAATCAGGAAATAATTGCCGAACAGCCTACCGAACTGAACGCCGAACGACCGTACCTTTACTGAGCAGTGGTCCACAGAGACGCACTCTTGGCGAGATGACCCAAATATACTTTGTTTTTGTTTTATTCATACTGTATGCACTATAATTAGAGTATGACAGGACCTAATACCCCCTCCGCCTCCGGGCGAGCCGGCTAGATGGCGAAGCTCCCCCCCCGCTACCCTGCATCCCCGCTGACAAATGAAAGTGAAAGTTGAGAATTGTGAGTTGAGAGATATAACAGAACTGAAAAGAACGGAAGGGAAGCGAAGGACAAGAAAGGAAGGAAAAGAAGAAGAGAACGGATATAAACCCCGCCGCTGCCGCCCCCGTCACCTGAGTTGGCCTCAGCACCTGCTCCATATCGTGTCGTGTTTCATATGTGAGGGAATTTCTCGACTCCAGTAGCCGCCAGGAAGTCCATCACCGCCTGGTCCCACTGTGCAATGGAAAACAGCTCAGCGACCTGCACATGTCGGCATCTGCCCACTTTCCAGTCCGTCACCATTCCCACCGCCTTCCACAGTGCATTCTGCTGGTCTCTCAACCGACTGCCATGGCGGCCTAAGTGCTCCCATGTCTGGGCCGCTGTGCCTCCACACCACCAGCACTTATCGTCCTCTCGGTGCCAAACCGTTTTAGATACACTCCACTGGGTGCTTGCCCGCAATGTTGTCAGTAGATCATGGTAGCCAGCGACTTCACCCTTGTCATTGGAACAGGTCTCTTGGTCCCCATCTTGTCCTTGAGTCTGTAACTGAAGTGTGTGCTGCACTTGACGGCCTCCCAGTTTGCCTTGGCTGCTGACCACGGCCCAGAGATTCCCCTATCGCTATTTGGGGCCGAGGTACATGGCAGCTCTTGCACTGTGCCTCCCTGGGCGTCATGGGCCAGGTTTACCTGACTGTCTGCCTCCATGTTTCCCGCGATGCCTGAGTGTTCCGTGGCCCGGTGAAGCATTGTTGCCATCCTGTCGGGGAGGAGAGCCTGCACTCTTCGTATGATCCACATCACTAATCGCTGCCCAGCCCACAGCTCTAGGTGTGCCACTCGCTGAATTGCTGTTGGTGAATCGCTACCCACTGCCACAGTCTTCACTCTATGCCATTGGAATGTTTCTCCCTTCAACATCGTCACATCATGCAAAAGTCCAATCGCTTACAGATCAGTGTGGAAGACCTCCTTTCGCACGGAAACCAGATTGCTGCGGAAGGATCTCCATTGATTTCCATGTGTGCACACTAATGCGGCTCCCACTTGGCCATTGTCTGAGCGTGATCCATCTGTTGACCGCATTCAGACATCTGCTCCAATTTTAACTTCTTTCCATGTCGCCCAGTGTTGCACACCTTTCTCGGTAGCGGTCGTTTCGTCCTGTATAGAGGTCCCGACCCCAGATTCTTCGCCCTGGGGCAGCCACTTTATGCATTCAGTGGTGCAGCTATGCTCATGCTATTCATTTACCACGCTGCATTTAGGTTCACCGAACGGGAGGTTATGGTCGAATTCATGTAGCTTGCTACTATGTGAGTCTGCTACTCTAACTGCAAATAACGGCAGTCTGGAGCTCAGGATTACACGTGCAGGTGTAACTAGTGACTCTCTCACAAGTGCACTCTGTGGGGTTGTCGTCAGCACCCGCAGGATGGTCCTGGCTTGTGGATTCAGGAGGAGTTGGAGGTCATCTCGGCTGCCTAGATCATTGGGATCCTACCAGATCTCGCCTCCAGATAATCCAACTGCATGCAGTCATGCCACTTGGATGCCCCTTACACTTTCTAGAACAACCACGTATGTTGTTGTAATGGTTTAGAGGCTTGCTTCGGCTGCCTTGTAATTTGTTCTAGTCCATTCACGGAGGCGGTTCTTCCGCGGAGAGACTGGTCCATTCGCGGAGTCCCACCCTCCGTGAATGGACTGGTTCATTCGCGGAGTGTACACACTTTGTTAATGCACTGCATGCATATATGCGCACGCATGTATGCACACTCGGCTGGCCATATCCAGGTGAATTTAATCAGCGCAACAAAATTCACATCATCCAAATATCGAAACTCACCATCTATATCGTAGTTGACGGTTGTATTAGTTCCTAGCAGCGCCATCTGGTACTTTCAATCTTAAACGGAACACTGCTCTGCCTGGGCCCAGTCAGAATCAAAAGCGACTTCGACTCAGCAAAGACACGAGGAGAGGCCTGCGCGCAGACAGATTCCACTACCGCTGATGATAGCAACAATAGCGCTGAGGAAAGCACTCCAATGATTTGACTGAACTAGATACTAAGGAAGGAGAGGTTCACGAGGAGGAACAGGTCACTAGTAAGGAGCAGGAGGAGGAGCAGGAGGAGGAGGAGGAGGAGGAGGAGGAGGAGGAGGAAGAGGAGGTGATGGAGGAAGAGGAGGTGATAGAGGAAGAGGATAATGTGGAGGAAGCGAGAAACTAGGAAGAGACGGTTTCAAATGATGACATAGAGCACTGTGTAATTGTAGATGTACGATGACGTTGAGGCATACAGCTCGTAGGGATCACGATGAAGGTGTACAGAGTAATTATTTTTTTTGGTTGAGCGTAATTAGCACTTTTGTATATACACTCCGCGAATGAACCAGTCCATTCACGGAGGGTGGGACTCCGCGAATGGACCGGACTCTCCGCGGAGGAACCGCCTCCGTGAATGGACTAGAACATAATTCATCACCCATTGGATATGCTGCCCTTTGAACGTCGGGTGCAGGTCCATCCAGCAGTCCAGCAAGCGAATCGGCTTGGTATTTATTTTTATGTCCCCATCTCTGACATTTATATATGCTGTAGGTTTTGGCAGGAGGTGTTGTTTGTGGCCTTCCCGGCGCGTGAATGGTGCCGCCTCCAGTTTCGCTGTGTGTATCTTTACCCCTTGTGTACTGGCCCACTCGATGCTGCTCGCAGCACACCTCTGATGTATCCTGAAGACTTGATTTTTATGACTTCCTGTGGCCACCCAGCCAAGATCATCCACAAAGGATAACCCATGGGGTGGTGATACGTACTCTTCGACCGATTTGATCAATCCTGAGGCTTAAATCGCAAAAAGAATCAGTGTCACAGGTGAGCCTTTTTGGACCCCTGATTCTACTGTTTGTCACTGCATGCCATTGCCTTCAATTATCATCTGAACCAATCTTTCTGAGAAAAAGCTCTCCGTCCATTGTATAAGGACCCTGGCCATTTGCCTCACTCTTTTTAAGTTGACTAGCCTCCTGTTGGGCATGCTTCTGAAGGCTGCTTTAATGTCCATGACAAGCAAACCTGGTATGTGGCTTTTTTTCAAGATCGCACATCAGCAACAACCCTAGTTTCCGTCGAAAACACCCGGGTGTTCCGGACGAATCTGACGGCTCTGACGGAACCTCGTACCCTCTGACGGAGAATTACACGGTTCCCGTCGCCCAGGCGACGGGTCGCGTTGCATAGCAGAGCACCTGGAGCACCGGCGACAAACCTGGGAGCGTCTGTGAGCACCTCGAATCACAGTAGAGCATTCTGGGAAAAACAACATCTTGTTTGGGAACGCTGCTGGTGCACCTGGAACTCATAGCTACTACTAATCGTGCAACGATTTTTAAAACTCATGTATTCAGGTTGTATTCTCATCTATGTATCTATGTATCTATATAGCTACCAATCTACAACTCAGAGATACACTCCGAGGCCGTGTTCGAGCGAGTTTGGAAATGCACTTGGAGGCCAAGATCGAGTGAACTAAGAGCTGCACTTGGAGGCCGTGATCGAGGGAGTTTGGAGATGCACTTGGAGGCCGAGATCGAGTGAACTGAGAGATGCACTTGGAGGCCGTGATCGATCGAGTTTGGAGATGCACTGGGAGGCCGTGGTAGAGTGAACTCAGAGATGCACTTGGAGGCCGTGATCGATCGAGTTTGGAGATGCACTGGGAGGCCGAGGTCGAGTGAACTCAGAGATGCACTTTGAGGCCGTGATCAAGCGAGTTTGGAGATGCAATTGGAGACCGAGATTGAGTGAACTCAAAGATACACTCCGAGGCCGTGATCGAGCGAGTTTGGAGATGCACTTGGAGGCCAAGATCGAGGGAACTGAGAGCTGCACTTGGAGGCCGTGATCGAGGGAGTTTGGAGATGCACTGGGAGGCCGAGATCGAGTGAACTGAGAGCTGCACTTGGAGGCCCTGATCGAGGGAGTTTGGAGATGCACTTGGAGGCCGAGTTCGAGTGAACTGAGAGCTGCACTTGGAGGCTGTGATCGAGCGAGTTTGGAGATGCACTTGGAGGCCAAGATCGAGTGCAGTGTTCTCAACCGTCCCGTCCGACGGCCGGGGACGGTAGTGCCGTCCGACATCATAGCCAGACGGACGGGACGGCGTCAAGGTCGTCCGTCCCGTCCTTACTCAAGACGGACGGAATATTGACCGTCATCCACCGTCATCTGGCGGTTACTGTATATCTTTACCCGTGACATCGTGGGTGCAGCAGGGCTTAATCTTTGGAGCAACAGAGTCTGACATGGTACGCGTGGAGAAGATGCTCACGGATCTTGCATCATGGTCAGAGTAATTATTCCGTTTTACATATAAGTTTTGTAATGTACACTAAGATCCATGGATATTGGTGGATGACCACCGGGGACGGCTCTTCTCCGTCCCCGGCCGTCCTTTCCGTCCGTCCCCGTCCTGCCTCAAAAAGACGGCACCGTTTCCGTCCTACCTTCGGACGGACGGCATGACACCGTCCCGTCCCGTCCTGAGTAGTTTGCGGACGGACGGGACGGTTGAATTCACTGATCGAGTGAACTGAGAGCTGCACTTGGAGGCCGTGATCGAGCGAGTTTGGAGATGCACTTGGAGGCCAAGATCGAGTGAACTGAGAGCTGCACTTGGAGGCCATGATCCATGGAGTTTGGAGATGCACTTGGAGGCCGAGATCGAGTGAACTGAGAGCTGCGCTTGGATGCCGTGATCGAGCGAGTTTGGAGATGCACTTGGAGGCTGTGATCGAGTGAACTGAGAGCTGCACTTGGAGGCCGTGATCGAGCGAGTTTGGAGATGCACTGGGAGGCCGTGATCGAGCGAGTTTGGAGATGCATTTGTAGCAGGCTATGATCGAGCGAGATTGGAGGAGTACTTGGAGGTGGTCGATCTGGAGGCGGTCGGTGGGAGGCGCGCCAGGTGCTGAGACTCTATTCATCGGTTAGTTAACTCGAGACCATGGGAATGTGACGAGGTGACTTTACCTTTGAAGCTCTTATGGAGATCTGGCTGGTAGTGGTGGATCGGTAGGGAGGTACGCCGGAAGCTGAAGCTACATTCAGGGGTCAACTCGAAATCGTGAGAATGAAGGGAGGACAGACAATCTTAGGTGTATGCTGTACTCGGTATATGCTGCACTCAGCGTTAACTCATGATGATGGTATGGCGAGATAGAGAGGGATGACTTAACTTTTTGTTCTTGCGATGATTGTAGAGTTGTGGACAAGAAAGAGGGAGATGGGGGATGAAGATGAGAACGATATGGAGAATACGAGCGGCTATGAACAATCAGGTGTATATCTTGCATGATTGGGTTTAAAAGACCCCGTATCGGTGAAATTACACACCGGATTGGGACTCGTACCTGCCATATCGGGGATGGTCAATTGACTGGCACACGAAATTCTCTCAAGTCCCAGTTTCTCATGATGATTTCCCCCATCTCCTCTGATCTCTCTCTTTCTTGTGCTCAACTCTACCATCACCTACGAACACGAAGTTCAGTCATCCCTCTCTATCTCTCCATGCCATAATCATGAGTTAACACCAAGTACAGCATACACCAAGTACAGCATCATCCCAAGATCAACAGTCTCCCACTCCCAGCCAGTTTCTCATCTCTCGACGGATGTTGTACTCAACTCTCTACATTCCCACAATTACAAGTTAACCAATGAATAGAGTCTCAGCTGCCGTCGCACTTGCCTCCAAATCGACCGCCTCCAAGTACTCCTCCAACCTCGCTCGATCATAGCCTGCCAGTGCATCTCCAAACTCGCTCTGACAGTGCATCTCTGAGTTCACTCCATCTCGGCCTCCAAGTGCATCTCGAAAGTCGCGTGATCACGGCCTCGGAGTGAATCTCTGAGTTCACTCAATCTCGGTCTCGAAATGCATCTCCAAACTCGCTAGATCACGGCCTCAAAGTGCATCTCTGAGTTCACTCGACCTTGGCCTCCCAGTGTATCTCCAAACTCGATCGATCACGGCCTCCAAGTGCATCACTCAGTTCACTTGATCTCGGCCTCCAAGTGCAACTCCAAACTTGTTCGATCAAGGCCTCCAAGTATATCGTTAAGGAGCGACGGTGGGTGTACCGAGATACAGGGGTAATGGAGGTGGAATGAGCGACAGGGAGTATATATTCGGGAGACCCCGGGGTAGATAGCATCTCATTTTCATCTCATCTTGTCATACAACAAAAATACACACTCAGTCTTTCCCAACTTTCGGTCTCACTCGCTCTTTGCGAGATTTCGTGCATCCGCGCAATTGAGTGAATCCTTACGGCCGGGTTGTATCAAACCGTCTTAACTTCTTCCTACGCTTCTCGAGCTTAAAGTGGAAGGAATGTGAGGAGAGATTTTCGCAGGGTCACCCATTGGATTGCAATCCCAATGCAAGCGTGTACCCAATGAACCCATTCCGACCTATGGTCACAGTTGGCCACAACGCCAGATTGTGTGCTTAAAATAGGAGACGGACAGAGCGAGAAGCAACGGCAAAACGGCGATTGAAGGTAGTGTTAGCAACGGTTCCGGACCGTCACTTCGGGTCCGGGTCCGGGTCCAAACCGAACCGTTGCCAAATTGGCGGTCCGGGTCGTCAATAAACCCGAACTGCCCACTCGGGTACGGATCCATGGGAAACTCTCAACCCGTCTGAATTGGGCGGGTTGTAAGCGGGTTGCCCAGCGGGTCCATCTATAGATTCATAAAAGGCTGATGTATTTGCAGTGTGTTAATAGTGTCTTATCAAAATCGCGTGTTCAGCAACCAACAATGTGCTTTTGCTTGTTGAGGAGTGTGTAATATCGATTAATTTGGTATCTGTGTTTCACCTTCAATATATGCTATTTTTGCCTAGCAAGGGGGTCAATAATACAGTTACGGATGCAAAGATCCGCGCGATGACTTGATTACGAAATATGCAAGTCTTAAAACTGTTGACGCTCCGTTGACGCTCATTGTCAGGATGCCGCAGGGAGCATCTCGCTGTTGTTTTTGCCAGTAAAGGCTGCCAACATCCCATAAATGGATGTGTACAACTAATAGGAACATAACTTACTGAAGATGCAAAGCTAAAAATCGTTGATGCTCCGTTGACGCTCATATTTAGGACATAGTAGCGATGTCGTCGCTACTGTCTTTGAATAGAAAGGCAGCCAATAATCTGATTATGGCCTATTGTCGCCGCACAACGCTAGGATTTTCCATAATACAAGGCCCAAAGTGGTTGACACTCCGTTGACGCTCATGTTGAGGACATAGTAGCGATGTTGTTTGAAGAGGTTTTGCCTCGCAAGGCAGCCGATAGCACGATTATGGCGTAACGTCGCCCCACAGCCCATGCATTTGCAAGATTCAAAGCCAAAAGTCGTTGACGCTCTGTTGACGCTCATTTTGATGTATTGTCCATTCAACATCTGCTGCTGTCGACAATTGATTTCATCCTGATTTGACTTGACCGGCTGTCATTCTGCCCGATTAAGACTCAGCCCTGTGGCCAAGCTGAGCTGTGTACTAATATTGCACTGTTCACTCTCACACGACTAAAAATGATGGATCATGCCAAAAGAATTATTGTACCTGCTATACATCTACTTATGAACCGATATTCACGATCTACTTCTTACCATTCGCGCATAATATATCTGTAACTGGAACTCCAGGTTAAGCTACATATAGCAGGTGAAGCATTGACGCATTCTGTCCTACTTTGTCGTCCCTCCTTTGTTTCTCCGCGTTTCAACTGCATTGACCGTCACCAATATCTTTTCATCCTGTCCCTTTAACTTCCGTGTCGGCCAATCCAATCCGGGTACATTTGCCGCAACGCTCACATCCTGCTGCTCTGGGCATTCCGGATCCTCAATGCCATTGTTGGGGCCTAGATTGGATTCATTGTCTGCTGCGCAATCATCTTCACTGTCGTTTGGATTATCCAAGTCGCAATACCAGTTCAGCTTATCATCGGTGTCCGAAATGCTTTCAGGTGCGCTATCGTCGTCACTGACGACTGGATGATGGTTGATTCTCAGGATTCGGCATTTATTTAAGATCTGAGTTCGTTCTCCAGGGAGGTCCTTTGCAGACAAAGCTAGTGCGAATGGTGATCTTTCTGACAATTTAAATGTAGCCGCACCATCATGTTGAAAGAGTGACCAGGAGACTACCACGCTCTCTTCAGTGTCTGAAATATATCCTACGTTGGTCATCAGCTTGTTGTGACCGCGAGATTCCTTCTGGGTAGCACGTAGGTTTTGGCTGCCCTGCCACATCTCCAAAACGTCGTGAACCTTGGCCATTGTGTGGAATTTCCTTTCCTCCACCTCTTTCTTCATTTCCGAGTCGTTTTCTGGGTGTGGGGTATCCAATTCTCAGTCAGGGCCTGCCAAAATCCCATTATTGGCTTGAGCAAACTGCCTGACAACAACTTTTTTGCGAAGGGTCTCGCCTGTGGTTTTTGACTGCCTCCACCCAATAACATCTCGGCGAAGGGAAAAACTGGCCTCCACACCGACTCAATGTGGTATGATAGAGAATATGTCGCAAGCCACATTGGAGAGATTGGCGTACATTGAGTGCGTTTCCTCCACTTGGTGCAACCAATCAGTTATGTCCAGTATCCAAAATGTACTGCGAATCTCCATTGGGTCGGAGTGGTAATTATTCAGATTTGGATTAATTGGTCCCCAGTTCTTTGGTGCTTCAGGCGGCGAATTCAAATAGAGCCTGATGGCAGTCAATAAAGAGGCTGCGCAATCACTTTATCCGGGTGTCATCTCAGGCACATTGTTAGGCGTTAAGTATTCCTCATCATCGATGGACAAATCATATGGATCAAACGATCATTGATAGGACCCTGATGCGATTGTGGAGGGGACAAGACTGCTGCTCGGTACTGTTTCGAGTTTATTGACTGCCGCATGTCGGTGTTTCGCACAGTATTCATTCTCCACATACTTCAGAAAGGCCTCTTGGTATTGTGTAGTATAGGATGTCTCGTCCTCAGGATTAATATCCATTCCCTTATCCCACTTTCTAAACCATCGCAACTTCCGGAACAGATCGAGGATTTTCGCGGAAATCAAGACCATGCCCGTCGTTGGTGTCACTGCACAGTACTATTTGAAAAGCTTCTGCTGAGATAACTTCACAGCAAAGAACAAGTCTTCCTTCCATTGAGTCTTCTTCTTGGCCAAAGCGCGCATCACCCCATCCGTGTGATTGAACAAGTTGTTGTACACTGTGAAAATGTGATGCAATGTGACTGTATGCCTCTTCGACATCCAAAGGGTCCAATATCGAAATGGCCTCAACACTTCCATCACATACTTGAGAATCGTCCATTCATACTGAGTTGTGAATACTGGCCAATATTTTGCGTATTTTGGGTTTTGAAGCCACTCGCGGGTGAATTCCCATAAGCAGTAGGCGTGCTCGAGCAACTCCAGTGTAGAGTTCCAATGTGTCTTCACATCCATAATGAAAATTACCGCAATGCTGACTTTGGCCTTTTGACAGCCAATAAACTTGTTTCGGCGACCAGGTGTCAGCTTAATTAATACAGCAAGCATTCTCTGCTGTATGAAGGTCAGCTTCAGGACTTTCAAAATATCATGAAATAAGTACTTTCTCAATTATCCTTGCTAAACCTGGTTTCATGGCCGACACCTTGTTGATTCTAGCATTGCCCTCTTTTCGAAGTCTTTGACTCTTCCCAATGTCTTTGGTTTCATTCTCTCCAAATTGCTGATCGCGCTTGTGTGCTTCGCAAGACTTGGTGTGGCCTGTTATACTGAGTCTCCTCATGAATGCACCTAAAGCGAGCTGTACGACGTGCGCCATGTATGGTATGTGGTTCCTCAATGCTGGCCACTCGATTCCAGAGTCCTCAAGTGTGGATTGCAGCTTGCGTGTCATCGAGTAGTTTGAAGAACCATTTTCAGTTGTAATACGAAGTAAGTGGCCGTCGGAAAGCTCAAAACGATCAAGCACGTCTTTCAAATGTACGGCTAACCTTGCTCCAGTAGGTTGGGCCTTGACTGATTATCTTAATTTAGCATTCGAAACTAGAACCGACCAGGTGATCAACCTCTTGGAAAGCGAATTGAACTTCACGCAATGCCTAATTTCGATCCATATAGTAAGCAATGCCCGATGTTATGGCTAGTTTGTTCGTTGATGTCCATCCGTCCAAAGCTAAACTACCTTTATTTCGTAGTGGTAATTGCTTCTTAATTGCATCCACAGTCAGTGCATATTCCATTCAGCAAAGGTTACTAAGCGTCGTAGCGGACGGAAGAACTAGGTCATCGCGTAATGCCTTATATGACCTTCGCAGCTCAAGATTTGATATAGCGTTCCCTGGAATATGTGCCGAAACAAATCCTAACAAAAGATAGCAATTCCATGTGTCTTGGTGAATTTCGGAAGTTTCAAAGACCTTATCTGCCAGTTTGGAACGTTTTGTCTGTCATTTCAGTCAATATGGATTAAATTGGATATCAAATATGGTTTTCCTCTGCAAACTTACTATTGTAATTCCACGACTTCCTTGCCTCTTCAGGATGGCCAAAGCTGTTTCATCCACTTTCAACTAGTCAATTCAGTGACCTCTGACTCCGTTAATTTGTTTAACTTTGCGATGAGAGCTTTTGCCAACAAGTGTTTCCCCATTGACCGGTCCCATGTTCTGATGGATGCCGAAGAACTTGATGACAAACGATACATATGATGCTAGGGCTGTCGGTCTCCTCAATTTGATAGTGCAAATAGAATCACCACGAAGGCCCATGTCTAGACTTCATCCATGCAATAGGCCTCTTCGAGCCTACATTCATTGAAGCCCACCAAGCATCCAAGATGATTTCTAAAGTAAGGCCGCTCAAATTACAAATAAAGACAGGTTCATTTTTGGAAGAGATCATAACCTCTAGCAATGAGGTGTTCAAAGAGTGTGTATCCGACAGGGCGGTAGAAATTCGAAAGCTGGGTAATCCGACTTGAGAGACTGCCCAATATCACGCTCCAGTAAGGCAGATTCGAGGTTCTTATATATTCACTCTACAGCTACAAGGAAAATAATCAGATCAGTCAGACATTGCATGCATATTTGTTATGTTGAATACAAGGACAGATTGCAACGACTGACCTCGTAAACCTCCATTTAGGAACAGCATACTGCAGATTATTGCTGTGTAGCGTTCAGAGCCTTGACGCACCGTGGGCGAAAAATTGTAAAAGGCGGACGCGATATCGACACTTGCATTCTTGCCAATGAAGGCTGCCGATAGGTTCATTCTGGTTTATCTGCGTTCTATTCCGGTTATATTATCCAAGATGCCAGCGCAACAATCTTTGATGCTCCATTGACGCTCATTTTGGGACATGGTTATGACCTGGTCCGAAGAATATTTCCCTAGAAAGGCGGCCGGTAGTACGATTATAGATGATTTAAACCTCATAGCCGCATGGTTTTCCAAGATGGAAGTTCTCAAATCGTTGAGGCTCCGTTGACGCTCAATGTTAGGGCGTAGTGACGATGTCGTCAATAGCATTTTTGCTTAGAAAGATGGCCTATAGTTCAATTATGTGTTGATTTAGCCGCACTGTCCTCGGATTGTCCGAGATGCATGGCCAAAAGTCGTTGATGCTCCGTTGACGCTCATTTTTAGGACATGGTAGTGATGTAGTCGCAACTATTTTTGCCTCAAAAGACAGCCGATAATGTAATTATGGCTTCATGCTGCCGCACAGCCCTAGGATATTCCATGATACAAGGCCAAAAGTCGTTAACCCTCCGTTGACGCTCATTTTTAGGTCATAGTAGCGTTGTTGTTGCCAGACTTTTTGCCTGCAAAGGCGGCCGATAGCGCGATTATGGGGTAACGTCGTCGCGCACCCCATGCATTTTCCAAGATGCAAGGCCAAAAGTTGTAGACGCTCTGTTGACGCTCAGTTTTAGGACATAGTAGAAATGTTGCCATCACCATTGTTCAATTGAAAGGCGGCCGATAGTTCAATTATGACTTACTGTTACCGCACAGCGTACTGGATGTTTCACGACGCAATGCCAAAAATCGTTGATGCTCCGTTGACGCTGACATTAATCACAACCAAACAGCCTTTGTACGCTCAATAATTGTATCCAATGAATCAAACACACAGTTATGACATCCATTATTGCGTTTGAATCTATTATTGTAGGCATCCAGCAGTTTTGTTACCTCTCAATTTTTGTTCAACTGCTATCTACGCTATCTGAGGGAGAAATAACCTGGCCCTGTCACATTCCTGCGCTTTCGGCCGGCAATTGACGGCATGTGAATCATTTCACTAGTTTTTGGTAAATATAGCTCGACTTCCTCACCAGTCCTTATCCAGCTCCTTCTCCTCGATTTCCATGATGTACCACAAGCAATTTCAAATATATCAACCATGTGCACCAGGTCTGTGCGGAGAGTTATGCAGTTGGATACATGGATGAATATGGCATGATGGCTGTCATTCAGATTGATTCGTCATGCGCATTGACTGCTGTTTCTAAGACACGTATGACATCGCTGACGTAAATTTTGTTAGCACATTTCGTCACTAATATTGCTTTTGCTTTGTCACTTAACAGTCACTTGCAGAATAAAACCGAACATGATGGCTGTCTTACAACCCGATTTGGATTGTAGAACTTTCACATGGTGCGTTCTACCCTTGCAAATGCACAGACAAATTATCATGTCTCACACTTTGGTCACTAAAATCAAGGCATAGCTGACACGTAGCAAAATTGGTAAACAACTTGCTTTTCACCGCGATCAGACTTCAAACAGTACAGTTTGCACCACTATTCCTCCGCAGACGCTGGAGCTGTCACCATCTCTTCGTCGGAATCTGATATCTATATGGTAATTAGCTGGAGGCTATATGCTGGGGTAAAAGCTTACTGGTCTAACTGGCTTTGCTTTCAGCATCATTGACGAATCAGGCTCCGCTGCTGGCTCACCATTTGGTATGCTCGATTTAGATTGTGGCTTCACTGAACCTTGCTTAATATGACTACTTCCTGGTCACGAGGTCCCTTGCGGCCTTTGCGATATTCCGGGGACAATGTCAAGACTATTCAACAGCTCTCCAAATGTTGCAGGTGGAGGTGCCGGAGGGTCATCTTATGTTTGCGGCTGGACGACGGCCGGAACCATCAATTCGGTGGTACCGTACTTCTTATCTGGTTCACGGAAGTAGTCAGCTGAATCCTCCCATCCCGGTTGAATTAATTCGTCGAGCTTTATCTGCTGCTGGCGATAACTCTCCATGTGCTGCCGGACCGTGATGGTGATTGTGCCCATCACCCAGCCGGGTTTGTCATCTTCGCTCAAATTGCCCTGCTCAGTCTCTTCATCATCTTCCTCCTCCCCATCCTCCCCATGGTCGGAACTTACAAGATTACTCACACTGTCTCCGATAGCAACCAGCATCTCCTCAAAAGTCTTTTCGGGCTCTCTGGACGTCAATCCCGTTATTTCAGCATGCGTCATATCGTCCTGCTCTTGTTGAACCGCGGCCTCTGCATGCTCAACTCGCTTTCTTGCCCCAGCGGTCTCCCTCTCAACAAAATCCTCAATCTATTTCTCTTTCTCCTCACTGCTTGAAAAGTGCATTTCTTGTCGCTTCTCCGCCGCAAGCATCTTTTTCGATCTCAAGCAGCGCACTGCCCCAAGGGCTCGGATTATCTCTGCCACCAAGCCGCTCTGGCTTTCATTCGCTTGATGACGTCGTTGGGTTGACCGCTTTTTCGATTTACTGGATCAGCCCGCCAGAAGTGGTGAAAAGTTCTTTTTCGGACCATTGACTATTGTCGTTTGCGTGGACTTTGTTGGTGGGGGAGATGTTGGATGTTCCAAGTTATGGACAATATGGAGGTAAGCTGCATCTGTTATGTCAAGGTTAGTATGTTTACTCATCTCGAACAAAGTACAATCACTCTCTTGACTCTTAATAAATCCGGAATAATGACACTAACCGTACAACATGACATGATTATTAGCGTCAGTTTCATGTAATATCCCGGGGATTATTTGAGGCAAACATCAGCAGACGTCCTTTCGCTCGAACTACATCCTATTAATATCCATCAATTGGGCGATTTCGGCGGTCTTACACCGCAATTGAAACCTGTTATCAAACAGACAACATCAGACCGACTGATTGCAATTTGCGGGGCGGTGGGAAACCTCTGCAACTTGCATCCATAGTCAGTAGGATTCATCTTGATCATAATGATCATGTTGGCTGCTATATATTCCATTCTGCCATGACGCTAACTATATAGTCCTCAGGGCTTCCCACTTCCTCTCGTTATCATCTTCCTCTCCTATTCCACATGAGCACATGATGGATACACAACCACCTCTGGCAGGTGAGACCGGATCAAATACCGGCAGATTGGCAGTCGCTACATCAAATACAGAACTTCCTGGCACACAACAAGAGCGCAGAGACAAGTTAGTTCACTGCGATGCTGCCAATGTAGCCACCAAACATATTACCCAGAATGCACATGTAAAGATCGTCCGCAAGACTGGCAGCCACAAAAACAGGACGCACCATGCAGTGGGATGTGAGTGTATCCTTATCGGGGCAAACTACGGTCAATCAAGTTAATAACATACAGCGGGTATCCGTAAACAGCTGCTTAACAAATTCATCGCTGACCATAACGGGAACCTCCATGGTCGAGAAAGCGTTTCCCCGCACTGTCCGCAAAATCGAACATCATGAGGTTGTGATCTCTGGGATGTTCACAGATGAAATTCCTGATAAGCGTCCCCGCGAGTGGACGAAACAGGCTTTAATGACCTAAGAGGAGGCTACGGCAGCGTACATGGTAGAGGTAACAGCCGAATTTCATTGTTAGAAGCATAGACTAATGTCTTGTAGGTTTTCAACATGTCTGCAACTATGGCAAGGCAAGGAGGTCGGGTACAGCTGGAACAGTCCAACATGAGCCTGGCGTTGAATATGGCCAAAATGGCCAAAGAAGGCTTTTTGTGCGCCGCAATAGAGGAAACAAAATACCTCATTAAGAAGCCACACGCCGAGGTCCGAGAAGAGAAGAAGCGCAGTGTTGAGTTTCCTAGGCATAAAAAGGTGAAGGCTGCGATACAAAGACCCCCGGCGATGCTTCGTCATAACCAAAAGTCCGGCTGCCTTCGTTGCCAAAATGGCACCGCAAAGAATCCGCAGACACGCTGGAGGTCCAAAGGAACAGGTGCTCCACACCCCGCCCGACGCAGATTGCGGATTCCGGAGCCGACTCCACCTGCGCTCGGCGGGCCACCTCTCCCAACCGGTAACACCTCCGGAGCTCAACCGTCTGAAATCGTCAATTTGCCGGCCGGATATACTTATTCGCATACAGCTCTTCCCGGTGTGGAATTTTCCGAAGATGATGAGGATAGCGAGCAAGATCCCGATTTTGATCCAGATATGCTGACTGATGATAGTTAGTACACTATCTGTTGTGTGGTAATGCTTCTGACATTGATTTTGAAGGCAAAAGCAACAGATTGAGCGATCCTGCTACTGATGACGAGCATTGACCGAAAGACGCCTTATTTTGGAGCTCATTATTATATATATCTATATATTATTAAAGAACAACGTAGTGATCAAGAAGAAAGTATATGAAAACACCAGACAGGCAGCCAAAACAATGTGAATGATGGACTGTGCCAAAATGAATGATTGCATATTGTGGATACAGCCATGGGAAAATGAGTGTCAATGATTTTTGGTCATGTGTCCTGGGAAATAACAGCTACGATAGGTTGTAGTCAGTCACACAGAAATTCTTGGCCACCTTTATAGGCAAAACAGATAGCAACACCCTCCCTGCCCCATCATGAAAATGAGCGTCAACGGAACGTCAACGATTTTTGCTGATTTGTCCTGGGAAATCACAACTCCGATAGGTTGTACTCAGTCATAAAAGAATTGTTGGCTGCCTTTATAGGCCAAACAGATAGCAATACCCTCCCTGCCCCATCGTGAATATGTGCATCAACGGAGCGTCGTCGATTTTTAGTCATGCGTTTTGGGCAATAAAATCTCCGATAGGGTGTGTTGAGTCATAAAGGAATTCTTGGCTACCTGTATAGGCAAAATAACTTGCAATACCCTCCATGCCCCATCATGAAAATGAGCGTCAACGGAGCATCAACGATTGTTGGTCACGTATCATGGGTGATCTGGGGGGCGTCAGGTTGCACATTGTCATAAACTGATTATTAACGGCCTTTATAGGCAAAAGTGCAAGTGAAACGCTTCGTGCCCCATCTTCCAAATGAGTGTCAACAGAGTGTCAACGATTGTTGGCCTTCCATCAAGGTTAATCACAGCGCGATGTGGTGGTTATTGTCTGTATATATCGTTTTGACTGTTATTATACTCTAAAAGGCTCAAGAATACTTAGTGGTGGCTCTGTAAATGAAATAAGTTGTTACTGTCCCGGAGGATGTGGCTAGAATATCCTGTACATATATGCCTATAAAGGCTGTCAAATCCTTCTTTATGGATGTTTGTTATCACACACCACTCATATTACCGAAGATGCAAGACCAAATATCGTTGACGCTCTGTGGACGCTCATTTTCAGGATGTAGTTGGGCGCTTGAGTAATGATGTTTTTCACATCAAGGCGGCTAATACGTCGAAAACGAACCGTGACATACCAAGGTCAACATGTTACGATTATCAGTCTGATATCTGAATGCGATCTTAAATGTGAAACCCGAACCGCAGAAGCGGAGATTGGAACCGCCGGGTCTAGCCAAACCCGGCGAAACTCGCAGGTTCATGGGTATAGGACCGGGTTAGGCCCGCCAAGACTCTGCGGGTCGGGTTTTTGGACTGTTCGGGAACCGAACGGACCCGTTTTTGCGGTCCAAACCCGGACCTCTGGCGGGTCACCCAGACATGTTGCTAACACTACTCATTGGACAAGCTCCATCACTTGATCTGCGTTTACTCTCATCTGCAGTTGAAACATAGAACAAGATGAGCCGTATTCCTGTGGCTAAACAGTGGGTATCCTGGGCTCTATGCATTTGTGGTAGAAGGTCACAATTTTGTTGGGCAATGGTGGTCACTGCTAACATGGTTAGGAGAATGGCCGTGATATTCACATAGCCGATCCCATTGTTGGGTTCATCTCAGTGGTGCATCTGCTGGAATCTTGATGCCTTCTGGGTGTTCGATAACGAAGTCGTAAGAAGAGAGAATCTCCACACATTGAGCCTGTTGTAATGGGAGATCTTTTGATATTTGGAACTATTCGACGTTCTTATGATAGCATTCTATGAGCACCATCTTATACACTCCCTTGACTTTGTAACACGGTTGTGTCATAGTCTCCACGATGGCTAAGAGATGTCAATTGTACATGGTGTAAATCTGTTCCGCACCGGACCATATTCGCTTGTTGCAGTTGACTGGTCTGACAATCCCAAAAACGTCATACTCAATGACAATGCCGTCAGAGGCGAGGCCACGTATATCAGTCCACAGAATAATCGACATTGGTGGTTCAAAATGCGTGTGGATGGGTGCATTGGTCAATGCTCTTTTCAACTTCTCGAACCCAAGTTCGGCATCCGGAATTCATACCCATTTGACCTGTATAGACGTGCTAGAGTTCTCCACTGTCTTGAGGAGATCTGATATTGCAGTGGTTCCTGTTGCGTAGGTCCAGATGAACAGCCATTGAAAGATTGTGCATCCGGAGCAGCACCTGCTCCTCCCCAACGTACTTCTGTGGTGGTCAGTATTCAATCATTGATATGTGATCTGATTCCATGGTGATTTCATTGTGGCTACTGCCAAATCTGGGGAAGGCGTGCTCTGAGACTCCAAAATGGCACTGTTCAGCAGTGAGGAAGAGTCCAAATACTGGTAGTCATTTCATCACTTTTGGTACCTTCTCTTCATGCTCCTCCTTCATGGCCTAGTAGGTTAGTATATCATCAAGGTAGCACACAGCGAAGTGAGCAATCTAAGGCCGTAAGTAATAGTTGATATAGACTTTGAAAGAAGCTGATGTGATCGTCAACCCACACGGCATGACATGGTACTCCAACTATGAATACCCAGTGTGCACCATGATTGTGTTCTCGTGGCCATCCATGGTTCTGAAAAGCTGATGGGTGGTCCGGAGGTCCAGTTTATTGAAGACCAGGGCTCCTCACAATCCATCAAGTATCTCCGAGATCAGTCGGAGAGGGTATTTGTTGTTCACAGTGGCTTTATTGACAACTCTGAAGTCAGCACATAGCCTCAGTCTGCCATACTTCATCATTACACACCAGAGTGGTGCTGCCACCGGCTGTAATGATCACCGGAGAAATGCATTTGCTAGGATATTTTCGATTAAGGCCTAGTGGGTTTGCAACTAAACTTCTGAAGGGATATCCAATGCGCCAGATGGCAAATTAATGTCTTGTTCCAACTTGATTGCGTAGTCAATTGATCGGTGTGGTGCTAAAGTCTCTGCCGTATCATTTCTGACCACATCAACATGTCCTTGTCTCTCAAAGGGATACTACGTCGATCATCAGTAGATCCAGTACCTAATCCACCATCTGTGCATTAGTTTCTAACTCCGACAGGGAATATGGGAAGATGATATCCGAAGAAAACCAGAGACTTGAGGAACAAGCAGCTCACTGAGAAACGAGCGACACCTCGTTTGCCAATTAACCTTCCATCATGCCTCGGTGAGCCGGTAGCAGTGATTCAACTATTGGCGATTAATGATCCGCTTCGGCCACAACTCCCACTGTTGCTGCTTTCTCCCTCGTCCACTGCTTTGGGTGCATAGTCTTCATTTCACCTTGGTCTGCCAGAATGGGGGCCTGGATAGTGGCTAGCACCAGTCCACTGTATTGCCCAATTCATAGAGTGAATGTCTCGATTGTCTGATCGCTAGCAAAGACATTGTCCAATACCGTTGCTCCAAATATTTCAATGTCTGGAGTCGGACAGTCCTCCCAGCATTCCCGTGGTTTTCGATGTCGATTGGTATGCCAGTGTGAAGTCAAGTGGTTGGTGGGCGTACGCCAAGCAATAGCTGCCAGCTGTATGGTAGTACTTTCGTGATCCCGACTTTCGCACCACTGCATTATCATACCTGATCTGTGAGCCTTCCGGTGGCCACAGGGGGTTCATAATGAAGTTACTTGTCCGCTAGCCCAGACCATCTCCAGCATGTAGGTTGTGAACAATTCTAATGGCCGTACTAGATCGTATACCCTTATTGGGACGGCCAGCACCGCCGGTTCGTGGAACAGAGCTTAATGATCCATGTATTGGACCGTCATCGCAGAGTTGCGGGTGTCCATCAGATGCACGATCAACTCAGCTTCACGGAGGTGAGTTGTCCTGTGCCCTACATCGTGGGGAAGTCCAAGTCAATTGAGATGTTGTAGAGATGAAAAGTACTTGTAGTGCAGCGATCAATGAGTGTTCGTGTGGGGTGCAAGTAGTGTTAGCGCCGGTTCCTGATAGTCACTTGGGGTCCGTGTCCGGGTTGGAACCGAACCGTTGAAAAATTGGCCGTCCAGGTTGTCAGTACACCCGAACTGTCAATCCAGTTACGATTCCTTGGGAATCTACCAACCTGTCTGAAATGGGCAGGTTATCAGCAGGTTGCCTTGATGGTCCATCAATTGATTCATATAACGCGCTTGTTTTTTGCAGTTTAGTAATGGTATCTTACCACAATCGCGTTTTTGACAACCAAGAATATGTTTTCGCATGCTGTGCAACTTGCAATCTCGAATAATTTGGAAGCCGTGTTGCCCCCCATTATACATTGTATTTTGGGCTATAAAGGTAGTCAATAGTTCTGTTATGCGCACATTGATCCGCGTGAAGCTTTGATGAACCCAATATGCACGACAAAATATCATTGACTCACCATTGATGCTCAGTTTCATGATGGGGTAACGTATGTGTCATGCACTGTGTCAAAAGAAAAGGCTGCCACAACATTGCCTCTGAATTATTACCACATTGTAACACTTAGATTAGAGAACACACAAGACCAATAAGTATTGACACTCCCTTGATGTTCATTTTTAGAATGGGGCAGGAAGAATGCTATAATTGTTTTTGCCCATAAAGGCGGTCAATATCTCACTACGTCATGTTTGTAAACAAATCGCCACTTCGGTTACACAAGATGCACAGCCAATAATTGTTGACACTCCATTGATGCTCATTTTGAGAATGGGCAAGTCACAGTATCGTTTATTGTTTTGCCAAAGAAGGCTGCCAGTATATGTGTCCTGGAAGGAAGCGGCCACGTCACTTGTCAATTACCTTACATAGCAGACCAAATATTGTTGATGCTCTGTTGACACTCATTTTAATGTACTATGTAGTCAAGATCTGCTACCATTAATATTTGTATTTATAACTATTTGAACTTAGTGGTTGCGATTGAGCCTGATCTGGACAGGGCTGTATGGCAAAGCCAAGCCCATGTATATGGTATTACTGGTCACTCTCACAAGGTTGAAATTTTTACATCTTGCGAAATAGTTCATATTGCAAGGTATAGAGTGTTAGCAACGGGTCCAAAATCCCGGGTCGGTTATGGATCCGGTTTCAACCCGAAACCGAACTGTTGCAATGGGTTTCCACACAAAACTTGCACCTCAAAAGTCAACATTTCTTGCTCCTATTAAGTATTTGAGTTCTGATCATATCACAACATGATTAATATGTAGATTGTGCAGTTTTAGTCCCTCGTTCACCTCCCGCTTTCTCATGTGCGATCCAACCAGTATTGATTGAGTTGCAATCTAGAACCCGCTAATTTCGCTTAAATGCAGCTATTATTTGATAACCATTCAACGAATATCAGTAGGATTCCGAATTAGAATGCAGGAGTTGAAAGAGTGGCTAAAGCTAAACAAGTTACGTACTGACCATGTTATGATATGATCAAAACTCAAATACTTAATTGGAATCAAAGTTGTTGGAACCGTAAAATGGAACCACGGTGCGGTTTAAACCTGTCCCCGAACCTGCTGGTTACCTCAGTTTTCCGGGTTACAACCCGGACTGTTCCATCCGGTCAAGTTCCGTACCCGGACCACAGCCGGGTCACCCGGAACCATCGCTAACACTACGGGTATACCTTGGTTTATCAACAACATTTTTCACACCACTGCTCAATATTATCCAATAATATTTCTCTGAATCAAATTCTCAGTCACACTACATAAAGAGCTTGGTGATCATACATTGACGCATTCTGTCCGACCTTTTCTTGATGCCATTATTCCTTCTCATGTCCATTATATTGACTGTCATGAACTCCTTTGTAACATTCTTGTGTGTTTGTTGTATTGGCCGAATCAATCCAGAAACAATCTCTATGGTACTAAAATTCTGCTGCTCTGGGGTTTCTGAATCCTCACTGGCATTGTCCAGTTCCAGATCTGATTCATTGTGGGCCTCCCAGTCATCTTTGCTGTGATCTAGATTATCCAAGTCCCCATTTCAGTTAAGCCAATTTTCGGTGTCTGAAATGCTTTCTGGTGAACTATCCTCGTCAATTTCGGCTAGATGGTGTCACGGCGCAGATAGGTACAAGAATATTTAGAGATAATGGAGGGAGATTTCTGGTGGTGTCAAAGGAATTGTGTTACGGAAAGGCGGAGACGTTGGAAGACGCGGAGGAAGCGGTAAGAGGGTG
>Ga0307514_10000492_pt1 | contig 80069 bp, 69 predicted proteins | sample 16_EM_MG_FD_203088 | JGI IMG/M metagenome (GOLD analysis project Ga0307514, IMG submission 203088) | Populus trichocarpa ectomycorrhiza microbial communities from riparian zone in the Pacific Northwest, United States - 16_EM | ecosystem: Host-associated > Plants > Roots > Unclassified | place... | reverse complement strand
TCATTTACCACCAAGATTACCCAAGATTCAAGACCAAAAATCATTGTCGCTCTGTTGACGCTCATTGTCAAGATGGGGCAGGGAGAGTGTAGCATTCTCTTTTGCCTAAAAAGGCAGCTAATACAATAATTATAGATAACAATGATTAATTCACATTTTAATAACCTGACTTACAGGACGAAAAATTGTTGATGCTCCGTTGACGCTCATTTTCAGAATGGGGCAGCCAGCGTGTTTTTTTCTCTTTTGGGTTGAAAAACAGCCAATACCTCATTTATGATTGTTTGCATCCAATCGCCATCTAGATTACTCATGAGGCAAGACCAAAAATCATTGACGCGCCGTTGACTATCATGTTCAGGATGGGGCAAGGAGCGTGTCTCTCTTGTTTTTAGTTAGAAAGGCGGCCTATTCATCCGAAAAGGTCAATGATGTGCAAAAGTTAATATTTTGCGATTAACAGTAGGGTATCTAAATGCAACCATAAATAGAAAAAGCCGAAACACAGAACCGGAGATTGGAACCGATGGGTCTAGCCAAACCCGGCAAAACCCGCGGGTTGACGGGTACGGGTCCTGGTTTGGCCCGCGAAGACGCTGCGGGTCGGGTTTTTGGACGGTTCTGGAACCGAACCGAACTGTTTTTCCGGTACGAACCCGGACTGCTGGCTGGTTACCCGGACCCGTTGCTAACACTAATCATTTCCAATCAATACATGAGGTGTTATTGTATATATAATTTTGAAACCTGGATACATAATTCAGTCTGTTGAATGATGTGAATGAAAAATATTAGAAACTACGGATACCATTGATCTGAGTAGATATAATACATATTGGACAATGTAGTTGTATTGCTATAAACCAGTTCCCCGACAAGGTTGACTCAAACTGCATCAGAATGAGAAATTGTGTGTAATCATGATGGGTGCAATGCTGAGAATTGACCTGAAGGGAGGTACACACCAGAATATATTGGCCACTGCAGTGCAACCTAGGTCTGTATCAATTCGCTTACCACTTAATTCCCCACTTACAATTACTTACTCTTATGTTCAATTGTAACACTATGTCATATGTCTGGTGACATGCATTGGTGTATATTCCATTACACGATATTCGATTGTCCAGTTGTCAGATTTCTTGTACTTAGAAGGAAAGATGAATTCCACCCCTATTTTCGAAACGCAACACAACTAATACAAACGAATGGCTGGCATGTCAACTACACCATTAATGGTCTACTACGGAATTCAATAATATTGTGCAAGGTGGATTGTACTTGACCAGTATACCGTTCAGCATGAAAAACCTCAGATCACTACTCAGCTGAGTGACCCCAATTCTCACCCAATGAATAATTGTACTTCTGCAGGATGAAATGTATGATGATACTGATTGCAGAAAAAAACAGTTCATTGTAGACATGAAGTATGATGTGAATAATAGTCTGGGAGAGCTCGAGCTTCCCAGGGATTCTGACATTGCTGCCATGTGAATCATGATAGAGGAGTTGCAAGAAAAGCTCAAGAATGTTAATCAACATGATACACAATTCTGATAGCAGGATGCCGACTTGATTAAGGCTACTTGGTAATAATGCCGAGACATAACACCACCAGAAGTAATAATTCAAACATCTTTGAAATAACCCATTCAGAATCGCACCCCTGTGGAGCAAAGGAGCAAAATCACTTCTCACATACATTCTGGTCTAACTTCCAATACCACCTCCATTAATATCTGCATCGATAATCCCACATTGTCAAACACCCAATATACTATCAAAGCCCATGAGACAATTATCCAAACCGGCCACGATGTCAGACACAGATGAATGATCCAGCGAAGCAGTTGCGAGATGTATGAAAGGACTCAGATCTCAGTATGGAAGACTTCAAGACATGGTCAGATGAAACACACAAGATGTACAGTGATTAAGATTAAATACTTCACCTGGTGATGAGAAGGATAACCTATATCCTCCAAGCAGTGAATAAACCAGTGTGAGTCTACACCAATTGAATCAGAGCAAATTGGGAATCACCTGGATGCTCTCCTGCGTAACAACATGAACCGATATGAAGCTGTGGGTACCAGACCCTGACGTGGACAGTAGTCTGTAATTAAGCCGTTGATATGAAAGAACAAAAACTTTGACAACATGGTATAGAATTTCTACTGCACCACAGATTTAGATTTACAGCCATACAGCCAGATACATTAGCAGCAATAGTTACAGCCACTGCAAAAGCAGGCAGGAGAATCATCTCAACAAGATGGTAAGAAATGCAAGTTCCAAACATCCATATCTGAGCCAGCAGAAGTACCAAACACCTACAATTTACACCCTGACAAGAATACCAGATGCACCCCTGCACCATTATTCTCAACTGTGCTATATGAAACATGGAAGTCAGATATAAATTACTTATGCAGCAGCTCACCAAAACATACATCATTCCAGTACCCAAAATATCCACTTCGTAACTTCACTGATAACCTCAGTTCTTCATTGGATGGCAAACAATGCATGTTCGAGTGTACTGTCAACAGTGATCAACAACACAAATATCATACCTCTCTAAGAGTCTGACTTGGCAAGAGTGGATGGATGAATTGGAGATTGAATTACAGTCATTGTGTATGAGGGCATTGATGCCCATGTTGAGTAAAGTTCAACTACATCACATTTCCTGAAGACTGAAAGTTGTCTTAGAGAGTTTGAATTCTCTCATGTCATGTCAATATTTGTATGGATGGCAAGAGCAGATTCATTGCACAATGTTCAGGAAGTCGACATTCAAGATCAATACAGAGAATTACAGTCACTACCAGCACGCGTACACTGTTGCACTACAAGCACTTTCATTGCTTGACAACTTCTCAATTAACTTGAACCACCACATGAAGCTACACACATAACAATTCAAGGCTTGGATGGTAAGTTGATTGTGTATACAAGGGAGTGCTGCAAATCCATAATAACTGTTGAATATATGGATCAATCTGCCACAGTCCGCAAACTGGAAATGCTAGTCATTTTGATCAGGTTATACCACGTTGGATTGGAAATACCAAGGTGACTAACCCGAAACCCAGAAATCAACTGGGCTACTAGTCCATTATCTGATTTGAGAATCCCATGTGGGGAAAGAGAAGTATGTTGACCAGGTATCATAGGCAAGTATTACGGGGGTAAGAATGGGGAATATAGTAATGTACTGCTGCAAGTTAGTGGTGGGAGTACGCTCACACCCAACCAGAAGTTGCAGTTCCAGATGGATCCACGTGGATATACAAGGGACAGAGGTGCGGACTGCCCTACTCCAGACATTGAATTACATGAACCAACCAGATTCGACAATATGTCAGGTGTTGATGAGACCATCCAGATAGTCACCAGATGAACAGGTGAATGCAGTGGATTGCTGGGAGTAATGATGCCAGTCTCCTTTGTCAAACATCCTGTCCAGATTAAAACTAGCAACCTTACCACAGGAGGAGTGAACAGATGTCTGCAGTGGATTTGGGGACAGATAAGGAACCTCGCTCGGGTATACTGGAATCGCTGCTAGTGACTCACTGTCTCTTGTTGGGATGTTGTTTGACTTGCCAATTGTCGCTTGTTCCTGCGTAAACTATGTGATCTGCAGCTCTCAGAATTTGATTCTGAAATATCATTCGACATCCCAAATTCCAAGTTGGAAATGGAGGGTAATATATCAATACTGGCACATATTCTGTACATTCCAATAATGGAGGTCAATGACCTGCAACAGACAAGGTGTATGTGGATGTATTCAGCAAACATATTGCACAGATATTCCCCCCACACCAGTCAAAGTCCAGTGTGAAAACTCTGCAAACCGGTTTGAATCTACAGTATGGTCCAATTGACATTCTTTCACAAGTAGAGTTGGAAAATCTCAATGCATACATTGAAACAAGTGAATCGAAAGGATTGATCCAGCAATCATCGCCACCTGTAGGAGTACCAGCTATATTTGCCAAGCCAAATGATGCCAGATTGTGGCATTGCATATAATACAGAGCACACTCTAAACAGACAGGGATGATTGGATATCCTCTCCCACACATCTCAGAGATGGGTGCCATATTGAGTTGAGCCCAGCACTTCATCAAACAAATCATTTCGAATCCATATCACCACATTCTGATTAAGCAATCCGGCATGTTCAAAACTGGGTTTTACACCCAGTATGGGCAATGCAAATATAGTGTCATGCCATTCAAGTCAACTAATATGCTAGCAACTTTGAATGCTGATACTGATTGCTGCTTTCTGCCCTACTTTGAGGACTTCGCTATTTGCTCAAAGATACACCTATCCACTCAACCAATGTGGGGTAACAAGCAGACCAGGTACACAAAGTGCAGGTATGACATATAGAATATGGTTACTATGACAAATCCCAGAAGGGCAATTTTGGTGTCTTGGAGGCCAGTATTCTCGGATATGTCATTACACTTGACAGAATTCCACTTGAATTGCACTGGATATGTATGATAAAGGACAATTGAACCCAGATATTTGTTCAGGAGATACAGGCGATTCTTGGGTTCACGAATACCTAATGGCTGATCAGCAGGACCTATTCAAAGGTAATGACATCACATCAGTCCAACTAAAGAAATAAGTGACATTGAGGAAGTCCAAAGAGGTAAAGTATGAAATGACTCAGAATGCTGAATGCACATTCAAGTAATTGAAATCAGTCTTTATCAATGCACTGTTGCTCAAGTATTTTGAACTTGCTGAGCCGATTATTTTGCTAACTGATTTAACAGCTGTCATGATGATGGGCATTCCTAATAAGGATGACAGTTTCAGATGTCTCAGACTGTTCAAAGTCTTCTGTTTAATAGATAAAGTGCAGAACAGAACTATGTCATATACATTCAGATACATTTCGCACTCATGGAGATTTTGCAGCAATATAATTACTACATCAAAGGAGAGTACTGTAAGGTCCTCATACAATGTAACCATAAGAACCTTGGGTACTACCAAATGTCACATGTGTGCTTCTAGCAGCAGACTAGAAGTTTGGAGATATTCACTGTATATTACTTCAATACCACATACCTGGATGGCCAGATGAGTTGAGTTGATAGACCATTATTAAGACCCAACTATAATATCACATTTGAATATGCCACACCAAGGCTGCCAGCCTCATTTGCACATACCACCATTGTTGAATTATAATGTGAGCTTCCACTGGGTACCAATTCAGCACAGGGAATTACCTTTTAGACAAAAAAACTTAACAGACTATGTTTGATGTGATCAAGGCTGAGGAGGGGCAATAGAGATGAATCAATTGAGCTCCTACTGATAAGAGAACAATATATGTTCCCACAGCTCTGTGCGGTCAAGTGTTTATCCTACTCCTCAACAATTCTGAATACGGTGCCTTCCTTGCCCTAAAGACTGCTACAGTAACATCAAGATATTTGATTGGCCAGAGATAGAGTGAGATATACTGAAGTACTTGGCAGCCAGTAAGTTGTATTCCCAAATCATCGCACTGTGTCACACATGGTTGTGGTCTCAACATACCACTGTAATCACCTTTAAATACCTAGATTCAATTCACTGTGACTGATTGGCGAGAGTCAACATCATGGGGATGCATTGGGATATTGCAAATTGTAGACTATTTGACTAACATTGTATTCTCCCTACCCTCCAGACCAGACATGGAGTACCCAGAGATAGCACAAATGTATTTCAAACACATAATCAGCAAACATGGTGTAGCAGACAATGTCTACAGCAATTGCAGCAAAGAGTTTAGCATTCAATATTGCAATAATGTTTGCTTCCACTTTGGTATCCATCTCTGGCTAATGAGTGTGTCCTGCTCACTGTCAGACTGGCAGGTGAAAAGGCAAAATTGCACCAAACAGTAGGACACTATAGCATTATGCAATATCGAGAAGGGCAACCGGGTCAAACTGTTACTGCTTGCTGAATTCTTGTATACTTACTCCATTCACAATATCACACCAATGACAACTTTCTGAACAAACATCAACTACCACCCTTCAACACAATCCATGCCACTATAGTCTTCCTGTTTCAGTTTTGACTTGTGTGCTGACTAATGAAAGACAGGAATGGAAGAGGCCTATAGAATTCTTGGGCAAGATATTGTCAAGGTGCAAGTGCCCCAAACACCATGTGCTGGTGGGAAACAAATACCTTTTGTGGTTGGAGAGAAAGTGTAGCTTTCAAACAGCAACATGCAAACATCCAGGTCAGTAAAGGTGTTCCAAACTACATGGACTGAACCATACACGGTAAGTAAGATCTTCAATAAAAATGGGTGCATTCTAGATTCCTTGATACTATGCAGAATGATAAAGTTCTCCCAGTGTCACTTGCCAACTTCAAGATGCTGCTAGTAATAGAGTGGTTCTTGTCAGAAGCATATCTGATAATAGTTGGAGAAGCAGAGGGATGAGATGCTAACCATTTACATGACTTTAAGTGGCATGATCTGAAGCTGCACAACCTGATTGAATGGATTAGGAAATATCACCATTGAGCTGTACCAATTGGTTCTGGGACTTCTGGGTGCCTAAGGTTGCATATGTAGTGTGATTATTTCATTCCTTCATTTCCTATTGTTCTCTGTTCTTATACTGACTTTGGCAGCCGAGGAGGTGTGTGCCATAGGATGGGGAAAACGCCATGGCGACATGTCACCAGAGGCTGTATCAGTCACAGTGGATCTAGGTCCTTCCTAAAGCACATAGATTTCTATTGAATATCATACCACTTCATGTTCCATATATACTCACTTGCTTCGATGTGCAACCATCCCATTACTAATACCTCATGAGTGAATATACTGAGTTTGTTCTGTTACAATTTGATACATATCTGATAAGAGTGCTACATGTCTGTTTATTCTTTGTTGGAAGTACGGTTATGAGCTGGTGTAGTAGTTCTACTATGAATAGGTAGATGTTGGGTTTACTATATCATTGATGTGTATTTAGAATAATCAACTGAAGTTAAATTGCAATAACTCATAATAATTTCATCCTGTGCAGGGTTATACTTGGACAGCAAGTCCCATAACATTCACCAGTATGGGTTGAAACGTTTGATTGTGTGTGTAAAGCTACTTCTTTCAATAACTGTATGTTACATAGGAATCATTTAAAATATTTGCCATCACTGTTGGCCATGTCTAATATTGGCAAGTGTACTTAATCTGAGAATTTTACATAATCCTTCTGAGCTTTATTGTTTATTGTAGAATCAGAGTCCCAGTAACATTTAGTTGAAAGTATGGTAACATAGTTTAGCATATTACTTTCCAGCATAACTGCTCCGTACCAAATGCTATGGCAGTGCCAAATCGAGCCACAATTCAATTGGTTATCTTCATAATCTAGGATATATATTTCATATTTGTCACTATCCTTCCAAATACCTCCGCCAGATATTGATTATCTGAGAATCAATTGTTTCTACTTCAAGAACTGCTTTCAACTAGTATGTAGAGGTTATTTAATGTTGCTGTAATTACCACTGTCAACATATTTATACAGAATGAAACCATGCCACTCTGAGTTAAACGTAAATCAGAGAAATGATTATTTGTTAGTTTTCATCTTCAGAAGTCAGTAGACGATAACTGACCTCAATCCTTGATTTGTCACATTGTGGAGTTGGCTGAACCAAGGTAGTGGCCTTTAGGTGTAATTCAGAGAACTGCCACAATTAAAGAGATGCTAAATAAGAAAAGGCAATATTCTAGGAAGTATTTAAGAAAGCAGACTACAGAGTTAGGCAAATATTGAATGACTGTCGAGCAGATCAGAAGAAATGATATATTCTTTGAAAATGCTATTGAAGTATGTAAAAATTATGCAATTCAGTATGTATTCTCCACAATGTATCTACATACCTATGTATCAAGTTAGCTATATATCAATAGCAGTATTAATTTATAAACGGTATTTCTGTGAAACTACAGATGATTCCTGAGTGGAATTGCAGGTTTAGTTGAATACAGTAGACATGTGAATAAAACAAGTACTTCAATTTTGTAAATGTGTGAATGTCGGGATGTACTCAAAGTCTATTATGGAGGGCATATGTAAATCAACCTGGAGGAAGTAATTGTACAGGATTGAAGGTATTCTTGCTGGAGGTTGCTCTGGAGGGAGTTAGTATTAATGCTTCATCCTGGTAATAGTTACTTAGAATTGTAATCTGCCAGGACCAGAATGTTGGTTGTTGTGTTACGATTGAACTGTGGAAATGGAACAAGAGTTGACTGTACAGTTGGGCATATACTTTACTTAACATGGTCAATCTCCAAGGATAGTGTGAGCAATGGGTTCAGGTAACCTGCCAGCAGTCTTGGTTTGGACTGGAAAAATGATTCGGTTTAGTTTCAGACCTGTCCGAAAACCTGACCTGCTTTGTCTTGGCAGCTTGGTTGCCTGCACTGGACATAAACTTGTGGCTTTTTGGGAGTGTTGAACCCAAACCACAGTTCCATTTTACGGTTCCTGCAACTTTGACTGCAATTAAGTCACTGAGTTCTGATTGTATCCAGACGTGATCAATACATGGATTGTGCAGTGTGTGCCACTCCTCCACCTCCCGCTTTCAAATGGCAATCGGACCAATATGTGTTGATTAGCTTTCAAATTATGCCACATCTGTCGTGATATTCGCAGTTCTTCGATAGCGACTCAACGAATATTGGTCTGAACACAACTCTGACAATGTGAGGTAAATGAGCTGCCAACACTGCACACTGTACGTATTGATCATGTCATAATATGGTCAGAACTGAGTCACTGAATCGGAGCCAATATTGTGAACTTGTGATGCCAGGTTTTTGCTGTCGTAAGACCCATTACCGTGGTGCTGTTTCGGGTAGAACCGTTTCCGGAACTGACCCTGGAATTTGGACCTGCTGCTAACAGTATCCAATGATATATGCCTGAAGTCAACATAATTCTATAGTTTATGAGTAATGAAGAGAATGAGTGGAGATAGGGTGGAAGTGGAAGACTGCTAATTATAAGTGGATGCTGTACTTCAAGGGAATATATAAACATGACATGGAATCGTAAAAAGGGACAATGTAACTTCAGATTTGCCACTGATGGTAGAGTTGTCAATGAGAAAAACAGATTAGAAAAAGTAAAGATTCTGAAGAATATAATGTACTGTGGGCAATAGAGGGTATCACTTACCAAACAGAATATCAAATCCTGCTTATTTGTGTTTATGCCCATAGCATTTCAGATTGTATTTGGATTCTTGGGTATAGAAAATTAACTAGAATCTAGCAATTGCTTTATCGCCCAGTATTACATGATGGTTTCCGCCATGTCATTCATTGGTTTTTTTTCGTCCACAACTCTATTATCATTTGAGAAAACAAGTTTAGTTTTCCTTTCATTCTCTTGCTATTCATTAATACTAGGCTCAATATGAAGTACTGCTTCTGCCCAGATGTATCTTACTGCTGATCTGACATACACTTCTGTAGCTGGCTTCCTTGTGCAATGGGTTGTGTCCAACCCCATTTATTTATATTATTGAATGTTTAGCAATTAAAGGTATCACAGTTCAAATTCTATCTACCTTCTGATTGCCTTTTCTGAGATTGACAACCTCCAAGCACACCTCAAATTGTGTTCAATTACTGCATCGAAATACACCTCCCAACACCTCAAATCCCAGACTCCAAGTTTATTTCCAAATTGATTCAGATATGTCCTCCAAGTCAATTTCTAAAATTGCAGTATAATTTCCTCCAGGTGAATTTCCAATATTTACTAGATTATAACCTCTAAGTTAGCATGAATTTCAGTTTCCAAGCATATTTCCAATCTTACTTGACTATGGCATCCAAGTGCAATTACAATATTACTACAGCATGGCCTCCAAGTGGATCTTGTTGTGTACCAGATAATGGTCTTCAGAGTTAATCTGTAATTTTGATTCATTCTGCCTATCAAATGCATTTTCAAAGTTGCTTGATTGCTCCTGGCAACTATATCACTAAGTTCAGACAATGATTGCTTTTATGTTCATCCCTCAACTCACTAGATTACTGTCTCTAACTTTGCAAAATTATCGCTCCCAACTGTATCCCCCAGTGTAGTCAATTATGGCCTCCAAATTGGCTGAATGATAACTTTAAGGTGCATTTCTCAGTTCAGCCAGTGAAGGCCTCCATATTATATTGCTAAGCTCACTGGATTGCATCCTGCAAATACTTCTCCATACTGGTTTGATTACCACCTGGATGAGTGCAACTCTAACTGCCCTCGACCAAGGTTAGTGAGTATATCCCATGAGCTTACTCGACCACAGCGTCCATGTTGGCATTATGATGGCCTCTGAGTGCATCAATATGTTCATCTGATCCTTGCTGCCATGTTTGCACAATTAGAGTCTCCCAGTGCATGTCAAAGTTGATTCAAATAAAGTTGCCTGGTACTTCACAAAATTACACTTATGTAATATCTAGTGTTAGTAACGGGTCTGGCTAACCCGCTAGCGGTCCGGGTTTCAACCGGAAAAATGGTTCGGTTCGGTTCAAGACCTGTCCAAAAACCCGCCCTCCTTTGGCTTCGTGGTGTTCCTATCTGGACCAGACATAAACCTGTGGGTTTTTGGCTGGGTTAGACCTGGACCGCAGTTCCATTTTAGGGTTCTTACAACTTTGGCTCAAGTTGAGCTTCAATTAAGTATTTGAGTTCTGCTCGTATCATGACATGATCAATACATAGATTATGAAGTTTTAGCCCCTGTTTCACATCCCGCTTTCAGATTTGCTATCCGACCAATATTGGTTGAATCGCTGCGGAATAACGCGAAATTTCAACCCAATTCCGCGGGTTTTCAATAGTGACTCAAGAAACATTGGTCAGATAGCAAATCTGAAAGTGGGAGATGAAAGAGGGACTAAAACTGCACAATCTACATATTGATCATGTCATGATACGATCAGAACTCAAATACTTAATTTGAGCTCAAGTTGTTAGGTTGAAATGACTGGTTTTCGCTGGTAAAACCGACCCAATTCCAACTGTCCAGGTATTTTCTGTGGTAAAACCGTTTGCTACGGTCCATATTCAGGTGAAACCGGAGCGGGAATTGAACTGGGAATTTGGAACCGTTACTAACACTACTACTATCTGAAGTCTGAATGACTGTAAGTACATATTTAGAATGACTTACATGAGCAGTATATATTGTAACAAACCTGTCAAGATAATTGAATTGATTACATCCAAGTTTCAAACAACTTATTGTGAATAGAGTAGCTGTCTTCCCTGACTCAATGGCATGTAATTTGACACTCTACAATGGCTCAGTAAAATACTCCTCTAGGGTGTAATTACCTCTGCATATTACTAAGCCATAGAATCACCAGACTGAAAACTGAGCAAAGATGGAAGCAGTGAGCAAAAGCGCACAGTGCTCCTGAGATGACGATGCAATAACACATCCTTGTACTCATCTGAAACACTTCTTGAGGTGCTTTTCTGACACATTCACCTTTTGAAGGTGGTAATCAGCTCATGGCTGCTCTTGTTTTCAAAGTGCACTGTTGGTTTCTGCACTGTCTGACTCCAATAAAGTGCTCCTTTGATGAAAATCCACTATAGCATGCATCATATTTGAATCGCATGGAAGAATATATACTAACTTGCCATGGTTAGTATTCACCATATCACAGGCGCTGCTTCAACCTGCTGCAGCATGGGTAATTTATATCAAACACCTCTCGGTCCAATTATAGCTTGTGTAGTCACTGTTGGTGTCAAAGTTGGTGTCAGAGTTAGTGTTAGTGTTGGTGTTAGTGTCAGTGTTGGTGTTGGTGCTGGTTTTGGTGATGGTAAAAATCGAAATGGTATCAGGGTTGAAATCAAAATATTAGTCTCTTCTTGATGTGTGCAGTTTGATATGGAGACTGTGCTTCTGTATCCCTAATCTGTCTGGGGTTTCATGTGGCCTGATCCTCATGGTGACCAAATCAAAATGTGCAATCTCCTGGGGGGAGGAATGGCATCATCATAATTCAGTGTGTAGGGTTGAAGGCATATACCGATCAGCTCAAAATACTTAGTTCTCATTTCCACAGAAAAGACACTATGCGAAAGTCGTGGTGATTCTGTGCATGGTCTCCCTTGCAAATACACTCCCCAGTGACGAATAACAATATTATACCCTAACCAAAGGCGATCCAGTGTTGAAACCAAAAATACAAAGTTTTTAGATAGTTATTAATATCTCTGAGTATGGAGAAAAAAATATGGACTACAATTACATACTTGTAAATTGTATACCATCCTGTATGATCAACGACCGCAGCTGCTCTATTGCGCATGCTTTTCCACTTACTATAATAGTATCCCTACAGTATCTCCTTCCAGCTCATGGGTAGGACTTCACCCAACCTGGCTGTAATCCAATCTGGACTTTAAGTTGTTTTGTGTCTTCATTGTCTACGAATGTTCTATTAAATCTGTACTTGTGCTCTACCCAGATAATCGCGATGGGGTTGAGTGCTGGGGAACAGGGTAGATAGTCATCCGCAAGGATGTTGTATGTATCAAAATGATCCACAACCAACCCCGTTTGGAGTACTGGTGCATTGTCCAGCGGCAACATGGAGTTCCCTAAGGTATCCTGAATTCATTTAAGGACTGGAAGAAGAACATTCCCAAGACGCTGGATATTGACACCGTTGTGGACAGATTTGAAAATGAGAGGGCAGAATCTTCCACAATTCCTACCCCTTAAATGACTCCAGACCATCAAGGACAATCCTTGGCCCTTCAGTTTTTGTACAGTGTAGTTTTCACACCAAATTTTGGGTGGTTGTCAAAAGATCCACAATTGCTGCCCTCGATTACTCATCTCCACTGAGCATTCATCACTCCAATCAATGTCATTGCATTCCTCATGTGTTCCAATCCATGTGTTTATGTGCTGATTGTAGTTGTTGCAATACCAGTCTATTATCAAGATTTGGGTTTTTCTTCCAAAGCCATTTCCTACAATTTTTCTGGTGCAGGAACCAATCAATAGTTGACAGTGATACATTTTATTAGCAAAAATCAAACAATTTGGTTCATGTAATTGGTCTGGCTGTCTCTAATGCTCGCAAGATAGATTGATGTTGTAGCGGAGTGATAATAGATGACCTAGTACTGAAGGGATTTGTTTGAACGGATCAGCAGTGAGTGGCTTGAACAACAACATTGGAGAGTGTAGACAAAGGTTACGCTGTGATCAGGCGAATTGCTCTAATAGAGAATTCCAAGTAGCAGAGAAAATTGACTGCTCCCTTCTCTGTATGAGATATTTCTTGCTTGGCAGTTAAAGGCATCATGGAAGGTATAATGAACTGTCAAAGTTGCAACCCCATATATTGGATATGTTGCGCACTGACTGAATCAACAAGACTTGTGTGCAGCCACTGTATTTGAGTCAATAGAGTTCATAGATACATGGCCACTCTGGCCACAGCCAGTTTCTGGAATTGTCCAAATCGCATACCCAGTCCACTCTAGTCGACTATCGTCTGTACTTCGAAGGATTAGATGTACATTTGGATACATTTGCCAAGTCTCCATCGTATATATTCTCTATACTGTAAATCATCAATCTTGATACCATACACTATGTTGAACAGTGGAGCAATCTACCAATTAACGAATATTCAAAACAAGCTGAAACAGATCCTAAATACTTAATTAGTTGGATTGGTCGAGTATGTGCTGATTTAGAATCCGACTTCTCCTTACTACTCATTACCAGTTTGGCACAGGCTTATGCTATAAAACTGCCAATGTATTATCCCAGCATATTATAAACATAAGTGGTCAATTCGTCATTTAGTTACCCGAATATCAATTTTACATATGATATCACACCATGCCCATTCCAGTCAGCACTACACACTCGGTTGTGTAAGAGGTTGGGTGTAACATCTGATTGAAGGGAAGCATTTTCAGAAACATCATATTGTCAGCTTCAGAGTTCAGGGTAGTAGGGACTTCGTATCTGACATGGGTTCTGTGTATCCAGAATTGTACGAACTAGCTGACATATCAGCAAAATGTAAGATGGTTTGGAAGTCATAACTCAACATCTCAGTTATTCTGAATAGCCATACGAATCCTTCCAGAAGATTCCAGAAGCTCCCAAACAGGCTGAATGGAAAACGATGTGCTTCTAAGGTGATCTGAGAAGGACTCTCAGGTGCTTCTCAACACTTCTAAAGTAGCGGAACAGAATACCAGAATATGCTAAAGAGTATAAAGTCGTCTTCAGAATGGTATAAAATGATGCCTTTAAGTTGGTGAAATTTTGTGGCTGCTGAGACTACAATGCTTGTCACCAAGACCATTCTGGTGCACCTGGAGCTAGACTCTCCATGAGTGATAATATATAATGTCTATATTGAATTGTACAATTTGATAAACTTTCTCACATCTATACACCTGAATCAGGCGTTCCAATCTAATTAATATACAGTCCAGTAGGTATTTAAATCGACATCATTATGTAAAAGCCATTCACTATCGATGCCGTCAGATGCTTCATTCTCCCGCACCAAATGTGTCGGACCAACTATTGATCCAACAAGCACAATATGCAACTTATACATCTGTTTTACAACCCGGATGACCCAGTCAACACAATCAGCCGAACCATGATGATCTTTGAACTTTGCTTGAATCACCACCCCATATTCTTGAGCTTGAGGACGTAATACCCAGTGTTGAGTATTTTTGCACCTCTTAGAATAGGTTGATACTGATTTGCTGGCTGGCAGGCACTCCCAAAATTGCAGGATCTGGTTTGGTGGAGTCCTTCTGAAGTATGATACAGGAAAAGAAGGAATTCGTCCTTGGAAGGTGTTATTGAGGTCATTCTCTTCACTTTGTGTATACTGGACCCAGATGCTATGCACTTCAGGCATGATACCTTGGTTGGCATTGGTGGATTCTACCTTGCAATCAAGTCCCGGACGCTCAACAGAAGTAGCATTGTGAAATGGTTGATGCTAGTACAACAGCACATTCTGCAGTTTATTGAATGTACTGTCAATGGGTACATTCTGATCATATCTGAGCACGAGTCCACAAACTGTGTGTCCCCAGTCGTCTTCAATTTGAGCGCGGCATACCTGTCGAATGTTGGGAATTCCGAAATCTTCTGATGCATCTCTGAGTGAGGTTAATTTGATACTTCTGCAAACTCCGTGGAAATGGGTTTAACTCAAATGATATACCAGCTGTGATACCAGGCGGAGAAAGGGCTCGCCCTGAATTCTTTGGAGACGTAACTGATGGGCTCTGGGTGTATTTCCCCACCTATTGGTAGCAGACAGTAGGTTGAAATCTTTTGCAGAGTCAACATTGTACCAGCCTTGGAGTGCAAGATACAACAGTGTCTTCTCCATATAGTCAAGCCCGGTACACCGGACATTATGCTTAAGCACCTGTCGAATGTAAATGACATTGTTGCTAGGTCGATATGCCTCTTTCACGCGGGCAATATGTAGCCGTTCAGAAATATGAGTGGTGAAATTGTCACTGGAACCCATTCAGTGGATTGACTCTAATATATGGCTCACGAGATGCATCTTTGGATATCCGAAATTTGTATCGCACTGTGAAGTGGTTTTCTGGCGTGCCTGAATGCTGATTGTCTCCCACCAAGTTTCAAACTTGATCAAGCGGATGGAGATTCCTTTCTGGAACAGCTTGGGTTCATTTGAGGAGATGCTAAATATTTCTCTCATCAGCTGGATAGTGACGCGCTCCATATCAGCAAAGCTGCAGGTCATTTCTTCTGTCCCAGCATTGGATAGACGGACCTGCAATTGCAGTCGCTTGTCGGCGGCCATGTTTGCCGCCCTGTCACCCTCGTCTTTGGCTGCTGTTTGCAGTAGTTCAAGTTGTTTGGCGAATATGCTTCTGTGACCGGTTCTCTTGGTCCCCTCTTTCTGTGCTAGTTGTCGCTCATGATGTTGAAATAATTTCCCAAAAAGGTTGCGTTTAGCAGGTGTCACTTGATGAATTTCGCGCTCCAATCGCTCAATTGCCTTCTAACGATCAGTATCTGACCAAGTGGTTGCTGCTTGCCGGGCTATATTCTGGTGCTCCTGAAATTGGCTACGTTTTGTGGAGGAAACCTTTTCTGCCCCATACAAAAGGGCCTCCATGGCAGCATGCATCTTGTGAATCCTTTGTTCGCTTAACTGATGGGATTCCGTTGCCAACATGTCAGCTACTTTGGCTTTCGCAGACTTTGAGATTGTCTAGCAATGGGTCCAGGCAACCCACCAGCAGTCTGAGTTTGGACCGGAAAATCAGTTCACTTCGGTCCCAGACCTGCCCAAAACCCCAATCGGTGTTGTATTGGCGGGTTATCAGCCTGACCTGACATAAAACCGTTGGTTTTTGGGTAGGTTGTATCTGGACCGCGGTTCGAATGTTACAGTTCGTACAGCTTTGGTTCCAATTAAGTATTTGAGTTCTGATCGTATTGTAACATGATCAATACGTAGACTGTGCACAGTTAGCTGCCCTTTCACCTCCCGCTTTCACATTTGCAATTTGACTGGTATTTGTTGAGTACCTGTACAGTGATGGCAAATGTCAAGCGAAATTTGTGGGTTTTCGATAGCGATTCAATGCATATTGGTCACATCTCATATCTGACAGTGGGAGGTAAAACACCAGCTAGAACCGCACAATCTACGTATTGATCATGTCATGATACGATCAGAACTGAAATACTTAATTGGAGCAAAAAATCTATGTTTGCAAAAGCCAGGTTTTGGGGTGCAATCCGACCCAAATGCAATGGTCCGGGTTTTTGATGTGGTAAAACCATTGCATCATTTCAGTTCCGGTTCCAACCCTAACCTGGAACTGTTCTAGCAGGTTGGAACCATTGCTAACACAATCCTTGGAGCAGACAAGAATTGAAGCGCAATTCACTACCAGTATTGTGATTATTCCACTGATCTCTTTACCTTGCCAGGTGCTGCTTTTCAATGAATCAAATGGTTTAGAGAAGTGCTGGAGGCCAGGATATTGTGACACCGATGTGAATCGATTGTCAAATTGATCTTTGAGCTTTCTCGCTTTCAGGGATTTGAGCAGCTAGTTCAATTTGTCTATAACTAAACCCAGGAACAGCTGATGCAAATCATCAGGCTGCAAAAGCTAACAGACATTGCAGAGAGGGTATTGTCAGAACTGGTTACGGGTTGGGTGGACACCTAGAGTGTGCAGAGAAGCAATATCATTGTCCTCCACCAACTCCAAGTAAATATGCTGATCCCTTGCGTTAACAAGGAGTCAACAGTTGGAATCCCCATTGGTGCACCTTTAGGAATTTCGCACATTGGGCATGAGCCATATGAGACTTGAGCAACCATGACTTGTTCTGTATAAGCCCTGGCCCAGGCAGCCAAAAGAGGGTAATGTTGTCACTGGTATCCATCTGAGCAATCCCATTTCAAGCCAGGGCCAGTGATGTCAAGATGCCTAAGTTGAGACATCACAGTTCCAACTGCAGAATGCCATGCTTCCTCAATGTTTTTGGCACCTTTCAGTGCACATGGGATTAGGCCGACGAGACTCCAGGTGGGTATTGAAGGCGTCCAGCAGATATCATTTTGAATGTTACCTATCGTTGGATACAGCAACCACGCATGCTGATCTTCCGAAAAATTGGTCAAGTGAGTCTTGACGGATGCACAAACGACTGGCACAATTGTCACTATGGCAGGAAGTTGATCTTGTGTATGCCTGTGTGCATCTCGCTGTGGATCCAACGGCCATCAGAGTCAGTGAGGCACACTGGTTCGAAATCGAGGTATGCCAGAAAAGGAAGATGTGTTAGGAGGAACTGGATACATTTGAAAATATCCCTGTAGTAAAATGTTCGAAAGATATGTGAGTTATCTTCGATCCAACTATCATCACCGAGCCCGAAATCAAGTTCAGAGAGGAGCTTTTGCATGGCATCTGCTGATTGGAACAATTCGATTTTGGAGTTATCCAGTCCACGCCTGAGATGTTGATCTAGTCATGTTTTAGTTTGCTGGCTAAACAATTGAGCCTGCTGAAAGTTGTGTGTAGACCGAAATAGATGCCATGGATTCCATTGTTCTAAGTATATTCGATGCTTGTTGTACAATCCAGTTGCTTTGCCATATGCTTTCTCCCACACATTTTCCACTCCAACTACCAGCCTATGTGTCTTCATCTGTGTTGGATGAGGGGTACAGGTGAGATCAGGCTGCTGAAGGTCTATAGGTTCTTCGTTGGGAGTATCTTCAGTTGGTGGTGCACCCGGTATGTTGTCTATGAGTAGATGATGAATTCACAGCTTGTTGATGGCCAGTCAGGTGGGCCTAATATAGTCAAATCATGATGGCTCAGGGTGAGGGGCGATAACAGGTGGTAGAATATCGTTGGGTACTAGCCCTTCATTCATTCATATTGGGAGATATTGTTGATAGTGAGCTTCCAGTTGGTTCTCGTTGCATAATTTCTTTTTGCAGATGAAGCATTTAACCTGTTTCCGGCGAGTGTTGACAATATTTGACAAATTCTCAGTATTCTCCGTAGTGTTAGCAACAGTTCCGGGTAACCCGCCAGCAGTCCGGGTTTGGACCGCAATGAAAGGTCAGTTCAGTTGGAGACCCATCCAAAAACCCAATCCACTGACTCTTGGCGGGCCAAACTGGGACATGTACCTGTCAACCAGCGGGTTTCACCAGGTTTCGTTAGACCTGTCGGCCCCAATCTCCAGTTCAGTGTTTCGGGTTTCACATTTATAGTCGCATTCAGATGTGCTACTGTTGAATGTAAAGTATTAACATTTGTATGTCAACGTTCATTTTCAATGTAATGGCCGCCTTCATGATCAAGACCAATAGAAATACGCGCCTTACAACATTCTGAAAATGGGCGTCAACGGAGCATGAACGATTGTTGGTCGTGTATCTTGGGTAATCGGGGGGGGCGACAGGTTAAATAGAGTTATAAACAAAGTATTGGCCACTTTTATTGCAATTAGAGAAAGCAAAACGCTCTCTAGCCCATCTTGAAAATGAGCGTCAATGGAGCGTCAACGATTGTGGGTCTCGCATCTTCCGTAATATGTGTGGCACTTGATCACAATGATTCATAAACATGCAGATGGTAGCCTTTGTGGGCAGATATGTACAGAATATTCCCGCCACATCCTCCGGGACAGTATCAACTGATTTCATTCCCAGAGCTACCACTAACTATTCATGAGCCTTTTGGCGTACCAAAACAGTCCAAACCGTGTATATAGACGATAACGGCCACATCACGCTGTGATTAACTATAATGGAAGGCAAACAATCGTTGACACTCCATTGATGCTTATTTTCTTGATGGGGCCGGGAGTGTTTCACTTTCTCCGTTGCCTATACAGGCAGTGAATACTTTGTTGATGCCTATATGCAACTTGTTGCCCCCCAGATTATCCAAGATACATAACCAAAAATCGTTGACGCTCTGTTGATGCACATTTTGCCAACAGTGTATCCACAATATGGCATCATTTGATTTGGCATAGTCCATCATTCACATTTATTTGGCAGCCTTTCTAGTGTTTTCATTTACTTTCTTCTTGATCACTACATTGTTCTTTAATAATACATATAAATATATCCTTTAAAATATACTTTACAGTATCCGCTAATTCAGGTTAATAATATTCTCCATAATGCGGTGCCATTCAATCAATGCTAGTTATTTCTGCTAGGTTTAATCAATAAATAGGCTGCTGTGGTCTTCAAAATGAATGTTAGCTGCATTACCACACAGCAGATAGTGTACTAACCAGCGGCTGTTCCTCCATCAGGAAGCATATCTGAATGAATATTTGTATCGGTCTGGCTATCCTGGGCAGAAGCATCGAGAGTAAAAGAGTCAGCACAGGGAAGAGATGTATGTAAATACACATATCCGGCGGGCAAATCAAGCATCTGGCAACATTGAGCTCCGGAAGTGTTACCGGCTGCGGCGGATGGTGTTCCGGGCAGAGGTGGCGTCAGCTCTGGAGTCGGCTGTCTGTGTCCGTTGGGCGGAGGTACTCCTGTTCATTTGCCTCTCCAGCGTCCCTGTGGATTATTTGCAGTGCCTGTTTGGCAAGGAAGGCATCCGGCCGTGTGGTTTTGACAATGCATAGCCGGGTGTCTTTCTATCCCAGCCTTCACCTTTTTATGCCCAGGAAACTAGGCACTCTGCTTCTTCTGTTCTCGGACCTCGGCGCGAGATTTCTTGATCAGATACTGCATTTCCTCTTTTGTGAGGCGCAAAGACCCTCCTTTGGCCATTTGGCTATATTCCAGGCCAGGTGCATGTCGGACTGTTCCAGCTGTACACGACCTCCCTGCCTTGCCATTGTACCAGACATGTTCAATACCTACAAGAAATTAGATGCTGCTTCAAACAATCAGATGTGGCTATTACCTCAACTATACACGCTTCCGTAGCCTCCTCTCAGGTAATTAAAGCCTGTTTCATCCACTCTCGGAGATGCTTATCACAGAATTTGTCCGCCAAAATCCCATAGCTGACATCATCATGATGTTTGATTTTGCGGACTGTGGGGACAAATGGCTGTGTCTACCATGGAGGTTTCCCGTTATGGGCAGCAATAAATTGGTCACGTACCTCACGATGTACACCCGCTGTGCATTACACGGGCAATTGACGGCCGTTTTCCATAGTATGGATATACTGACATGAAACTGCCTGCTGGTTCTTATTTGTGCCGCTTCCAATGTTACAGACGATTGTTGAATGTGCATCCTGGGTCATAGTTTTGGTGGCTGCATTGGCAGCGTCGCGGTGGACCAACTGGTGTCTGTGTGTTTGCTGTGTGCATATAAGTGACATATTTGATGAAGCACCTGCCAATCGGATGGATTTGGATCTGCTCTGACCTGGCTGAGGTGATTGTGTATCCATGATTTGGCGGTGTGGAATAGGAGAGGAAGATGACAATGAAAAGTAGTGGGAAGTCCAGAGGATTCTAGAGTTAGCCACATGTCACAATGGAATAATTAGCTGCCAACATGTTTGTTATACTCAATATGAATCCCGCTGCATGGAGCTGCAGGTTGCAGGGGTTTCCCAGAGCCCCGAGATGTGCAATAAGTCAGTATGATGTTGTTTGTTAGCTGACAACGATTAATTGTGGTATACGACAGCGGAAACTGCATGATTGACAGCTATACATAGGATATTGTTTGAGGGAAAGGACGTCAGCTGATGTTTGTCACAAATTCTCGCTGGGATAATACCTGAAACCAACACCAACAATCAAGTCATGTTTTACAGTTAGTCTAACTATTCCCATTTTATTGACAGTCAAAAGGGAGGTTTTCCTTTGTTGTAGATGAGTAAATGTACTAACCTTGACATAAAAGATGCAGCTTGCCTCCATTTCTCCATATTGTGCAACATCCCACATCTCGCCCAACAACAAAGTCAACGCACACTACAATGGTGAATGATTTGAAAAAGAACTTTTCGCAACTTCCGGCAGGCAGATACGGCAAATCGACAAAGCAGTCCACCCAACGACGTCATCAAGCGAATGAAGGCAAGAGCGGCTTGGAGGCGGAAAGAGTCCGAGCTCTTGGGGCATTTTGCAGTTTGAGATCCAAAAAAGAAGCTTGCGGCCGAGAAACAACAAGAAACGCACATTTTAAGCAATGAAGAGCAAGAGAAATCGATTGAGGATTATGTGGAGAGAAACACTGGCGGGGCAAGAAAGCGAGTTGAAGACGGAGAGGCAGCTGTTCAGCACAAGCAGGAAGGTATGAAGCATGCTGAACTCGTGGGATTGACCACCAGGGAGCCCGAAAGGACATTTGACGAGATGATAGTTGCTATCGGAGACAGTCTGAGTGATCTTGAAAGTTGCGACGACAGGGAGGATGCGGAAGATAAGGATGATGAAGAGACAGTGCAGGGCAAGCTGAGCGAAGATGACAAACCTGGCTGGGTGATGGGCACAATCACCAAAACAGTACAGCAGCGCTTGGAGAGGTTTCTGCAGAAGCAGATGACACTTGACAAATCGACACAACCGGGATGGGAGGATGCAGCCACCTTCTTCCGTGAAAGAGATAAGAAGTACGGCACATTGGAATTGAGCGTTCCGGCAGTCATTCAACCGTAAACGGATGATGACGCTGGGGTACCTGCACCGACAACATTCGGAGAGCTGATCCAGTCTCTTGACATTGTCTTTGGAATATTGCAAATGCCACAAGGGACTTCTTGACCAGGAAGCAGTCATAATAGGCTTGATTTGGTGAAGACGTAGTCGAATACGAGCCTACCCGATCTTGAGCCAGCTGCGGAGCCCGATTCTCCTCCTTTGCTGCAAGTGAAGCCAGTTGTACCTGTAACCTTTCACCCCTGTATATAGCCTCCAGCTAATCACCACATAGCAATTGGATTCGGACGAAGACAGGGTGACGGCTCCGGTGTCTGCAGAGGAATAGATAGGCAGACTGTAATAGTTAACATCAAATCTCGGTGAAAAGTGATTTATTTACCAATTTTACTCTGTGTCAGATTTTTCTTGATTTCAGTGACCAAATTGTGAGACATGATAATTCCTCTGTGCATGTGCAAGGGTCAAACACACCATTTGAAAGTTCTAGCATTCAAATCAGGCAGTAAGACGGCTAGCACTTTCAATTTCTATCTGCAAGTGAATGTCAAGTCACAAAGCAAATGCTATATTAGTGACGAAATATACTAACAAAATTTAAGTGAGTGATCTCATACATGTCATAGAAAGAGAGGTCAGGGCTCATGACAAATCTATCTGAACAATGACCGTCATGCTGCATTCTTCCATGTATCCAACTGCATAAATCTCCGCACAGACCTTGTACCCATGGTTCAAAAATTTGAAATTGCTGAGCGTACGTAATTCAAATTGAGGAGAAGGATCTGGATAAGGAAAGGTGAGGAATTCGCGCTATATTTACCAAAAACTATTGAAATAGTCTACATGCAGTAAATTGCCGGCCAAAAGTGCGGGAATGTGATAGGGCCACTGCATCTCGCCCTCAGAAAGCGTGGATTACAGTTGATCAGAAATTGAAAGGTAACAAAACTCTTGGATGCAAACAATAATACATACAAACGCAATATTTGGAGGAATTAATGTGTCCATGATTGGCTGCATACCATTGGTGAATGTACAAAGGCTGTTCCAATGTGTCTAATGTGAGCGTCAACAGAGTGCCAATGATTTTCAATCTTACACATTCGGCAATGAATGGGCTGCATTGTTACATTCTTCCAAAGTGAACATATTGGTCAGCGTTATAGCGAAAAAGGCAAATGACATGCTTGTTGGCATATTCTAGAAATGAGCGTCAATGGATCGTCAACGATTTTTGGCATTGCATCATGAAAAATCCAGAGGGCTGTGAGGTGACAGTACCTCATAATTGAACTACTGGCAGCCTTTCTAGGCTGAAATGGTTCTGGCAACGTCTCTACTAGGTCCTAAAAATGAGCATCAACAGAGTGTCAACGACTTTTGGCCTCGCGTCATAGAAAATCGAAGGGCTGTGCAACGACATTAACCAATAATCGAACTATCAGCCGTCTTTCTATGCAAATATTGTTGCCACAACATCGCTATGATGTCCTAAAAATGAGGGTGAACAGAGCGTCAACATCTTTTTCCCTTCCGTCATGAAAAACCCTAGGGCCATGTGGTGACTTTAAGTCATAATCGAACTAACGGCCGCGTTTGAAGGCCAAAATGGTTGTGACAACATCACTACTATATCCTAAAAATGAGCGTCAACTGAGTGTCAACAACTTTTGGGCTTGCATCATGGAAATTGCAAGGACTGTGTGGTGACATTAAACCATATTCGAACTATTGGTGGTGCAGTTCAGCAAAAATGCTTTTGATGACATCGTAACTATACCCTAAGATTGAGCGTCAACGGAGTGTCAATGATATCTGCTCTGGCATCTTGGATAATCTAACGGCAATGGAACGCAGATAACCTACAATAAACCTATCAGCAGCCGTTATGGGCAAAATTGCTAGTAATGATATCGTGTCTGCCTTCTACAATTGAGTGCCCACTGTGAGCTAACAGTTTTCATGGAGGCTCAGAACGCTACACAGTAATGAACTGCATTGTGCTGTTCCTAAATGGAGTTGTACGCGGTCAGTGTTTGCAATCTGTCCTTGTATACAACTTCACAAATATGCATGCAATGACTTACAGATCTGATCTTTTTCCTTGTAGCTGTAGAGTCAATATTGAAGAACCCGGAGTCTGCTTTACTGTAACTTTATTTTCGGCAGTCTCTCCAGTCGAATTACCCAGCATTCTAATTCCTACCTCCATGTCGGATTCAAAATCTTTGAACACCTCATTGCTTCAGATCATGATCTCTTCCAAACATCAACGTGCCTTTATTTGTGATGTGGGCGACCTTCCTGTGCAAATTATCTTTGATACTCGGTGGACTTCAATGAATATAGGCTGTAAGCGGCATATTGCTTGGAATAATTCTAGATATGCGCCTGGGTGGTGATTCATTTTACACTGCGAAATTGAGGAGACTGGCAGCCCTGGCATCATATGTATCATGTGTCATCAAGTTCTTCGCCATCCATCAGAACATGGGACCAGCTCAATAAGGAAACGCTTGCAGGCAACAGCTCACATCGCAAAGTTGAACAAATTAACAGAGTTAGATGTCTCTGAATTGACTAGTTCCACAGTTGATGAACCAGCTTTGGCCATCCTGAAGAGGCAAGCAAGTCAAGGAATTACAACAGTAAGTTCACAGAGGAAAATCATATCTGACATCCTGGTTGATACATATTGACCGAAATAACAGACAAAACGTTCCAAACTGGTAGCTTAAAACTTTGAAACTTCCAAATTTCACGAAGACATGTGGAACCACTACCTCATGTTAGAATTTGTTTCGGCTCATATTCAATGGAACACTATATCCGATCTGGAGCCACGACGGTCATATAAGGCATTACGCGATGATTTCGTGCTGCTGTCCGCCATGTTCCTTAGCAATATTGACCTGAGGGAATATGCACTGACCGTGGATGCAATTTGGAAGCAATTCCTGTCAGGAAATAAAGTTAGTTTAGCTTCGGACGGATGGACATCAATGTACAAACTATCCATAATGTCGGTCATTCCTTACTATCTGGATCGTAATTGGGCATTGTGTGAAGTTCAACTTGCTTTGAATGAGGTTGATCACCAGTTCTTTTCCCATTTCGAAAGCTAATGAAGGATGACAGGTCAAGGGCCAAAATCCAAGAGCAAGGCTAGCCATACATATGAATGATGTACTTGATCATGTTGACCTTACCGACGGCCATTTGCTTGGTATCTCAACTGATAATGCTTCCTCAAATTAGTGGATGACATGCGAGCTGCGATCAACACTTGAGACCTCTGGAATTTCGTGGCATGCATTGAGGAACCACATACCATGCATGGCGCACATCATACAGCTGGCTTTAGGTGAATTCATAAGCAGTCTTGGTGTAAAAGACCGCACCAAGTCTTGGGAAGCCCAAGAGCTTGATCAGCAATTTGGAGAGAATAAAAGTATAGACATTGGGAAGAGTCAAAGACCTTGGAAAGAGGGCAATGCTAGAATCAATATGGTATTGGCCATGAGACCAGGTGTAGCAAAGATATTTGAGAAAGTACGTATTTTATCATATTTTGAAAGTCCTGAAACTGATCTTCATATAGCAGAGAATGCTTGCTATATTGATTACCCTGGCACCTGGACATCAAAACAAGTTCATTGACTGTCAAAAAGCGAAAGTCCGTACTGCGGCACTTCTGATTATGGATGTGAAGTCACGTTGGAACTCTACACTGTTGTGGCTTAAGCGCACCTACTGATTACATGAATTCACATGGGAGTTGCTTCAAAATCCAAAATACAGTGATTACCGGCCACTCTTCACAACTCATGATGAATGGACCATTGTAAAGTATGTCATGGAAGTATTGAGGCCATTCCGATATTGGACCCTGTGGACGTCGAAGAGGCATACAGTCACTTTGCATCACGTTATCACAGTGTACAATAACATGTTCGATCCTATGGATGGCGTGATGCAAGCTCTGGCTAAGAAGAAGACTCAATGGAAGGAAGATTTGATTTTCACTGTGAAGTTAGCTCGACAGAAGCTGATGCTGAAGTCACTCCAACGATGGGTATGCTTCGCATTTCTGCACCTATTCTCAATCCGTTCCGGAAGTTGCAATTGTTTAGAAATTGGGACAAGGGAATGGATATTAACCCTGAGGACAAGTCATCCTATACTACCCAATATCAATAGGTCTTTCTGTCATATGTGGAGAATCAATACTGTGCCAACCATCAACGTATGCCTGTCAATACACTCGAACACTTATTGAGCAGCAATCTCATCTTCTCTGCACTGGCTTCAGGATCCTGTTAATCACTCTTTGCTGAATGTGATCTGTCCAGCGATGATGAAGAATACTTAACCCCTCACAATGTGGCTAAGACGACACCTGGACAGAGCAATTGTGCATCACGCATATTGACCGCCGCCAGGCTCTACTTAAATCCTCCCCTTGAAGCACCAAACAGCTGGGGGCAAATTAATTCAAATCTCAATGATTACCACTCCGACCCAATCACGATTAACAGTACATTTTGGATACCAGACATAACCGACTGGTGGGGTCAACAGGAGGAAACGCACTCAAAGTACACTGATTTCTCCATTGTGGTGCGCGACATATTCTCTATCATACCACATGGTTTCAGAGTGGAGGGCAGTAGTTCCCCATGCCAAGATGTTATCGGCTGGAGGTAGTCAAAAACCACAGGCAAGACCCTTCGCGAAAGAGTCGTTGCAACGCAGTTTGCTCACGCCAATAATAGGATTTTGGCAGGCACCGACCCAGAATTGGATACCACAAACAGAGAAAATGACTCGGAAATAAAGAAGGAGGCAGAGGAAAGGAAATTGCACTGAATGGCCAAGGTTCACGATGTTTTGGAGATGTGGCAGGGCAGCCAAAACCTATGTGATACCCAGTAGGAATCTCGAGCTCAAAACAAGCAGATGACCGCCGTAGCATACATTTCGGACACGGATGAGAATGTCAAAGCATTTTGGTCACTCTTTCAACATGATTGTCCGGCTGCATTTAAATTGTCAGAAAGATCTCCTTTCCCACCAGCGTTGTCTGCAAAGGACGTCCCTGGGGGATGAACACAAGTATTAAATGCCTATGGAATCCGAAGAATTGACCATCATCCAGTCGAAAGTGATGAGGACTGCGCACCTGAAAGCATTTCTGACACCGAAGATTCGCTTAACTGGAATGGGGACTTAGATAATCCATATGACAGTAAAGGCAATTGCACGGCAGATGTTGAATCTGATATAGAGCAAGACAATGGTGTTGAGGATCTGGAATGCCAAGAGCAGCAGGTTGTGATCGCAGCGCCAAATGTTCCCGGTTTGATTTGGCCTACAGGGAAATCAATAAGACAGGCTGAAAAGGTGTTAGCGACGGTGAATGCAATTGAAACAAGGAGGAATATGGGAGTGAACAAAAAGTAGGCTAGACTGCGTCAATGTTTCACCAGCTTCTTTAGGTATCTTCACCGAGAGTATTAGTTAGAGATATATTATGGGCAAATGGTATGCTGTAGCTTGTGAATGTCGGTTGATAAACAGATGTATAGCAGGTGCAATGAAGCTTGTGGTAAGATACATCAATTTTAGTCGTGTGAGAGTGAACTTTGCAAGAATGTTACAGCGCTCGGCTGTGCCACAGGGCCAAGTTTCAATCGGTCAGATAGGCTACCAATAAGTTCAATTCATGATGAAAACTATTATCGATGGCAGCAGATGTTGAATGGACAATACAGAGGAATGAGGGCCAACAGAGCGTCAAAGATTTGTGGTTTTGTAAGTATGCTAATTACATGGTGATTTGGTCACTGTTATGCATAACTGATATATTGGCAGCTTTTATAGGCAACAAAGACAGCAACATGGTCGCCGCCCCATTCTGCGAATGAGCGTCCATGGAGCGTCAATGATTTTTAGCTGGGCATGTTGGATAATTTATGTTCCAATTGATTGCAGACATCCATTTATCAGATATTGGCAGCCTGTACTGGCAAAAACAACAGCGAGATGCTCCTTGCCGCATCCTGAGAACGAGTGTCAATGGAGCATCAAGAATTTGTAACTTCACCTCTCGTGTACTTTATGTTCCGATTGGTTGCAGACTTCCATTTATCAGATATTGGCAGCCTTTACTGGCAAAAACAACAGCGACATGCTCCCTGCCGCATCTTGAAAATTAGCCTGAACAGGGTGTCAACAGTTTTGGTTGTTGCATATTTGATACTGAAAGCATCGTGTGGATCATCGCGTTCACAACGGAATTATTGACCGTCCTGCTAGGAAAAAATATAATATATCAATGGTAAAACACCGATTTCAAATTAATCAATATTGCAAGCTGCAAAGTATGCAAAAACGTATCATTGGTTGTTGAAAACGCAATTTTGATCAGATACTATTAACAAACACCAAAAACAAGAGCCTTATATGAATCTATGGATGGACCCGCTGGGTGCCCTGCAGACAACAGGCCCAATTCTGGCAGGTTGGGAGTTTACCATCGAACAGTACCCGAGTTGAAGGTTCGGGTTTATTCATGACCAGGACTGGCAATTTGATAACAGTTTGGTTTGGACGCAGACCGGGATCCGGAGTGACCGTCTGGTACCATTGCTTACACTAGTTCTGACAAATCTCGATGATGCTGTAGGGGGTATTGTTTGTTGCTGGATTGGAGTCCCAAGGATATTTGTTTGAATGCGAGCAATCTCTAACTCAGGTTAGCATATCACTTTGAAAGCCGTATCACACCCCACCAAATGTAGAGAAGGGTTAGAACCAAGTCACTTTATGATCGGTTTTCTTCACAAACTAGGATAATATCTATCAAATCCCGCCCAAGAATGCTGCACCTTATCTGCTGAAAATTGTTAGCAAAGAAAGCTTCTTTTGTCATCTCTGTGATCAACTTCTAATACTATTCATCAGGTGCTACTATACTTGGCATTATTGTATACTACATGATTGCGGCATTGTGCATATTATGTCTACGCTCGAGCCTGAAGCAGCTAATAACATCAGCCTAATACAATGAATAGGTAAGTTTCCTAGCGGGCTGTATATATGCTCAATAATCATCGAGAACTGATAGGCTGGTAGGATGTTTTCTTCCATAACGATCCTTGACCGGTGGGTGGATCCTGAGGAGACAATGAGATGAACACAAGGAGCTGAAAAGGAAGGAATCACTGATGCTGCTGGACTAACAAGGCCTCATATTGAATGAAGTGCAGGTCATACAAACACATTTTGAGTATTTAGTGTCTAGTCATGATGACTGTCCAACCGGATATAGTTCATGTTGGGTTCCTGGAAATATTACATCCTATCCCATCTATCATCTTCACAGTCATGAACTGAACAAAGGTGAGCTCGTATCCAAGATTCTACTAGATGATTTGGAGCATATAACGAAGAAAGGCAGGATGTGTGTGATTATGATTTCATATTCTCTGCTGGGTTTGATGGGATCACAGGCGAAGTGAAACACTATACTTCATGACAACGATGATGGATATAAGAGGCCTTCATTCCGCTGAAAGTCACTGCTACCTTCAATACTCTCAATTATACTCTGCTCCATTCGAAATCACCAATTGAGTTGAGATTGTGATTACTACGAACAGTTTGTTGATATACGATGTCGACAAACGGATCTCCGCCAAAGACATCTAATATGGCTCCAACAGGTGGGCTGTTTGGCTGACAACAACGCCCAGATGACGACGTGGGAGCATCAGATAATAATGCTCGAAATATACCAAGCAAAGACAGTCAAATTGGGCAACCCACGAAGCAATTTGATTGACCAACACCGGGGTATAGTTACCCTCCTTCGCAGCCAACATTTATAGATGCTCCCCAGTTCTACCACCAGGCTCCATTTCACATGACACCGAGCTCACAACCAATATCTGGTGTAACCGAAGGATATCTGATGTATGGGCCTTCGTGGGAAACATATTGTTTCCCCCAAGAAGGGTATGGTGGACCTCAAATGGTCGACTCTCAGCAATTCACAGAACATGGACCGTCATCTCCAGGCGCACCTTTAGTGCCTCCAGCACCGCCTGGAAACAATCCTGATTTTTGGCCAACCACTTCAGCCTCCACTACACCAGGACAACTTCCCAGCACACCTGAGAGACCCCCCATTAGCCTCCCAACAAAACAATTTCAGCTGGCTGCAGAACTGCGCATGACAGATGTTGCAGGAATCGCCAGATTGGCCCCATTGCCGGAGATTTCCTATGATGAATATAATGCAGCATATGAGAGCCACAATTTGTCGGACTTTGGCGGTTTCAAAAGCAAAGCCCCAATCAGCTTGAAACATACGGAATACACCTTGAAGTAATTTGCCAAAAGGATGTGGCAGCCCAAATTTAGTACCTTCAACTAGTGGAAGAAAGTATGGGTAGCTGGGTTTCTGGAGAAGAAGCATCGGTCCATTTTCTGGGGACAGAAACGTCTGAAACAGCTTTGAGATGGACCCCTGATCTGGGAGACAGTGTTTGCTGGTTTTTAGATGCTTTCGAGACCTGGCTGTCTTTGGAACATTTTGGTAATGCCCAATGGATTCTGCTACAGTGGGTTGAAATGTTTTTGAAGAAATGTGCAAGTAAGGTTTGGGAGGTGAGGAAGAAAGGAAGGCGAGGCAACAAGCAGCCGGCGACAGATTTGGCAGAGCATACGCGCAAACAAGTGAGAGGTAACCTCCAATAGTTGCCAAATACACCTTTCCTGGTTGTGATTCGTTGAGTGCGAAATGGCAACAGTGACCAGACATACAGCAATCAACTCCATGCTTCATACACAGATGAGAGGCACTGGGAGTAGCTGATTGGTTTCATCGAACAAAATTGTAGCCTGAAAGAGCCATACTGTATGACTGCGATATACACGTGCAACTTGACTCAGGAAGAATTGGACAAGGAGTATATGGGATCATACGCACCTGGGCAAATGATGAATGACCATCTATATGGTCAGATTTCATACAACTGTTCCCTTTGCAATGCCTTCAAGTTGAATCTGAGACACAATTTGAAACTATCATTGGTAGAAATAAAGGCAGCTACAGGGAAGAATATTGTGGAGTCAGTAATTAGACTGGCCAAGGCAATCCTCCCTACACTTGTTCCAGTTGGTTATGCCCCACTGCCAATCAGTATACTTACAGTTCGGAGGGATCCAATGAAAATGAAAGAGTGGTGGATGAGGAGACACATTGGAAAGAGACTGAGTGTAGTATTAATGTAAGTTCTCATTGAGTGAATGGAATTGATTATAGTCCACATACATGTTGAGTCCAAATGCTTGTCTGTCAAATACGTAACATCGCGATGAATTTCAGGAGTGCCGGAGTATCAACCCATCAGCCAAAGGTACCCCGGATCACCAGAAAATAATCATTAAGGTCGAAAAGAACACCGACCAAGGTGCAAGAGAGGTTCAGGAGCAAGTTGATGGTGAGGAGGTTCCCTATCCAGATAATACCAGTTCGGTATTGAGCACTGCTCTCAACACAATCAACAACATATCTGAACACCGGGGTCCTCGGGTGGTGGTCAGGCTGTTGAATGCTCATCCGATTTGTCAATCACCAGATGATTGGGTTTCAGGCGGCAAGTATTTAAATCCAGGCCTGCCCTGAACTAAGTTTCTGAAACATCAGGTTTCGGCCATTTAGTTCATTGTGAGGAGGTGGGTTTGGGATACTGATATGCCAGGAGCACGGGTGGCAGAAGAAATGGGTCTTGGAAAGACTTTCACGTCGCTGGAACCAGCAATATTATGCAAACTACCAACTGAGAAAGTTGTAATAGGGTTCCCGTTGTCAATTTTGTGAGGGAATACTCTGGCAGATTGGGGGAAGATGGTACAGAACAACTTTCCTGGGAGAGTCAGTGAAGAACAGGAAAGGAATCCATTGCGGAGACATCATTCATTGCCCTGCCGCCTCATAGAGATCCTGATACCTTCACCGCAGAGGCATCTAGCACTAACATCCGCCCTTCAACTAATTCTGGTGGTGAGAATGCCCGGAGTTGGAGCGACGTTCAAGAGTGTCATCGACTAGATGACATATGTAACGGATTGCAAACTCATTAACTTACTGCATGTGGAAAATGCCAATCTCACACACAAGAATCTGAACACCAGTCTTGATGAGCCGGAAAATCGATGGAATATCCACCTTGTTTCATATCATACCTGAACATCCAGAGTGAAACCATCAAGCAATGGCCAACTCTCACACTGTTCATTGGGTTTTGGGATTTTTGATGACTCCCATGCGTACAAGACAAAATACAGTGTGGGCTGGCGAATTGCGATGAATGTGAGAACTGCATTCAAACTTCAAGTCACTTCAATGCCGGGATTCCATTCACTCTATGACTGGTGTTTTCAGATGATGTGGCTGTTTTCAGATGTGCCTGAAGATCCAGAGAATGATACTGTGATGGAAAAGCATGGCGCCAAGGCACTATATTCTGCAGTGAAAAGTTTGATGCATGCTCTTCGGACTGAAGATGAACATGTTCAACAGGATGTGGCACACCGGATGATCTAAATTGCAAAGACCTGGACAATAAGGAGGTGGTCATAATCGAAATTGGCAAATGGGAGACTACTTGTTCAGATAACAAAGGAGAATGCACACCGTGTTGATCTCGAATAGACAGAAGAAGAGCAAGCAGAACTGAAGACCCTTGTTAAGAGATGCACTTCATGGGGTGCTTCAGGAGCGAGTTGGGTACACAGATGGCAGATGGCATGTTTCTTATTGCAATTGGGAAACACCGAGGATCGGAATGACGTTTCCGGACAATGGTACAATGAATGGCCACTCAACACTTGGGTGCATTCTCCACTTTTCCGGTGGCTGACAGACACACTTCTGCCGATGCTTGTCAAGGAACATGTGGCGTATCCTGAACCTGACAAAGATGAAGGATCAAATGAGGCATTCCTGCATAAGCCTGAAAGTAATAAAAGCACATTTCGTCGTTCATCTCCTCCTGAAAAGGTGGTCCTATGTTGGACATTGCCAGGCCAAGTTCATCATTTGAAGTGGTGGCTTACAAAGTTTTTTGGGTATCATTTGGATAATTTCTACATGTATGTGGAAATGGGCAACGATGAGCGCACAGAAATGCAGCTCAAATTCTATGATTCGCCAAAACCCTCTGTGTTCGTGACTACACCCAAAGTGGGTGGGACAGGCCTCAATCTCACAGCAGCAAATCATGCTTTAATAACTCGGAAGATCTGGGTTTTGAATGAGCAGCGGCAGGCATTTGCACAGGTTGTCCAACTGGGGCAAAACAGAGTTCCACACACATGGCTATTGAACACAGAACCAAGTGGTTATGATTACAGAGCGATTGATCTCCACCTGCTCTCTGCAGTGGTACAAATGAGAGTCTTGCCTTGGCTGCTGAGCTGACCAAACATCATGACTTGGATTATATGCCTGATTCAGGACTGTCAGGAACAGCTTATGAAGCAGCTTATGGACCAACGAGATGTCGTACTGTCAGATGGTGAGGATGACGGATAATTATCTGGCCAGTATAATCATGGTATGCCTCTTTAAACAATCAACCAACACAATCTCACCAACTGATGCAAAATAGTCAAATGGTATGGCGAGTAAGGCGTGCGTTAGGAGTATTGGTTAGAACTCGATTCCATTTCGTGTTAGTGGATTATAGTGATGAAAATGAGAGGAAGTCAATATTACACAGATATCTGGTAAACTGTAACATAGCCTCATTTGGATGATGCAATACATGATGAAAAGCAGATGCACTGGTTTAATGGTCAACTAGGTCAAATTCTGCGGTGCCGTACATTTCTCTTTGTGTCAATCTGTCGAAGCTGAAGTCACATATCATATTCATCGGATACTGTCTGTGTGGAATTGCGATACCGAAATCACTCAATGGGATTCCAGTTATCAGGTGCGCCTGAACCTCCAAGTGAGATTCAAATTATGTCTTCCTTGTCTCTTTTGGGCGCACTGGACACTAGAATTGCGAAAGAATTCAGGATATTCACTGAATCAACAATGCTGAATAATTTACAGTCAATTGCACAAGGGAATAGCTATCAACATCTCAACTCTCCTGAGACAGATCCAGCACAGTATATCTCTAATCATCCAGGGATAGCACAACTGTCTAAGCGATATGGAGTGTTTGTAGCATATCCTGAGACACAGCTCACGTATTGCAAACTTACCCGAAGAATGCAGACGTGTATTTCCTTGGTCTAGATTCAAGTTCAGACACACCTCAGATCCACTCACCTGTCTAGTGTGATGGTCTCAGATTTGACACCGCATGCATAATCAATTCCAAGGGAAATTTCGGCAAGCAGGCACTCATTATTCACATATGATCCCACTCCAGGCATGCCTTTCAACTGTGTATACCCACTTTGCGTTACCTTTGAATCTGTGGATGCCAGCACACCGGGTGTCATCTGTCACACACTAAACGTTTATGTGGATGTGCGGCACATCCCGCTTGGCTACAACCTAATATCTGAATCTATACTTGATCGGTATGTGAAGGCCGCCGCTGAAATGCCATAACTGTCACGCTCACTGTCAACCCATCCTTTGGAGGAAGGTGTCTACCACAGGCTTACTGTAAATTCACAGCCCTGGGCGATAAGTAACCACAGTTGACTAGATTTGGACTAAGAAGTATATTTGGACCTTACAATTCGAAGATCCTAAACTAGCTTCTGTCATTCGGGCTCCATAATCGAGCTGCGTCTTAAGATAGGTAACCTCAATCGACAGCTTCTACTCAGTGATTTTCCAGATGGCCGGGAACTCCCATTCACCTGTATTCCGCACTTCCTCGAATAGGCTTCAATCCACAATGCTTCTAATGTAGACTTCACTACATTTTGACTAACTTGTACATTTGGGCCGCCAGAAACTGGTATCTTAAAATACATTGTGTGAACAGATATCCATCCAGAGAGCTCAAAGGGATAGAATCTGAATGCAGGTCTCTGCTCAGCGGCTGAATCAGTAACCGGGAAACTCCTCCACATTGCGTATCATGAACGACTGAAGTTTGTGACAAATCATGAACCTACGATGTCTAGTTTCCGCCAACGTCCAATCCGAAGTGTGTATGGAGATCAAATCTAGAAGCAAGCTCAAGTAAAGAAAAGGCAGTTTCTGATTGTAGAAGTCACTGTCAAAGTAAGGCAAGCCTGCAATCGCAGCCATTAGATTGTATCCAGCATGTCAATTCAATGCTAGCTGCACCTCAATTGACCGGAACTGTATGCAGGTATTGGGCATTCTGCTGTCAGATGAAGCCTCATGACGCATTCATATCGTTTTTATGCACTGCTTTGAACCCCAATATTTGTGTCAAGTCAGCATTGTAGTATTGAGACTCATTATAAGTTTCTGATTAAATGATGCGGTATTTACAAGAGATTATGCCCAACATCTTAATGCGAGTGACTATTTATGTCCCATTTGATAGCAATCGTGAGATTGACGGCAACTGGAATTGATTACATTACCATTGTGTCAGCATCATATCTTTACTGTTCTTTCTCTATGTTGAATCTCTCCTTTGTAAACCCAAATTCTCGGTTCTCTCTTACAGTGACTGCATACATATTGTGACTCCAGCAGACTTGGACTGCTTGAAGTGAAGATCTGCACACGATATTGCCTAATCGAGTGCTAACTTTGCTGCCGAATCCTACAACAACAGAATATCATCAAAATGGTGTGTCCTTCCGACTCGTATACTGCATTTGGAGATTCATATTTATCCACTATCAGCAACAAACTCAGTTTGAACCCATGTAACTTCAACTATTGCCACTCACAAAGGTCCCAACTCTATTCTCCGTCCAAGTACTGAAAGATTTTCCAACACACTGACAATTCGGTGCTGCTTGGTGACCACTCATACGATCAAACTTGAGACATAATGAACTACCTTCGGCGGCGTCATAGGCAGGGGCGATCAGGATTAACCCATTTCTCAGTATTGTACATATGTCCGGCCCTGAGAGTTAGTTAGTGATACAACAATGTAAATGTCTCGAGTTCTTCAGGTGTGTTGTGATCTTCAGGTGCATCTGGTTCACATTCTAGGTATGTTGGCTTAAACCGACCTCTTATTTTTGCATCAACAGTATACTTTGATACGAGTGTGAACATTCGGGAATTGGGGGCATGAAGAATCCATCAAATCCGGTCCACCTGACACTTCGAAAATCACAACACAGTACTTGCATCGACAATCTCAATATGAACCGCCAACACTGTTGTCTGGACTCGTTCCAGGCAAGCCTTGTTTTACACCCTCCTGCGCTGAGTGTCACTTTTTCCTGGCACACCTCCAATTGCATCCTCCTCGACCGTGTTTTACTTTGTTGCCCTAGTTTCCCGTTATTCAATTAAACTTCAAACTCTATTCACCCTTATATACTTCTAGTTACATTCCACAACTTTACTTCATCAACATGGAGCTTACGGCCACCCAGTTGAGGAATCACTATTCACAGAAGAATCAAGACGTACAGCTTGAGAGAGCACTTGCATGTACATTGAAGAAGACAGCCAATTATCATTGCCAATTAAAAGTTTAAACTCTAACCCAGCCTTTGTGTATAATGTTAGAGATAGCTAATATCCGCGCTATGATGCTTATGAAGCAGTATGATGACGATACGGATCGGGAGGTCAGCGATGAAAACAGTAAAGACCCTGGAGAGTCCACCGTGTCATCCGATATTGGAGAACGCGATTTGTACAACCAGCAGAATGTCCTATATCTAGACCAGGCGGGCCATGATGAGAGATTGCAAACGACAAACGTTCCACCACCAAAGAAACGGAACCGTGCCAATACTTTCATTGCCCACATTTCACTTCCAAATCTGCGTCATCCAGCCGGGACCATAGCACCACCATGGCTCAAATGCCAACAGTCAACCATCAACATATTACGCAAGTCTGACTTTGTAGCCGCCCAGGCACTCCTATTTCCCAAGTCTGGTGGAGACCAGAGTGTTCCTCAATAAAAGGCTGGTGGAGATCACAATGTTCCTCAACACGAAAAGGCTACCTTTCAGCTAGGGAAACGGTTCATGGAGGCAATTGTATTCAGAATGGCTACCTGTCCAATCATTTGTAATGAGAAGTACTCAATGGTTGACAATGCTTGGCAACTAGCCATTGAAGCTCAGGATCGTCAGAGGGCATTACCACGTGCTCGTGTTGGTACACCATCCTTGTGTCAATTGCCTGGTGGTCCATCTCTTATAATCGATCCACAAACCCGAGAAGCTGTAAATTTTTACTCTGTGTTCTGCTCCTCAATTGGACTTATGATACTAATCCCGAAAATTATACATAGTTAAAACTAAAGTTGAGTACCGTTCAAGGGTGTTTGGCAGATGGAGCTTATGGAACTATTGTCCGTAGTTACTGGTTGGATTTAGGATCTGAGACTGAGCTTCGAATCCAGAATAAGGAGATCTTGTTGGACAATGCTTATCTCTCAAAGGTTATCAATAATATGAAATCATTGTTCACACAGATGGAAGTGCTTGACTTGATCTACCATCTGGTTTTCTTCACTGCAAATAGCCTGGGGCGACAGCTGACCACATCACAGTTCTTTCAACTTCTTGCACCGCAGATGTTAGCGCTTGTGGCCACAGCTATTCATTGTGAGCTGTCTGATTATGCCACTGGAAAGAAGGTTAAAGTGATGTTTTCTCAAGATGAATATTGAGGTAAATTTTGCCCTTCTACAGTGATGGATTGTATTACTGTAGAAGCCACTGCACTCATCAATTACACATGGTGGGCAGCTTCATACCCTCCCCCGCATGGTGCTCCTCTGCTATAATCGACGCTTCTCAATCCCCATTGGTGCTCCTTAGTCTGGATTAGTGCTTCGATATTGCATTGAGCACTACACACTGTGTTTTCTGTCGGCACTCCTTCTTTCGAATGAGCTCTCCTCAATCCCCTCCTCCACCTTGATTAGGAGTGCCTGTATATCATTCCAGACTGTTTACCTCACTCTCCATTCGGCTATGCTCAGCATGGATGGGCTGTTTCACTGGATAGGCACTCCTTGGGCTGGATTTACACCCCTCAATTTCTTTCCACACTCCTCCATCACTATCATCACGCTCCTTGCCCACCCAACACTCCACATCAGGCACTCCTCCTTTCGTGGTGGCGCACCTCTTTTCCCTGGGAATTCATCATGTTGCCTTCCAAACTCCATTTTGATTTACTGCAAGGTAACCTCTCTATTCCAACATTCTAGATATCACAAATTGAGCCAAACATCATTGGAATACAATTTCGCCCACTTGCAAGGCCCCAATCATACAAAAATACAATGAGCACCTCTAGCTTCTTTGCACCGTTGATGAATTGTGTGATCCTGTGTTTGTCGGCCCTGATGAGATGGGAGATGTAGTGGATGACATTGACACTGTGTTGGATTGATGCCATTCGATTGCTTAGTTGGGTTATTGTATTTGGTTTTCCGCTTTCATTTTTGAATCACTCTTCATTTTCTTTGGTTCTTGTTAATGTAGTGATGCAAATAGTAGAATGTTACATGTGATGCTGGGTACTCTAGTATGATATAGAAGTTTATAATGAACAATAATCTATGCATCATGCATGGAGGGTATTCTTATTGCTCGTGTAAATCCGGAGAATCTCAGATAATGCCTGCAGTCCTTTCAATGAATATCCCTAAGAGACCTGGCAGCTCTCAGAGTTAGTTAGGAATTTCTGCATTGTTTGGGGGACAGTCCCAGGTGCTCCCAAACGTATCACAACCACTCCCAAGGTGCTCCTGTACCAGTCTTCAGAGATCCCAGTTACTCCGAAGGGCAGCCGCAATGCCCTCCTAGTGTCAGATTCTCTCATGAAATTGATGGTTCAAAGTGTACACTCTGCCTCGTCTCACTCACTTCTGGAGGCTCCCAGTGACTAAAATACATTTTGCGGATGCACAGTGGTTCAATATTGAACTGATATTCCTTATAGACATCATCAACAATTGTGTCTGGACTATGCTTATTGCAAGGATTGTTACCTATCATGATCAATGTCTGATAATGATATATCCAATCCAATATTAGATGATACATAGCCTACATAGTCACTGCCAGACTTAACACAAAGCCACATGATGACACACTGTATAAAGACTTGGTCTAACACTACATCCTATAATATGATGTAGTGGATTTACTTGCAATTGTGATACAATAATCCCTGACTAATGAAGTTGATAGGCAGTCTGGGTTCTGGTTATGAGATCTGGGAATATATGAATGACTGTTCGGAGTGTACAGTACTTCAAGTTTAAGGTGTTATCTGATTCCCAATGTTACTACCCTTCAAGTTATCTTTGTAGCATGTTAAGTATACATTTCGAACTGCAGATGCTTTCAGTAGTAACAAAGAACACTCATCCATACTCTGGGAGTATAGTTGATCGATTCGGGCAGGTTTGGAATTATCTTGATTCACCCAAAGGTACCCGTACAATTGACTGTAGTCTCTGGGTGGTTTCCATGTAGCGTCTAAACTGATTCACATTTTGCTGAAGTACCAACTATCACAATTCAACAAGAGATCACATTGACAACTATGTATTAGGATTAGCAACCGATTGTGAAGTGATAGGCCTCCAAGATATGTATATAAATTCCCTAAAGATGGTTATGGCGCACCTCAAAAGATTACCACTTTCCAGTTCTCAGAGCAGGGTATGTTATTTCCACAAACACCTTCAGTGCCACTACCAATGCTAGGAAATAATTGATACAGTTGGCCAACAGTTTCCAACTTGCCTCCAACATGATCTATTACCTGTGTATATGGCTAATGTTTCATTAGTCTCCCAACAATACAATTCCAGCCAGTATGGATACAAGTAGACATTATTCATTTTTCAATTGCAGATTTGAACCAACTACAGTAGGACGTGAATGACAGATGTATTGGAAATGACCAAAACAACAATGTGTTTGACCTGAGCTGTGCTGAAGGCAAACCTCCCATTATGTTGAATAAATTCCAATGCTTCTTAAAGAATTTTGCTACAGGATTAGTTAGCCCAACTGCAGTCTGTTTAATAATTCAAAAAATGTATGGGAGACTGGGTTTCTGGAGAAATATATTACTGTACATTGTGAGGACATCACAGTTCAAATCAAATCTGGGATTGATTCCTTCAATGGGGGATGGCACGTACAGACATTGTGGCCTGGGTTGTATATTGGATGCATCTGAATGATCATGACACTCTAGAATGGCTTCAATGACAGTACACAGATATGTGTATCACTACTTTACAAGCAAGGTTCAGGAGATGAGGAAAAAGGGCACATTGTCGAAATTCACCTGGGATGGATTTGCGGAGTACCCTGGCAACAAGGTGTGAAGTATGTGTTCAAAATTTTAACATAAAATCCATCAGCAAAATGTAAAATGATGTGGAAGTCACAACCGAATAACTCAGCAACTCTGACCAGCTACACTGATCCTTCCGGATGCTCCCAGATGCTCCGAGATTGGCTGAGTCCAATGATATGCACTCACAGGTGCTCTGAGACTACTTCACCAGTATTCCTCAATGTTCCGGAAGTTGTGGAACAGAATAGAAGAGTATCCTGAAGAATGTATGGTTATCTTCAAAATGCTACAAAATCAAACTATTAGAATGTGCAAATTTCGGAGCTGTTGGGAGTATTGGTCGTATCTCCAAGACTATCCCAGTGCATCTCGAACCTGGAGCCCTACTCTCCTGGAGTTATAATCATAATGTTTATATCAAATAGTTCAATTCAATTAACTATCATCCTCCTGCACACCTTGATTCAGGCATTGTAACTTAATATACAGTCCAGTAGGTATCTAAATCCACATGATTATTTGCAAGCCATGCGCTATCAATGCTATCTGATGCAGCATTCTCTCGCACCAAATGTGCCGGTCCAACGATTGCTCCAACAGGTACATTATGCATCATATCAGTCTGTTTGACTACCCTGATGAATCCATTAACACAATCAGCCCAACCATGATGATGTTTGTACTTTGTTGGAACTACTACTGCAAATTCTTGAACTTGAGGACATAATATCTACTGTTCAGTCTTCCAGCACCTATTAGAAAAGGTCGATATCATTTTTCTGGCGGGCAGGTGTTTCTGAAATTAGAGGATCTTATTTGTTGGAGTCCAGCTAAATTGTAATACAGGAAAAGAAGAAACTTGACCTTGGAAGGTGTGATTGAGGTCACTTTGTGTATATTGGACACAGATGTTATGAGATTCAGGCATGATCCCTTGGTTGGCATTGGTATATACAACCTTACAATCAAGTCCCAGATGCTCAACGGATGTAGGGCAGTGAAATGGTTGACCGTAGTAGGACAGTCCATTCTGAAGTTTAATAAATATACCCTCAAGGAGTACATTCTGATTATATCAGAGCACCAGTCCACTAACTTCGTGTCCCCAGTCCTCTTCAATTTGTGCACGGAATAGCAGTCCATAGTTGTGAATTCCGAAATGTTCGGTTGCAACTGTGAGAGAGGTTAATTTGATAGTTCTGCACACTTCGCGGACATGAGTTTTTCTCCAATGATGTACCTGTGGTGACACAGGGTTGAAAAATGGGTCGTCCTGACAATGCTGGAGGCGTCATTGATGGGCTCTGCGAGAATTTCGCAATTTATCAGTTGTGAAAAGTAGGTTGAACACTGTTGCCGAGTCAATATTGTCCCAGCCTTGTAGGGCAGGTTATTAGAGTATCTCTTCCTTATAGTCAAGACTGGTAGACCGGTCATTGCACTTGCACATCTGTTGAACGTAGTAGACTTTGTTAATAGATTAACATGCCACTTTCAGGTTACCGAGATGTAGCCGTTCGAAAATATCGGTGCTGAAATTGTTGGCAGAACCCATTTGCCAAATGGAAACTGATAAATGACTCCCAACATGCATGTTAGGATATCCGAAACGGATTTCATGCTGTTCGATGGTTTTACGGAGCTCGTGTACGCCAATTGCCTGCCACCAGGCTTCAAATTGGATCAAGCTGATGGACCCTTCTTTCTTGAACCGCATCTGCTCTTTCGATGTGATACCATAAACCTCTCGCTCCAGCTTACTCACAATGCGGTCCTTGTCAGCAATATTCCAGCCGGTTGCTTGAGTCTTAGAATCAGATAGACAGAGCTGAAATTCCACACGCGTGTCGGCAGTCATGGTTTCCACCCCATAAACCTCTTCCTCGGCAGTTGTCTTCATATGAGCATTTTGTTTCGTGAATGTGCTTCTGCGACTGGTTGCCTTAGTTCCAACTTGTTGTAATAAGTGTCACTTATGATGTTGGAATAATTTGTCGAAAAGCTTGCTTTTGACAGGTGTCATCTGATGGATTTCGCGCCTCAATCACTCAATTGCCCTCTCGCGATCAGCCTCCGACCAACTGGTTGCCACTTGTTGGGGTCTATTCAGGCACACCAGCAATTGCCTTCGTTTTGATGAAGTAACCTTTTTAGCCCGGTACACCTGAACTTTCATTGCAGCCCAGATTTTATGAATCTTTTGTTCTCGTAACTGATGGAATTCTCTAGCCAACTGTTCATTCACTTTGACCTTCACAGACTTCAACATTTTCTTATCTTGAAAGGCACTCTTCTTCTTGTTAAAATGCTTCAGTGCATCATCTAGTGCTTTAAGGAATAAGTCAGAGTGATTTTGTTGGCTGACAAGTAGAGAGAATTCACATAATGCCCGCACTGCTCCCATTACGATTACACGAGAGGCTGTTTCCGCTGGAGTTTCCCCGTCATCCTTGGCGCAGTGAAGAATTGCAGCACAATTCACTGCCAGTGTTCAGATCATGCCCCAGATCTCTTTGCCCTGCAAGGAGCTGCTATTCATCGAATGGAATGGTTTAGAGAAGCCCTGGAGGCTTGGATATCATGGTACTGATGTGGATCGATTGCCAAATTGATGCTTGACATTTCTAGCTTCCAGGTATTTTAGGAGCCTATGCAATAAGTCTTTAATTAAATCCAAGAGCAACTGATGCAATTCATCAGGCAGCCAAAGCTGATAGATATTGCAGAGAGTGTATTGCCAGAACTGGTTGCGGATTGGATGAACACGAAGTGTGTGCCTAACATCAATATTGGTTTCGTCCAGCAGCTCTGGGAAAACATGCAGATCTCTTGAGTTATCAAGTGCTCGACATGTTGAATGCCCTATCGGTGCACCATTACGAATTTGACACATCAGGCATGAGCCATATGGAACTTGAGTAATCATGATGTGTTCTGGATAATCGCTGACCAAGGCAGCCAAAAGATGATCACATTGTGTCTGAAATCCATCAGCCCAAATCCATTTCAACCCAGGACCAGTAATGTCAACAGTCCAGAGTGGGGACAGCAGTGTTCCAACCTCGGAATCCCATGCCTCATCAGTGTTTTTGGCACCTTTTGGAGGACATTGAATCAGCTCAACAACAATCCAGGGGTGCTTTTTGGGTGTACAGTGGATATTTTTTCTAGTATTACTAATCGTGAGATACAGCACCAAGGCATGCTGATTGTCTCAAATATTGGTCACGTGAATCTTGTCGGATGCCCACATGACTGGTACAATTGCCGCTCTGGCAGGAAAGTGATCTTGTGAATCTCACTACCAGTCGCCTGTGTTTATCTCGCTGTGTATTCGGCGACGTTCTGAGTCTGCGCGGCATGCCGGATCAAAAGCGAGGTGTGTGTGAAATTGGAGATGTGCCAAACGGAACTGAATTCATTTGAAAATACCCCTGTAGTATAATGTTTGGCAGATGTGCGAATGATCTTCATTCTAACTATCATCGCTGAGCCCGAAATCGAGTTGGGAGAGGAGCTTCTGCAGGGCATCTGCAGTTTGAAATTATTTAATTTTGATGTTGTCAAGTCAACGTCTCAGATGCTGATCGATCCATGTTTTGGTTTGCTGGCTAAATGATTTATTCTGATGAAAGTTGTGTGCTAACTGAAATGGATGCCATGGATTCCATTGTTCTGAGTACTTGTGATGCTTGTTGTACAATCCAGTTGCTTTGCCATATACTTTCACCCCAGTATTTTCCACTCCAACTACCTGCCTATGACCCTTTGTCTTTCTTGGATCAGGGGTTCATGTTAGATCTGGCTTCTGGGGGTCTATTGTTTCTTCGTCGGGAGTATCTACAGGTGGTGGCGCACCAGGTACATTGTTTATGGTTAGATTATTAGTTGACTACCTCATCGATGGCCATTCAGCTGCACCAGCTGATGTCAAACTATGATGGCTTTGGTTGATTCCATCCTGCAGGTGGTATAATCACCTCAGTTAATAGTCCTTCATTCATCAATATTGGGTGATATGGTTGATAGTGAGACTCGAGTCGGCTCTTGTCAAATAATTTTTTTTGCAAACAAAGCACTCAACATGTTTCCTGCAATTGTTGACCATATTCCAGAAATGGTCAGTGAACACATATTCAGATACATCTCGAAGATGCTTCCGGGGGTAATTTACAGCATCATGGATATTGGGTTAGGGTATGACATTTGCAGCCGCATCGCACCCCACCTAATGTGGGGAAGCAGTTATATATAATCACCTTACAATCAGTCTTCTTCATAAACCAGGTCATTTATATCATATCCTGCACAATAATGGTCCACATCATCTGCTGAACATCGTTTGCAGAGAAGAGACAGTTTCTTTTGTCATCACTGCATTAACCACCTTGGGTCTTATATTACATCATTAAGGCATTGTGAGTTATATGTGCACTCCGGCCTCCAAGCAGCTGATAATGAAGGTAGATCGTCTTAATACAATGAATAGGTGAGTTTCCTAGCTATCTGTATGCCCGCGCAATGATCTGATAGTCTGGTAGGATGGTTGCTTCAGCATCGATTCTTGAGTCCAGTGTGGATCCTGATGAGAACGATATGTTTAGATAAGGAGCTCAATACGAAGCATCACTGTTGCTGCTTGACTAACAGGCCTTTTATTGAATGAGGTCGAAAGGTCGTACTTGCACAACTTTTGTCTAATATCCCCAGTTGTGCTAATTTTCATACTCGATATAGTTCTTGTTGGGCTCTGGAGATATCATATTATATCCCTTCTATAACTGTTAAAGTCATGGAAGTGCATGAATGTAGACATCTATCCAATATCCTATTGAATGAATTCTAGCATAGAACAAAGAAAGGTGGGATATGTGTGATTACGGTTTCTTTTTCTCAACCCCGGGTTGATTTCATGGATCAAAGGTGTAGTGAAACAACATAGTTTGTGACAACAGAGTGGGATATCAGAAGCCCATCATTCCGCCAAAGGTCACTGCTACCTGCAACATACGCAACCATACTCTGATTTATTCTATATCACATCGTGGATCTATAGTAGTTTACCACCATCTTTGTTCACAGACCATGTTGACGAAGGGACCTCCACTGAGCACAGCGAATATGGCTCCACCGGGTAGCCTAGTTGGCTCACAACCGTGTCGTGATGACAATTCAGGCTCCTCGGATAATGGCTCCTGACCGGGCACTGGCAATGACAGTTGATCTGGGCAACAGGCCAATCAATATCATCTGCCGCATGGGTATGATTACACTCCTTCACAGCAGCCATTTCCAGGCCCTCTGCAGTTTTATCACCATTCTCCATTCAACATGACACACAACAGTTTGCAACAAACTATGAGTGTAAGCCAATGATATCCAGGTTATAGGCCACTGCGGCAATGATATGACCTCCACCAAGGTAGTTATGGTGAATCTCGAATCTTTCCCCAGCAGCAGTTCCCCGGACAAGGGCCGCCAACTCCTGGTTCACTGAGAGTGCCTCCAGGACCGCCTGGATATAATCCAGTCAATTGCCCAACATCTTCCAGCTCTACTCCTCCACCTGGACCTCGTTCCGGTGCACCTGGGAGACCTCCCATTATCCTCACAATGAAACAATTCCTGCCGCCTGCAGAACTGCGGAAAACAGATGATGCAAAGAGTGCGGACTTGCTCCCATTGCCAGTAATTTTGTACGACGATTATGACGCCGACGATGAGAGCGATGATTCGTCAGACTTGCGCGGTGGAGAGGGTAAACCCCCAGTCAGCCTGAAGCAAACGAAATGCTCCTTGAAACAATTTGCCCAAAGAATGGGGTAGGCCAACTATAGTGTGCTCAACAAGTGGAAGCAAGGCTGGATGGCAGGGTTTCTTGAGAGAAAGCATCGGTTCATTATCTGGGGGCAGAACAGATAGTAACGGCATATACATGGACCCCTGCACAGGGAGACAGCGGGTGCAGATTTGTTGGAGACATATGAGAGCTGGCTGCCATTGGATAATGTCGATAATGCTGAATGGAATTATCGGCAGTGGGCAGAGATGAATTTGAAGAACTGTGCAAGGTAAATCTGGGAGGTGAGGAGAAAGGGAAGACAAGGTAACACGTGAGAGGCAACGGATTGGTGAGAGCGCGTCAGTAATAAAGCGGGAAGTAACCTCCCAGAGTTGCCAGATACAACTTGTAAAGTTGTGATTCGCCGGGTGTCGAATGGCAACTATATCGTTCTATCTCCAAACTAACTTCAAGCTTTGTCTACCGATGTCTGGCACTGGGAGAAGCTGATTGATTTCATTGACAAAAAGGGACACGCAAAACAGTCATACATTCTAACATCGAGGTTCAAGTGCACCTTGGAGCATGACAAATTGGACAAAGTGTATATGGGATTATATACACACGTGCAAATGATAATGAACCCCATATATGCCCAGATTTCGTATAACTATTGCCTTTCAAATTCTTTCAAGTTAAAACTTGGACACCATCTGAAATTATTTTTGGTTGAAAGTATGCCAGCTACAGCGAAGGACATTGCTGAGCACGTAATTAGAGCAAGAAAGGTAATCCTTGGTAGCCATGTTAAGGTTAGATGTGCGCAACTGCTAATGATTTTACATAGACATTGGAAGGTTCTGACAAGGGTGGAAGAGAGGAGGGAGAGGAGGATGGTGGGCAAGAGAATAATACTTGTATTAATGTAAGATCTGGTTGAAAGAATAGAATTGATTGTGTTGCATGAATCTATATGTGTTCCAATGGTTGCTTGTCAGTGAAAAAACTGAACATTGTGATGTGTTTCAAGAGCACCAGAATATGAGCCCATCAGCCCAGCTTACATCAGAGCAACTGAAAGAGATCAATAAGGAAGAAAGACACACAGACAAAGGTGCAAGAAACGTTCCCAAGCAAGTGGAGGATGGTGAGGAGGTCCTCGATCCAGCAAATTCCAGCTCAGTATTGAATACAGTTCTCAGTACAATCAAGAACCAATTTCAACCCGAGTGGCTTGATGAGGCAGCCAGACTGCTGAATGCTCATTGTATTTGTCAATCAACTGAGGACTGTGTTCCAGGCCATACGTATTCAATTCCAGACCTGGCCAGAACTAAGTCTCTGGTGCACCAGGTTTGGGCAATCTGGTTCATCAGGAGGAGGTAGGTTTGGGATGCTAATATGCCAGGAGTACTGGTGGCGGATGAAATGGGTCTTGGAATGTCTTTCACCTCTGTTGCAATGGCAATGCTTTGCCATTTTGAGACTGAGAACGTTGTAATGTGGTTGCCACTGTCCATTTTATGGGGGAATACCCTTGAAGAGTGGGTGGTTTTGGCACAAAATGACTTTCCCGGCATTGACGGTAAAGAACGAGAGTGGTATCCGCTCCAGAGGTTGGATTCTGTGCCCCACTGTCTGTTGGAGATCCAGACAACAGCACCTCATGGGCATCCCACACTTCTATCAGCCCTTGAACACATCATGGTGGTAACAATACCCTGAGTTGCAGAGACCTTCAAGACTGTCATCGAAGAGATGACATTTTGAACCGATTCCAAACTAGTCCACTTATTGCACACTGAAAATGCGAATCCTACCCACGAGGATCTGAACACCACTATTAATGAGCCAGAAAAATGATTGAACTTCCACCCTGAGTCGTGTGATACCTTAATATCCAGAGCGAAACCATCAAGTAACCGCCAACTCTCCTACTGTGCATCGAGATTTGGGATTGTTGATGAGTTCAATCGGTACAAAACTAAGAACAGAGTGGGCAAGCAAATTGCGATGAATGCGAAAATTGGATTCAAACTTCAAGTCACTGCTACACCGGGATTCCATTCACTCTATGACTGGTGTTACCATACAATTTTGGCGGTTATCAGGTGCACCTGATGATCCAGAGGATAATACTGTGTTGGATAAGTATGGTGCAGATGCAGTATATTCCGCAGTGAAGAGTTTGATGCAGGCTATCCGCACTGAAGACGAAGAAGCTCAACAGGATGCGGTGCACCGCATGATACAGATTGCAAAGCCTTGGACGATATGGAGGTGGTTGGAATCGAAATGTCCCAACGGGAAACCCCTTGGGCAGATACCGAAGGAGAATGTACACCTCATAGATCTTGAGTGGACTGAGGATGAGCAAGCAAAACTGCAAGCTCTGGGGGAGAGATACTCTTCACGTTGTGCTTCGGAAGCATGGAGGGTTCATTGATTGCAACTTGCATGTTTTTCGGTAGTGTTGGGAGACACAGAGGATTGCAACAACGTTTCTAGACACTGGTACGGTGAATGGGCACTTGATACTTCGGTGGATTTGCCGCTTGTCGGATGGCAGAGAGAGGCATTACTGCCAATGCATGTCAACAAACATGCAGAGTATTCCGAACCAAATGAAGACAAGCCATTAAGAGAGGCACTCCTTCCTGAACAAGAGAGACATGAAAGTACTCTCCCCAATGCACTTCCTCAACAAAAAGTGTTGCAATTTTGTCCTCTTCCGGGCAAACTTCGTTATTGGAGGTGGTGGCTAACCAAGTATCTTGTGGATAATGTGGATATATTTCACATTTATGCAGAAATGGGCAATGATGAAGGCACAGAGATGCAGCTCAAAATCCAAAATTCACACAATCCCTGTGTATTTGTAAAGTCACCCGATGTGGGCAGGACTGGTCTAAATCTCACAGCAGCAAACCATGTGGTAACAACTCAGAATTTCTGGGTATTCATTGAGCAGTGCCAGGCATTTGCCCAAGTAGTCCAGTTAGGGCAACATAGAGTACCACATACATGGTTACTCAATACGGGTCCTGGTGGCTATGATCACTGCGTGAGTGATCTCCATCATCACTCTGGAGTGGCGCAAATGAGAGTCCTGTACAACATGATGAGTCGACCAAACATCACGACCTCGATGATTCACCGGATTCTGGTGTCTCATGAGGACCATACCAAACTGCTGACAGAGAATGGAGACAATTATCAGTCAGATGAGCTATCATCTTACATTGTTAGGAACACTACATCAAGGTATGCCTCTTTAGACATTCAACCAATATAATCTTCTTACCAGATACAAAATAGTCAAAAAGGTCATTGGTAAGGCACACTATACTGCATATATGAATCCTGTCTCTCAGTCATTTTAAAGCCAATCAAAGTTCTGATGATGGGGTTGTGGTGTCTTTGATCAGATATTGCTTGAGTGGGATTTCAGTGGAGTTCTTGATTATTACAATTAGATTTCATTGGCGTTCTTAATTGTTATTATTAATGACTAATAAGAGATGAAGTTAATTGATGAGCTAAATTTCCAGTTCCCGGGCTGGCTTATTACAGGATTAATGGCCAGAGTTGAATTTTGAGAATGTTGCAGCGAACGGCATTGAATCATTCATCTGTAGTGATTTTGAGGTGCACTGGAAACCTGTGGCCACGTACACATTTCGAAGTCAGAAGTGTAAACAAAGCACAATTCAACCACTTTCAGATGCACTGGAGAATCCTGGCCATATGTCATGAGTCTTGTTTGGATAGATCACACACTGCAGATTTGCCCATCCAATTTGGCAATGAAGTAAGTCATCGCGATATTGAATAGCTGGTCACAATATGAGCCACCTGTTGGCTGATTCCAGGCAAAGCCACAGTCTTTGCTACCATATGATTGAAGTTCAGGTGCACTGGAGAATTATCGGCATACATTTTGAGTCCTGTTATAACATATCCAGCTCCACTTTATTCTCAATCCATTTTGGCAAGGAGACTGTCTATGTGATATTGAGTACTTGGGTCAGAATTTGAGACACGGCTCACATACTTGTGGCAATCCTGCATCTATTGCTGGCATATGATTAATGTTCAGATGCACCAGATAGTCCTGAACACATATCATCATGACCGTCACTGCATAATTGCCAATCCCATTCAGCAATCAACACAGTCTACACGATTACTGAGGTCCTGTGTCAGAATATGAGGCACGGGATCTCTTATTCGTGGCCAAGGCACAGGTTGTGCAGGATTAACAGAGTTGTTTGGGCACACCTCAGATCGGTATCCCAGAGTGTTGGAGACTGTGACACAGCTTGGGTATTCATGGTGAAGCTCTGCCTTTCTCTGCTGCTGGGTATGTCCTGGCCTATGATTTGAAGCTCAGGTCCAACTGAGATCTGCAATCCTGTTCAGAATGACATTTTGGATTTCTATGAAGCCAACTTTGGCAAACTGTGACTCATTATGAACGTCTCATTCCAGGTCAGGCACGCCTCAACAGCGAAAATAACCCCCTGAAGCGGATGTACCCCACTTCATCGTGCACTTAGATTCTCATTTCTCATGACACTGTATGTTTAGGTGCAGGCGGCTCATCCTGCTCACCCTCTGCTGTTATATCAATCTATGCTTCATCAGTATGTGAAAGCTACCGCTAATGTGTTTTAAACTGTTAGCTCCATGTCATCTGTCGCTGTGAGCAAGGTAGCCCTGCACAAACAAACCATACATGTATTGACCTGGCCAATTATCAACCTCACTTAACTCGATATTGCCTAAGTAGTATGTTTGGACCTCTACCTCAGAATCCTAAAATAGCTTCTGCATCATCAAGCTCTGTCAATAATGCTGCAGCTTGAGAGCGAGAATTTCAAAAGCCAGATTCTGCTCAGTAACGCTACATGATGGCCGGCAACTCCTGCTCACCCATGTACCACACTTACTCAAAGAGGCCTAAGTTTTCAATGCTGTGAATACTGACTTAACTTGATTATAACTAAATGTATATTTCGGCTGCCAAAACTCGTATCTAAAAATAGATTATGCGAACGGATTTCGATTATAAGATAAGTGCAAAGTGAGCAACTGTTGACAGCTCCAGTACAGAAAAGACAACTTTGAAGATTGGAAATTAACTGTCAGTGTATGGCGAGCCTGCAATCCCCACTGAATGCATCTAATCGTAACCAGTTAATCTTCGGTGCACCTCAATTCCCCGGAACTGCATGCATGCAATCATCATTCTTATGCCAGCTTTGAGGTGACATTTCACTATGCATTCATCCTATTGTAGCTTATAGCTTCCAACTTCAACATTTAGTTAAGTCTGTATTGTGGTCGGGAGACTCATACTGAATATGTAATTTAACGGTGTGCAACTTAATAGATATTAGGCGCAAAATCGCAATGTGAGTGAGTATTGATGCCTCATTGGTAAGCAATCTTGGCATCTACGAGTGCTTGGATGCATAACATTACCCCTGAATCATCCATTGTACCTTACCATAGTATCTCTATGCCTGGATCTCTATGTATGTATCTCTCCTTCGTATACCAAATTCTCTTCCCCCTCTACTGACTGGAATATTGTTTTGAAGGATATTCTGCAGACACGGCACATATGAACATATAAAAGGGAAGCTATGCTTACAATATTGCATTATCAACCGTTAGCTTATCTCCAGCATCCTGAGGCAATATACCATGGTGAAGATATGTGTGGCCATTTGGCAGACATACCACATACGGAGATTGATTATTCTCCTCGATGGATAATAAACTCAGTCTGACCTCTTTCAACTCACCCTTCACTCCTTGAGTTCTGCAGATTCCCGATGCTGCACCAATTCTATGCCATGCGGTCATGTCAAATGCTCGAACATTCAGGCATAATAACTTCATATAGAGAAGCCATATTCAAGTGCAGATGTTTTCATTTCTGTTCGTAGTGCTCCATTTTGCCAGCACCAAGGGTCAGTTAATGTCCTAAGTTTTCTTCCGGTGCATTACCATTCAGATGCGTCTTGTTCAGGTGCGTCTGGTTCTATTCTGTGTTCGTTGGCTTTAGCTAGCCTCCAATTCTTGCGTCCATACAGTGTGTTGTTGGTAAGAGAGTCGCAAACATTCGGCAGTAGGAATCTATCCATTCTGGCGCACCGAACAACGTATCTATCAATTCCGGTGCACCTGACAATATCGTAAATCGTAACACCAGACTGCCATCCTCAATTTAAGTATAAACAATTGAAGTCATTTCCCCTCAAACCTTCACGAGGTGCCTCGAATCGTATCCTTCTCGACAATGTGAAACTTCTTGCTCCATTTATCCCGTTATTCTATTGCACTTAATCTTGTATTTACTGCCGATGCACTGTCTTCCAATTCCCCAACTGTCTATCTTCATTACAGGAAATGGAACCTATGCCCAGCAAGGTGAGGAATGACTATTCACAGAAGAACCAAGAAGCACACCTTCAGAAAGCACTCGCATTCAAGAAAGCAGCCAATCTTCATTTGCCATCATATGTATGCGTTCCAATTATCTGCCTTCATGCATCATATTGTGGATCACTGATATCCCCGATTTCATTCATGAAGCAGAATGTTGATACCAATCACAACATTGGTGATGGCGAAAGTGAGGACCAAGGTGAGGATAACGGACAGTCAACATTATCATCTAACATCCAACAAGACGATTGAGATCACCCACAGGAGGTTCAACTTCTAGGCCAGGTGCGCCGGGACAGGTCATTACGAACTACAAGGGTTTAATTTCGAATGAAACGTAGCTGGGCCGATACTGTTATGGCATGCACAGTGCTTCCAAAATCCCGAAAACCACATGGCTCAATGAAACCACCACTGCCCAAACACCAAAAGTCATCCCTCCTCAACAAATCATCTGAGTCTTACTGTGCATCATCTGCCCAGTCACTGCCGCAACTAGAGTCTAGTGGAGACCAGAATGCTCCATAACCCAACGCCAGTGCAGATCAGAACTTTCCACAACACCAAACGGCTACTTTTGAGGTAGCGAAAAGGTTCATGGAAGCAATTGTATTCAGGAAGACTCCTTCGCCAATATTACCCGATGATAAGTACTCGATGGTTAAAAAAGCTTGGACACTTGCGATTGAAGCTCAGGATCGTCAGCAGGCATTGGCAGGTGCTCTTGCAGGTACACCATCGTTGCGTCAATTGCCTAGCGGTTCATCACTCAAAATCGATCCGCAAACACGAGAAGCTGTAATGCTTGGATTCTGTTTAATGCTGTTCTATCAGTATAACAACATTGACTACGCCCAATTTTATACATAATAGAAACTGATGATAAGTACCATGCCAGGACGGTTGGCAGATGGGTTACGGCAAACTGTTGTCAGTAGTTACTAGTTGGATTTCGGCTCGGAGACTGAGCTTCAGATTCAGGTTAAGGAGCTGCTGTTTGATGATGCATATTTCTCCAAGGTCGTTGATTTTCAGAAATCATGGTTCACGTGAATCGAAGTGCTTGATCTCATTTTCAATCAATTATCCTTCACGGCCAATAGCTTGGGGCACCAGCCAACGACATTCCCGTATTTCCAACCTGTCACTCCGCAGACATCAGTGCTGGTGGCCGCAGCTATTCATTATGCGCTGTCCAAATATGGCAGCGGAAAGAAGGCCACAGTTATGTTCTCTCAAGATGAACATCCAGGTACGTTGTGTCTATACCCTATGATAAATTCCACTGCGGAAGCCACTGCCCTCATCAAACACACATTAGTGGGCCGCCTGAAACCCTGCCCCCCCTCCCCTCCCACCACCACGTGGCACAACTCCGCTAGCATAGGTGCTCCTCAATCGCCGTCGGCGCTCCTCATTGTAGATTCACTCTGTTCTATTCCATTCTGCAGTCAATTCCTCTTCATTTGGTCCTCCTCCGCTGGGATAGACACTCCATAATCCCCTCAGTCCTAATTTAGCGCTTATCTATTTCATTCCGTGCTCTATACCCACATGTCTTCGCTTCTCAGCCTGGGATGGGAGCTCCCCAATTCGCACTGATACTCCTCGGTCTGGGTTGTTGCTCCCAGATTGGATTCTGCACTGCGGGCACCCACTCCCCCATTTCGGCGCTCCTCCGCAGGGAGTTCACTTCGCAATCCCCATTGGTGCTCCTCGGCCTGGATAGGGTGCTTCTCTGCCTGGATAGGGTGCTTCTCTGCCTGGATTAGCACTTCTATATTTCATTATGTACTCCTCACCCCCCTCCACCCCCTTTTCGGCGCTTCTCCGCTAGTTTGGATGCTCCTCATTCCCCATCGGCACTCCTCCAATAGTTTGGACGCTCCTCAATCCCCATTGGCGCTCTGCAGCATAGATTTGGCAATCTTCTTTTTCATTCTGCGCTCCTGCAACACCACACTTCCCATCTGGCGCTCCTTCTGTCCGTGGTAGCTGGTCCCCTTCTTCATCCAACTATATCATAATGCCTTTCAAATGCCAATTCAGATTCGCAGCTAGCTAACATCTCATTACACCTTTGTTAGATATCACAAATCCAGCCAAACAACATTGGAATTCAATTTCAGCCACTCCCCAGGTACGAATAATCAGCAAACACAAGGAGCCCTTCCAGCTTCTTAGCAGCGCTGATGAATTATGTGTTCCTGCTTTCACTGGCACAGATGAGATGGGAGAAGTAGTAGATGACATCGACAGAATGTTTGATTAATATTGTTTGACTGTTTAGTGGTAATATTGTTTCGGTGTGCCTGGGTTTATGTTTGAATTACTTGCCTTTATCTTTGCTACTATAATGTAGCGAGGCAATAAATTCAGTATTGAAGAAGATGGTAGCTAGTATGATTCAGAATCGATAATGAACAATAATCCATTCATCATATTTGCAGTTGAGGGACATCAATTGCTTGTGGACATCTGGAAAGTCTCAGATAACACCTGCAGTCCTCACAATGAATATCTATAAGTACCCAGGCGTCTCTCATAGTTTGTTCGTATTTTCCACAGTGGTTCGGCGACACTTCCAGATGCTCCCAATGTTCTCTCCGGCCCTCAGACGTGTTCCGAAACATAATGCAATCACTCCCATTTTACTCCTGTACCAGTCATCAGAGGTTCCAGTTACTCCTGTACAAGGCATCAGAGATCTCAGTTACTCTGACGGCTGCCCGGAATATCTTCCTAGGGTATGATACTCTCCTGAAATGGACTCTTTTAAGTTTACACTACACATCCTCTCAGACACTCCTGTAGTCTTCCGCAGACTAAAATACATTTTGCTGATGTCTGTATAGTACTCATGCACTGGGTATGGAACAACATTGATGGCCCTGGATTCCCCAAGCAACCCTCAATCTCCTTCACCAATGAGAGGTACTTGGTGGTGTTTATAGAATTCATTGAAAAAATGAAGACTCCAAAGAGCCAAACACAAAGAGTCATGTAAAAGTGGGCCATACATCAAACAAACTTAAATGAAGCATATGCGGGATTGTATATAGCAGGGCAAATAATATATAATCTCATATCTAGCCAGATTTCCCACAACTCTTGTCTTAGGAATATCTTCAAGTCAAATCTGATATACTATTCCACTGTGGAGTTGGTATAAATAAACATAGGTTCAGAATGGAAAATGCAGAGTACTTCATTGGACCGGCTAAGGTAACCCCCACTAATGATTATATATAGTCTTTGGAGAGCTCTATTAAGGATGAAAGAGTAGAGGGTAAGGAGGATGGTATGCAAGAAAATGATAGTAGTATTAATGTAAGTTCTAATTGACAGAATACAATTGATAATATTAAAATCATGTTCATTCATTCCAATATGGGTCTGTGAAACACCTACCATTGCAATATAATGCAATGCTGGTGTAGTCTGTACTGATCTAGTCAATATATCTCAGAACAACTAACAGCAATCATTAAGACATAATGGAACACACTCAGAACTGATATAGAAGTTCAGGAGCCACAGAATTGAATCAAAATTCAGAATCCAGATTACAGAAGTTCAGTATTGGAAACAAACTTCTCAACAGCCAATAGTGAATTTGAATGTCGGTTGTTTGATTGGGAAGGACAGCTTGCAAAATCCTGTCCAATTCACCAATGTACAGTTGTCCACATTTCTGAAATCAAGGATTCAAATCTTGTGCAGCTTTGAACCAGATATTGACACCACCAGCATTGAGGAATATACTTAATTGTGAGAAGATCTCTTTGGAAATTGGATTTGGCAGAAGTACTAGTAGTAGATGAAATAGATTTCACAAAATGTTTACATCAGTGGTAGAGGGTGTGACATGCAAATTATTTACTGCAAAGATTACTATTGAGTTATTCATTTTAATTTAGTGGGGAAAGACCCTCGACATAGATGGGAATGATGTTTAGATCAACTATTTTGGCGTGATTGGTAAACATGGAATGTATTAACCATTCTGAATAATAAATGTGATGGTATGCTGCGTTTCAGCCATCAAAACTACATCACCTCTGCTATACCCGTCAGGAATTTTTTTTTCCATCTGGGCAAAATGGCTCCATCAGAGTCGTCAGGAACACCCTGGTGGCGGAATACTCCGCACCCGGCATCAATTCAACGCGTCGTGTTTTATATCGCCCTTTGCTTGCTGTTTCACCATTTCTTCTCGTTCTATCTGTCTCCTATTTTAAACGATCACTCTAGCATTGTGGCCAACTGTGACCATACGTTAGAATGGGTTCATTGGGTACGCGCTTGCATCAGAATTGCAATGCAATGGGCGATGTTGCGAAAATCTCTCCTCGCGTTCCATCTACCCGCGCGCAACATGCAATTCTCTCTTTACTAATTATACGGGATTGCAAGGCGATAAGTGGCACTGCGAAAATCTCTCCTCACATTCGTTCTTCCCACGCACTATATGCAATTCTCTCTTTACCAATTATACACATCATTCCAAGTCACCAGATTTATGTGGCTATTGACAATCCATCGCTCGTTCCGTCTGTCTCCTGTTTTATTACTAGTGGCTATGTCTGAAATAATGTGCTCACAGCCGACACTATTTCCCACGCTAAAGACTTGCAAAGCGACGGCTACCAGTGATTTTCTCACTTGAACAAATTTCGAGACGGAATCCAAGTTCCCCAAGTTTTCAGGTATTGTGGTGAGTGCCTGGGCTAACCAGTACTGAACGAACGCTCCATCCTCATTTAGCAGTTTCATTTTCAATAGTCGTTGCAGTTGCCACGAAAGACGCCCATTCAGCAAGCCATAACACCTCCGCAGGCATTGCTTTACCCATCCCGAGTCGTTCCGTCGATCCACTCCACGCCAGCTCTGGCTTCCTGTGCATTGACACATCTGAGATATGCGTTCACCATCTAAACCCTCAACTTGAACCTTAATACCATGGTAAATACGGAGCTCGATTGCATCCAGTTGTTTATCCGATATATATGTCTTATTACGATGCGTATGGTTGATGAACTCCCCTGTGCCGCTGTGTATTGCCACACGGTGCGTTGCGTCTTGTGTATTGTCAAGTAATGCTCTGAAGTCTTTGATCATAGCGTTAGAATGCTTTCCATCACGGCGGTTTTCGGGCCCCATGAAATCGGGCTTCGCATATGACTGGAACCACAGGGGGGCAGCCAGATCATCACCCGAAGAGAGGACATTGCAGGAGGCAGCGCTGTTCTCCTGATGCTGAGCAAGGGATTGGAGATTGAGCTCTCTGAATTCGAAGCAGAGAATGCGATGCTGAAAGGTGATTACTTGCGGCAGCTAGTTGAGATTGTGATTGGAGGCGTTCCAACCGTCCTTGAGGTTCATTTCATGTACTTGTTCATGTCTCTTGGCAGAATACTTTTGCAAGGTTGCAAATCGACGAATCTGTTCTACCCAATAAGACATCAAGTGGATCTTCGGAAAGTTGAAGTCGGCATCCAACTGCTTGGAAACATCTATCTCGTGTCTGATATAATCCCGCGAGGCGTTCATTTCGCGCAGCTTCTTGGACGGCGTCCAAGTTTCAGCATTTGTTTCCTCGTGGACCTTTCGCTTCTTCATGAGTTCCATTCTCAGGGCATTGGCTTTGGCCTTCGCCTTTTTGCCGGCTAGCCCGAGTAAGAAAACATCTTTGGAGGTGTGAAAACGATGCAAGGCGTTCTCCATGTAGCTCAAAGTTGCATCATTGTGAGATTTATATTGAGCATAAATACAGAATTCCAACAATGCCCGTGTGCACTCAATTGCGCGATTGAATATCAGATGCTGAGCGGGGCTTCTGCCTTGTAGAGACTGGGTTATAACTCCAAGCAGGTACCGGCTCATTTCTTTTATCTCCTTCCCATTCCATTGAGAAACTTACTCATATGACTTATTTTTTGGTGTCAGGTCGTGGTAAGCAGGCATGGATAACCAGATTGCATTGTATGTGTCAAGCCGTTCGTGCGTCTTCATGAAGTGGAAAATCCACTTCTGGAGGTGGTCAAGCATGCCGATCTGCATTGAATGAGAGAGGTTGGGCTTCGGGAGGTTGTGCACGATACAGGGAATATGTCGAAACATGTTGAATCCTCGGTGGACAAGGCCCGACGAGATTTCGCCATCGGCTGCCTTGGTGTTCGCATCGCTGAGTGTTCTATATAGGTTGTGATCCCGCCGGGGGTGTTGCTTGTCAGAAGGGACATAATATCCAAGTTCGTTCTTTGGACAGTCACACCAAGAACAGACATGCCGCTCGAGATGATGTAGGTCGCTCTACTAAGGGTAATCTGCAAGCCATGCTGCTAAAACCGGTTTCCAATGCCTGAAGTTGCCATCTGCACAGAGAACATTGTAATGCCTGCTCTCGGCGTTGGGATTTTGTTTAAAGGTGAAAGGCAGGAGTACCCGCCGGAGTACTTTATTCAGCACCACTCGGTTTGTTTGCCGCTGCTCATCCAGCCGCATCTGAGGAAAATTGCGGTTCTTGATTCGAATCGGCAGGAGAGCAATCATTACGAAAGTGTGTGTTGAGGGCATCTGGCAGATCTTCAAAGATAGATTGGAAATTATCATATATACAGGCCACTCTTGCTTGTTGCCAGCAAAATTTGAGAGATGTGTTCCGTCGGACATCAACATCAAGGGAACCAGTGTATCCCCCAGTCTGAGCGTTGACTTAACCTTGATTAGCAGGTTATTATCCTCGAGTATCTCTGCTTACCTGTCTCTCCCACCACCAGTCCGCAGTGTGCCTATCAGTATAGAGGCTTTTCGGTGGCGTATCGCTGTTAAAGCAACACTGAGGGGCGTAAATGAGATGCTCGGTGTAGGCTGGCTGCCGCATCAACCATCTCATGCTTTTGATGATATCTCGACTCCAGTATCTGATAGGCCGTTGGTGAATGTCATTCCACCTCGTATCCTTGAGAGTGTGTACTTCCCACTCCCCGAGAACCTGATCATCTGGCTTGCTAGCCATTAGCTTCTGGACGCCATCCCCGTTTTTGAAGCTTGGGAAACACAGAGCGGTGTTTTCTTCCTTCAGTACGTTGTCATAGTATGTCTTCATACCCTTCTTCTTGATCCCACACTGGATATATTTTTACTCTTCACGCGTCGCAAACAAGTAGTAGGGATTGTTCTGTAGGTTTCTCTCAAGGCAACCCTGAGCGTCGCGTTCTCATGGCTCAGCAATGTAATTGCTCAGCGGAGTGCCGGCGCCGGGGTATGTTTCTGTCTGCAGCAGAGGAGGTGGCAGTGGTGGGGACTCTGAGTCTGGGATGTTTTCAACGTGTTCGAGGTGGAGAAACACGTCCAAGTCTTCACCTGAATCTTTGTTAGCGTTGAATTCATGACGCTGAGCGGGTTCAACGCATTGGGGCGCGCTGTGAACAGTCAGATTCTTTGCAACTTGAAGGTGTTCAGGATTGTGTAATTTGATATGTTTAAGTCACCAGCTGTCTGAGGTGAACTTCTTTTGGCATGAAAATTCGGGGCAACAGAATGGGGTCTTCTCTGGCATTGTCGACGACATGGGAGGAGTGGAGTATTCACTGTAGGAAGGGACAAAAGTTGGAGCTGGGCATGAGCAGTCTGGTGTGGGTGTAAGCTCATGATGCATGAGAGATTTAATGAGCCTCAACACCATCACGCCAGGAGTTGCAAAAACACTGCATGCGCAATGTCCCATAATACTATGAATAAATAAAAAAGAAACACAGAGCAATCCAAAAACCTCGCGATGCATGTAATAATCAATGCCTGAGATAAATTGATTAGAACAAAGGAAACAAACAAGCCCACAACCCTAACCCAAACGAACAAAACACCTCCAAGTGTGCCTTAATCAGTGCCTGAGATGAATAGATTACAGCAAAGGAATCTCACAGAACAAGAACACGACTCTAACCCAAACGCATGCCTTCCCTGTAACCCGAGGACTGGTTCACCCCTCGCGTACCGAGCCGTCCAGGCGCCCTTCATGGAGAGGGACATCAACGAGAGGGACATCGCGGAGAGGGACATCGGGGAGAGGGACATCGGGGAGAGGGACATCATGGAGAGGGACATCCAGGAGAGGGACATCCGGGAGGGGGACATCCGGGAGAGGGACATCCGGTAGAGTGACATGCCGGTGAGGGACATCCGGGAGAGGGATATCCGTGAGAGGGACATCCAGGAGAGTGACATCAGGGAGACTATCCCCAGCTGCCGATTCGCCAAGTAGCTGCTGCTTCACATCGACATCCAAGGTGTTTCCGACTGCCTCAGCTTCTCGCAGAGTTGGCACCGCTGGGCGAGGTTTTGCGGTGTCACAAGCCCCAAAAACTCCAGCTGACTGTGGGTATGAGTATCCAGAGTTTGTGGTCATGGGGGAGGCTCCGGGGTTTGTGGCCGTGGGGCAGGCGCCGGAGGTTGTGGTCGTGGGGTCTGCTCGCACATCTACTGGCCTCGCTCAGGTAGCATGGTGGGCTCATTGTGTACCACAGTATCAGCATCGTCAGCCGATGTATTTACCATCTCTCCCTGGCCAATCGTCCGAGGTTCTTTGCCATCATCCTCATCCCTATCCTCCTCCTCATCCTCATCCTCCTTCTCCACCTCCTCCTCATCTTCCTTCTCTTCATCTTCCTCCTCTTCATCTTCCTCCTCTTCATTGTCACCATCCCTTTCCATATCCACATCGCCATCTGAATCGACGCCGTCCGGTGCGTCCACATCATCCTCCGTGCGCATATCCACATCAGAATCATGTTCTGAATCATATTCGCTGTCCGACTTCTCGGTAGGGTCAGTATCATCATCTGAAGAAATTGACATGGCGGGCAATGTTTCCGGCTCGAAATTTACCCACTCTACTTAGCCCTTCGTGTCCGAGTCTGCCTCATACTTTTCATTCTGCAAATGCAAAGCAAAGGCACGAGAGTTATCATCTCCCCCTGGGGTTTGTTTAACAATACCATTCCCTTTACAGTTTCCCGTCCCCTTCCCCTTCCCGTTCCCCCTGCTGTTCTTTGATCCCTTCCCATTCCCGGTCCATTTCTCACCGCCCTGCGTGTCCTCCTCACCCTCACTATTGTCATTGTCATTGCCATCCCCAGGATGGCTCCTTCCACCGCGTAGCGTTCCGGGATCCGACCAGTTCTCAACATCATCATCCTCGTCGATTATGTCATCCCAATTCAGTGGTCTAACGGCCAGGAAGCCACCTGGCTTGTACTGCCGGCAGCTTGGTGGCTCAATCATTGCCCTGGGATCATTGCTACTGTACCAAGAGAAACGCTCCCCAGTGCATTTAACCTGTCCTGAGCAGGTTGTCTGCGGATTAGAGCGATCGACTTGCTCCCCGAAAGCAAGGCGGTTGTCCCACCTCAAATTGTTCATTTGATCGCGGGTTTTATCAAACATTTGCCCCATATATGAGCGGAACGCTGCCCACCACTCCCGAAAGAGTGAACTCCTGCTCCTGCGGTGGGGCTACATCAGCTGGAGTTGTGAAAAGTGGCAAGTCGTGAGTCAATCAAGTAAGATTATATCATCAGAGAGGTCCCAGGCCCTCTCATCTTTTAACCCGCAAACATTGTATATCCATATGAGATCACGGATATGTTCTGAGATAAATCACTTTATATGGTCCCGATCCAACAACAGGCGTCGATTTATAACCGATGTCGGCATTTTTGCCCTAGCAGTTGCCTTCCCCTTTCCTTTGTGGCTGCCATTTGGTGCCATCGCTGCGAGTTGAAAATGAATCTACATCCGAGGCGTTAGCATTAGAATACAGTTGAACATTGCGGAAGGGAGCCCAGAGCGAACATACAAAGTTGTGTAGGTTATCGGGTGTGTTTTGGAATGAGAGGCGTTGTTTTCTGCAAGTCATGTGATGTCGAGATAGTTCAGGATGCTGGCGGTGTGTTTATTTGCTGGCGGTGTGTTTGATTGCTGGTGGTGTGTTTAATTCGGGAGGAGAAGAGATTCGATGTGTAGGCGGAAAGAAGGGATATATATACTCGAGTTCCTGCGATTTGATTCATATCCTGCGTTTTGTTGGTTCATGAAAACAAAGCAGCTCAGCCTTCAACGTGCACAACTACCAGGCACCGCATGAATGAGGAAACTTGAGACGAGATTTAGGACATGCAGTGAGGACAGTTTGCGACGCTGGGCGTTGCTTTGGCATCTCATACCACTTTTACCACTCAGACCTTGTGCATCTCGGAGCAAACTGAGTAGTTCTCAAGTTGTCCCGACTGTGCAACCATCCAACATGGCTACCAATACCTAGCAGTGGACAAAGCACATGCAACTGATGGCATGGAATAGAGAATACGTCATTGTTCACTTTGCGATGCTCTTAGCTCTGCCAAAGGGGGATTTCCACTGGGAAGCTGAAGATATACACAATCGATGGTTCGAAGTATTGTGCTAAGAACGAGTGCAATACGATGATAATCGCGCCATGATGGCATAAACGCCCTTCACGCAGTGCAAATGGACCTTCAGACGTTGCTGTAACAGTGAATATCACTGCTCAGTTTAATCTGAGTTTAATCTGATGGAAGTTAACCACATAATTGAATGATTTTGAAGGGATCTCATCCCCCAGTATTGTCAGGGTTTAGGGTCTAACGCGGTGTACACTGTGCCTCCCTTTTTTGTCGAATCCATCCACGGTTGCTCAAGTAGGAGTCTACCTTTCCTGCCGTTGCAGATGCATGCAGATGTTATTATTCCTACATTCTCAACGTCGAACATCTATATTGGAATATGCCTTCCCAAAGCCCTCGCACTGACACAACTCCGGTCTTACAAAATGTTAGAAGTCTTGCTAATTGTCAGAATCAACAAAAGTGTGCGCCTTCGGGGAATTCTCATCTTCCGCCTGCTAAGAGACGCGTTTCCGTACCAGCTGGCGAGAGGGATTCCTCTCAAGGAGGGAGTTCCGTAGCCTCGACAATCCACGGTCAGAACTCCACCCCCTCATCTTGGCTGAACAATTCTCGCATTGCAGATATCACTCAATGTGTGACTTCCACCCCGTCCGCTGCACAGCGACGGTCAATAATTATTCCAACCGCCACACCACGTACAAGCACTCGTAACACATCAGCTCCCAGCGGAACTATACAGAGAGACTCAACGCGTGTTGTTGTATCCAGCCCCGCATCCGGCATTGCTCTCACTCCCACTCCTCTCAGCGGTCTTGAAAACCTGCCTACCCCCATCCCGAATCCAGACGCCCGCACGATCATTACAAATCCACTGCGAACGCGAGCTACCGAACCGAATTAGCGATAGAGGCAGTGGAATTTGCAACCTCAGGCGGTGTCTACACCTCAATCAATGGTCTCCGGCAGTCGCAGCATTCATCGATTGGGTCACTCAGACATGACGCATCTTGTATTTGCAACGGGCAGACTCCTGGAGCTGTACATTTGGAACAGACGGCCATTTATGAGTGCAAGCGACTCGGAGATAGTAAGTTATGCAACGCGACAAATTGCGAAAGCATTAGCTCAAGCCCCACACTGGCAGATAATAGAGACGTACTGGAACACCACTATGCAGCAGAACAACATTTGGTCCATATCATTCGAGGCACGCACAAAGGAGATCTTGAAAGAGGTATGCTGAATCAACGGCCCACGGTGGATATTACACGCTCCAACCTGTACCAGTTTCCCGCACAAGTCGGTAAGGTTAAATCCCCTTTTATTCCATCAGCAACAGACAACATTGCAGAGCTTTATATTCTCCACCACTTTGAATCTGCCACAGAGCATTTGGAATTCATTGATTCCTTTCTGGCAGCCAGTAAGAATCTTTTTCCGGTAGCAGAGCGTGTGGAAGGTGGTGTACGCGGTCCAAATCCAACACAGAGAGAGTCGAAAGCTGAGAACGAATGGCTAGCGTCCACTTTACTTTCTGGCAGAAGCAATCCCACAGTTTATCTACATCAAATTGTATCATTGGGCGAATAACCGTGGTAAGTATGCTGATGGATTTTATAATTCCATGATTAACGACAAGGATGGTCATATACCCTCGCCACTGATCATGTTTTCATGCACCGCGTTGCGCCATGCTCTCCTGGAGTGGCAAAAGAACAAAGGTGTTTATCCAAAAGCTTCCAAGTCAACGCTGAAAGCGGACAGACCTGATCGCTCGAACTACTTCAAATACATGAATGTCCGGGGTAAGATCGCATCCTGCTGCAATGTAATGGGTCGCAAGTTGTTAACCTCGCCTGGTGTTGCAGACACGTATACATTCTTGATAAATACCTGGAACACACTTCCGGAGAGCTACCAACAGAGGGTGTTTAACAACACTCTTGCAACAGTCAAGCGTCAGATCCAACAGGTGGAGAACCCAACGCCTGCCATGGTAAGCAGCGTGGAAGCAGCGCGAGTTGACAAAGATATTCTTCTTGATTCTTTGGCCTCCGAAGTGGCGCTTGAGGACCCTGAGATCGGAAGAACTGACCCAAACATCCTCATAGACATCAATTGCACGGATGACGAACTTCATTACGGGATGCCAGCGGGCAGCGGGGATTACGAAGATGAAGCTTATGAAAGCGACGATTGAGATGCCATCCTCACCACCGCCGGGGACGACGGCCCGCGACGGAACTTGGGGGTTTTGACCTGGGAACCAGTGATGTCGACGGTTATGAGGGCGAGGATGGCGAGGATGCAGATGCCGATGAGGAGCACGAAGCATCGCAAGCTGATGATGGATCAACGCAGAATGTGGAGGAATGTGGGCATAGTACTAGAGACTGTGCAGATTGGACTGTATATTTCAGACCTATAAAATAGGATAATGGCGAAGCAAATGCAACGGCAAGTGAGGTATCAGAAGCGAAGACTGTATTGCAATATGTGACAAAATCTCAAAGCTAAACATATATGGGGCAACTGCGGCATCCGATATATAGCAATAGCGAAGAGGTAAAATGTGGCTATTGGCCGAAGAAAGGCATAAACATCGCCAGGTGTTGTGTGAACGGGTGCAGCATAAATGCAGCCCCTGCACAGAGTGTAACACACGTGTCGTTCTGCTGGTGCGTATACCAGGCGCAAAGTAATGGAGGCGAGTATGCAATTTGACCCGTCGCCTGGGCGACAGGCAGCGTGTGATTCTCCGTCAGAGGGTACGAGGTTCCGTCAGAGACGTCAGAGCCGTCCGGAACACCTGGGTGTTTCAGACGGAAAATAGAGTTGTTGCTGATGCCCAACACTGGCATCTGCCAATCCTCATACGCATGTGCTTAAACAATACTGAATTGAACAGACATGCAATGGTATTATCATCTTGATGACATCAAGTCTTGTTACTCACCTTGGGAAATCCATCCAAGTTGTTTCATGTGATTCCTTAATATTCAGTATCCAGTAATCAAGCAATACCCAACTCTTCCACTGTGAATAGAGTACTAAAATGTTTCACAACCTGTATGGGTACAAGATAAAATATTGTACAGGCATGCATATTGTGTTGAATACTGTAGTTAAACTCAAGCATCAGATTGCAATAATACCAAAATTCAATTCACTCATTAACTGGTATTACCAGATGATGTGGCTGTTTTCAGCAGTATGAGAAGATTACAAAAATGATATATTCATGCACAAGTATGATATGGAGGTACTGCTTTGCAATGTTGAGAGTTTCATGGATACAATCAGAACTGAAGCCCAAGAAGCTCCAAAGCATATAGCTTAGTGGATGACAAGCAGTGTTAAACTTCAGATAATAAGAAGGTGAATGGAATAAAAATATACCAATGCGAAACTACCAGATTGATTAGTGAAGTTGATGGCACCACTCGATCATCTACAGGAGACTCTGAATCAGCAAACCATATTGACGATTCCTGTGGAAGTTTCCAATTTGTCAAATAATTCAAAAATATGGAGAGGACATTATTAGTTACTTGAATATAATTTATTATACTAGAAACACAATGAGGATTGAAATGATGTTTCCAAAACAATGGTATGATACATGGCTACTTAATATCAGGGTGCATTCTACCATTTTCCAATTCCTGATGAACTCTGTACTACCAGAGCTAGTCATGGAAGTAGTGGAGTATCCTAAACTGGATCAAGAAGAAGTAGCTAGTAATCTTCATCTTCAAACACCAGATACAAATCAGTATACATTTTCCACTGCATCTGTTCCATAGACAGCAATGGTGTTCTGTCCTCTGCCAGGCCAGATTTGTTATTGGAAGTGGTAACAATCAACATTATTAGCAGATTATATGGATATTTCTCAATTCTATACAGAAAAGGCTGACAATCATCACACAGAAATGCAGTCCAAATTCCAAGATTTACCAAATTCTGTATAGTTCTGGCTACACCCAAGCTGGGTAAAACAGGGATTGATAGTATAATTGCTAACGTTGGAGTAATCATGTAGATATTCTGGCTATCAAATCAGTCATACCTGGGTTTTCCATATATTATCTAGCTGTGGCAAAATAAAGTTCAACATATTTGGTTTCTAAATCCTGTTTCTGGTGGCTATGGTAGCCATGTCAACAAGCTCCACCAATACTCTATGGTGGGCGGCATGAAAATGTTGCATAATGTTGGGCGTGCACAAAATATATGAATGCATATGAGTTCCCCTGTACTGAAGTATCATTCAAACTAGACATAACAGGTAATAAATTGTGGAGATGAATTACGGTTTGATCCAGAGTGTTAACATTAGTCATATATTATCAGGACCTTTCAATCAGAGTATGGCTCTTTCGAGGTTCAATCAATCTGATTTAATGAACTACCAAAGATGGTTTGAATGCATTATTTGTAAGATATTAATGTATTTCAATACAGAATTTCTTTTTGTGATTGTTGAGTGAATCAAGTTTGAAAGAAGGAATTGTAGAATCTCCATTGGTAGTATTTGAAGTGGGCATTGATTGGTATTCTTCAATATTATTGACAAATATGAAATACAGTCAATTCCAATACACTTATATTGTTCACTAAAACATAGCAATATATAATTGACTAAATTGATGTGGTAATAGATAAGCAGTTCAATTTGTGGAAAGTTGATTGAAAGATATTGTAATGACCCTGATTGACTGATACAGCCTCTGATGGTAATAAATATATCAATATCAAAATGGTGAACATACCATGTACCAGTGTATAACAGGTAAATATCAAGACTATATTCATGTTATCATGATTGTTTCAGCTGAAACTATGATGGAGAATTCAGTGAAGGGATTTTATGAATTACTCAATGGCAAATATCTGAGGCACTGTAAATCAAAGGCCAGACAACAGTTACAAAATCCGACAAATAACAATGGTTGATAAAACTAATTTCAGATGTAGAGAAGAATGGCAGATACATTTTGAATCTTGTTATGACAAGTGGAATACTGCATATTCCAAATATGGAGAGAAATATAGACTGTCAACGTATTTCTAAGTACAAGTGTCAGAATATGATACTAAGCTCAAGTATTTCTGGCAAAACGGCAAAAGTCGTATCCTGGTATGACCTGGCTTCTGGTTCAAGCTCAGGCACAGCTCAGATAGATTATACGGAGCGTAGAATTGTAAGATGTAATTTAGTTATTCATACCTGAATTACAGCATTCTCTATGCGGAACTCTCTGGCCGATCATTACATTTCAGACATATGTTTGATACATTCTGTAGTTGTTTATATTGTGATGTTATTGGTATAAAGCCAATATTAGCATGGCATTATATGTTATAAATGTATTATTCTTACATATGTATGGCTCAGAGCCACAAAGCAGCCACTACAACACATGAACTCAGTATATAGTGCGCTTTCAAAGTTTCATATGTTTCATTTCCAGCATGACATATTCCACCTAATATGATTTTGATTCAGTAGGGGCAGCACATCAACATTGACATTTGTCTTTTATATGAAAATGCCAATCCTTCAACTATCAGAAACATCACTACAGATTCCAGTTATGGTATGGTTGTCGTGCAATATTTTGTTAATGTGTAGATCTGGTGCAGCAGTTGATTACTTCAACAAAGATTGGATCTACACTTCCAAATGCTGAAATATCTTCAGTAGTTCCCCCACTGTCAATAGAACTGATATCTAAATGGGAGATACTTGAAAGACAGTTTCTAGTTTGTAACTTTGCAGATGACTGATACTTCCACTCAACCTGTATAATGTACTGTCTCAATACAGTCTAAGATGAGAATGCATCTAATGTATTCTTCACATAATTCAAACTGAGTTGTCTATTGCATGCAGCATAAGCAGTATAATAAAATCAAATATATGATCAAATGTCCATGAAATGAATTTAAAAAGTGAGTTTTCCGAAAAGCAGCATCGACTCAGCATCTCTGTAACGGACAGGCAACTGCCACCCACCACTTGTCTCAAAAGGATTGAGTTGGTAAAGATACTGGAACTGACCATACACACATCTTTCACCTTTCGTAACCCAAGAGTGAATGTGGATCACTCATTCAATTCTGTTGCAGTTGAGAATGAAGTGTTTCAGCACACACAAATCACTGTGAAAGTATAGTGAACCTGCAAATCCAGTTAATGCATTCTGTTCTGCATTCCAATTACAGTTTCAATGAAGCTCCATTAGTACGAACTGAATATAATTATTTGTCAGTTCACCATGAAATGACATCTCACATTAGATCTACATCACTTCATACATAGCTGTTATGATTACCATCCATTGGATGTTATCAGTATAATAATATAATCTGAAATGGATAAGTGATGAAATTAGATGGGGTTTAATAGTGATTAAACATAAAATCTGAAAGAGAGTGAGCATTTGTAAACCATTTGATACTGATTGCAATAGTATGAAGAGATGATAGTCAATTTTCCAATTAAGTGAACAATGTCAAACCTCCTGCCGATCCACACCATTGTGTTATATACGATTGCTTTTCTGGCCCATATTTCTAACTGATCTACACCTCATGCTGACCCATCATTGATCTCACAATTATATTCTGCCTATATTATTTGAGCTACATCATGTAATGGGAGAATCCTATATGTTTTCGACTTGAAGCCAAATTGAAACCAATTAGCACTGACTTCATGGCCTTAGCCCATTGTTGTCTAATTCACCTTCATTTCATCCCAATCCATGGTGTTGTTTGTAGTCATCAAGCAATTACTTGGGTTTTGAGATATTGGTGGCTGGTGTCCATGTTATTTCATCAATGTATCCTTTCTATCAGCTTTGAGATGTGTAGCCACCTTTGATGCCCAGCGCACGCTGATGCAAGTTAATCACTTCTTCATCATTTATATACTGGGTTGTGTCTGGTATATCTCGTACAGTTCAAATCTATCCAAACGGTAAATTTGTCCAATTGGTTGATGTAAGCCTCCCAGACACTCTGGTTGACCTCACCAGTGGATTTACGTACTTCCAGATGCTCTCAGACCCCCCTGGAAAGATACGAAGTGCTCTCAGACTGTGCAGGAGGAATTTCGGGTACTCCTGAAACAACCAACAGTTATGGAGGTGCCTTCAAGATGCTAAAATATGTGTCATATAGGACAATCAAATACTGGAGCTGCGGTGACCTCTGCCCAGATCAGTCGGAGAACTCATTAGCAGCAGACAACTGTGCACGGCTCTCCATGTCACTGGGCACCATATTCTCACAGGAACGGTTCATACGGTTCCATAATGCAAAGGCATTTCATCTATCCTATTCGTCTTTGATACCGTCACACAATTTGGAATGTTACATCACGACATTTGATATTTATCTAAATCTCTATATCTATAGATATTGTCAGCCTGGCTGGGGATGGTACTCAAGTGTAAAAACCGAAACTGACTGAGTGACTGTGCTGGGGGCATGCAAAGATATACTGAGAGACAGGGAGTATATATTTGGGATACCCCAGGGTAGACAGAAAGACATCTTATTATACAAAATATACACTATATGTTTCCCAGCTGTTGATCCCACACAATCTTGCCAAGCATTGATAGATCCACACAACTTGTGTGGTTCTTCACAGCCCGGTATCCCTTCCTATCTTGTCACCCTCTGCTTATACACCTTGAGTCGGAACAGCATTTTTCAGCCCATTCCCTTTTGACTCTGTGAGTTATGTGGTGGAGTGTTCATGATGCACCCTCTGCCTCCTCGCTCCATTGTTTGACCACAATGTCATTGTGTCAACTTAGAGATGTACTTGGAGGCCAACGATGAGTGAGGTTAGAGATGCACTTGGTGGTGGCGAATGAGTGAGTTAGCATGCACACTTGGAGGCCGAGATCTAGTGTACCCAGACTTGAACTTGGAGTCCATGGTCAACAGTATTTCAACATACACTACGATGGTGAGATGGATTGAATTTGGGAGATTCCTTGAGCGCGGTTGATCCGGATGCAGTAGATTGGAAGTGAAGCGCAGCAGGCGCCACAACTCTATTGATTAGTTTACTTGTAATGATGGCAATGGAGAGAGTTGAGGTAAATATAGTCCACTGAGAAATGAGAGATGAAAGACTGGCTGGCAGCTGGAGATAGCAATGTTTGGATAATTCAGTTCTCAGCGAATGCTAGGTACAGTATATGCTGTATTTTGTGGTTGCAATGATTGGTGAATACAGTACTCGGTGCATGTAGTACTTGGTGAATGCTGTACTTGGTGTCAACTCAGGATCATGGTATGGAGAGATATGGAGGAATACATTAACTTGGTAGTCTCCGGTGATTGTAGAGTTGAGGATGAGAAAGAGAGAGATAAGAAGAGACGGGGGAAATCATCATAAGAAACAGATATTGAAGAGCATATTGAGTGCCAGTCAATGAACATTTTCCGATACAGTAGGTATGACTCCCAATCAGGCGGGAAAGATCATTGATGGAACGTCTTCTCAACCCAATCAGCCAAGTTGTACCCCGCATTGCTAATATCCGCTCATATCCTTTGTATTGTTCCCATCTTTATCCCTCACCACTGTTTCTTGTCCACAACTCTATCATCATGGCAGAATATAAAGTAAGCTGATCCCTCTCCATCTCTCCTTGCCACAATCATGAGTTAATACTGAGTGCGGCATACACATTGTACAGCATACACTAAGTACAGCATACACCAAATCCCAGATACACCAAGTGCAGCATACACTATTTACAGTATACACTAACTACAGCCTACCCCCAGTGAATTGTTTGTCCAAGATTGACTGTCTTCCCATGATTTTCAACATTACGAGTTCACCTTGGAAAGTAGCTTCGGCTTCCTGAATTCCCTGCTACAAAATTGACTGCCTTAATCTTGCTCCCCATGAGGGCTTACCATTGAAGTAACCAACTTACAATTCCACAGTTGTGAGTTAACAAACAGATAAAGAGAGTCTAATAAGCTCCTAGAGCACCTCCCATCGACCACCTCCAAGATCTCCTCCAATCCCTCTGCATAATTGCTTTGTTGAGCATCTCAAAACTTTCTCAATTTCAGCCTTGGAGTGTGACTCTAAGTTTACTCAATTACCACCTCCTAGTGAATATCCATGCTTGAACGCCCACGGACTCTGTGTTCACACGATTATGTCCACTAAGTGTATCTCAACACCTGATCAACAATATAGTGCAAGTGCATCTCTATGTTGACTCGATTACAGCCTCCCGTTGTATTCGCAGTCTCACTCCTTGTGGCCTCCAAGTTTGCATCAATATAGCCTTCTATGTGGGCCTCTAATTGAGCTCATTCACATCCTCAAAGTTCACACGATAATGACCTCCCATGTTCTTCTCCAATCTAACTCGATCACAGCCACAATGATTGTACGATTTGGAAATCTAAGTTCATCTTCAAAATCGATTGATCGTGGCCCCAGAGTGCTTTTCTGACTCGACACCATTGTCGGCTTCAGAGACAGCTGGAATTGCTCTGAAATGCCACCTGCATCCATTGCAGGGATACCCTGTGTGGACGGGTAACTGTATTGATACATCGATGCTTCGATACATAGATACATTGTTGAGGATTCCAACTGAATAATTCAGTTTCAAAATTCCTTGAACAATAAGTAGTAGCTATGATTCCCAGATGCACTAGCAGCATTCCCAAAGAAGATGTTGTTATTGCCAGGGTGCGCTACTGTAATTGGAGGTGCTGCTAGGTTTTTCATTGCACTCTCAGGCTTGTCATGGATACTAGCAGGCTTGTTGCTGACACTCGCAGGGGCTCCCAGCTGCATTTAAAGGCCGCAGCTTTGGTCCCAGACAATTCTGGGATTTGACCACACTGCGATTCTGGTCCACCAACTACTAAATACACACAGAGGCACATATATATATCAATACATTTCACTGCTGAACTGGCAGAGAAGTTAACTTTTCTCAGATATGATGTACAGTGTATTTCTTGATGCTGCTGATGCTTGCTATATTGTGGATGGTCATATGGGTGGGAAATTGCAATTCAACTTCATTTGGCCCACAGACCTTCATGTTCTTATAGTGCCTGGCTTTTGGGTATTGCATCCACTGCCAAGATGGGTCATGGTTTGTACATAATGTCAGCTGGACTGTAATACCCAACATTATGAATTCTCAGACAGGAAGGTTGTATGGCCTGCAGCTCCTGTTTGCTTTCACTGTCAGGCAATCTTGTAACTTGCAGAGGCAGTCCTGGGCATATAGTATTCAGGCATGCAATTATTCAATGAATGGTGTGCCTTCCATGCACTGCATTCTGTCATGCTGCCATTGGCTTGCCATGAAACCTATTGGAATAGATGTGCTATATTGCGGATGCAGTACAAACAAGCTTCAGTTGGTGGATGTGGTGGAGTTGTTGAATGTGTAATGCACAGGTGAATGCATCATATACCACTGCTCATAATAGTGAGCAGTGAGAGCCTATAGATTCTTGTAACCCTGCCTGTTGGATATTTCATATAGGCTGGCTGATTGTGTGTAAACTGCAATTGACATGAGCAGCTGAATATGCAATCTCTTACTCACTTATGCCCAAAAATCGGAAGGAAAAGACGAGTCACTGTGACTGAAGATCTGTCGGGGGATGCTATGAAGTTGTATGAGAGCCATCAAAAAAATGTGCGCAATCTCCAATGGGTGAATGAATTAAGTGCTAGGTATCAAATGGGTTTATTTGAAGAAATAGTCCACGAATGTCATGATGCAGTTGATTCCAGCTACCCATGTTGGCACACCGGTAATATCATCTACCCCCATGCACTCCCAGTTGCCTTGTAAAACCGGATGTTGTTTCAGGAAGCTCACTGTTTTCCAATCCATTCATCAACTCACATGAATGTGTCACAGTCTATTATGCTGTCATGCACTCCATGTCTGATACTGGGCCAGTTGAAGCTCTGTCTTATAACTGGAAGTATTTTTGCTACTCCCAAATGGCCTTCTACTGCAGCATCACATCAGTAAAAGCTAAACTTCCTTCAGTAAATGTATTTAGTGTGTTGTAACCAAAAACTCAAAGAAATGAAATTGAGGTGTCACTGAAATATGGCATTGCTTCAACATTCCAGAGTGGTTTTGAATTCGTTGCGATGGTGCTTTCATGTGTTATGACCAGCGGACCCTTTTTAGCAAATGTGAGAACAAGCACTTCACAAATGGTTCACATATCCTTTGACAATATTACAAATGGTGACTCAGCTTACTCCTGTATCACGCAAATCAATATGTCCTCACATTGATGATTGTACTCACTTCGTACATTTAATGAAGCATGGAGTTCCTGATTTTGACAACCCCTTATGTCTTAATCTCACCATCAATTGTTGCTATGCAGAAGTGGTTTGTGATATCTATTGTGTTAATGCAGGATAGTTGAGTACATGACAGTTGTGCAACCGTTGCGGGAGGGATTTGCATCATCCTGATTATAATTTCATGCATTTCAGATCTGACTTCTGTAAACCATCAGTTCTATCACATTTGCTACCTTTAGAATATATCAACAAAACCTAGAATGAACTAGCATACAATGCACATTCTTCATCCAACCACTGACTCCATTCCAAACCTCTGAGCAAACTCACACTTTTTACAATTAGACCTCCATCTACTCATCCCTCATTCTCAATGCTGGTGTTGTTAGTGATAATAGTGGTGTCTCTGCTGTCGGTGCATGGGACTGGCTGGCTGCTGCTGGCAATGGTTGACCCCCCAATAGGCAGCTGATAATTGCATGCTAGCTTCACTAGCCGCGACATAACTACTGGGACCTGTAAAGAATTGTCGGGCTGCTCTATCAGCTCCTCCAGGATGTGAACCAGGAAGTCATCATCAAAGCTGCCCTGATGATTATGAGGTTGAACCATCTCTGGGTCAGTATAAGATGAGGCGATCGTTCCATGAATGATGCTGTTCTTATTGCCTATCACACTGGCTTGAACATCTGGTGAGGAAAAATGAAAATATGCATCGAAATGACAAAATCAATCGGTGCATGAATAGTTAACTGCACATTTGATGCTTCTTGATATTACAATTATGTTGTACTTCACCTCCCGGATGAACGTCTCGTGGGACTGGCAACTCGCCTGTGTTCCAGGCCAATTGACAATTGTGGCTGGCTGTTCTTGTGATGACTATAAATGTCAGATTCATTTAATCAATGAATGACATGTCTTCTTTTTACATATGCCATATGCATTAGAAGTATGTTCAGGGAATAAGATTCACAATTTCAGTCACTGCAAATCGAAACTTATACTTCAATATTGATTGTCAATACAATAATTAAGCAACGATTGAATATTGAACTTACATCACGAATGTTTGTGGGGCATGTAAACATGTGTTTGGCCAACAGTCAAGTTACCATCGACCAGATCTCTGACAGCGACTTTGAACAAAATCTGTAAGTACAGTCAATTGAAGTCTTGCTGTGGTATTTCATTTTGGCATGCAAGCAGGATATCGTACGAGAGCCTGATGAATAAAATTGGCATTGAAACCAATTGTTGAAATAATTTATTTACCACTGCAATGTAGGCACATGGAGGGTCCGAGTTTCACTAGGCTGGCGCAATTCTGGCTATACACTCATACCACGGACTATAAATCTGGGTGATGTTTACCACATTCGTGGGAAAAGGATTCACAGACATCAAAAAATTGTTAGTGATAGGGTTCACATGTGCGATGAGCAGCATCAGAACACTAGAATGTGTTGGCTGGGTGCTATATTGTGCGCTGAGAACGAGGTCCTGTATGTCGTCAACAATGGGCTCATATTGCCACTGATTTCCAGCTTTACCTGCAACCAATTGCATACTGGCTTCATTTGAATCTGTCCCCTACTGAATATATTCCTTCGCAGCCAAAGTAAATAATTTAAAGGTTGACGCCGATATCTTCTTCCATGCTAGTGGTGCAGGGTCATGTTCATCCTCACCACCCGAGACATTATTGACCGTCTGATAGTCAGAACACAGGGGCACACCAAAGTACATGGTAGTTGAGTTGCTATGACTCGATCGCCTTGTGTTGATGTGAAAGAATCCGGTGACAACCCATGGTCCATTGTGTTCTGGGATGGTTACCACAGATGCTCATCATTGGATTCTGAATTTTCATCTCCACAATCATTGTAAATAATAGGTATCCAGCTAAGATCAGCTTTGAGATCTTCATCATGGATTGACCATCACAGGTTCATAGTACTGCAAGGCAGATGAGGAGGAACAGAAATGCGCCAACTATGTGTCATGACATAAAAAAGCGGTGAGTGATAAGTACTAAATAATTATGAAGTGACTGAGGGATACATCAATAAATATATAGTAAATGAATTGAAGCATTGTGTAAAGAAAAGAAAGTGTTGACATGACATAAAGCATCATCAAGATATGTCTTTTCATCCTGTTGTCAATGCTAGCATGTTTGCTTTTTGAGCCATGCATGCCTCATACTCCTTGGATAGATGGAAACTCGGAACTCAGCATTGCCGATGATACACATGCTGCAGGGTTGTTGAGTAACATCTTCTGACGAATATGATAATTGCAATGAGCTATACAGAGTTCTTGTTTCACTAATTATTTAGACTAACTTCTACTGTGTGAAGATACAGAACTACCAATTTCATGATAGTTATACACAGAGTCCTATCACTGCCACTATACCTCTCCCAAAGAAAACATCTCAACAATTAATCCTAACATTATGCACTCTCAACACAGCCCTTCATGCAGGAATATGACTGATAAATTAACACCCTAATCACTGCACTACCAAGAGACACAAAACCATTCTCAATGACTGCAACATATCACCCATCCATCCACCCTGCAAAGCACCATACAAAAACCCACCCACAACTCAAAAGCTTGCACAACTTTCCAGCCAGTGCATTTCTTCCTCACAACCACTAATTTGCTGCTGAGCTGCTGCATCAATGCTTCATAGCGACCAAACAGCACAAAGTGGGAGTATTCAGAATGTGATTGTATGTCCATTGCCAAGCTATATCCTGATTATGAATACCTCTTTGCATCTAATTGGCAAAGAGACCAGGAGCTCGCTTTCGCTGCTGTCTGATAATCCTCCTTTGGAGGTTCCTTTTGAACTGTCGGAAGACTATTGCCATCGTTGGGAGGTGTGCTGAATCAGGGCGCCGCCTCTCAGGATCATCCTCAGGTTGCTCTCCAATGTGGGAGATTATATCCAGGGCTGGAGGTGGGACGATATTATCCAGGGAAAGATAGCTATGGACACTACGCATTGCAGTCTGGGCACCAGATGTGCTGTCGGCTTATTGGACACGATAAATGAAGCAAAAGGTTCTGTGTTGTTTGAATTCATCGCCGCCTTTACCCATCGGGCAGTAGGATTGCTATCGCTGATTGGGTTAACATGATGGATGTGCAGACCACCATCTCCATTGGGCTCCTCCCAGCAGCCGCAAAGCTCTCAGATTTTCTAGCTGGGGTCTGGGAGACTGGCAATTACAGTATTCAGGATTGACAAAAAGGTCGTATCATCCACTGATGAAACTATTGGAAGTATCGATTTATCATCCTCAGGCCAGTGTAATGAGAATAGCAGTTTATAATCATCACCCACCGTCTTCCCAGCACCTTTAGGACGCATATAGGGGTGAGTAAAACTACATTGCTTGAGAAGGTAATCAGTTAAGAGATTGCAAAGTACAGTTATGAACAAAGAACTGTGACCAGAGGTTTCATCCTGATTGTCTTCCATAACTACCTATCATCACGAAGAGCAACAGTAGCATTGTGGCATTGCAAGATGAAGCAACCTAGAAATATTTCATCCTGTGGGTTGCAGTTTTGTTGATTCTATTCTTCATTCAGCAACAGCTAACATCCCCAAATTCATCATATGCAGCCTTGAGTTTCCGACCATCGTGGATAGTCTTGGCTGTCATATAGTATTTCAAGAGTGCCAATTTAGAAGCCAGATCACTGATTGGAGCAATGGAATGATCGATTAGATGATCTCATCGCATAGGCCCGGCACCTGGCTTGTTACCTACACTCATGGACTGGGCAATCTGCATAACATGCTCCCTCACCTAATTATCTTTCCATTGTGTCATCAAGTTACCCTGCTCCTGCCAAATCACCATGGTTTCTCCTGCCCATTTGCTGATACCAATATCGGCATTCTCAGCTAAGAGGTGGACTTTTGGGTCGGAATCTGGAATGAATTATTATCTGCGATGACTGATTTCAGCACCTAGAAGGCATCGCATTACATGTTAGGTTCTCAATCATGGTGAAAGATTGGGTTGTACACCTCACATACTTGTTACTCTAAACAAGCATTGGGAGTGTTAAATCCTCTGTCAAGGGTCATGCAATGTGGTAGCTGAGGCGAGAAGGGTGTGTTGAATGTTCTGGAGATTGTACATAAGGTAGGCAGGTAAGGTGAACAGAAATGTGGGCTTGCAGGGGTTGTCTTGATCCTGCAACACCTTCTTGGCTGTTATTGAGCTATGAAACAATGTGCTTAGCATCATCAAAGCACCCAGATTCGTTGACTGCATGTGTGAATTCATCACAAATACAACTAGAAGTGTGCTCAACAGTAGTATTTCACTCCTTTGTCCTTACTATATTTCTTGTACCCTGGCATGACGTTGCTCGGCCAGTATGTAGGGAAAATGCCCAGTGCATGTATGGTACGTATGTAACAGAAAGTGACAATCATGAATCGGGCAATCGGTGTGGGAGTGTCTTGTAAAGTTGCAAAATGACCGCCATGACAAGTTGAATGCAGATGCAGTATACCTTCCAAGATCTCAGTGACATTGAAAATGAGAGAGCAATTGAATGCTCTCCAACTGTTGAAGGAGGATGGGAGGACTCTTGTGAGAGTGGTACAACCCGTATATGGAGAAGGTAAATGGATGTTCGGCTGTTTCCAAGCTACAGCCAGCAGACATTGGAACGCCCTGTTAAGTACCAGCCAAGACACTTGTTCATCAGCAACAACTCTAGTGTCCGTCTGAAACACCCGGGTGTTCCGGACGGCTTTGACGGCTCTGGCGGAACCTCGTACCCTGTGACAGAGAATCAGACGCGACCCGTCGCCCAAGCGACGGGTCGCGTTGCATACCTCCCTTGCGGCGGCTATTATACCATGCCTCTTATTCTTGCGACGCGTCGCGTTGTATATTACGCTCGCCGCTCTGGTGTCAGGCTTCCTTTACTTTGCGTCCGGAATGTGGTGACGTATATGCACCATCAGAACGACACGTATGTTACACTCTTCGCAGGGGTTGCAGTTATGCAGTAGCCGTTTACACAATGCCTGGCGATGTTTATGCCTTTCTTCGGCCGATAGCCACATGCCGCACTCTCATTTATGTTTAGCTTTGAGATTTGTCACTTATTGCAATACAGTCTTCGCTTCGGATACATCACTTGCCGTTGCATTTGCTTCGCCATTATCGTATTTTACATGTCTGAAATATACTGTCCAATCTTCACACT